>Ga0114931_10006285_pt1 | contig 14605 bp, 14 predicted proteins | sample 2SBtaG_FD_89579 | JGI IMG/M metagenome (GOLD analysis project Ga0114931, IMG submission 89579) | Deep subsurface microbial communities from Kolumbo volcano to uncover new lineages of life (NeLLi) - 2SBTROV14_V59a metaG | ecosystem: Environmental > Aquatic > Marine > Volcanic | place: Kolumbo...
CGATCGAAACGCTGGAGGCCGCCTATCCGGTCAGGATCAATCGCTACGCCATACGTCGCGGTTCCGGTGGGGCGGGACTGCGCGCCGGTGGGGACGGACTGATCCGTGAGTACCAGTTCCTGGCATCGGCACAGGCGACCTTACTGACCGAACGGCGCCGCCATCCTCCCTGGGGCCTGTTCGGCGGTGAGTCGGGCCAGCTGGGCGAAAACCGCCTGAACGGAGTTTGTCTGCCCGCAAAGGTGGCTTTATCCCTCGAAGCGGGCGATTGCCTGGAGATACGGACACCGGGAGGTGGCGGTTTTTCGACACCTGGAATCGACAATATGTGACTAATATCACAATATAAGCCATTTTCGGCGATAAAAATAATTTATTATTATCAATAAGATAATAATTTTGGTCTTCCGTTTATGTGAATTGGTTCAGATTTTTGACGCTTTGCCGTTAAGTCATTGGAGGGTCGGCGCGTCCGGCATGAGCGTAAACAAAAACTCGGTGGCCATAATTCGTTCGCAAGGGTGATACTTCCATGAAACAGTTTTTTTCGTCACTGCTTCGCAGCTGTGTCGGTTTTCTTGTACTCGGCATCAGCGTGGCGCAGGCGGAAGTCGGCGCCGTCAAACCAGTGATTACCGGCGGAGGCGCCCATTTTGCCTGGGTGGTGTTCAAAAGCCTCAAGCCCGATCTGGAACGAGTCACGGGTCGTTCCATAGAACTGCATGGACAGAATTCGACCCTGGGTATGGGCTGTAATGCCGGTATCAAAACCGCGTTGCGCAATGCGTCGGATCACGAGACATTCGGCTTTGTCTGCTGTCCGCTCAGCGAGCAGGAAGTCGCCGCGAAGAAATTGCTGGTTTATCCCATTGCGCTGGAGCCGGTGCTGATCGTGGTTAACAAAGCCAACCCGGTGTCCAACCTGAGCAGCGAGCAGGTGCGCGGAATTATGCGTGGCGATATTGTCAACTGGCGCGAGGTCGGCGGTCGCGATGAGCCCATCGTGCTGGTCGCCCGCCTACATTGCAAAAAACGGCCGGGGCACTGGAAAACCATTTTACCCGACGCCGGTGCTTTCCGGCAGCAGCGACTCAATGTCAGCAGTGCGGCTGATATGGTGCAGCGTGTTGGCGACTTCAAAAGTGCTGTCGGTCATATTGGTTCGACCTGGAATTTCGGCACTGACAGTAACCTCAAGGTTGTCAGTGTGGATGGCTACAAACCGACAGCGGAGAACCTGCGCAGTAAACACTATCCGTTCTTTCGTAATCTGTCGGCGGTGACCGATCAGCACCCCTCCGACGACGTGCTGGCGATTATCCGGGAAGTGCAGACCGGCCCGGCATTCGAGGCGGTCGCTAAACGTTATCAGCTACTCAAGCTACATACCTACCAGGCCAGCAATATGCCATGACGTATCGCTCTCGCTTGATACTTTATGTAGGGATGCTGATTGTTTTACTGGTAGGAATGATGACCTTGTCGTTCAAGGCGGCAGAGGATGTTATTGTCACCGGTACGAAAGAGCATCTGCGCCATGTCGCACTGCGCAAGGAAGCCAGTCTTAAAACCCAGGTTCAGGAACTGGATCACTATACTGAGGTGATTGCCAGCGATCTGCGCTTGCAGGAGTACCTGTATATTATTCTGGAAGTGGGCACCAGCGATGAAGGTCTTGCAGCCTACTATGACCGGCAGTTCGCCTCGCTGCCAACCGACTGCCGTCTGATTATATCCAGGGAAGGCGATGTCATGCTCGGAAAGGAATTTCCACGATTGATCGAGGCAGTTCGCCGCCGTGCCGACCTTGGGCGGCGGCAGCACTTTTTCTTTGCGGCGCCACAGGGTGTCATTATGGTTGCCTCACGGCCGGTACTCTACCAGGGGCAGCAACTGGCTACTAGCGTGGTTGCGCGGGTGATGGATCGCGACTGGTTGAGCAGGCAGGAAGATATCTCCAACGACTACCTGCTGTTTTTCGAGCAGCGTGGCCGGGTTATGGCCAGCAGTAACGTGGCCTACCAGGGTCTGCACATCGATGCGCAGCGCAAAGACCTGTTCTATAACAACGAGCACTTCAGCCTGCGTGAAGTTTCATACGGGCAGGACGGCGGTGACCATCTGCCGAAACTGTGGTTCGGTGTGGCCGAATCGAAGTTGACCGAACTGCTGGGCAGGTATCGCCGCTGGGTGTATTCGTTTGCCGCGCTCGGCGGTCTGGTAGTCTTGCTCGTCGGCTGGTTGATGCTACGAAATTTCAGCAAGCCCATGGCGGCATTGATGCGTACGACCGAAGAAATGATCGAGGGTAAACTACCGGTCATCAAACGTTCGGAATCCAGAACGGAAATGGACCAGTTGGTGAATCGTTTCGCCGATGTGCTCGATGCCCTGCGTCGTGAGCAGGCCAAGCTTGAACGGGCGCATCGCAAGCTTCAGGAGACGGCGATCACCGACAGCCTGACCGGTTTGTACAATCGGCGCTACCTGCAAGAGGTGACGCCGGGTCTATTCGCCCAGGTTGTCCGTGACAAACGCTATCTGACCGCTGTCTTGTTCGACCTTGACTATTTCAAGGCGATTAACGACTCCTGGGGTCACCTGGGTGGGGACGCCGTGCTGATTCACTTCGCGCGCCTGCTGAAACATAATTCACGCGCCAACGATTTTCTGTTTCGGATCGGCGGAGAGGAATTCGTGATCCTCAACGTGGTCGAAGATCCCGAGGACAGCGTTCTACTAGCCAACAAGATCCGCGAACTGGTGAGTCAATCGCCCGCCAATTATCAGGGTAATATCATTCCAACCACTGTCAGAGCCGGCGTAAGCTGCTGTTATGGAAAGTCAGGCGACATTTCCCTCAGTACGCTGATGCGGGCCGCCGACAAGGCCTTATACGAGGCTAAATCCGCCGGTCGTAACCAGGTCGTCATTCATTCCAGCTGCCGTGACGCCAGTGCGGTTGCCCGGCGTCCTACCCATATCAAGCTGATAGAAGGCGGCGCAAAAAGCCAAACTGAAGACTAAGACAACCGGTCTTACGGGCCTGTTTACCCTCCGCGCTTTGCCGTAAACTTGGCGTTTTTGGGTGGACGGATTTTTTCATGAATTGTTGTGCGTTTGTCTTGGTGGTTGTTTCCAGGTGAAGGGATAACAACATCATGTGCGGTATCTGCGGCGAACTGCGTTTTGACGGCGGCCGGCCTGAAGCGGCAACGCTCGGGCGGATGTTGTCGAAACTGGAAAAGCGCGGCCCCGATCACGAAGGTCGTTTCGACAAAGGGCGCCTCGCCCTGGGGCATCGCCGTCTCTCGGTCATCGATCTTTCGGAAGCCTCCAATCAACCCTGGGTCGATGAGTCTTCGGGACTGGCGCTGGTATTCAATGGCGCCATCTATAACTACAAGGAACTGCGTCGCGAGCTACAGGCGCGGGGTTATACATTCCGCAGCCAGGGTGACACTGAGGTTGTACTCAAAGCCTACGCCGCCTGGGGAGAGACCTTTGCCGAACGCCTACACGGTATGTTCGCCATCGCAATCTGGGACGACAAACGGCAACAGCTGCTGCTGGTGCGTGACCGTTTCGGCATTAAGCCGCTGTACTACACTCAGACCCGGGCGCACTTCCGCTTTGCATCGAACAGCCAGGCGCTACTGGCGGCCGGCGATGTCGATACCGGCATTGATCCGGTGGCATTGCACCATCACTTCACCTTGCACGCCGTTGTCCCCGCACCGCGTACCCTGCTAAGAGGGATTCGAAAACTGGCTCCCGGGCACATCATGATCGTTGACAGTGAGGGGCGTGACCGCGATTTCCCTTACTGGCAGTTGGATGGCGCCCCGGCAAACCGTCCTGAAACGGAGGAAGAGTGGTTAGAGGCGACGCGCACTGCCTTGGTCACGGCGGTCGAACGACGCCGCGTGATTGCCGACGTACCGGTTGGGGTGTTGTTGTCCGGGGGATTGGACAGTAGCCTGCTGGTCGCGTTGCTGGCGGAGCACGGTGGCGGTAATGACCTGCTGACTTTTTCGGTCGGCTTTGAGGATCATCCCGACGAGCGCGGCGACGAATTCGAGTTTTCCGACCAGGTGGTCGCACGCTATGGTACGCATCATCACAAAATTCATGTGCCCAACCATGAGGTGCTGGACCGCCTGCCCGAAGCCATCTACCACATGGCGGAGCCTATGGTGGGACAGGATGCGGTCGCGTTTTACCTGCTGTCAGAACGCGTCTCGGAGCACGTTAAGGTGGTGCAAAGCGGGCAGGGCGCCGACGAAGTGTTTGCCGGTTATTTCTGGTATCCGCAAATGCACAATATGTTGGGGTCCGGCGCGGGCCGGTTTGCGCCGTTTTATTTTGACCGCGACCACGATGAATACCTGAGTATGGTCAATGAAAAATACGCCGGTCCCGACTATACCTCCGCCCTGGTCGATGAACGGTTGAAGGCCGCCAAGGCCGACAGTTACCTGAACAGTGTTTTGCACCGGATGTCACCACCCTGATTGACGACGACCCGGTCAAGCGCGTGGATAATATGACCATGGCCTGGGGACTGGAGGCGCGCGTACCGTTTCTCGACCACGAACTGGTCGAGTTGGTGATCGGTATGCCGGCGGCGATGAAAATCCGCGACAACGGCAAGTACCCGCTCAATAAAATTGCCCGCGGGCTGATTCCGGATGCCGTCATCGACCGGCCAAAGGCCTATTTCCCGGTGCCGGCGCTGAAATTCGTACGCGGCCAGTTCCTCGACTGCATGCGCGACCTGCTGAATTCGAAGGCCTGTCGAGAACGTGGCCTGTATCGCGATGACTATGTGCAGTCGATCCTGGCTGACCCGGAACACCAGCTGACGCGACTGCAGGGCAGCAAGTTGTGGCACCTGGCGGCCTTGGAGTTTTGGTTGCAGCGCAATGTGGATGCTTTATAACCCTTCTAAATTTGCCTGTTTGTCCAGTCAGATGCTGGGTAAACTGGCCCGATTAGATGGGAATTACTGAATTGAGAGGTATGAACTGATGGATGTTATGGATCGTATTAAAGAGGCTGTCGAAAGCCACCCTATCGTCATCTTTATGAAGGGTACGCCGCAGATGCCGATGTGTGGCTACTCCAGCCGCACCGCGCAAATGTTGCAGGCCTGCGAGGTCGAGTTCTCTCATGTCAATGTACTGGCCGACCCGGAGATTTTTGAGAACCTGCCGCGTTATGCCAACTGGCCGACGTTCCCACAGGTTTACGTCAACGGTGAACTCATCGGCGGACACGACATAGCCCTGGAAATGTATCAGAAGGGCGAACTCAAACCGCTGTTGCAGGAAGCGGCCACCGGTAAGCACTAAGCCTTCAGGTGCCGGTAAACTTACTGCCGTTAACCAGGAAATGGACCCAGATGCTGGCTGCGTAACCCAGCGCGATCGCCCAAGTCCATTTGAGGTGCGTGAAAAAGGTGTAAATACCCCGCGCCTGCCCCATAACCGCCACGCCCGCGGCGGAACCAATTGAAAGCAGCGAGCCGCCGACACCTGCGGTGAGCGTGACCAGCAACCATTGGCCATGATCCATTTGCGGATGCATGGCGAGCACGGCAAACATGACCGGAATGTTGTCGACAATTGCCGACAACAGGCCGACCAGGATGTTGGCCTGGGTCGGACCGAGGTCACCGTACATCAGCTGTGAACCGACAGTCAGGTAGCCCAACGCCCCCAGACCACCGACACAGAGAATGATGCCGTAGAAGAACATCAGCGTATCCCACTCGGCGCGTTCCAGCGACTTGAAGATATTGAACGGGTCCTGGGTGGAGGGTGCTGCGGTTTTCTCCAGTTCCAGCGCGCTGCCGCCGATCGACTCCGCGGGGGCCTCGGGATAAAATCGACTGCGGCGTTTCAAGTAGTAGCCATATAGCTTGAGAAAGCCCAACCCCGTCATCATGCCCAGCACCGGTGGCAGGTGCAGAAAATTATGCGCCGACACCGCCATAGTGATGGTAAGAATAAACAGACCGACCACCACCCAGGCGCCGTGCTGCAACTGCGCCTCTTCTGGCAAGCTTCGGGTGCGGCTTTGGAGACCGTCAGGCTGAGGATCACGGCCGGCACCAGCCAGTTGACCATCGACGGCAGCAGCAGGGCAAAAAATTCCTCGAATCGTACGATACCTTTTTGCCAGACCATCAAGGTGGTGATGTCACCGAAGGGGCTGAAGGCACCACCGGCATTGGCCGCGACCACGATATTGATACAGGCGACGGCGACAAAGCGGTGATTGGCGCCGCCAACGGCCATTACCACCGTCGCCATCAACAGGGCGGTGGTCAGGTTGTCGGCGACCGGTGAAATAAAGAAGGCCAGCAGGCCGGTTACCCAGAAAATCGTGCGCAAAGTAAACCCCCGGGTCACCAGCCAGACGCGTAAGGCGTCGAAGACGCCGCGCTCGTCCATGGTGTTGATGTAAGTCATGGCCGCGAGTAGAAACAGGAACAGTTCGCCGAACTCCTCCAGGTTGTGTTTGACCGCCAGCTCCGCGGTGTGGGTATCGCCCTGGGCGTTATACAATAGCGCTACGATGACCCAGATCAGACCGGCTGCCACCATGGTCGGTTTGGACTTGCGCAGGTGCAGCGCCTCTTCGCCGATGACAAACGCATAGGCCACGATGAAAAGCGTAACCGCCAGCCAGCCGGCCCAGTGGGTGGTGAAATTCTGAAAATCCAGGTCAGTGCCGGCAAAGGCCGTGGCGGGAAGTAATGTCGTGCCGGCAAGGCCGGCCAGCAGGCCCGGTCGAGCACCACTCGCGAACGATTTGGTCATCCTGTTTTCCTTCAGTGGGTGTCGAGTTTCGCCAGTTCTTCCAGAATGCCCACCACCAGCTTCTGACCATCTACGCTCATGCCCTGGCTCAGTTTGTCGGCATCGCGTTCACCCTGAACCAGTGGCCGCAGGATCGCTGCCAGACGGGCCATATCGCCACCCGCCTGCAACATCTGCTGGGCCATGCCGCCGAGCAACTGCAGGGTCTCCACATTACCCTTGCGCGCACCATTAATCATGGCGGCGATACCCGGCGCCGCCATGGCGCCGTTGACGCCTTCGGTGAGGTCGGGCAGATTCGCGGGGTTTTGCAGCCCCGCAAGGATCGACTGAACAATGACACTGTCTTCATCGTCCAGACCATTGAGCACCGAGGCGTCGCGTGCACCTCCCAGGATCTTGCGGACGGCGGCGACCAGTTGTAACCAGCCGTTCTGTTCCGCCTGCTTCAGGATATCGTCGAGGTCCGGCACCATGCTGCGGTTCTGGCATCCGATGACGACGCGGTGAATCAGGCCGGTATGGGCTTCGATGATCTGCTGGTCTTTCGCTGGAAGTGTCGCCATGGGTCTCGATCCTCGCGTTGCTCGTCAAAATCATAGAGTACTGGTTCGCGGCTGACCAGCCGCCGCCTGATTGATGCCAATCGCCGCATCCCAGCGATTGACGATAGCGCAAAACAGCTCGGCGGTGCGTTCCGCGTCATACTTGGCCGAATGCGCCTGCTCCTGGTCCCAGTCCATACCGGCGGCGATCGCCGCCCGTGCCAGTACCGTCTGCCCGAACGCCAGGCCCGCCATGGTTGCCGTATCGAAACTGCTGAAGGGGTGGAACGGGTTGCGCTTGATTTTACAGCGCTCAGTGGCGGCGTTGATAAAACTCAGGTCGAAAGCCGGGTTGTGGCCGACCAGAATCGCGCGGGTGCAGGCGCTGTCCTTGACGGCGCGCCGCACCGGCTTGAAGATTACCCGCAGCGCTTCTTCTTCCGGTTTGGCGAAGCGAAACGGGTGGTAGGGATCGATACCGGTGAATTCCAGCGACTTTTCATCCAGGTTGGCGCCCTGAAAAGGCTCCACATGGCAGGCGTGGGTTTCGCTGGGCTGCAGTCTTCCGGCGGGGTCATAATCGAGTATCACCGCGGCAATTTCCAGCAAAGCATCGCGTTTGGGGTTAAAGCCGGCCGTTTCCACGTCGACAACCACGGGGAGAAAACCACGAAAACGGGTCGCCAGCTTGGCGGGGTTGTTACTCTCTGACATAGACACAGCATACCGGAACCTATCCATGAAGGTGAAATACGCCGTGAATAAACTTTTACAGACTTGGCTGGCGCTTTTGCTGCTTGGCCTGTTTGTCGCCATACCCCATGCCGGCGCCGGCACTTTCGACCGGGGTCTGCTGTGGAAAATCGAGGCTCGGGGTGTGGCGCCGAGCTACCTGTTCGGCACCATGCACAGCGATGACCCCGCGGTGCTGCAGCTGCCCGCCACGGTCCAACAGGCCTTCGACAAATCCAGCGGGTTGACCCTTGAGGTGGTGCTGGATGCCGGTTCACTGTTATCTATGACTAGTGCTTTTATGCTGAGTGACGGCAGCACCCTCGAATCGCACATCGGTTCCCGTCTGTATCGACGCACGGTGGCGGCCCTGTCGGCCCAGGGTATGCCGGAGATGCTGGTAGCCGGCATGAAACCCTGGGCCGTCGCGGTCACCTTGATGACGCCGCCGAACAAAACCGGCATGGTGTTGGACCTATTCCTGTATCAGCAGGCGATCGCCGGCGGTAAACCGGTGGACGGCCTGGAAACGCCGATGGAGCAGATGGCGGTGTTCGACGGACTGTCGAAAATTGACCAGGTGGCGTTACTGGAAGACACACTGGACCATCTGAAGACCATCCAGCGCATGCTCGACGACTTGAAAGACGCTTATCTGGCACGGGACTTGAAGCGCCTGGTTGAAATCAGTGACGCTTCGATGCGTGACAGCGATCCCGACCTGGTCGAGCGCTTTAATAACAAACTGATTACCGAGCGTAATCATCGTATGGCGGAGCGCCTGAAACCGCGTCTGCAGCGTGGCAACCGGTTTATAGCCGTGGGCGCACTGCACCTGCCCGGTGGCGAAGGCCTGCTGAGCCTGTTGACTCAACAGGGCTATCGTGTCACCCGGGTTTATTGACCGCCCTAGGTGCCAAGTGCCGGTGTATTCCAGCTGGAGCCGCCGGCGATAGCTTCCGGGTGGTGGGCCTGCACGCGCTGTTCCACTTCATCGACCCGACTGCCGGGTATATCCAGCATCAGCAGGACTTCGCCATGTCTGAGTGCATCACGGAATTCCTGCAGGTGAGCGTTCGGCAGGTGAGTAAAACGCTCTCCCGCTACGAAAGTGGCAACCATTACGGCCAGTGGCAGCAGTAGCCACAGTCCGACCTGCATGATCATCATGGCCAGCAGTGCGATGGCAGCCAGAAAAAACATGCCCAGGTTGGTGCGCCAGCCCCAGAATTCAAGGCGGTCGGCAAAGTCGGTCCGTTGGTGCGGGTTGCTGGGCGGTAATCCGTCAGCCGAAAGCCCTTTCCCTGCCAGCGTGTGCATGTGTTGCACGTCAACGCCATGTTCGACGAGTTCGTTAACAAGCTTAAGGGTGTGTTCCCGGTCGGGTAGGAGAAAATAGAGCCGCTGATTCATGACAACCTCCCCAGGGCTGATCCTGCATTGTGTTGTCCTTATCTACTTATAGCTCAACTTCCAACCTATTTCACCACCGGCGCGCATGGGGATAACCTGCTCCTCTGCCAGCGGGTAGCTGGCCGGTACTTTCCATGCCGCTTTTTCCAGCGTGATACTGTCCTGGTTTTGTGGCAAACCGTAGAAATCAGGGCCAAAGCGGGAAGCGAAGTCCTCCAGTTTGTCCAGCGCGCCGGCCTGTTCGAAGGCTTCAGCGTAGAGTTCGATGGCCGCGTGGGCGGTATACAGGCCGGCACAGCCGCAGGCGTTTTCCTTGGCGCTTCGCGGATGGGGCGCACTGTCGGTGCCGAGAAAGAACTTTGGTTTGCCACTGGTGGCGGCGGCTACCAGCGCCAGGCGGTGCTGTTCGCGTTTCAGTATCGGCAGGCAATAGTGGTGCGGCCGGAGGCCGCCGGCGAATAGGGCGTTGCGGTTCATCAGCAGGTGGTGAGCGGTCAGTGTCCCGGCGATGTTGTCAGACCCCCTTTCGACAAAGGCCACGCCCTGTTGCGTGGTGATGTGTTCCAGGACGATTTTCAAGCCGGGCAGGCGTTGCGTCAGCGGTTGCAGTATACGTTCGATGAAGACCGCTTCACGGTCGAATACATCGACTTGCGGATCGGTGACTTCGCCATGCACCAGCAGCGGCATCCCTACTGCCTGCATGGCTTCGAGTGCCGCATAGGTGTTTTCAATCGCGGTGACACCGCTGTCCGAATGGGTGGTGGCACCGGCCGGGTAAAGCTTGACGGCGTGTATCCGGCCGCTGGCTTTGGCGCGGTGAATTTCTTCGGCCGGTAGCGTATCGGTCAGGTACAGGGTCATCAGGGGATCGAAGGCAAGGCCGGGGGGCAGTGCGGCGATGATACGTTCGCGGTATGCCAGCGCCTGGTCGGTGGTGGTGACCGGCAGATTGAGGTTGGGCATGACGATGGCGCGGCCGAAGCGCGCCGCGCTGTGACCGACCACCGACTGCATGGCGGCGCCGTCGCGCAGATGCAAGTGCCAGTCATCGGGGCATCTCAGGGTGAGCTTCATAGCGGGTATTCCTGTCGTTTTCCATTGATTTTCCGACGCTTTTACTGCAGTTGCCGGCAACTTTCGGCTTGACCTGATGGCCCAAAACAAAGATCATAGCGCGCTTGATTTTAGCCGGGTAGCCGGCGGCAAATCCGGCGCTGGCGCCAAGTCTGGCATGATGGGCCGAAACATCGGCAGCATGCTTAATATTCTGTGAAATTTCAATAATTTCTATTAAGGAGCCTCATGAACGTCGCCGACAAAAAACGGCTGCTGCGCGAAATGTTGTTTGCGCGGCGCTTTGAGGAACGCTGCTACGAGGCGTATGTCGAACGTAAAATTGGCGGGTTTCTGCACCTGTATTCAGGGGAAGAAGCCTGTGCTCACGGGGTCCTGGATGCGGCCAGATGCGGCCATGATTACGTGATAACCAGTTATCGCGACCATGTGCACGCCATCAAGTGCGGCGCCGACCCTAAAAAGGTGATGGCCGAGCTGTACGCCAAGGAAACCGGCGTCTCCCGTGGGCGTGGTGGCTCCATGCACATCTTCGATGTCGCTAACCGTTTTATGGGTGGTTATGCGCTGGTCGGCGGCCCATTCCCGCTGGCTGCCGGAATCGGCAAGGGCATCAAGATGAAAGGTGGCGACGAGGTGGTCATCTGTTTCCTCGGCGATGCGGCCAACAACCAGGGAACGTTTCATGAATCGCTGAATATGGCGCGCCTGTGGGAGTTGCCGGTGCTGTATGTCTGCGAAAACAATCTTTACGGTATCGGTACCCGTATCGACCGTTCCACGGCGGTTATCGACCAGTACAAACGAGTGTCGGGCTACAATATCCCCTCGGCGCAGGAAGACGGGCAGGATATAGAGAAGGTCTATAAGGCTGCCGGTAAAGCCCTGAATCATGTGCGTTCCGGAAAAGGACCGTACTTCCTCGAGTTGATGACCTATCGTTACCGCGGTCATTCCATGTCGGATTCCAATGCCTATCGTTCGAAGAAGGAAGAGCGCATGTGGTCGGAGCGCGATCCGATCATTATGCTGCGCGACCGGCTGATCGAAGCCGGCGAAATCAGCCGTGACGACTACAAGGCGATGGATACACAAGTGCTCGATATTATTGAACAGGATGTCATCGCGTTTGCCGAAGCGTCGCCCGAGCCGCGGGTTGACGAGCTGGGAAAATATGTACTCGCCGAGAATGACCCGTGGGTATACGGAGGGGGCCGCTGATGGCAGAAATAATGTACTAGGAAGCGATCCGTCGCGCCCACGATGAAGAAATGGCCAACGATCCCCTGGTCATCTGTATGGGTGAGGATATCGGCGTGGCCGGCGGCACCTATAAGGCGACGAACGGGCTGTATGACAAATACGGGCCCGAGCGGGTTATCGATACGCCTATCTCGGAAAACGGTTACACCGGTCTGGGTATCGGCGCGTCTTTTCTCGGTGTGCGGCCGATTATCGAAATCATGTCGGTAAACTTTGCCTGGTTGGCGATGGACCAGCTGTTCAATTCGGCGGCCAAGGTGCGTTACATGTCCGGTGGCCAGTTGACGGCGCCGGTCGTCGTACGCTCGCCGGGTGGTACGGCCCATCAGCTGGGTGCGCAGCACTCGGCGCGTATGGAAAAAGTTTTCATGGGCATCGCCGGTCTGCGCGTGGTGACGCCGAGTAATCCCAGGCAGGCGTACGGCATGCTCAAGTCGGCGGTGCGCTGTAATGACCCGGTGTTCATTAACGAGCACGAACTGATGTACAACATGAAAGGCGAAGTTCCGGACGACGAATATTTCCATCCACTGGAAGGGTCGGAAATCGCCCGCGACGGCAGCGATGTCACCTTGTTCGGTTACAACGTTTCCGTACACTGGTGTCTGCAGGCCGCTGAGATCCTGGCGAAGCAGTACGCTATCAATGCCGAAGTGGTCGATTTGTATGCGCTGTCACCGCTGGATCGCGCCGGTATCGCCGCATCGGTGCGTAAAACCCACCGGGCCGTGGTTGTCGAAGAGGCCGAAGCGGCGGTTGGTGTCGGTGCCGAAGTGATAGCGATCATCAACGAAGAGAGTTTCTTCGAGTTGGATGCTGCGCCGGTACGCGTATCGGCTACCAACGTTCCCATACCTTATAACCATACGCTGGAAAAAGCGGCGATACCGAATGTCGACGATGTGGTGGCGGCGGTTCGGCAGATGTTAGGGAAATAGGCCCGATGGGTGAGCCCTATGTAATCAAAATGCCCCAGTTGTCGGATACCATGACCGAAGGTGTGGTGGTCAGCTGGGAAAAAAATATTGGCGATAAAATCGAGCGGGGCGACATCGTTGCCACGGTAGAGACCGATAAAGCCATCATGGACGTGGAAGTGTTCCGCGAAGGCTATCTGTCGGGACCGGTCGCTGAAATCGACAGCACGGTGCCCGTGGGCGAGGCCATGGCTTACCTGGTGGCCGCCGCCGACGAGGTACGGCAGGCGGCAGGCGGAGCCCCGGTTGTAGCCGGGGAGCCGGCCACGGCGGCCGCCGAGGCGGCATCCTCGGTGACTGACGACGACTGTGGCGCCGAGCAGAGCGTGCCCGAAGGCGCCAACTACACCATTACCATGCCGCAGTTGTCGGACACCATGACTGAAGGCGTCATGGTCAGCTGGGAAAAGGCCATCGGCGACCGGATTGAGCGCGGTACCGTGGTGGCCACGGTCGAGACCGACAAGGCCATCATGGATGTCGAAGTGTTTCGAGAAGGATACCTATCGGGGCCGCTCGCGCCGGTTGACGCCACCGTGCCGGTGGGTGGTGCCCTGGCTTATTTGGTCGAGGGCGTCGACCAAGTCGTGCATGAAGAAGTCGCACCGCTGGTCGCCGCGGCCGCAACCGCCAGTGCGGCTCCGGTCGCGGCGGAATCGATGGCGGCACCGACGCTATCAGCCGCCTCCACACCGGTCGTTGTGGTCACCGGCACCAGCCGCCTGGCGGCGCGCCCCCCAGGCCGTGGTGCGACCCCGTACGCGCGCGCCATTGCCGGTCAACGGGGTATCGACCTCAGTGGTTTGCGGGGTAGCGGACCGGCGGGCGTGATCGTCGCCGCGGACCTGGCGGGTGCGGCGGCGCCACCGACATCCTCGGTAGCCGGGTTCCCGCAGGTTGATGTACCGGGCAACGGCCGCGCCATGAACAAACTGGAAAAAGCCATCAGCGACGCCATGACGTCGTCGTTGAGCATGCCGACCTTCCACGTTACCACCCATATCCGGCTGGGCACGCTGATCAAGGCTTCCAAGGCGCAAGGCGCTTCCGTTACGGTGACGATCGCCAAAGCCTGCGCGCTGGCCATGCAGCAGTTTCCCAACATGAACTGGTGTTATCAGCCGCCTGACAAACTGGTCGAGCGTAATCAGGTCGACATCGGCATGGCGGTCGCCGCCGACGGTGGCGGACTGGTCGTACCGGTACTGCGCGGTTGTGAAGCGCGCGATCTCGCCACGCTGAACGAAGACTGGAAAGACCTGGTCGAGCGCGCCCGCAAGCGCCGCCTGAAACCGGAGGAGTACAGTGGTTCGACCTTCCAGATTTCCAATATGGGCATGTTCGGCGTCAGCCACTTCGATGCCATCGCCACGCCGGGGATTGCCGCGATACTGGCGATTTCGGCAAATACCGAACAGGGTAGTCCGTTTACCATCACGGCGGATCACCGCGTCGTCAACGGTGCCGATGTCGCCATGTACCTCAAGGCATTGAAGGAACTGGTCGAACAGCCCGACGACTGGATGGGCCCCGCGGGCCCCGCCGTGCCGGAAGGTGACTGGGATTACGACGTCGTGGTAATCGGCGGTGGACCGGGCGGGGAAGACTGTGCCCGTGATCTGGCCGGTCATGGTATGAACGTCGCCTTGCTGAACGATGCGCCGTTCCCCGGCGGCGAATGCCTGTGGCGTGGCTGTATACCTTCCAAAGCCTGGCGCGCGGCGGCCGACCGTATCCGGGACCGTCAGCACGACGAACACTTAGGCATAAC
>Ga0114931_10006286_pt1 | contig 14604 bp, 21 predicted proteins | sample 2SBtaG_FD_89579 | JGI IMG/M metagenome (GOLD analysis project Ga0114931, IMG submission 89579) | Deep subsurface microbial communities from Kolumbo volcano to uncover new lineages of life (NeLLi) - 2SBTROV14_V59a metaG | ecosystem: Environmental > Aquatic > Marine > Volcanic | place: Kolumbo...
TCAAGCTTTTTGCGACGCTCCCCTTCGGGTCGCTGCAAAAATCTTGAGCAATTTAGAAAGGGGCAAAGCTCCTTCTACTTGAAGAAAAACTTAGGCAATCTCCATTTTTTGCCCCAGCGTTTACCTTTTTTTATTCTATCTTCGGGCCTGCCCACAATCAATTTGCCTTCAAGTTTTACAGGTTCTCCCATGTACATGAAAGTAAAAGTGCATTCAGACTTAGCGAGTTTTTTCACGCCGTCCTTGGTGTCAATAATAAGCATATTCTTGGTCTCGTCAACCACCCTACCAAGGAGTCCTTTCTTGCTCTTGTCAGTTGAATTGTCCACCGAAACTGAGAGCCCAATTAGCTCATCTTCGAGTATCATTTAATATCAATGCTATCTTTTGGGAAACCAAGCTCCATAAGGACTTTACCAACCTGCTTTCTATGGTCACCCTGAAGCTCAATCCTACCGCCCTTAAAAGTCCCGCCACAAGCCAGTTTGGTTTTGAGGTCTTTACTGACTTTTTTAGCGTCAACCGATTTATCAAAACCTTCAACTATGGTGACGTACTTGCCCCAACGTCTTCGTTCGGACCTTACAATAATATTTTGCTTCTCTTTTGCGATGGTCTCCCAGAGCTCATCAGGGAGCCCTGAACTTTTCAGAAAATCATCTACCAATCATTTCACCTTTTGTTTAAGGAATGTCAGAGCCCTTGCCACCCTTTTCTTGGCGTTCTTGACCAGACTTGGTTTTTCCGCAGTACCGAGGTTCTTTTTGGCCTTGAGTTTCATCAATTCCATCCTCGAATCTTTCAGCTCGTCCACCAATTTTTCCTTAGACATTGCTTTAAGCTCTTTGTTTTTCACGCCTAATTCTCTCTTGAAAGTTTAAAACTCTTGCCCATTGAATGCCGCAAGGAAATTTGGGTGCAACATGCCATTTGTTAGTAGGGCTGAAGTGCTAAAAAGTGACAGTTTATTGCCCTTGATATCTGTGGCTTTGCCTCCCGCTTCAGTCACTATTGCAGCTAGAGCTGCAATATCCCATATTTTCAATTGGCTGCTGACAAAGGCTTCTGCATGGCCGCTCGCCACTGCATGAGCACCAAGAAGACCACCATATCCTCTTAGCCTCCAAATAATTTTTTCAAGGCGCTTGAGGTTATCCAAACTGTTAGTTGATAAAAATGATTTTAGACTACTGTGTATAGCAAAAGCATCTTCAAGTTTTGAGATTTTTGAGACCGTTATTTTTTCATCATTAGGTAGGCGCCTTCTCCTTGCTTAGCATACATCAATTCATTAATCTTTGGGGCGTTTGAGACCCCAAGCACAATATCTCCTTTGTGAAACAGCGCAATGAGAGTTGTAAAGTACTTCATGCTGCGAGAATAAAGGAGGGTCCCGTCAATTGGGTCTATCACCCAGGTATAGTCAGACTTACCTTCCATTCCTCCTTCCTCACCTAGTATAGCGTGGTCAGGAAATTCACCCAAAATAATTTCTCTTATGGCTTCTTCGGCCATGGTATCTAATAGTTACAGGGGAATTGTCCCGTTTTAGAGTTGAAGGCGCACCCCAGTTTTCGTCTGCAATTTTTGCCGCTTCCCTTGCGGCCAGAAGGGCAGTTTTTAATTCGTTCACTAAAATAGGGAACCTGGGCCTATAAATGCCTTTAAGATAGTCATAAATCCATGTGGCACATGTGTTTTCGTGAAGTTTAGGCTCGTTCATTTCATGCTAGTTTTGGGCTTTTTGGTAAGTCTTATTGTTTATTCTAAGCTCCCAGACAAGATAGCCACACACTGGGACTTTAGGGGATATGTCAATGGCTATAGTGAAAAAACTTTTGGCCTCTTTATAGTACCAGTCCTGACTCTTGTCACCTACCTGCTCCTAAAATTTCTGCCAAAAATTGACCCCTTAGAAAAAAATATTGAAAAGTTTCAAGAATACTATCAAGACTTTATAAGCCAAATGGTCGCTTTCATGCTATACCTTCAAGTGTTAGTAATAGCCTTCAACCTCGGATTTCAAGTGAATGTGTCAAAGTGGGTGATGCTAAGTCTGGCAGTGTTGTTCTGGCAACTCTCAAAGGTAATGAAACATGCTGAGCCCAATTGGTTTATAGGCATAAGAACTCCCTGGACCCTTAGCAGTAGAAGGGTTTGGAAAAATACTCATGAGCTTGCAGCAAGGCTCTTTGACTGGATTGCCGTAATCACTTTGCTGTTTTTTGTATTTCCAGGACAGATTAGATGGTTTATTATTTCTATGCTCTTTGCAATATTATACCTCATATACTACTCTTACAAGGAATATATGAAGGACTCAAAGAGGTAGCTTTAGACAAAGACATTTGGAGAAACAAAAAAGGATAAGTTTAAACGTTATATCGTCACCTGACGGAATATAGCACGACAAATTATATATACTTTTGAAACATCTTGTCAAATGGTGCAAATAACAACTGAACAAAAATTTTCACAATATCAAAATAATATGGAAAGGATTGACGACGTAGAAACCAATTCAGGCAGGGTTCAGCAGTATGAGGGGTACTTCAAAAACAAGGAAGGTAAAGAGCTCTACTTTAGACTCTACGTGAACCCGAAGATGGTAGAAAAGCCGGGTCTTGTCGCCATACACGGAACGACTTCAGGCGGGGCCACCTTCAAGAAGACAATTAAGCCTTGGATTGATGAATCAGAGTATAGCTGGATTATAACTCCAGACATGCCAGGACATGGTAGGTCTCAAAAGATTACAGAAAAGAAGTCTATTGAATCCTTTGCCGAAGATTTTCATGACTTAATAACTCATGTAGGAAACCAAGAAGTTTTTCAGACTAACGACAAAAAGACTGATAGGTATGTTGTTACCACCAACTCTGGTCACGCAGCAGTGGCAGTTGAAATGTATAACCAGGACCGCGCAAGGATTAAGGAAGGGGACGCCTACCTTGAAGACAAAGGGGAAGTTGAAGGAGTAATACTTCAAGGACCAGTATACCACCCAAGTGACACTTTCCTTGGGAGATTTGGCATGCCGCTTGTGAAGCTCATGGGGGTACTTCCTATAGGAAATCTAAGTCAGATTGTATCAAGGATTTATGGCAGGAAATGGGCCAAGACTGATGCAGACAAGAATATTCAGAAGACGAGAAAAGTAATAACAGACAATAAATCTGTGTACCATGATGTTAACGCCATGATTGACTGGTACCGTCGCCATGAGTACCACAAAACCCACAAGCTAAACGACCATGATGATATGAAAATTGCAGTGATTCACTCACCAGGACACGACAATCTCTCAAAGCTTAGCGAAGAGGAGTTGACAGAAATCCACGGTGAGAACACAATTTACATCAGGCTAAATGAAGACGAAGGTCACCATCTACAAAAGCAGAATCCGCAGAAGTTGGCTAAGTACCACACGAAAATCATGGGCATGTGGGGAATCTAATAGCTTTAGACACTCAAGTTACCTTGCTTTTCTTATTTGAATCAATGCCAAATGACGGTGTTAAAAACATGGAACTAAAAAACAATTCCTCTGGCTTCTTCAGTCATGCCAAATTCGTCAATCTCGGTGCGACCCACATGACCCGTAATGTGGACAAAAAATTCATCATAAACAAGAGTAGTGACTTCCTTAATAATTATCTTGTGAGTAGCATAAGGCATGGCCAAAAGCTCAACATCACTTGAAGTGAGTTTTATCATGCCGTCCCTGGCTTCTATATCTACTTTGTATTTCTTGCCATTGAATTCAAGAGTTGGTTTACCTTTTATGTGAAACATAGTTCCAATGTTTTTTTCGCCGTGAAACCTCAGCCAGTCCCATGACAAAAGCGGAGTATTCACTTCAACTTTCTGGACATATGACCTACCCTTAAACCTCTTGCCAAATAGTGTGCCGTGCACTTTGAGGTATTTGTTACTTATTCTATTGGTGTAAATACTGGCTTCAAGGCTCTTATCATAGGAGTCAGCAAAAGTGAGCTTAGTATCCTGGAACTCAAAATGGTAGCCTTTATTTTTTTTGTCGAACTTAAAAGGCTCTTTTGGCGGGAATTCCAAGGGGAAAGCCTTGTCAATTGCCAGCTTTTTTTCACCATCAACTACACCCCAAAAAACCACCCCGAAATTGGGTGACTTCACACTATGTCCGTTGACCCTTATAGGTGTAGTCCTTGCGGTGCCAAAGGCCAGAATGAACTGGTCTTTTTTACTTGTCCCGTGTATAAACCAGTAATCGCCACTTACGGGCTTCTTTCTTGGGGGGCTTAGAACTTCCACAAAAAACAGTATGCCAACCGATATTTAAGACAGGATACAAATAAAGGTGTGGGACAAAAACTCGGTCAGCACTTTTTGAACAGTGATACTGTTGCAAAATTCATCGCGGATGCCGCAGAACTTATGGGCAAAGAAACCGTGGTCGAAGTAGGACCAGGCAAGGGCATGATAACCAAACACCTAGTGGCTTCCGCAAAAAAAGTCATTGCAATTGAGAATGACAAAAGACTTGAGCCATACCTCAAAGACCTTGGCGCCGAAATCGTATTCGGCGATGTGCTTGAAACGGGCTTTCCCAAGTGTGATGTCGTAGTATCAAATGTCCCTTTCTACATCTCAAGTCAGTTAGTGTTTTCTCTGCCAAAAGTCAGGGCAGTCCTTGGGTTACAAAAGGAGTTTGCAGAGAAGATGGTAGCACCTCCGGGTTCAGGCAATTACGGGAGATTAAGCGTCAGTAGCCAAATAAGGTTTAAGGGTGAACTTCTAAAAAGTTTCCCACCAAAGATTTTTTCGCCCCCACCAAAAGTATGGCTGTCTGTCATCAGGCTTTTTCCAGGCGAATTTTGGGATGAATTCACGTATTGTGAAAACTTCATAAGAAAAGTCTTTCCATACCCCAATAAGTCTGTTAATAACGCCCTAAAGTTTGCAGGGTATTCCCCGGACTCAAATATAAATAAGAAGGTGCGAGAACTCTCCCCCCTTGAAGTCATAAGCCTTGCTCATAAGTATTCATAAAAAGTTTTCCTCCGATTTTTGTAGAGCTTTCGTTTCCAGAGAGACTCAAAAAATATAACAGAATCTTGATTTCCTGAGATTGTTTGTTATTCAAGAGTAAACAATATAAAGAAAAGAGAGTTAAAAAATTTGTGTTGGCTTTAAAATATCGAGACATTTTAAGGGAAAGATATGAAGATGTGGCTGAATTTGTAGAAATCGAAGTTTCAAGATTTCAAAATTCGCCAACAAGAAATCCCACTTTAGACGAAGCCGTCGAGTCAATTATCAATTCTGAAAGTATTTTTGAGGTTGTAAAAAAGTATGCCACCCTAAGTGCAGATAATGGTTACAAAATGGCGCTTTCTATGGCAGTAAATACTGCAATAGATGGTATTCTTGAAACAAAGAATTTCAACCCCGAAATCGACAAGGGTAATAAAAAACTTCTTGAAGCGATTCAGAAGAACGTTGACCATGTGATGAACATAATGGGGAATAACTCAGTAGTCTGGGCATATCGCGACTATATTCAGCATCCAACAAAAGAGTTAGAAGAAGTAAAGGGGTTATATTTAGATGTCAAATTTGGCGAGGACATAGTTAAGACCGTCGCAGAAGTGACTTTAATTGAGACATATACAGATCTCTCTTATATGAAACTAAACCCGAAAGAGGACTACATAGCAATAAAAAGTTTTGAAAAATACGGCGACTTTCTTCATAGTAAAGGTGCCGTAGAAGAGTATCTAAATGAAATTGATGAACTTTTGGAAGTTGAAAAATTTGGCAAGATTTTTTTGAGTAAATTAAACCAAGCCCTGGAAGTTCTTGTAGATATGAAAGCAAGAATAGAACGGGGCTCAATTTTCGACTTGAATTTTATACTCACAAAAGCGAATGAGAGCACAAGGGCAATTCTTGATGACAAGTATCGAATACCCTTGGGAAAAGATTTTCAAAAATATGATGACGATGTTTTTTCGTTTTATCAAGATTTCAGGGACCGTATAGCCTATTCCATCTCAATCGATGGTGAAAAATTCAAGGAAGAAGATCTTTATGACTTAGTAAAAAATTTAGTAAACTCAAAAGGGTCATACGAAAGAATAGAATACTTACACAACAATGATGATATGTCAGGTTTTCAAAATTATCTCCAGGAAATAACAGACAGGGCAGCAAAAGAAGTAATAAATATTTACAAAGAGGTGAAAAGTAACGTGGATAGTTATTTCTTAAAGATATATGCCCCAACCACAATGATTAAAGATAAAAGAAAAATAGAAGCCAAATATCGCCCCCTAAATTGATTGCAGTTTTCATCTAGCAACTGACCCTAAAAAGTACGATTCTAATTTTTTATTGGAACTGCTAAAGGGGCAAAAAGAAACTTGAGCCATCACAAAAGTTCGGTTTTACAAGGTTCAAGACCCATATAGATCTTTATTAGGGTTGTAACGCTTATTTACACCCACGAGGTTTACTATTGTGAGGGCAGCCATTCTTACCGTGATACTTTTGTTTGCACCAGCCTTGGCATATGAAATCAGCAGCATAAACGCCTCAAGTTCTACTAATGTCTATAAAGACTGGAACATAAAGGCCTATATCACAGACGGTGGGGCCCCAGTGCCAAGCCCAAACTGTACCTTAGAAATCATACACGGCGGAACAACAGAGCAATTTTTTACCATGATTGCCCAGCCCGAATACGCCGAATACACCACGAGCTTCTCCTCAACCGGAGACAGGACGGCAGTAGTTGAGTGCTATGGGGTAAATGGACAGAAAGCTTTCACTATAGAACCCAATTCCAAACTTTCAATCTCTTTTAATTCCCCACAGAAAATCGGAGACAGTCTCAAAATATCTGCCAATTATGAGGACATTTCAAACTATCCCATAACAGACGGATACTGCAGCGCAACAATAAACCCTTCTGACGGGACGCTTTCAAGGGTCAACCTGAATTTCGATGCAGGCACTCAAAAGTACAACGGTTATTATACCATAGTCTCAAGTGGCTACCACGATGTTGAAATATCGTGCGAGGCAGGCTCCCACTCCAAACTCCAGAAGTCAAAAGGGTTTGACATAAACAAGGTACCTGTAACCATACTTCCTACAAAGACCTTGATTGAAGGCAGTTTCGGTGACTACCAAACTGTTTCCATTGGGGTTCAACCATACACTACCACATGTTCCTCAAATTACGGCAACATGGTCAAGTCTTCCTCATACAATTACCAATTAACAGTCCACCTGAATTTTGTGGGTGAAAAGGATGTGCAAGTCTACTGCTCAGCTCCTGGCTACGACCCAAACACCAAAATAGTAAAATTCAAGTCCAATGAAGTGTCAACGAGAGTTGAACTGAAGTTTTCAACGGAAAAGCCGCATTCTTTTCAGAGCTTTTCAATAGAACCAAATTACTACGACATCAACTGGAATCCTATAAGTGACTCAGACTGCATAGTTACAATCAACAACCAGACTCAAGCAGTCAAGAGCTTTAAGACTGCATATTTCACGGCCCCAGCAGGACCCGCCCAGTCAAGCGTCTCCGTGAAATGCGAAAAGATGGGTTATAAGACTTTTAGTGGCGTGGCACTCTTTGACATCAGACCAATTGAAATAACTTTAAGTTTAAAGCACCCAGAGTCCGCAAAGGAGGGCGAAATTTTCGGCGTTGAAGCAGTAGTATTCCCCAAGATAAACGCTAACTGTGAACTTTCAGGGAATTTAATTTCGCCAACTGAAGGCAAATTAGCCGAAGTCAAAGACAATAATTACATTAAGGAAAGCAATTCATTTATGGTCCAGCTAAACCAGTCAGGAGACTTCCATTTCGAGGTTAAGTGTGCAGCCAGAGGTTATTCAAACGCCACCAAAAGTAGTGATATGCGCATAACCATATTTTCTGAGGGCGAGGAAATGCAAGCTGCGATAATCTTAACTATTTTAACAACTATTCTTGCTATAGGGTTCATGTTAATTAGGAAGTGGATATGATGATAGGCGAACTTTTTCAGGTACTGATGGAGCACCCACTTCTCATGCTCGTGGCAGTGGTTGACGTCCTTTTAATACTCTTAATAATTTTATACATTTCCTCAAAAATCTTTGGCGCAAAAAGACCTGACAGGAAAATTTACCTGTGGTTTAGGCGCCTTTTTACCAAACTAAAGGAAGGAGACAACAGCTCCCTTGAAACTCTTTATGAATATGTGATAAACACCTACATTCACAAAGGGACGATAACTCACGATGATGGAGATGGCTTTAAGGCTAGAGAAAAAATACTCGAAAAGCTTGAAGGCGAAGAGAAAAAATTGGTGATAAATATTTTCAAAGGATATGAAAGCAAAAAATATGGGGGTGGAATTTCAGATGAGAAAAAGACTGTTTCTTATTTTTATGATCAGTTCCGTGCTGTCTAGCAGCTTTGCGAACGTCATATTCCCTCCTGAAAACGCGACTGTCACTGCAACTTCATTTCTGCCTTCGGCACTCCAAGAACTTCAGAATCAAAGTAAATATGTTTTGTTTGATGACCAAGGCATACCCTACGGCTTCATAGACAATGGCACTTTCAAGAGTGAATTAAAATACGGAAACTTAACCATAATACCAGGAAAGAATGGCTCAGTAATTGGCAGTACTTCAGTTGAGGCTGCTGCTAAAGATATGGCGCGCTTGAGAATAGACGGTGGCACAAATTTTGACGAATCCATGTTAAGAAAAGAAGATTTCTTAAAATATGCATATTATTCACAGCGATACGGTAGCTTCAAAAATTATCTAAAAGATGGTCTAGGTCTTAACACCCCAAACAAAGCCATTGATTTTATGAATCAGCTTGACCCACAGCTCTCAAACGAATTCTTAAATCTCTATGATGCGGCAGACCTCAAAAAAGTGGGGTACTCCCATTATGATGAAATACTTGACACCTTAAATCAAATTAATAATGAAGACCTCTCAAAATACCTCAATAAAGATGACCTGCAAGAAGTCCAGAAAAAGCTTGACAGTATAAAAGAAGACTTGGCAAGGAATGCCCTTGACCAGATAAAAAATAATATTGGAAAAGATGAACTTAATCTCCTCTACAAACTGCTAAAGCAGCTCGATTACAAAACCATCTACAAGATTGCAAGGGACTATACCAGGCAGCTTGCAAGAGACGACACCCTCGATAAAATTGGAAGTGCTTTGTCTAAAAGTGGTGTTAGAGACCAAGTAAAGAGTGAATTTGCCAAGTCCGCCAAATACTTGGTAAAAAACAGACTTCTTGACTACCTGCCAAAGAATATTGGATACTACCTTATAGGCGCAGGAGTGATTTTGATGGTAATAACTTTAAGGAGGGTTGGAGGATGAAAAAAAAATATGAGGAATTCATGAAAAATTCACAGAAGGTTTTAGTGGGATTTGAAGAGATTACAGAATCCCTTTTGACGGCCATATTGTGCAATGGACATATACTGCTTGAAGGACCCCCGGGGGTCGCAAAGACCACTCTTGCCAAGACTTTTTCAAAACTGGTTAGCGCAGACTTTAAGAGGGTGCAATTCACCCCAGACCTCCTCCCAACAGATATTGTTGGGACCATGATGTTTGACCCAAAAAAAAGTGAATTCAAAGTCAGGAAAGGTCCGATATTTACCAATATAATTTTGGCGGATGAAATCAACAGAGCAAGCCCTAAGACACAAAGTGCCTTATTAGAAGCCATGGAAGAAAAGCAAGTAACAATAGAAGGAAACACTTACCCTCTTGACCCACCTTTTATTGTCATAGCCACGCAAAACCCTGTTGAGCAAGAGGGCACATACCCACTCCCTGAAGCTCAGCTTGACAGGTTCTTACTAAAAGTGAATGTGGAATATCCTAAAAAGGATGACGAGAAACTCATAATAAGTAAGCTCATAACCAATGAAGGGCAGAGTCTCTCTAAGGTATTTGAAAAGAGTGAAATAATAAAGATAAGGGAAGCCATAAAGCAAGTCTATGTCTCAGAAAACATTGTTGAATACATCGCATCAATTGTGAACGGACTGCGAGAAAACCCCGTAGTGGCGTGGGGACCCTCTCCTAGGGCATCCATTGCACTTCTTAATGTTAGTAGATCTGTTGCATACTTGGGTGAAAGAAATTATGTTACCCCCGGTGATGTCAAAAAGTACGCGGTGAGAATACTTCAGCACAGACTGGGCATAAAACCTGAAAACGAAATTGAAGGTATTACTACGGCAAGCGTTGTTAACGATATTCTTTCCCAGGTCGATGCAATATGAGAAAGCAGTGGAGGACTATACTTAAGAGGGCTTTAATTGGCGGCATAATTTTAGCCATTTCAGTCATACCTTGGAAAGACATCCTCTTAAACGTGACGCTTCAAAATAAGAACCTCGACTTATTATGGGTGCTTTTCTCAATTGCAGCACCGAGCCTCTTGAGGTTTGCTGCCCTTGGTGTACTGGCTTCGGCAGCATTTTTTGCCATAAAGATGGTGACGCTCCCAAGAAGCTTTATAGAAAAAGAGATGTTTGGCCTAAAAAAAAGGAAGATACTAAAAAATCTGATTTATTCACTCTTAGTTTCAATTCCCTTCCTCTTTCCAGTTACAAGCGGGACGCGGATGGGTCAGGTCCTTGACACCTTCTTTGTCAATATTCCTTGGCTTTTTCCTCTATACTTACCTTTTTATTTTTTCTATTTTTCAGACACACTCCTCTTGCTTGAAGCTTTTGTGGCTTCCTTCTTTTTGGTTCACCTAATAAAAATCTTAAGTGTCCAGGTGAGTGAGATTGAAACAGAGACTACCAACACTGTATTTGAGGAAGGCAAAGAGGTCAAGTTCAAAATAATAATGAAGTCCAAACTCCCGCTATTACCATATCCTCGGCTCCCCTTCAAGACCGGTGCTCGGGTGAGGTCCAATTTTTTTAAGACCCGCCACGAACTTGAGGTAAAGGGAAAGCTCTCTGTAGGCTACTATAGATTTGATGTTTTGAAGTTTGACATAGCCAGCCTCCCCTTCTTTTTTAGCACCTATTTCAAATCATCAAAAGACCCTATTGAGATAACGGTGCTTCCAAAAATCAAGGTGAAAAATGTATTGTATTCAAAAAACCCGTTTCAGACTAGGGAAACAGGGGACCTAATAAAGAAGGTGAGTGGAAGCTCCCTTGAATTTGCAGGCATAAAGGAATTTGCACCCGGGGACCCAATATCCCGAATCTGGTGGAAGGGATTGGCCAAGGGAGGAGCCCTGCAAAAAAAAGACTTTTTTTCCTTAGCTGAAGACAGATGGGTCCTCTTAATTGACCTTTCAAATCCCCTGGCATCAAAAGAGGATGAAGCAGCTCTCTTGACTTTTTCTAGGGCCTTCATTGAAACTTTTACGAGAAAGGATATAGAAATCTCAATTCACCTCATATCACCAAACTACGCCTTTATAGACTACTCAACCAAGAAGCGCGACCTTTTGTCTTTTCTTGTCCGCCACTGGTCAGACTTTAGGAACCTTAGTAATGATGGTGCAAGGTCAGTATTAAAAGATGGTATAGGAAAAGAAGTAAATGAGATTGAGAAAAGGTGCAAGGAAAGCGGCATATCCCTTTCATCATTTTTGTTTTACACTGGGTTGCTAAAGGAATCAAAGACTGTATTTGAATGGAGCAGGAAATTCAGCTTTGACTCTTCTCTTAAGCAACTTATGAGTAATATGAATAAGAGTGGAAAAATGTTGGTTTTAACCCCTGGAATGAGTTCTAGCATGGTTAGAGACATTGAAAGGTTTGCTAAAGTTAAGCGAAGCCAGCTTTTGTTTGCGAGCTTTTCACAGGTGCCAAAAGCCAAGACCTACGTAATACCCAAAGTGAATCCGGAAAAAACCGTGTGGAGGTTAATGTATGCTTAAGCAGAACCAAGCCCGTCCCGACAGTCCCGTGCATGGGACAAGGTCCGGGGGTTTTAATACCTCTTTTAAGGGAGGGTGGGGGAGGTTGAAATATGTTTGAGCGCGCAAAACGAATATTGGGAGAATTCACAGTTCTCTTGATTGTGGCACAATTAGTGTACTGGCTGCTCTACGCACTCTCAAGGATTTCATTCAGCTTAAGGATGGTGACAGTAGGACTACTTTTTATAGCGGTGTCAGTCAGCGTAATTATTGCAAAGGGTTAGGCTGCCAACTAGACCATAGCTTGGAACCTCTTAGGATATAAAAATTGTAACCTTTGGGTCCGCCGTCCCTTAGACCATAGAGGTCCTTAAATGACTGCGAGGAGAAATATGAATTGAGGTCGCTATTTGGACCAGACTGCAAGTAGATTATGGCATCCGGGAGGTTGTCTTCAAATATGCCTTTTACGTCACCTTTTTTGTAATATTTTGTAAGGTCGCTTACAAGATTGTCGAAGTCCAAGACCCTGAAATCACCATAGAACCCCATGACCCCAAGGGCATCCCCTAGAGCCAAGGTGGTATTCGGATATTTTGAAAGCTCTTTTGCAAACTCAATCCTATTGTCATACACAGGTTCGGTGGATTTTATCAAGTAGAAGTCCCGAGCAGTAAGGGCAAACTGAGAAAGGAGTATTAAGACCAAAAGCAAAGGATATGCCTTGATATGAGGAAAGCCTTTTGAGGCGAAGTAAATCAGAAATACCACGACAGGCACATAGTACCACATATAGGTGTGAACCCTTGCAAGAACAAAGAAAACTAATAGGCCAAGGAGGTAAATTAAAAGAGGATTCTTAGATTTTCTTAAAAATTCCTGGGCAGCAGAAAACAGCATGAGGCCATATTTGTAGAACAACATGGCAATCGGGTAGAAGGTCATTAAAATGTTCTTTAAAGAAAAATCATTGTGGATAAAAGTCTTGGCGGCAAAGGTGTTGGGAATTATGGTGCCATAGAAAGTGAAGGAGTAAGCCAACCATGGAAAGTAGGTAATAAAAGCCGGAACAAATACTTTCCAGGATGACACGCCAAATGAAACAAGTGACACCAGCAGCAGGAGTCCAGATTCAGGCCTGACCATTAGCAGAAGTCCGTTAAGGAAGCCAAGGACGGGGAGCTTGTACTTGTATTCACTTTCAAAGGTTATTATGAAGAGTCCAAGCAGAGTCAAAAAAAGCGGGGTCTCAAGGCCCGAAGAAGCATAGTTTAAAACGTAGGCATCAAAGGCGTAGATTAAAGAAAATATCACTGTCTGCCCGGTCCGCCTAAAAGATAGTAAAAGACTACGACAGAAAATAGATAAAAGAAGGTCTTTAGAAACCATACAGAAAAGAGCATATCTGCCCCTGTAAATTTTGAGAAAGTCCCAAGGAGTATAGACCAGAGAGGGGAGGTTATGCCGTAGACTTTTTGGCCGGTCTGGTATATAAGGCCGTTACCTTGAGCGAAGTTCTCTGCATATTTCATGGAAATATAAGCATCATCTATCAGGTAGTGTGAGTAGAGTGCCTGCTGGAAAACGAGCGCCAGAACCAAGACAAAGACCAGCCTCACAAACGGCTTAGCTTCCATGAGTTAAAAGTCTTTAGCCCTATTTCAAATTGAAGTAGTATTTGAATAAGTCTTTTAGTACGTCTTTTCTTACTACAGGAGAATCGGTGCTGAACTGATAAAAGTGGCCGCCCAAAAACACGTTTAAAGCATATGGCTCTTCATCGCCTGCTTGGAAGTAATTGTAGGTAACATTTATTCCTGAAATATCCTCATAGCTTACGGCCACTGTAGTGCCCATTATTTGGTCAAAAAAGGCCTGGTCAGCAGGGAAATAAACCACATGATAAACTTCATCAAGATCACTTACCATATAATTTTCAAGAGTGGCCTCAAATTGTCCCATCAAAGGGTCGGTGAGATTCCCGTATAAAGTCTCCATCTTGTCAAAGGTCCGCGGGCTCGTGCAGCCGGCAAGAAACACCAGTATGAAAAGTACGGCCAGTTTTTTCATGAAAAACATAAGTTATCCTAATTAAATAACTAATAAACTGCAAAGACACATGGTTAGGACTGAAAAGCTTTTAGCACCCCATCAACCACCAAGTATGCTAAAAGATTTGGTATTTGTTTTTTTATGTGAAGAATATTATCAATTTTATCTTCCAGTAAAATCAGTTCTTTCACATCAAGGCCCTTGATGAAGGACAATTTATAATCTTCATCTTCAACACCTAAATCCGGTCTGCAAATAATTTCATCAAAAAATCCGATTTTTTTGAGAATGTCTTTTATGTGGTGTTTCACACTACAAGGTCTTGCCGTTAAAATTTTGATTGTAAAACCTTTTTTCCTCAAATCATTCACGAAACTTACGACGTCTTTGTATGGAGTATAAAGGTGCTTATGTTTTGTAATATTTTTATCATAGATTTCTTTTTTTATTTCACGTGGTAAGACTGTAACTTCTTTTGGCGTGAGTTTTTTCTCTGTAACTTCAAGTGACGCTTCACCAAGACTCTTTGAAAAGTCAAAAAGAGTTCCATCAAAATCAACCAATGCCAGTTTCATTTCATCCCCTTAATCTTAGGCTTAGTCTTGTCAAACTTGCCAAAGCCAGATAGA
>Ga0114931_10006287_pt1 | contig 14603 bp, 14 predicted proteins | sample 2SBtaG_FD_89579 | JGI IMG/M metagenome (GOLD analysis project Ga0114931, IMG submission 89579) | Deep subsurface microbial communities from Kolumbo volcano to uncover new lineages of life (NeLLi) - 2SBTROV14_V59a metaG | ecosystem: Environmental > Aquatic > Marine > Volcanic | place: Kolumbo...
CCGTCACCGAGGGGAAAAGCCGATGGCGGGGAGGCCGGTTTGCCGCTATACTGTTCGATCTAGAAGCGCGGGGCTTTCAACCGCGACACCCAAGTTGGGGAGGAGGCGCCCGCCAACCGGTCGCCTCGCTTGGGAGAAACGCCAGGGGCAAGATCAGATAGATCGACGCCGCTTCATTTCTGGGCAAGGCCCTTTGGGGCCTTGCTTTTTTCATGCCCGCCCGGTCCCTCGCGCGTCCACGGGGGCGCCAGCGCCAGGACGCGTGCCGCGACCGGGCACCAGAGCTCGTGGGCGCCGGGCAGATAGCCGGTGCTCATCAGAAACTCGCCCACGATCTCGCCGCCGACGAAGACGAAGCGGCGGCGGAACAGCACCACCCAGGCCTCGCGATCGAGCCCCACATGGGCGTCGAGCCAGGCGGCGAAGCTGCCGTGCTCGCGGCGCAGCGCCGTCAGGCGGCGGGCGTTCTCGATCGCGGCGGCGATCTTGCGGCGGTTGCGGATGATCCCGGCATCGGCCATCAGCCGGGCGCGGTCGGCCTCGTCGAAGGCCGCGACCGCCTCGATGGCGAAGCCGGCATAGGCCGCGCCCATGGCCTCGCGCTTCTTCAGCACCGTCAGCCACGAGAGCCCGGCCTGATTGATCTCGAGCACCAGGCGCTCGAACAGGCGATCGTCGTTGGCGAGCGGAAAGCCGTACTCGCGATCGTGATAAGGGCCGTGGTGGGGGTGGCCCGGCGCGCTCTCGCAATAGCTCACGGAGCGGTACCGAACAGGAAGCTGCGGAAGTCCACCACATCGTAAGCGACCAATAGGCCGACGATGGCCGTCACCGCACCCGCCACCGCGGTCGCCGCGACGGCCTTGATCCAGAGAAGCGGGCGTTCGGGCGCGCTCTCGGCATGGCCGGGGTCCGGCCTTTCGGGCGGGTGGACGCCGAAGGGTAGCGCCATCAGGAAGGTGACCCACCAGACGATGACGAACAGGACCACGGCGTTGGTCCAGCCCATCACGCCTGCTCGAGCTCGATCAGGGTCCCGCAGGCATCCTTGGGGTGGAGGAAGAGGACCGGCTTGCCGTGCGCCCCGATGCGCGGCTCACCGTCGCCGAGGACGCGCAGGCCACGGGCGCGGAGGCGGTCGCGGGCGGCGCCGATGTCGGCGACCTCGAAGCAGAGATGGTGCATCCCCCTGGCGGGGTGGCGGGCGAGGAAGGCGGCGACCGGCGAGCCCTCGCCGAGTGGATGGAGAAGCTCGATCTTGCCGTTGGGAAGGGTGACGAACACGGTGGTCACGCCGTGCGCCGGCATCGCCTCGGGCGCCGAGACCTCGGCCCCGAAGACGTCGCGATAGAGCGCCGCCGCCGCGGCGAGATCGGGAACCACGAGGGCGACATGGTTGAGGCGGCCGATCATCTGCCTTTCCGCCGTCACACGCGGAGGACCTGGACGTCGACCACCGGCCGCTTGTCGTGCCACGAGCGGAAGTGACGGCGGACCACGCTGCGCACCGCCTCGCCGATCACGGCGTCGTCGCCGCGGGCCCGCGGGGGCAGCGCCGCCAAGGCCTTCTCCGCCGCCGCCACCGCGCCGCTCAGCAGCCGTCCCTCGTCCCCGGCCTCGTCGGGGTCGAACACCCCTTGGGCGGTCACCTGAGGGCCGGCGCGAATCGCGCCTTCGTCGTCGAGGGCGATGGTGACGAAGGCGGCACCGTTGTGCATCAGGCTGCGCCGGGTCCGCATCAGGGGGCTGTCGGCGGGGACGATCGCCCGGCCGTCGGCGATCAGCCGTCCGACGCGGACCTGGTCGACGACCCGTGGCCCCTCGGGGGCGAGCCGCAGCAGGTCACCGTTCTCGACCACCACCGCCTCGGGCACCTGGAGCGAGCGGGCGAACCGGGCGTGCTCGACCAGGTGGCGGGCCTCGCCGTGAACCGGGACGGCGATCCGCGGCCGCACCCAGCCGTACATCCGGGCGAGCTCGTCGCGGCACGGATGGCCCGAGACGTGGATCGGGTGATCGTCCTCGGTGACGACCTCGCACCCGAGCGCGATCAGGCGGTTGTGCAGCCGATTGATGGCGAGCTCGTTGCCGGGAATGATCTTCGACGAGAAGATCACCACGTCGCCCCGCCCCAGCGATACCTGGGGGTGGCTGCGGCTGGCGATGCGGGAAAGCGCCGCCCGCGGTTCGCCCTGGCAGCCGGTGCAGAGGTAGAGCACCTCGTCGGCGGGGAGGAGCGCGGCGTCGCGCTCGGTGACGAAGCGAACGCTGTCGTCGAGGTAGCCGGTCGCCCGCGCCGCCCCGGTGATGTTCCACAGCGAGCGCCCGACCAGCACCACCGTGCGATCGGCGCCCCGGGCGGCGGCGGCGATCGATCGTATCCGGGCGACGTTGGAGGCGAAGCAGGTCACCGCGATCCGGCCGCCACGGCCGCGCACCAGCTCGGCGAGATGGTCGCGCACCCCGGCCTCCGAGCCCGACTCGCCGGGGCGGAAGACGTTGGTCGAATCGCAGACGATGGCCAGCACGCCTTCCTCGCCCAGACGCCTCAGCGCCGCCTCGTCAGTGACCTCGCCGATTTGGGGCTCGGGGTCGATCTTCCAGTCGCCGGTGTGCAGCACCGTGCCCGCCGGGGTGCGGAGAGCGAGGGCATTGGGCTCGGGAATCGAGTGGGTGAGCGAGATGAACTCGAGGTCGAAGGGACCGATGCGGAAGCGGCCCCCCAGCGGGATCTCGGTGATGATCAGGCCCTCGGTGCCGCCGGGCCCGTCGTCGCGGGCGAGCTTGCGGCGCAGAACCTCGGCGGCGAAGGGGGTGGCGTAGACCGGGCAGCCGAGGCGCGACCACAGATAGGGGACGGCGCCGAGGTGGTCCTCGTGGGCGTGGGTGAGCACCAGACCGAGAAGGTCGTCACGGCGCTCGGCGATGAAGCCCGGGTCGGGCATCACCACATCGATGCCGGGCAGGGTCTCGTCGGCGAAGGTGATGCCGAGATCGACCATCAGCCACTTGCCGGCATAGCGATAGAGATTGAGGTTCATGCCGATCTCGCCGGCCCCGCCGAGGGGAAGGAAGTCGAGCGCCGCCTCGGCGGTCATGGCCGCGCCTCGCGCACGCCGCGGTGGAGCGACACCAGACCGCGCACGGTGAGGTCGGGATCGACGTGCTCGATCACCGGGGTCGCGGCCTCGAACAAGGGTGCGAGCCCGCCGGTGGCGACCACCGTCATCGGCTCGGCGCAGGCGCGTTTGATACGGTCGACCATGCCTTCGATCAAGCTGACGTACCCCCAGTAGATTCCCGATTGGATGGCGCCGACGGTCGAGTGGCCGATGACCGCGGCGGGCCGGCGAACCGCCACCCGCGGCAGCTTGGCGGCGGCCATGTGGAGGGCCTCGACCGAGAGGTTCACCCCGGGCGCGATGACCCCGCCCCGGTAGGCGCCGTCGGCGCCGACGATGTCAAAGGTGGTGGCGGTGCCAAAGTCGATCACCACCAGGGCACCGGGATAGCGGGCGTGGGCGCCGATGGCGTTGACCAGGCGGTCGTCGCCGACGTCGTGGGGGCGGTCCACCGCGATCTCGATCCCGATGTCGTCGATCTCGGCGACCCGGATGGGATTGCAGCCGAAATAGCGCCGGCACAGCGTGACCAGATTGAATGTGCTCTCGGGCACCACGCTCGAGACGATGGCATCGCCGATCGCGCCGGCCTCGATCCCGGCCAGCCCCATGAGCTGCATCAGCCACACGGCGTACTCGTCGGCGGTCCGTTCGGTCTTGGTCGCGGCCCGCCATTGGCCGCGCACCGTGTCCCCCTCGCACACCGCGAAGACGGTGTTGGTGTTGCCGATGTCGATGGCGAGAAGAAGCGGCGCCGTCATGACGGCGACCCGAGCATCACCTCGCCCGCGGTGATGACGCACCGCTCGCCCTCGGCAAGCGCCAGCACCAGGGCGCCGGTCTCGTCGATCTCGACCAGGCGGCCCTCGACGGTGCTGTCGGCGACCGTCACCGTGACGGTCTCGCCGATCCCCTTGGCATGGTGCAGCCAAGCGTTGCGCACCGGCGCAAAGCCGTCATCGACCCAGCGCCGGACCCAGCTCAGGAAGTGGCGGCCGAAGGCCGCGAGCGCGTCCTCGACCGTGACCCCGCCGCCGCCCTCGGCGACGAGTGAGGTCGCGCCCTCGCCGAGCCCTTCGGGCACAAGGGCGACGTTGAGGCCGAGCCCCAAGACCAGCCAGTCCAGGCGCTCACGACCGCGGAGCGCCGACTCCAGCAGGATGCCGGCGACCTTGCGGTCGTTGAGCAGGACGTCGTTGGGCCACTTGAAGGCGAGCTCGCTCATCGGCGGCATCAGGGCGCCGATCGCCCCGGCGACGCCGAGCGCGGCGACGAAGGCGAGCTCACCTGCGTGCCGCGGCGCACAATCGGGCCTGAGCACCAGTGAGAGGTAGAGGTTGCCGGGCGGCGACAGCCACACCCGGCCGTGGCGGCCGCGACCCTGTCGCTGCATCCGCGCCCACACCAGCGTCCCTTCCTCGGCGCCGGCCTCGGCGAGCCGCTTGGCCTCGTCGTTGGTGCTCTCGACCGCATCGCGCGCCACCAGGCGGTAGGCCGGCGGCACGGTCGCCGCTGGCGTCATGGAAAGAGGGAGGCCGCGGCCGTCTGCGCCCCATCCACGACCGGCGACGGGTAGACGAAGAAGAAGATCACGAACACCGCGGTCGCCGCCACCACCCAGGAGAGCTCGCGCCCGACCGGCTGATCGAAGGCCTCGGCGGGCTCGTCGAAGTACATGATCTTGACGATCCGGAGATAGTAGAAGGCGGCCACCACGCTCGACAGCACGCCGATGACGGCAAGGACATAGAGCTTGGCATCGATCGCCGCCAGGAAGACGTAGAACTTGCCGAAGAAGCCGGCGAGCGGCGGCACCCCGGCGAGCGAGAACATGAAGGCGCCGAGCGCCAGGGCGAGCATCGGCTGGGTCCGCGAGAGCCCGGCGAGGTCGTCGATCCCCTCGACCATCTGGTCCTTGCGGCGCATCGCCAGGATGCAGCCGAAGGTGCCGGCGTTCATGGCGAGATAGATCGCCATGTAGATCAGGATTCCCCGCACCCCCGCCGCGGTCCCGGCGGCCAGGCCGATCAGGGCATAGCCGACGTGGCCGATCGAGCTATAGGCCATCAGCCGCTTGATATTGGTCTGGCCGATGGCGGCGAAGGCGCCGAGCAGCATCGAGCCCACCGAGACGAAGACGACGATCTGCTGCCACTGATCGACCAGACCGCCGAACGGCTGGCTCATCACCCGGACGAGAAGGCCGATGGCGGCGATCTTGGGCGCCACCGAGAAGAACGCGGTGACCGGCGTCGGCGCCCCCTCGTAGACATCCGGGGTCCACATGTGGAAGGGCACCGCCGAGACCTTGAAGGCGAGCCCGGCGGCGAGGAACACCAGCCCCACCACGACCCCGAGCGAGGGCGTCTCGCCGCCCGCGAACAGCGCCGCGAGGGCGGTGAAGCGGGTCGTCCCGGTGAAGCCATAGATCAGCGAGGCGCCGTAGAGCAGCATCCCCGAGGCGAGCGCTCCGAGCACGAAGTACTTGAGCCCGGCCTCGGTCGAGCGCAGCGAGTCGCGCTGGAAGGCGGCGGCGACATAGAGGGCGAGGCCCTGGAGCTCGAGGCCGAGGTAGAGCGCCATCAGGTCGTTCGCCGAGACCATCATCATCATGCCGACGGTGGCGAACAGCACCAGCACCGGGAACTCGAAGCGGTTCATCCGCTCCCGCCCGATGTAGCCATAAGACATCAGAAGGGTGGCGCCGGCGCCGATCAGGACCAGAAGCTTGACGAAGACGGCGAAGCCGTCGATCACGAACAGACCGTCGAAGGCCCGCGCCGGCGCGGCGGCCGGCCCCAGCACGATGATCCCGGCGACCACGAAGGCGCCGATCACGAGCCCGATGAAGCCGCCGCCACGGGCGTCGCGCCGGAACGCCCCGAGCATCAGAAGCGCCATGCCGGCAAGCGCGAGCCAAAGCTCGGCCGCCACCGCCGAGACCGTCATCGCCCCCTCCCCACTAGGGTGCCGCCTGGGCCAGGGTCGCCGCCACCGGCGCCGCCGAGGCCAGCATCCCGGCGACGGTGCCCCGGATCGCCGCGAGGAAGGGCTCGGGATAGATGCCGATCCACATCACCAGCGCCATCGGGGCGAGGATGGCGACCTCGCGCGCGTTGACATCGACGATGGCCTTGAGGTGGTCCTTGGTCAGCGCGCCGAACACCACCCGACGGTAGAGCCACAGCATGTAGCAGGGGCCGAGGATGATGCCCAGCGTCGCCAGCACCGCGACCGCGGTGTTGACCCGGTAGGTCCCGACCAGCGAGAGGAACTCGCCGATGAAGCCCGAGGTCCCGGGAAGCCCCACCGAGGCCAGCATGAACAGCATGAAGAGGAAGGCGTACTTGGGCATCCGGTGAACCAGGCCGCCGTAATGGGTGATCAGGCGTGAGTGGCAGCGATCGTAGACCACCCCGACGCAGAGGAAGAGCGCCGCCGAGACCACCCCGTGGCTGAGCATCACCATGATCGCGCCCTCCATGCCCTGAGTGGTCTGGGTGAAGATGCCGATGGTGACGAAGCCCATGTGGGCGACCGAGGAATAGGCGATCAGCTTCTTCATGTCCTCCTGCGCCAGCGCCACCAGCGAGGTGTAGACGATGGCGATGACGCTGAGGACATAGATGAAGGGGGTGAAGAAGACGCTGGCGTCGGGCAGCATCGGCATCGAGAAGCGGAGGAAGCCATAGCCGCCGAACTTCAAGAGGATGCCGGCGAGCACCATCGAGCCTGCGGTCGGCGCCTCGACATGGGCGTCGGGAAGCCAGGTGTGGACCGGCCACATCGGCACCTTGACCGCGAAGCCGGCAAAGAGCGCGAGCCATAGCCAGCGCTGCATGGCGGGCGAGAAATGGGTGGCGAGCAGGGTCGGGATGTCGGTGGTGCCGGTCTGGAAGTACATCGCCAGGATCGCCAGCAGCAGAAGCACCGAGCCGACCAGCGTGTAGAGGAAGAACTTGAAGGCGGCATAGACCCGGCGCGGCCCGCCCCAGACCCCGATGATCAGGAACATCGGGATCAGCATCGCCTCGAAGAAGAGATAGAATATGACGAAGTCGAGCGCCGCGAAGACGCCGATCATCGCCGTCTCCAGCACCAGAAAGGCGATCATGAACTCCTTGACCCGTACCGTGATCGCCTCCCAGCTCGCGAAGATCGCGAGCGGCGTGACGAAGGTGGTCAAGAGAACCATCAGCAGCGACAGCCCGTCGATTCCGACGTGGTAGTCGATCCGGAAGGCCGGAATCCACGACGCCTTCTCGACGAACTGGAAGCCCGCGGTGCCGTTGTCGAAGCCGAGCCAGAGGAAGAGCGAGACCAGGAAGGTGATCAGCGAGGTCCAGAGCGCCACCGAGCGGGCGTTGCGGGCGACGATGTCGGTCTCGCCGCGCACCAGAAGGATGAACACGGCCCCCACCAGCGGCAGGAAGATGGTCAGGCTGAGAAGCGGCAACTCGGTCATCCCGCAGCCCCCCTAGGCGACCATATACCAGGTGACCAGGGCGGCGACGCCGAGCAGCATGGCGAAGGCGTAATGGTAGAGATAGCCGCTCTGGAGCCTGACCGCACGCTTGGCCAGAGCGACCGTCGCGGCGGCGGCGCCGTCGGGGCCGAGGCCGTCGATCAGGGCGCCGTCGCCCGACTTCCACAGGCCGCGGCCGATGTCGTTGGCGGGCCACACGAAGACCGCGTCGTAGAGCTCGTCGAAGTACCACTTGTTCAAGAGGAAGAGATAGATCGGGCGCACCCGCGCCACGAGGCGGCCGGGAAGGTCGGTCCGCACCAGGTACATCACCGCGGCGGTCGCGATGCCGAGGCCGGCGGCGACGAGCGGCAGGGCCTTGATCCAGTCGGGGATCGTGTGCGCCGCCTCGAGCGGATTGGGATCGGCGCGCACCAGGAGAGAGCCGCGCCAGAAGCCCATGTCGGGGTCGACCATGCCGATCTCGACCCCGACGAAGCCGGCGAAGATGGCCCCGAGCGCGAGCAAGATCAGGGGCACGGTCATGACCTTGGGTGATTCGTGGACATGCGCCATCACCTTCTCGTCGGCCCGCGGGGCGCCGTGGAAGGTCATGAACAAGAGCCGCCACGAGTAAAACGCGGTCAGCACCGCAGCCAGAACACCGAGCCAGAAGGCGTACGTGCCGATGCCGGTGTCGACGCCGTAGGCGGCCTCGATGATGATGTCCTTGGAGAAGTAGCCGGCGAAGAAGGGGATGCCGGCCAGCGCCAGGCTGCCCACCCACATCAGGGCATAGGTCAGCGGGATCATCCGCCACAGCCCGCCCATCTTGCGCATGTCCTGCTCGCCCGACATGGCGTGAATCACCGAGCCGGCGGCGAGGAACAACAGCGCCTTGAAGAAGGCGTGGGTCGCCAGGTGGAAGATGGCGGCGGCATAGGCCGAGACCCCGGCGGCGAAGAACATGTAGCCGAGCTGGCTGATGGTGGAGTACGCGATCACCCGCTTGATGTCGTTCTGGCAGATGCCGATGGTGGCGGCGAAGAAGGCGGTCGAGGCGCCGATGATCGCGACCACGGCGAGCGCCGTCGGCGCGTATTCGAAGATCGGCGACAGCCGCGCCACCATGAAGACACCCGCGGTCACCATGGTCGCGGCGTGGATCAGGGCCGAGACCGGGGTCGGGCCCTCCATGGCGTCGGGAAGCCAGGTGTGGAGCCCGAGCTGCGCCGATTTGCCCATGGCGCCGACGAACAGCAGGATCGAGATCAGATTGATGGTATCGACCTGGAAGCCGAAGAACTCGACCGTGGTGCCGACGTAATCGGGAACCGCGGCGAACACCGTATCGTAGTCCACCGACCGGAAGACGAAGAAGACCGCCAGGATGCCGAGGACGAAGCCGAAGTCGCCGATGCGGTTGACGACGAAGGCCTTGATCGCCGCCGCGTTGGCCGCCGGGCGGGTGTTCCAGAAACCGATCAAGAGGTAGGAGCACAGCCCCACCCCCTCCCAGCCGAAGAAGAGCTGGAGAAAGTTGTCGGCGCTGACCAGCATCAGCATGGCGAAGGTGAACAGGCTGAGATAGGCGAAGAACCGCGGCTTGTGCGCATCCTGCGCCATGTAGCCGATGGAGTAGACGTGGACCAGGAAGGAGATCGTCGTGACCACCAGCACCATCACCACGGTCAGCACGTCGAAGCGCAGCGCCCACGAGACCTCGAGCGCGCCCGACTCGATCCAGGTGAAGAGCTCGATCGTCGGGGTCTCGCCGAGCACGCTGACCTGGTAGAAGATCGGGATCGCGGCCAGCATGGCGACGCCGACCAAGGCCGAGGTCAGCACCATCGACGCCCGGTCACCGATCGCGCGGCCGAAGAAGCCGGCGAGGACCGCACCCACCAGCGGGGCAAAGATGGCGGTCACGTAAAGCACGGCGTCACCCCTTCAAGGTGTTGATGTCCTCGACCTCGATCGAGCCCCGGTTGCGGAAGTAGACCACCAGGATGGCGAGCCCGATCGCGGCCTCGGCGGCCGCCACCGTGAGAACGAACATGGCGAAGATCTGTCCCGTGAGATCCCCGAGATAGGCCGAGAAGGCGACCAGGTTGATGTTGACGGCCAACAGCATCAGCTCGACCGACATCAGGATGACGATGATGTTCTTGCGGTTGAGGAAGATGCCGAAGATGCCGAGCGTGAACACGATCGCGGCGACGACCAGGTAGTGGGCGAGCCCGACCGCCATCACGTCGCCCCCTCCCCCGGGCGCACCTTGCGCAGCTCGACCGCCTCCTCGCGGCGGCGCGCGAGCTGCTTGGGGATGCTCTGATGGCGGACCCCGGCACGCCGGCGATGGGTGAGCACGATGGCCCCGATCATCGCCACCAGAAGAATCAGCCCGGCGGCCTGGAAGAGATACACGTAATCGGTGTAGAGCACCGCACCCAAGGCCTCGGTGTTGGTGAGATCGCCGGGCGTCGGGGTGGGTGCCGGCGCCCGCGCGAGCCGGGCACCCGTGACCACGAGGCCGATCTCGACCAAGAGGACGAGGCCGACCACCGCGCCGGTCGGCAGGTACTGGAGAAAGCCCTCGCGCAGGACCGCGAGATTGATGTTGAGCATCATCACCACGAAGAGGAATAGGACCGCGACCGCCCCGACATAGACCACGATCAGGATCATCGCCAGGAACTCGGCGCCGACCAGGACGAACAACCCCGCCGCCGAGAAGAAGGCGAGAATCAGGAACAACACCGAGTGCACCGGGTTGCGCGCCATGATCACCAGCACCGCGGCCCCCACCGTGACGGCGGCGAAGACATAGAAGGCGATGGTCGCCAGGATCATCCGGTTCCCTCCCCTGCCGTCATCTCTCCCCCTTGTCCCGGCTCAGCGATAGGGCGCGTCGAGCTCGAGGTTCTTGGCGATCTCGGCCTCCCAGCGGTCGCCGTTGGCCAAGAGCTTGTCCTTGTCGTAGAGCAGCTCCTCGTGGGTCTCGGTGGCGAACTCGAAGTTCGGCCCTTCGACGATGGCGTCCACCGGGCACGCCTCCTGGCAATAGCCGCAGTAGATGCACTTGGTCATGTCGATGTCGTAGCGGGTGGTGCGGCGACTGCCGTCGGCGCGCGGTTCGGCCTCGATGGTGATCGCCTGAGCCGGGCAGATGGCCTCGCAGAGCTTGCAGGCGATGCAGCGCTCCTCGCCGCTCGGATAGCGCCGGAGCGCGTGCTCGCCACGGAAGCGCGGGCCGAGCGGCCCCTTCTCGTAGGGGTAGTTCAGCGTCGCCTTGGGCGCGAACAGATAGCGCAGCGTGATCGCCATGCCCGAGACCAGCTCGGCCAGCAGGAACGATCGCGCCGTTCGATCGAGAAACGACATCGCTCACCTCACCCTTTGCCGCCGGCTCACTTGGGCACCAGGTCGAAGGCGACCAGGACGCCCGAATAGCCGGCGACCGCGACCAGGGAGAGCGGCAGGAAGACCTTCCAGCCGAGCCGCATGAGCTGGTCGTAGCGATAGCGCGGGAAGGTCGCCCGCACCCAAAGGTAGACGAAGAGAAGCGCCAGCACCTTGGCAATGAACCAGATCGGACCGGGGATCAGGTTGAACGGCGCCACGTCCACCGGCGGCAGCCAGCCGCCGAGGAACAGCGTCGTCGTCATCCCGCACATCAGGATCATGTTGGCGTACTCGCCGAGGAAGAACAGCGCGAAGGGGATCGCCGAGTACTCGACGTTATAGCCGGCGACCAGCTCGGCCTCGGCCTCGGGCAGGTCGAAGGGGGACCGGTTGGTCTCGGCCAGCGTCGAGACGAAGTAGATGATGAACATCGGGAACAGCGGGACCACGAACCAGAGCCCCCGCTGGGCCTCGACCACGTCGCTGAGCCGGAGCGAGCCGACGAACACCAGCACCGTGATCATGACGAAGCCCATCGAGACCTCGTAGGACACCATCTGCGCCGCCGAGCGGAGCGCGCCGAAGAAGGCGTAGCGCGAGTTGCTCGCCCATCCGGCCATGATGATGCCGTAGACCCCGAGCGAGGAGATCGCCGCGATGAAGAGCACGCCGACGTTGATGTCGGCCAGCACCAGGCCCTCGCCGAAGGGGATCACCGCCCAGGCGACCAGGGCGAGAACGAAGGTGACCATCGGCGCCAACAGGAAGACGATGCGGTTGGCGCCCGCCGGCACCACGATCTCCTTGGCGATCAGCTTGACCGCATCGGCGATCGGCTGGAGCAGCCCGAACCAGCCGACGACATTGGGACCCTTGCGAATCTGGATCGCCCCGATGACCTTGCGCTCGGCATAGGTGAGGTAGGCGACGCTCAACAGAAGCGGCACCATGACCACCAGGATCGCGGCGACGATGAGGATGCCGGGCCAGACATAGAGCGCCCAGAAATCGCCCCAGCTCTCAACCATCGGTCCCGGTCGCCTCCTCGGATCGGTCGACGAAGGTCGCCGTGCACTCGGCCATGGTGCGCGAGACGCGGCTGATGGGGTCGGTCCTGTAGTAGTTGCCGATCGGGCTCGCGAACGGCGCCGCATCCATCGGCCCGGCGACCCCGAACGCGCCCCAGGGGGCGGCATGGATACGGTCGAAATCGAGGATCTGGGGGGCGCGCTCGACCATGCGCCGGCGCAGCGCGCGCTGGCTGTCGTAAGGCAGGGTCTTGCCCAGCCTCTCGGAGAGCGCCCGCAGGATCGCCCAGTCCTCGCGCGCGTCCCCGGGCGGGAAGACCGCCCGCCGGGCCAGTTGCGCTCGGCCCTCGGTGTTGACGTAGACGGCGTTCTTCTCGGTGTAGGCCGCGCCGGGCAGGATCACGTCGGCGCGTGCCGCCCCGGCGTCGCCGTGATGGCCCTGATAGACGACGAAGGCCTCGCCGAGCGCGCCGGTGTCGATCTCGTCGGCGCCGAGCAGGAACACGACCTCGATCTCGCCCGCCCCCGCAGCCGTGAGCATCGCCGCGACATCGCGGCCGCCCTCGCCCGGCACCAGGCCGAGGTCGAGGCCGCCGACCCGGGCCGCCGCACAGTGCAGGACATTGAAGCCGTTCCAGCCCTCGCCGACCATGCCGGTGGCCTCGGCGATGGCGCGGGCGCACGCCAGAACCGCCGCCCCGTCGGGCCGCGCCAGCGCGCCCTGGCCGAGAATCAGCATCGGCCGCTCGGCGGCGGCGAGAACGGCGTGGAAGGGGTCGCGCCCGGCGGCGATCTCGGCCAGGGTCTCGGGCCCGCCACCGCGGTGGTCCACCGGGTAGCTCAGGGGCACCGCCGGCCCCACCGAGGCGACCGGGAAGCGCCCCATCAGGCAGCGCTTGCGCAGGCGCGCGTTGATCAGCGGCGCCTCCCAGCGGGGGTTGGTGCCGATCAAGAGGCAGGCGTCGGCGCGCTCGATCCCGGCGATGGTGGTGTTGAACAGATAGCCGGCGCGCACCCCCGCCTCGACCCGGGCGCCGTCCTGGCGGCAGTCGAGGTTGGGCGAGCCCAGCGCCGCCATCAGATCGGCGAGCGCGCACATCGCCTCGGCGTCGGCGAGGTCGCCGGCGATGGCGCCGAGGCGCTCGCCGGGAAGCCCCGAGACGCGCTCGGCGATGGCGGCGAAGGCCTCCTGCCAGCTCGCCGCCTCGAGGCGGCCGTCGCGCCGGACCATCGGCCGATCGAGGCGCTGGAGGGCGAGGCCGTCGACCGCGAAGCGGGTCTTGTCGGCGATCCACTCCTCGTTGATGTCCTCGTGCAGCCGGGGCAGCACCCGCATCACCACCGGCCCGCGGGCGTCGACCTCGATGTTGCTGCCCACCGCATCGAGCGCATCGATGCTCTCGGTGCGCACCAGCTCCCACGGGCGGGCGTGGAAGGCGTAAGGCTTGGAGGTCAGCGCCCCGACCGGGCAGAGATCGACGATGTTGCCGGAAAGCTCGGAGTTCAGTGGCCGGCCGCGGTAGGTGGTGATCTCCATGTGCTCGCCGCGGTTGACCGCACCGAGCTCGGGAACGCCGGCGATCTGGTCCATGAAGCGAATGCAGCGGGTGCAGTGGATGCAGCGCGTCATGTGGGTCTTGATCAGGGGCCCGAAGTCCTTGTCGGTGACCGCGCGTTTGTTCTCGTGGAAGCGGTTGCGGCCGCGGCCATAGGCCATCGCCTGATCCTGGAGGTCGCACTCCCCGCCCTGGTCGCAGATCGGGCAGTCGAGCGGGTGGTTGATGAGCAGGAACTCCATCACCCCTTCGCGCGCCTTCCTGACCGCCGGCGTCGTGGTGCGGATGACCATGCCTTCGCCCACCGGCATGGCGCAGGAGGCGATCGGCTTGGGCGAGCGCTCCATCTCGACCAGGCACATCCGGCAGTTGCCGGCGATGGCGAGGCGGTCGTGGAAGCAGAAGCGCGGAATCTCGACCCCGGCGAGCTCGCAGGCCTGGAGCACGGTGAGCCCGGCCGCGACCTCGATCTCGTTGCCGTCGATGGTGAGCTTCGGCATGGTCGCCCTCACGCCGCCCGCACCGCGTCCGCCCGGTCGGCGATGCGGCGCTCGATCTCGTCGCGGAAGTGGCGGATCAGGCCCTGGATGGGCCAGGCCGCGGCGTCGCCGAGGGCGCAGATGGTGTGGCCCTCGACCTGCTTGGTGACCTCCCAAAGAAGGTCGATCTCGGCCACCGTGGCGTCGCCCGTGACCAGGCGCTCCATCACCCGCCACATCCAGCCGGTGCCCTCGCGGCAGGGGGTGCACTGGCCGCAGCTTTCGTGCATGTAGAACTTGGAGAGCCGGGCGATCGCCTTGACCACGTCGGTCGAGCGGTCCATGACGATGACCGCCGCCGTTCCCAGCCCCGACTCGACCGCCTTCAGCGAATCGAAGTCCATCAGCACGGTATCGCAGATCGCCTTGGGGATCAGCGGCACCGACGAGCCGCCGGGGATGATCGCGAGCAGGTTGTCCCAGCCGCCGCGAACCCCGCCGGCGTGGCGCTCGATGAGCTCCTTCAAGGGGATGCCCATCTCCTCCTC
>Ga0114931_10006288_pt1 | contig 14603 bp, 8 predicted proteins | sample 2SBtaG_FD_89579 | JGI IMG/M metagenome (GOLD analysis project Ga0114931, IMG submission 89579) | Deep subsurface microbial communities from Kolumbo volcano to uncover new lineages of life (NeLLi) - 2SBTROV14_V59a metaG | ecosystem: Environmental > Aquatic > Marine > Volcanic | place: Kolumbo...
AAGGCGAATCAGGCCGTGCAACGGGCGCTGGCCCTGGCCGCCGAACGCGGCAATCCGGTGGTCAACGATGCCCACCTGTTCGTGGCCCTGCTGGACCAGGATGAGGGTATCGTTGGGCCGGTTCTCCAGAAAGCCGGGATCAACCTTCACGAGATTCGGGAGGCGGCGGACCGGGAGTTGGATCGGCTGCCTCGGCAGGAGGGATCAACCGCACAGCCGACGGCCGCCCGGGAGTTCACGGAGACGCTGGATCAGGCCGATGCGCTGGCCCGGGGCCTCGGGGACGCCTATGTCTCCACCGAGCATCTGTTGATTGCCCTGGTGGAAACGAAGGGAACTGTGGTGCGGGGGCTGTTGTCGGGTCACGGCGTGACCAGCGAGACCCTGCTGGAGGCGCTGGAGGCGGTCCGCGGCAGCCATCGGGTGACCGATGCCGAGCCGGAGGGCCAGTACCAGGCGCTGGAGCGTTTCACCCGCGACCTCACGGCGCTCGCTCGGCAGGGCAAGCTGGATCCGGTGATCGGGCGGGACGAGGAAATCCGCCGGGTCATCCAGGTCCTCTCCCGCCGGACCAAGAACAACCCGGTGCTCATCGGGGAACCCGGCGTCGGCAAAACGGCAATTGTCGAAGGTCTGGCGCAGCGCATTGTCGACGGCGACGTGCCCGAGTCGCTCCGGGGCAAGCAGATCCTGGTGCTCGACATCGGGTTGTTGCTGGCCGGGGCCAAGTACCGGGGCGAGTTCGAGGACCGTCTGAAGTCCGTGCTCAAGGAGGTCACGAGCCAGGAGGGTCGGTTCGTGGTGTTCATCGACGAGGTTCACACGATCGTGGGGGCTGGCGCCGCCGAAGGAGCGGTGGATGCGTCGAACATGCTGAAGCCCGCCCTCTCGCGTGGAGAGTTGCATGTGATCGGGGCGACCACGCTCGACGAGTATCGCAAGTACATCGAGAAGGACAAGGCGCTCGAACGGCGGTTCCAGCCGGTGATGGTGGGAGAGCCATCGGTGGAGGATACCATCAGCATCCTGCGCGGACTCAAGGAACGCTACGAGGTGCACCACGGGGTCCGGATTACGGATGGGGCCCTGGTGGCCGCCGCGACGCTGTCGAACCGGTACGTGGGTGGCCGGTTTCTGCCCGACAAGGCGATCGATCTCATCGATGAGGCGGCGAGCCGACTGCGCATCGCCATCGACAGTCTCCCGCCGGAAATCGATCAGGTCGAGCGCCGGATGGTCCAGTTGCGCATCGAGCAGCAGGCCCTCACCCGGGAAAAGGACAAGGCGAGCCGGGAACGCCTGACGGAGATTGAGCGGGAACTGGCCGAGCTGGAGGAGCAGGCCCAGGGCATGAAGGCCCAGTGGCAGGCCGAGAGGAATGCCATCAGCGATCTGCGGGAGAAGAAGGCGGCGCTGGAGCAGGCCCGGATCGAAGCCGAACAGGCGACCCGCGCCGGCGATCTGCAGCGCGCGGCCGAGATCTCCTACGGGAGGATTCCGCGCCTGGAGGGTGAGATTGCCGAGGACAACGTGCGTCTGGAAGCGATCCAGGCGAAGGCCCGGTACCTGAAGGAAGAGGTCGACGCGGAAGACGTCGCCGAGATTGTCGCCCGGTGGACCGGGGTTCCGGTGAGCAAGATGATGGAGTCGGAACGCGAGCGGCTCACCACCCTCGAGGCCGAACTGAGTCGGCGGGTGATCGGGCAGGAGGAGGCAGTCACGGCGGTTGCCAACGCCGTCCGGCGTTCCCGGGCCGGTCTGCAGGATCCGAACCGACCGGTCGGCAGCTTCATTTTCCTCGGACCCACCGGGGTTGGCAAGACGGAGACGGCCAAGGCCCTGGCCGAGTTCCTGTTCGACGACGAGCGGGCGCTGGTGCGTCTCGACATGTCGGAGTACATGGAAAAGCATGCGGTGGCCCGGATGATCGGCGCGCCGCCGGGATACGTGGGATACGAAGAGGGTGGCCAGCTGACCGAGGTCGTGCGGCGCCGCCCGTACTCGGTGGTGTTGTTTGACGAGATCGAGAAGGCGCATCCGGACGTGTTCAACGTGCTGCTGCAGATTCTCGACGACGGCCGGCTGACCGACAGCCAGGGGCGCACGGTGGACTTCCGCAACACGGTGATCATCATGACGTCGAACGTCGGCAGTCAGTGGATCCTGGAGCACGCGGGTGAAGACTGGGCGACGGTCGAGCGGACGGTGACGGAGGCGCTGCGGCAGACGTTCAAACCGGAGTTCCTGAACCGGGTCGATGACACGATCATCTTCCGGCCGCTGGATCGGGACGACCTGTTCCGGATCGTCGAGCTGCAACTGAAACACGTTGCTGCGCTGCTGGCCGACCGCGGGATTGCTCTGGCGGTCACCGAGGAGGCCAAGAAACACCTGATTGCGGCGGGATACGACCCGTCGTACGGTGCCCGGCCGCTGAAGCGGGTCATCCAGCGGGAGATCCAGAACCCGCTGGCCCTGGCCATCCTGGAGGGCAACTACGCCGATGGGGACACCATTCGGGTTGACGCCGACGGCGACGGGCACCTGGTCTTCCGCAAGGAGACCGCGCCCGCCGAGGAGCTGGTGACGGTCTAGGCCATCGCGTTCGGCTCCGACCGTTTTGCAACGCCAAAGGGCACCGGTCCTGGGACCGGTGCCCTTTGGCGTATGGTACGGCAGTCGTCGATCAGCTATCGTCGCGGCCGTCGCGATCCCGATCCTCGAAGCCTTCAATCGAGTTGCGGATGTTGTCGCGGACCATGTTCTCGTTGACCCCACCCTTGTTGGCGGTGGCCGGGTCGATCACGTTGCCGGCACCGTCGCGGAACCAGCGGTCGAGGTCCAGGCGGACCGTCACGTTGGTGCTCGTGGTGAGCGAATCAATCACGAGTTGTGGGACGAGGTTGAACCGCTGACTTTCGTTGAGGTCCGTCACGTAAGTGAAGTCGGTCCCGTTGTACTGGCCGGAGATCCGGATGCTCGTGTCGAGCAGGTCGGGATGCGCGGCCCGGAAGTCGGCATCTTCGGGATCGTTGTTGCTCACCTTGTGGATATCGAACTCGATGCGATCGTACGTGCCGGCATCGATGGCCACGGACAGGCTCTGAGAGACGGATCCGTCCAGCGGCAGGTTGAGCAGGGTCGGACCGGTCTGGAACTTCTCGCAGCTGTCGTCGTCGAGGGTCCCGACGCAGTCCTGCGCGCCAACCCGCCACAACTCGATGTCACGCAGCACCACTTCGGCGCTCGTGATGACCAGGGTGTTCTGGGCGTCGGCGACGGTCACGTCACCGCTCACCACCATCGCAGCGGGAGTCGGCGCGGCGGCCGTCGTGAACGACAGGGACACCTGGGACTGGCCGGCGCTCGGGCCGACGCTGCTGTTGCTGCACCCGACGAGCGTCGCGGCGCCGAGGGCGATCAGGGAAAGGGCTTTCATTGTCTTCGCTCCGTCTCAGGGAATCAGTTTGCGGTTGTGCCAGACGGAGTTGCAAGGGGTGTACCCGGGCCGGGCGCCGAGTCGATGCCGTAACGTGTTTATTGGCAACCGATTACAGCCTGTGACCCAGGTCACCGGATGACGACTGTCACGTGGCATTCCAGTTGCGCATGAAGCGTGACAGTCAGGGACCGGCAGCCGATCGGAGGAGCGAAGGTGGCGCCGGCTGGCGATACCGGTCAGGAGAATGGGACGGCGTTGGTGTCGGTGCCGTATCCGGGCCTGGTTGTTTCAGGGGATGTCGAGGGCCGCAAGCAGCTGATCCATCTGTTCCACCTGGCGCTCGGCACCGAGGGTGGCAAACGTTTCGCGCGCCGACGCCGCCACCTCGGCGGCATCCTGGGGATGGTGGCACCGGGCCAGGAGTCGGGCCAGGTCCCGTCCGGCGCATGCCGCCAGCAGCGGACGCTCGAGGCGCTCGGCCCGCACGAGCACGTCGCGCAGGACGTGTTCGGCGGCGACCTGTTCGCCGTCCGCCAGATACACGGCGCCCAGGATGCGAAGGTCCTCGGCTTCGCCCACCGGGTCGTTGACAGCCCGATGCGCTTCGATCGCCGCGTCGATCTCGCGTCGGGCCAGTCGCGCATCCCCCCGCAAGACGCAGATCTCCGCCCGTCCGGCCCGGGTCTGGGCCAGCAGACCCTGATCCCGCTCCTGCTCGGCGAGCCGGACCGCGTCGTCGGCCGCATCGAGCGCCCGGCGCAGTTCACCCTGGTCACGATAGGCGATCCCGAGGTTGTGCTTGCCCTCGACCACGCCGCGCTTGAGGTCGACCCGATCGAAGGCGCTGATCGCCCGCGTAAAGGCGCCAATCGCCTGGGCCAATCGGCCCCGGAGATGTTCGATGATGCCCAGGTTGTTCGAGCACCGGCCGACGGTGGCGTGATCGCCGAGGTTCCCGGCGGCCGCCAGCGCCTCCTCGAAAAACGCGGCGGCATCGTCGATGCGGCCGGTTTCGAGCCGGATGGCACCCAGCACGTTGAGCGCCCGCGCTTCTACCCGTCCGTCGCCCACCGTGCGCGATCGTTCGAGGGCCAGGTGTACCCAGTGATCGCCGGTATCATACTCGCCCTGCCGCGCCTTGGCCGTGCCGAAGACGAGCGAGAGGGTGGGCGAGGCGGCAAGCTGTTCGGACGGGCGCTGACCGAGGAACGCGACCGCAGCCGCGTGACGCCCCGATTCAGCGAATCCGCACGCCGTGCGCAGCACCTTCAGGGAGTCCAGGCCGTCCATCGATTACCACGACACGGCATAGTTGGAAAAGTGCTGGAGCCGTACCTCGAAGAGTTCCCGGACCGTATCGTGCTCGGCGCCCTGAGGATTCCAGCTCGCCCCATCGGTCGGCTGAAAAAACACGCTCAACTGGCCAACCCGAATGTTCTCGTCGGCCGCATCGATGACGCCGTCGCCGTTGAAGTCGTGATCGGCCTTGCCGTACCAGATCTTCATCTGGGGAAGATCGTCAGGGTCGAACTGCAAACCACTCGGCTCGAGTTGGACCAGGAACCGTTCCGGATCCACCGTCACGCTCACCAGGACGGAGTCGCCCTCGGCGAATGGGGTGCCGTCCGGATACGCCGCGAGGCCCTTCTTGCGGATGCGCAGCCGCAGGAACTTCGCGGGCGCGACGTTGGGATCGGTGTAGGTAATGATGGCCTCGCGGTCTTCCCCGCGCACCGCCCAGAAGGTGGCGGACAACATGGTCAGGGAATCGGTGGTCCCCTGTCGGACCATGTTCGTCTCGATCTGTGCGTTGGACGGGGCGCTCATCTGCGCCGAGAATCCCAGCGGATCGGTGGGCGTGAGGGCGTCGCCGCAGGCGGCGAGCAGGCCCGCGATGCCCAGCATCAGGTACAGACTCCAACGTCGTGGCATGGGTGTGACTCCTTTTCAGGCGGTGGACGGATCGGCCTGGGTGTGGCCGGCTGACAACAGGCGACGAAGCCGCTGGCGGGAGATCCCGAGTCGCCGGGCGGCGGCACTGCGATTGCCATCGCAATAGTCGAGCGTGGCCCGGGCGACGGCGGCGGTAATCACGTCGAGTTCCGCCGGGAACGGAATCGTGGCGTCGGCCGTGACGGTGGCCGCCGTGGTGGGAGCTGGCAGCAGTTCGTCGAGCGAAAGGGATCCGGGGGCAGACAACAACAGGGCCCGCTCCACGGCGTTCTTCAACTCGCGAATGTTGCCCGGCCACTGATACCCCTTCAGGGCCTCGCGGATGGATGCCGTCATGGGGGGGCGTTGGGTGTGATACTGCGTGGCCAGTCGGCGCAACAGGGCGTCGGCGATCAGGACCACATCGTCGCCGCGCAGACGGAGCGGAGGCAACGTCAGCGTGACCACGCTCAAGCGAAAGTAGAGGTCTGCGCGGAGCGCCCCGCGATCCACGGCCTCCTGGGGCGCCTCGTTGGTGGCGGCGATGATGCGCACGTCGACCCGCCGTGTCTTGGTCCCGCCGACTCGCCGGATCACCCGATCTTCGAGCACCCGGAGCAGTTTGGCCTGCGCGGACAGGGAGAGGGTGGCGAGTTCGTCCAGGAACAGGGTCCCGCCGTCCGCCGTTTCGAACAGGCCGGCCTTGGCGGCGTGCGCATCGGTAAAGGCGCCGCGCTCGTGCCCGAAGAGTTCCGATTCGATCAGGTTGTCCGGGATGGCGGAACAGTTGACCGGCACGAAGGGGGCGTTGCGTCGGGGACTCCCGGCATGCAGGGCCTGTGCGAGGAGTTCCTTGCCCGTCCCCGTCTCGCCGACGATCAACGCGGTGGCATCCTTGTGAGGGAGGATGCAGGCGGCGCGGGCCAACACGTCCTTGAGCGGGCCACTCTCTCCGATGATGTTCTCGAAGGCCGAGTCCTTGGGCGGGCTGCTTTCGGTGGCCGACTGTTTGAGCAGTTGGGCGTGCCCTTCGACCGCGGAGGCGACGGCGTTGCGCAGGACCTCGACATCGTCGGGGAGCGCAAAGTAGTCCGTAGCTCCCCGGCGCACGAGCTGTGTGGCGGTCCGACGGCCGGGGTCGGACCCGACGGCAAACACGGGAGTCCCCGGCGGACTCTGGTGGCGGTCCAGCCAGTCCATCGCGTCCCGCTCGCACCCACCGGCCGCGAGCAACACGGCGGCGATGTCGGGAGAAGCGATTGCTGCGGAGGCATCGACCAGCTGGCAACTCACACCCACATCCTTCCCGAGTTCGGGCCAGAACTCTCCGAAGGATTCGGAGAGTTGAACGACGGCGAGGTGCGTCCCGTTCATGAGGGGTGTGCAGCACTCACCGTGCCGCCCCGGGGTATGGTGCCCAAGCCATTGGTGGTCATGGGATTATGGCGTCTCCCCCGCCCGATGACGATGGATCGCTTTGCACCAACCGGACTGGAATGTTCCACTTGAGCTCCGTTCCTGCGGCTGATTCGTTCCGTACCATGGCGGCCAACCCGCCTGGCACGAAACACCCCGGGTGGCAGGATGGATACCGGCTGGCCCAACGGCGGTCCGGTTGGAGCAAGTCGCTTTCCCCGTGGCAGTTACCGTGATTGACGAGTTGATCGGCTCGACGTGACGGTGTTACGCCACGTCACATTCCGTTCCGAATCGTTCCAGGGGGCCGGCGAGAACTGCGCCAGGCAGGTTGAGTCCCCCCACCGCATCGCGGGCGAGACGAGTCACCGCCGCCCTTCTCCCCGCGGGCGCGTCGTTGCGGGGCCGGTCCCGCGGTGTCTCCTCCGCCTCGACCGTTGAGCCGGTCCGGAACCGACCGGATCTGGAACGGTTCGACCCACCCTGGTACGCATCCGCGCACCCTTCGGAATGCTCCTGATCCTGCCATCACATCCCTAACCCGAAGTCGGGAAAGAGGTTGAAGGTTGGGGTCGCAGGCGGCACCCGCCTTGCCCCACCGCCATCCCAACGCACCCCGTCGGACGGCATGTCGGGGACGCACCGAGTCACATCCGGCCGTGGGAGGCGGACAGGATGAGGACGCACATGGGAGCGGAGATGGGGAAGGCGGGGACCGAGCGCAAAGGCCGCCGGACATGACGGCCACGTTTGCCGGGGCGACGCTCGACCTGAAGGTCCCGGTGGCAACGCGGGGCGGACCCAAGTTCCTTCTGTACTCGCACGATACCACCGGGCTCGGCAACATCCGCCGAACGCTGTTGATCGCCGAGGCGTTGGTCGAGGCGTTTCCCGACGCCGCGGTGTTGATCGTGACCGGATCACCGATGATCCACGCGTTCCGCATCCGGTCCGGTATCGACTACATCAAGCTGCCGTGCCTCGATCGGGTCCGGGCGGACGAGTATGCGCCGCGGTTCCTGCCCGGTTTCCCCGACGAGGTCCAGTCCACCCGTCGAGATGTGCTGCGCATGGTGGCGGCCGGTTTCGAGCCGGACGTGATGATCGTCGACAAACGTCCCACCGGGATCGACGGCGAACTCGTCGATGCGCTGGAAGCCCTGCGGGAGCGGTACCCGAAGACCCGCATCGTCCTCGGGATTCGGGACATTCTCGACGATCCTGCGCGCACCCGGCGCGCGCTGCACCGATCGGGGGCCTGGGAGGCGATCGACCGGTATTACGACGAGGTGTGGATCTACGGAAGTCCGACCGTATTCGATACGGTCCAACAGTATGGGTTTCCCGCGTCGGCCCGACGCAAGACTCGGTACTGCGGCTACCTGCAGCGCCCTACCGCACCCCGGAAACCGGGTGGAGACCGGCCGCGGGTCCTGGTCACGGCGGGTGGCGGATCGGACGGGGGCGATCTGATCGAGACCTACCTGGACGGGCTGCGGCTGGGTGCGCCGGCGCCGGTGGTCAGCACGGTGGTCTTTGGTCCGCAGATGAAGACGCAACGGCAGGACCGGCTGCGGGCACGGTTCGGTGACCTTCCCGATGTCGTCTTTCACGACTTCGATGCGCACCTGGAAAAGCATTACGCCGCCTCGGATGTTGTCGTGTCCATGGCCGGCTACAACACGGTGTGCGAACTGCTGTCGTTCGGTCTGCGGGCCGTGCTCGTGCCCCGGGCCATGCCCGTTCGGGAGCAGACGATTCGGGCCAGACGGCTGGTCGAACTGGGACTGTTCCGGATGGTCGAGCCTGATGCCCTGGCCCCCGAGACCTTGATGAACGAGCTGGGAACGGCCCTGCGGTCACCACCCGCTTCCGTTGATGGACTCGAGTTCGACGGTGTGCCGCGCATCCTCGATCGCGTGGCCAGTCTGTGCGGGGTGCTCCGATGATGCGCCCGAGGATCGCGGTGGTCGTCAGCGGGTTCCCGCGCCGGTCGGAGACCTTTGCGCTCCACGAGCTGGCCGCCCTGGCAGAGCGGGACATGCTGGCCGGGATCTTTGCCACCCGGCCCGGCGAAACGGAGACTTGTCAACCGCAGGCGGTCGCCCTGCTTCCCCGGGTGACCTGGTTGCCGGCCGGCTCGGCCGAGGACCAGGCGCAGGCCATGGCGGATGCGCTTCGCGGCACGAGGGTCGACGGCGTGCACGGCTACTTTGCCCATCGCCCCGGGGCCGTCGCCCGGGCCGTCGCCGACCAGCTCGGTGTGCCGTTCACGATGAGCGTGCATGCCCGCGACGTCCGGAAGGTGCGGGACGTCATTCTGGCGGAACGAGTGCGCCGCGCCCGACTCGTGCTCGCGTGTAACATGGATGTGGCGCGCGATATCCGGCGGGTCGATGGCAATCCGCTGCTGGTCCCGCACGGCGTCGACCTCGATCGGTTTCATCCCGCCACGACGGTGCGGGGGAAAACCCTGCAAGTGCTGGCGGTGGGCCGGCTGGTGGAGAAGAAGGGATTCGCGGACCTGATCGACGCCCTGGCGCTCGTCTGTATCCCAGTCGAACTGACGATAGTCGGCGACGGTCCGCTGCGCTCGGCGCTCGCCGCGCAATGTCGCGCACGCGGGGTCGAAGACCGGGTGCACTTCCGCGGCGTCCTGACTCACGATGCCCTCCCCGCGGTGTATGCCCGCGCGGACGTGGTGGCGATCCCCTCCGTGATCGACGCCGCCGGCGACCGCGACGGCCTGCCCAACGTCCTGCTGGAGGCGATGGCCTCCGGGCGACCGGTCGTGGCTACCCGGGTGGGTGCCATTCCCAGCGCGTTCACGGGGCCGGCTCCCGGCGTGCTGGTGGATCCTCACCGTCCGGACCGGTTGGCGGCAGGCATCGCAACCATGACGGATCCCGAGCAGCGATACCGCTCCGGGCGAAACGCCCGGCGACACGTGGCGAAACACTACGGGCTCGAACAGATGACGGCTCAGTTCTGCGACACGCTGGAGGCGGCCCTTGTCTGATCGACGCTGTGTCGCCGCCGATACCGTGGGCTACGTTTTGAAGGGGTTTCCCCGGCACTCGGAGACGTTCATCTCGAGCGAGATCTATCGTCTCGAGCGGGCGGGGATTCGACTTCGACTCTACGTGCTGAAACCACCGGACGACGCGGTGCAGCATCCGGTGGTGGACCGGATCGCCTCACCCCGGTACTACGCTCCGCGCACCCGGTCTCTGTCGCGATCGTGGGCGCCGGGGTGGGTGGCGGGTCATCTGCCGGCTTTTTTCCCCGCGCTGGCCAGGACGTTCGTGCGCTGGCCCCTGGGGTGGGTGCGCGCGGCGGGCGCGGCTCTGGCCCAGGCCATCCGGGCGCGGGAGCCCGGGACGTGGTGGCCCCGGAAAGTGTATCTGAAGGAGTTCCTCCTGGCCGCCGCGGTGGCGGACCGACTGCGATCCGACGCCGACGTGACCCATCTGCACGCTCACTTCTGTCACGGGGCGACGACGGTGACCTGGCTGGTGTCCCGGATGACCGGGCTGCCGTTTTCCTTTACGGCCCACGCCAAGGACATCTATCTGCCGGGGCTCAATCCCGCCGGGCTGCTGGCCCGGAAGCTTCGGGCGGCCCGGTTTGCCGTGACCTGCACCGAGGCCAACCGCCGCCATCTGGTGGCCACCCAACCGGGCGCCACCATCTACCGCGTGTATCACGGTCTCAGCGTGGATTTCGAGGAACTGCTGGCGCGCGACGCGATCCGACACGACTTCATCAGCCGGCCGTTCCGCATCCTGGCCATCGGACGTCGCGTGCCCAAGAAGGGGTTCGACCTTCTGTTGCACGCGGTGGCAAACCTGCGCTCGCGGGGCGTCGCCTGCATCCTCCGCCTCATCGGCGATGACGGCGAAGCCGGCGGCGACATTCGGAACCTGATTGGCAATCTGGGTCTGGAGCGTGTGGTGGAACTGATGGATCCGATGAGCCAGGCCGAACTCTTCCATCACTATCGCTGGGCCTCGGCATTTTGTCTCCCCTGCCGGATCGTGGCCGACGGCGATCGGGACGGCGTACCCAACGTCCTCGCCGAGGCCATGGCGGCCGGTCTTCCGGTGGTGTCGACGCGGATCTCGGGCATCCCGGAAATGGTGGATGCCGAACGGAACGGGTTGCTGGTACACCCGGACCGCGCCGAAGCGATTGCGGAGGCCCTGGAACGCCTGGCATCCGATCCGGCGTTCGCGGCGCGCCTGGGGAAGGCGGCGCGCGAGACCGTGCGCACCCGATTCAACGGCGAAATCGCCGCCTCCGTGCTTGCCGCCCTGTTCACCGACCCGCTGATGCACCGCGTACGCCATGCCTGATTCGCTGCGCTTCCTCCGGGCCGAGCTGCGGCCATTTGTCGTTCCCCTCACCTGGTCCTATGTCCTGAGTCTCGGGGCGGTGGGGGTGGGTCTCCTGCTTCCCTGGCCCTTCAAGATGTTGATCGACGACGTGCTGGCCGGACGCGGCGCTCCCCTCGCGGGGGCCCCGATCCACCTGACCCCGGGGGGGTGGGTGGTGGCGCTGGCCGCCGGGTTCGTGTTCCTCACGGCGATCGAGTCGTGGCTCGGCAGCGAGCAGCGGCTCCGGGCCGCGGAGGTCCGGGAGCGTCTGACGCGACAGTTGCGTCGGCGTCTCCTCGATCACCTGCATGCGCTCCCGCCCGCCGCCGGCGCGGACCGGACCGGGGAACTCGTGCACCGGCTCGTGACGGATGCCAACCTGCTCGCCCGATTCCTCACGAGGAATGTGCCGATCATCATCCGCCACGTAACGACGTCGGTGTTGATGCTCGCCATCATGGTCTGGATGGCGCCGGGGGCCGCCGTCACCGGGTTGGTGACCATCGTGCCGCTGGCTCTGCTGGTTCGCCATTACGGTCGCCAACTCCAGGGGGCGGTCGATACCAAACGCACGGAAGAAGGTGCGGTCGCGGGGCTGGCCCAGGAGATCGTGCGAGCGGTGCCCACCACCCAGGCGCTGGGACGCGAACGGGAAACGGGGGAGCGGTTCGACCGGGCCAACGAGACCAGTCTGCGGGCCGGTCTCCGGATGACAATGGTGATGGCGCGGATGGAGCGAACGCTCCGGACCGGACAGGGACTGGCGGTGGCGCTGGTGATGGGGATGGGTGGATGGCTGGTGCTGAGGGGGCGGCTCACGGTGGGAGAGTTGACGGTGGTCATGACCTACACCGCCCTCATGCTCAAGCCGATCGAGAAAGTCAACGACCTCGCCTCCGCCACGGCGCGGGGCCTGACCGCGACGTCCCGTATCCGGGAGGTGTTGGCCCGCGTCCCCCTCGTGCGCGACATCACGGGCGCCGTACCCGTGGCGAGCTGTGCCGGACTGGTCGAGATGCACCACATCGCGTTCCGCTACCCGACCGGGAACGCCGGTGCGACGGCCTTTGCGTTGCGCGACGTGTCCTTCCGGGCGGAACCGGGTGCGCTCACGGTCATCACCGGCCCCAGCGGCGCCGGGAAGAGCACGATCCTGCATCTTGCTCTCCGCCTCCTCGACCCGGATGCCGGTGAAGTGCGCCTGGATGGACGCCTGGTGCGGGAGATCCGACTTCGGGACCTGCGAGCCCAGTTCGCGGTGGTGCGGCAGGATACCCATCTCTTTGCCGGTTCCTGGCGTGACGCGCTGCGGTTGGACGATCGAGCCACCGATGACGCGATGTGGGAGGCATTGTCCCGGGTGGCGCTCGACCGCTACGTGCAGGGGCTGCGCGGAGGTCTCGATGCGCCGATCGACGAGAACGGCGACAACCTGTCGGGTGGGCAGCGGCGGCGTCTCGCGCTGGCCCGGGCGCTGGTCGTACCGCGGCCCATTCTGCTGCTGGACGAGCCGCTCGCCCATGTCGATGCGGCATCGGCGGAGATCATCCTGGACACGATCCAGGCCTGCCGGGCCGCCCGGACCTGTTTGGCCGTCTCCCACCACCGGGGGCTCATGGCCCGCGCCGACCGGGTTTACCGGTTGAACGACGGACGCCTCACCGTGGCGGACGCCGCGTATCGCGGGCGGGTGGAAGCGGGGATCCGATGACCGCGCCTCGTGATGTCTACTGTGTACTCGAGGCCGAGCATCGGGACCCGGCGGTGGCCGATCGTGTGGTCCAGGGCCGGTTCGATCACACCGGCGTCACCCTGTCCCTCGGGACCCGGCCCGACTGGCGCGACGCCCGACTCCCTGAAGACGAAGAGTGGCTGATCGAGTGGTCGAAGTTCTACTACGGACTCGATCTGGCCCACGCTTTTGCGTCCCGCAACGATTCCCGATACCTCCACGCGTGGCAGAATCTGGTCGGTTCGTGGATCGAACAGGTCCCGGTCGCTGCCGACCCCACCGACGTCGTCGGCCGGCGATTGCAGAACTGGATCTACGCGTGGGCACGATTCGCCCGCCACGATGAGTTTCCAGGACTGCCAGAGCCGTTCGCCGCCCGACTCATCGAGAGCATCGCAACCCAGACAAGGTGGCTCCGCGATCACCTCGCGCCCGAACGCAACCACCGGACGCTGGAACTGTATGCCCTGTTCATCGTGGCGTTGGCGTTGCCGGATCTCGACCCCGAAAGGGAGTTGACGGGCTTTGCCGTCGACCAACTGCACCGGAACCTGCTCTGCGACGTGTTGCCCGATGGCGTGCACCGGGAGCGATCGTCCCACTACCACATGATCGTCCTGCGGAGTTTCCTCGGCGTCCGGGAGAACGCGGATCTTTTTGGGCTGACACTCCCCGAGAGCTTCGACGTTCTGGTGCAGCGCGCCTGCGAGTTCGCCATGCATGTGCATCGGCCGGACGGTTCGCTGCCTATGCTTTCGGATTCCGACAGCGGCAGTTACCTCGACCTCCTCCACCAGGCCGGTCGGCGCTACGACCGCGACGACTTTTTGTGGGCCGCGACGAACGGTCGCGAGGGCCGATGCCCGACCGACCGGTCGGTGGTGTTTCCCGTCGGAGGATACGTGATCCAGCGCAGCGGGTGGGGAAGAAAGGAACTGCGAGGGGAGAGCGAGCGGCACCTGGTGTTCGATGTGGGTCCGCTCGGCGACGGAGGACACGGGCACTACGATCAACTGAGCGTGGACGTCGCGGCGGATGGCGGAGCGGTGGTCGTGGATCCCGGGCGGTATACCTACTTCGAAGGGCAACCGAACCGGCGGCACGCGTTCAAAGGCACGGCCGCGCACAACACCGTGTGTGTGGATGGCCTCGACCAGGTCGAGTACCGGCGGGGCAAACCGCGGGGCGCCCTGCCCGTCGCCGAAGTCATCGAAGTGTTCGATGCCGACGGTCTGCACCTGGTACGCGCCCGGGCCACGTCGCCGTGTTACGACGCCATCCACGAAAGGCGCGTCATGCTCCTGGATGACGACTACTGGATCATCGACGACCGACTGGTTGGCGACACCGTCCACGAATATGACCTGCGCTGGCACCTGCCGGCCGATCCCCCGGACGCCATCCGGCTTCGGACCGAAGGCCGTGCGACATTCGTGGAAACCGCACGCGCGGTACTCGGCGTCACGGGAGCGCCGACGGTGGCCTTCGAAGATGGCTGGGTAGCGCCTCGGTATGGCGTGGCGGAGCCGGCGCAGGTCATCTCGGCCCGCGCCTCGGGTCGCGAAGCGCGGTTCACGACGATCATCGTTCCGCACTCCGCCCGTCCGGCCGGACCGGACCTGCAGATCGTGACCGAGTCCGGGAACGGCGTTCGCCGGATCGTGATCGAGGGCCGGGTGCGGGATGACGTGATCCTGGCCGATGC
>Ga0114931_10006289_pt1 | contig 14602 bp, 12 predicted proteins | sample 2SBtaG_FD_89579 | JGI IMG/M metagenome (GOLD analysis project Ga0114931, IMG submission 89579) | Deep subsurface microbial communities from Kolumbo volcano to uncover new lineages of life (NeLLi) - 2SBTROV14_V59a metaG | ecosystem: Environmental > Aquatic > Marine > Volcanic | place: Kolumbo...
AAAAAACCGCAAGCAATACCGTCTTTCTCAGGGCTCAAAGGCCTCGCACAACAGGTGCAGCATGAGGATGTGCGCCTCTTGGATGCGGGCGGTGGCCTCGACGGGGACGATCAGCGGATGATCCACCAGTTCGGCCAGGGCGCCGCCGTCGCGGCCGAGCAGGCCGACGCTACGGATGCCGTTCTCGCGCGCGTGCAGCACGGCGCGAACGACGTTGGTGGAATTGCCGGAGGTGCTGATGGCGAACAGCAGGTCGCCGTGCCGGGCGAGGGCTTCCAGCTGGCGCGAGAAGATCTGCTCGAAGCCGTAGTCGTTGCCGATGGAGGTGAGGGCCGAGCTGTCGGTGGTCAAGGCCATGGCGGAATAGCCGGGACGCTCCAGCTGATACCGACCGGTGAGTTCGGCGGCGAAGTGCTGGGCATCGGAGGCCGAGCCGCCGTTACCACAGGCAAACACGGTACCACCGTCCTCGAAGGTGGCGTTCATGCGTTGGGCTACCGCCTGCAGTGCGTCGCCGAGGGTCTCGACGGCGTTGATGGCCTCGCGGTGCGCGGCCAGCGCAGCCGCGATATCAATGACCATGGGCGAGGCTTTCGCCTTCCTTGAGCACGAACTCGGTGCCGCAGTAGGGACACTTGGCATGCCCCAGCTGCTCCACCGGCAGGTACACGATGGGATGCCAGAACGGCAGCAGGCCATTGCTCATGGGACAATGCACGGGCAGGTCGGCGGCGGTCACCTCGACCCGGTTCTGGGTGGGGGATTGCAAGGTATCTGCAGGTTCTGTCATGGGCTTTTCCTCGGCATCACTTCCCGACCGGCGCCAGCCAGTCTTGATGTTGTCCGTGGCGACCGTACACCACGTCGAAATAAAGCGTTTGCAGCTGTTCGGTGATGGGGCCGCGGCTGCCGTTGCCGATGCTGCGGTTATCCAGCTCGCGGATCGGCGTCACCTCGGCGGCAGTGCCGGTGAAAAAGGCCTCGTCGGCAACGTAGATCTCGTCGCGGGTGATGCGTTTCTCCACCACCTGCAACCCCAGTTCGTCGGCCAGGGTCATGATGGTGTCACGGGTGATGCCTTCCAGCGCCGAGGTCAGCTCGGGGTGTAGAGCACGCCGTCGCGCACGATAAAGATGTTCTCGCCGCTGCCCTCGGCGACGAAGCCGTCCACGTCCAGCAGCAGGGCCTCGTCGTAGCCGTCACGCACCGCCTCCTGCAGGGCCATGATGGAGTTGATGTAATTGCCGTTGGACTTGGCCTTGCACATGGTCACATTGACGTGGTGACGGGTGAAGGAGGAGGTGCGGATGCGGATGCCTTTCTTCATGCCCTCGGCGCCTAGGTACGAGCCCCAGTCCCACGCCGCCACCATCACGTGGCTCTTGAGGTTGTCGGCGCGCAAGCCCATGCCCTCGGAGCCATAGAACACCATGGGCCGCAGGTAGGCGCTATCGAGGTTGTTTTCGCCCACCGCCGCCAGTTGCGCCTGGTTGAGGGTTTGCTTGTCGAAGGGCATGGGCATGCCGAGGATCTTGGCCGAGCGGAACAGACGGTCGGTATGCGCCTGCAGGCGAAAGATGGCCGTACCCTGACTCTCCGTCTGATAGGCACGCACGCCCTCGAAGACCCCCATGCCGTAGTGCAGGGTATGGGTAAGGACGTGCACTTTGGCCTCGCGCCAAGGCACCATTTCTCCGTCCAGCCAGATGACGCCGTCGCGGTCGTCCATCGACATAAGCCTGTTACTCCTCTGATTCGATCGGTTGTGCGAGATAGGTGTGCCACAAGCGATGCACCGTTTCCCGCTCCGCAGTGAAAAGATCGCCAGACACACGCGCCGGGCGCTCCTGCAGGGCCAGACGGTGAACCTCGGCGCGCAACGCGCGATAGGCGTCGGCCAGGCTGTCGGCCTCCTCGGCAGGGATGAAACCGCCCTCGGCCAGGCCCGCCAACAGGCGCACGTTATCGGTGTAGCGGGTCAGCTCCGGCGCCGCGTAAGCCCAGCGCAAGACCCAGAATTGAACCATAAATTCGATATCGGCGATACCGCCGCGACCCTGTTTGAGATCGAATTCGTCACCCTCTTCCCGAGCCAGTTGTTGGCGCATGCGCTCGCGCATCTCGCGCACCTCGCGCTGCAAGAGTCGGGGATCGCGCGCAACGCAGAGCAGCGCGCGGCGCACGGCGGCGAAGCCCTCGCCGAGGGTGGTGTCGCCGCTCACCGGACGGGCCCGCACCAGCGCCTGGTGTTCCCAAGTCCAGGCCTGCCCGCGCTGGTAGGCGGCGAAGGCCGACAGACTCACCACCAGCAAACCGGAGGCCCCGCTGGGGCGCAGGCGCATATCCACCTCGTAGAGCTGGCCGGCGGCGGTGACGGCGGTGAGCAGATGGATGATGCGCCGGCCGAGACGGGCGTAGAACACCGTGTCGGCCAGCACCTTGGGACCCTGGGTGGCGTCATGGTGGCCGCAATCGGCGTGCAGGAAGACCATGTCCAGGTCGGAGCCGTAGCCCAGTTCGCGGCCGCCCAGCTTGCCATAGGCGATGATGGCGAAACCCATCTCGTCATCGGCTGCCGAGGCCGGCCGGCCGTGGCAGCGCGACAGGTCGCGCCAGGCCAGGGCCAACACCTCGGCGAGAATCACCTCGGCGATATCGCACAGGTGATCGCTCACTTCCATCAGCGGTACCGCCTGCATGACGTCTGCAGCGGCCACCCGCAAGACCGCCGCCAGCTTGAACTGACGCAGGGCGTCCATGGCCTGCTCCAGGTCGTCGTCGGCCACCGCGGCGAGGCGCTGGCGCAGCTCGCTGGCCAGCGCCGCGCGCGGCGCCGGGGCATACAGGCTGCGTGGATCCAGCAGCTCGTCGAGCAGCAAGGGATAGCGCGTCAGCTGGTCGGCGATCCACGGGCTGGCGGCGCACAGCCGCACCAGCTGCGACAGGGCCAGCGGGTGCTCCACCAGCAAGGCGAGATAGGCACTGCGCCGGGCGACGGCCTCGATCAGGGTGAGCAGGCGGGGCAGCACGTCGTCGGCATCATCGCTGCCGCCGGCGGCGGCCAGCAGCAGTGGCATCAGCTGGTCGAGCCGCTGGCGACCGCTGGCCGGCAGGGTCTGGTAGCGGCGGCTGGTGCGCAGCTCGTCGAGGCGGCCAAACACCGTTTCGGCGTGCACGAAACCGCTCTGCTGCAACACCGCCAGGGACTCGTTTTCCGCCAAGCGTCCCTGCCAGAGAGCCTCCAGACTGGCATCGACGCCGGCCGTTTGCGGCGCCTCGAAGACCTGTTCGAAGTGACTGTGCACCCGCGCCCGGTGGCCGCCCAACGCGGCGAGAAACGCGTCCCAGTCTGCGTAGCCCATGGTGAAGGCGAGACGCAGGCGCCCCGCATCGTCGCGCGGCAGGGCATGGGTCTGCTGGTCGCGGTATTCCTGTAGACGATGCTCGGTGTTGCGCAGGAAGACATAGGCTGCGAGCAGCTGATCCACCACATACGCCGGCAGCTGATCGTGCTCGCCCAGCCAGCGCAACACGCGTTGAATCTCGCGCACACGCAGAGCGGGCTCGCGGCCGCCGCGGATGAGCTGAAAGGCCTGGCCGATGAATTCGATCTCGCGGATGCCGCCGGCGCCCAGCTTGATATTGTCGGCCATGCCCTTGCGTTGCACCTCGGCGGCCACCATGGCCTTCATCTCGCGCAGGGCGGCGAAGGTGCCGTAGTCGAGATAGCGCCGGTAGACGAAGGGCTGCAGCAGCCCCAGCAAATGCTCGGCATCGGCCGGGGGGCCGGCCACCGGGCGCGCCTTAACCAGGGCGTAGCGCTCCCACTCGCGGCCGTGCAGCTGGTAGTAGCTTTCCATGGCGGCGAAGCTGAGGGCCAGGGCGCCGCTCTCGCCAAAGGGGCGCAGGCGCATGTCGATGCGGAAGACGAAACCCTCGGCGGTGTTGGCATCGAGGACCTGGATCAGGCTGCGACCGAGGCGGGTAAAGTATTCCTCGTTACTCAGGCTGCGCGGCCCGCCGGCGGTCTGGCCGGCCTCGCGGTAGGCGAAGATGAGATCGATGTCGGAGGAGAAGTTGAGTTCACGCGCGCCCAGCTTGCCCATGCCGAGCACCACCATCGCCTGCGCCTCACCGCTCTCCGCGCCGATGGGCGTGCCCAGCGCGGCCTGCTGCCAGCCGTGCAGGCGAGCAAGGGCGCCGCGCACGCAGCCCTCGGCCAGCGCGGAGAGGTCGGCCATGGTCTCGTCGAGGTCGGCCTGGCCGGCGAGATCACGCCAGGCGATACGCACCATCTCGCGCCGACGCAGGTGGCGCAGGGCGATGCCCAGGGCCTCGGCATCCGTGACCGGGTCGATGGCGGTCTGCACATGCTCGGTGAGGGTCTCGCTGGCATAGCGCCGGTGCAGGTCGCCGCTGTCGATGAGCTCGAGCAACAGGGCTGGATGCTGCTGACACTGGCGGGCGACGAATTCGCTACCGGCCCAAACCTGGCACCCTGCATCGAGGTCTGTCGGCGCCAATGCCTCGGCGGCCGGCCCCAGGGCGCCGAGCAGACCGTCCCATTGACGCCGCACATCCGCCTGCAGCGGCCCCGGCAAGGCCGACAGAGGGGCATCGATATCGGATAGCTTCACGCGCCGGCTCCTTCAGAAATCGCCGCCACCTGACGATATCCAGGGGACTGAATCGTGACCAGAGGCACTGCGATGGAGATCTTGGATTATCTAAAACTGATGGTGAAGTATGAGGCCTCGGACCTCTATTTCACAGTCGGTGCGCCGGTCAGCGCAAAGATTTTTGGCATTCTCAAGCCGCTGGAGAAGACCACCATGGCCGCCGGCCAGGTGAAGTCCCTGGCCTACAGCCTAATGAGCGAGGAACAGGTGGCCATGTTCGAGATCAAGCCGGAGATGAATCTGGCTCACTCGGCCACCGGCCTGGGGCGTTTTCGCGTCAACATCTTCAAGCAGCGCAACCAGGTGGCGATGGTGATCCGCCACATCAAGACCCAGATTCCCTCCTCCGAGGAGCTGGGCCTGCCGCCGATCCTGAAGAAGATCATCATGCAGAAGCGCGGCCTGGTGCTGTTCGTCGGCGGCACCAGCTCGGGTAAATCCACCTCGCTGGAGGCGCTCATCGACTACCGCAACAGCAACACCTCGGGGCACATCATCACCATCGAGGATCCCATCGAGTTCATCCACAACCACAAGAAATCCATCGTCAACCAGCGCGAGGTGGGTCTGGACACGGACAGCTACGAAGACGCCCTGGTCAACACGCTGCGTCAGGCGCCGGACGTCATCCTCATCGGCGAGATCCGCAACCGCGAGACCATGGAACACGCCATCGCCTTCGCCGAGACCGGTCACCTGGCCATCTCCACCCTGCACGCCAACAACTCCAACCAAGCGCTGGACCGTATCATCAACTTCTTTCCGGAAGAGCGCCGCAACCAGCTGTTGATGGATCTGTCGCTGAACGTGCGCGCCTTCATCTCGCAGCGCCTGATCCCCACCGTGAACGGCAAGCGGACTGTGGCGGTGGAGGTGCTGCTGGGCACACCGCTGATACAGGATCTGATCCTCAAGGGCGAGATTCACACCATCAAGGAAGTCATGGAGAAATCCACCAATCTGGGCATGCAGACCTTCGACCAGGCCCTGTTCGATCTCTACAAGGCGGGCAAGATCTCTCTCGAGGAGGCCCTGCGCAATGCCGACTCGCAGAACAACCTGCGCCTCAAGATCAGCCTTTCCGAGGGCAAGCCGCAGGCAGACCCCAAACTAAAGATAGAAGACGAGAACGAAGAAGCCCCGGGCATGGTCGCCGGCGCCAAGGCACACGGCGGCAACCTGGGCATGGAGCTGGAGCCCAAGTAGCCGCGGGCCGCGGCCGGCAGGCACCATCTGCGGTAGTCCGCCGGCCGGGCCTCAGAAAAGCTCTTCCTCCAGGGCCGGAGCGCCCGCCGCCTTTCTTTCCTCCCCCTTGCCGCCGCGGACCGGCACCACCTCCATGGGCTCCGGCAGATTGTCCGCGCGGAAGGTCTCGAAGATCGCCTTGGGGTAGCCGGCGGGCGCCAACAGGCCGCTATCGGGATCGATGCGCACGGTAACCAGCCCCGGTGGCCGTTCCAGCGGCCGCGGCGGCAGCCCCTTGAGAGCCACGCGCATGAAGTCGATCCACATGGGCAACGCGGCGCGGCCGCCGGTCTCACGCTCGCCCAGGGGCTGCGGGCGGTCGAATCCCACCCAGGCGGTAGCCACCAAATCCGAGGTAAAACCGGTGAACCAGGCATCGTGCTGATCATTGGTGGTACCGGTCTTGCCGGCGATGTCTCTGCGTTTGAGCACCTGCGCGCGGCGGCCGGTGCCACGCTGGATGACGTCGCGCATCATGCTGCGCATGAGAAAGACGTTCTGCGGCGTGATCACCCGCGGCGCCACATTCACCGGCAGCATCTCCTCGCGCCGCGGCGGGCCGACGAACTCTTCCTGCACCTCGCCCGCTTCACAGCCGGGGCACACGGTGGCCGGCGCGGCCTGGAACAGGATGTCGTCCTCGCCCTGCTCGATCCGCTGCAGGACATAGGGGTCGATACGATAGCCGTTGTTGGCGAACACCGCATAGCCCCTGGCGATCTCCAGCGGCGTCACCGCCGCGCTGCCCAATGCCAGAGAGAGGTCGTGGGGCAAACGCCGGGGGTCGAAGCCGAAGCGGCTGACGTAATCCAGGGCGAAAGAGATGCCAATGGCGCGCAGCAGACGAATGGAGACCAGGTTGCGCGAATTCACCAGCGCCTCGCGCAGGCGCGTGGGACCGAATACCCGGCCACTGTAATTCTCCGGCCGCCAGGTAGCCTCCAGGCCCTCGTCCTCGAACACTACCGGCGCGTCGTTGATCAGGCTGGCGGGGGTGAAGCCATCGGCCAGCGCGGCGGAATAGATGAAGGGCTTAAAGTTGGAACCGGGCTGACGCTCGGCCTGGGTAATACGGTTGAACTTGCTGGCCTGGAAGTCGAAACCGCCCACCAAGGCGCGAATGGCGCCATCGGCGGGCGATACAGAGACCAGTGCACCTTCCACCTCCGGCACTTGCGCCAGGCGCCAGAGGCCGGGGGTTTCTTCGTCGATGAACACCACATCACCGCGGGCGAGAATCTCCGCGGCGGTCTTCGGTGCCGGACCGGTGTGGCCACCCGACAGGGCGGGCGAGGCCCAGGAGAGCCCCTTCCAGTCCAGACGCAGGGCCCCGCGGTGGGGCTCGTAGACCGTCGCAAACCGCTCGTCCACCGCCAGCACCAGGGCCGGCAGCAGGCCGTTGACTGCCTTCCGCCCCTGCAACACCGCCTGCCACTCCGCCTCGCCGGCATCCTCGGCCAGAGGAACCTGCGCCAGTGGTCCGCGATAGCCGTGGCGGGTATCGTAGGCCAGCAGGGCGCGGCGCTGGGCGACATTGGCCGCGGCCTGCATCTGCGCATCGATGGTGGTGTAGGCGCGGTAGCCCTCGCTGTAGGCAGCGTCGCCGTAACGTGCGACCATCTCGCTACGCACCATCTCGGCCACATACGGCGCCTCTACTTCGCGTGAGAGGCCGTGCAAACGGGCATCGTCCGGGGTGGCCATGGCGGCTTGGTACTCCTCCTCGTCGAGAAAACCCAATTCGCGCATGCGGCCCAAGACATAGCCGCGGCGACTGAGGGCACGGGCAGGGTTGATAATGGGGTTGTAGGCCGAGGGCGCCTTGGGCAGGCCGGCGATCATGGCGATCTGCGGCGCGCTCAACTGGTCCACCGGCAGGCCGTAATAGACCTGCGCAGCAGCGGCCACGCCATAGGCGCGATGACCGAAGTAAATCTTGTTCAGGTAGAGGGTGATGATTTCTTCCTTGCTCAGCGCCCGCTCGATCTTCAGCGCCAACAGGATCTCGTTGAGCTTGCGCAGGTAGGTTTTTTCACGACTGAGAAAGAAGTTGCGCGCCACCTGCATGGTGATCGTGCTGCCACCCTGCCCCTTCTCGCCGGTACGCAGCAGATAAACCATGGCACGCAGCAGGCCGCGATAATCGACGCCGGGATGTTCGAAGAAGCGATCGTCCTCCGCCGCCAGCACCGCCTGGATCATGCGCGGCGGGATCTCGTCGTAGGCCAGAGGAGCCCGCCGCTTCTCACCAAACTCGGCGAGCAGCTTCTGGTCGCGGCTGTAGACCCGCAGCGGCACCTGAAACTGGACCTCCTTCAAACTATCGATAGACGGCAGGCGTGGCATCACTACAAAATAGACAGCCAGTGCCGCGGTCACAGCCGTCGCCAGCAACAGCCCGCCCAGGATAAGAAAATGTCGTTTCATGAAGGCCTAGGGTAGGGGGTCAGAAGGAAGGTTCTGTGAAGGGGGTCATATAGTTAGACATCGACAGAGTATAAAACCTCTAATAAGATCAGCCCAATACTCTTTGGTTCCCAATGCAGATTTTGCTCTATCGTAAAGTTTGTCGTATAACTACCGATACTTTGCTTACCTGCATGAAATGACAGGAAGGATAACGTGCGGTTAGCATCACTATTTACAAGAAAATCCCCCCCACTCCTCGGTCTGGATATCAGCTCCACTTCCGTCAAACTGCTGGAATTGAGCCGGCAGGGAGAGGGCTATCGCGTTGAGGCCTATGCCGCCGAACCGCTGCCGCCCAACTCCGTGGTGGAAAAGAACATCACCGATGTCGAGGCCGTCGGCGAGGCCGTGCGACGGGTGGTCAAGCGTTCCGGAAGCCGGGCCAAAAATGCTGCCGTCGCCGTCGCCGGCTCCTCGGTCATCACCAAGGTCATCACCATGCCGGCCACGCTCTCGGAGGAGGATATCGAGAGCCAAATCGAGCTGGAGGCCGATCAGTACATTCCCTATTCCCTGGAGGAAGTTAACCTCGACTTCGAGGTCCTCGGCCCCTCCGATGACAATCCGGACACGCTCGACATACTGCTTGCCGCCTCGCGCAGCGAGAACGTGGACTCGCGCGTCGCTGCGGTGGAAATCGGCGGTCTCACTGCCAAGGTAGTGGACATCGAGGCCTATACGCTGGAGAACGCCTTCGGCCTGATTGCGCCACAGATCCCCGGCGGCACCCAGGACAAGACCATTGCGGTGATCGATATCGGCGCCACTATGACCACCCTCAGCGTACTGCACGACGAGAAAATCATCTATACCCGCGACCAGGTGTTCGGCGGCAAGCAGCTGACCGAGGAGATCCAGCGCCGTTATGGCCTCTCCTACGAGGAAGCCGGCATGGCCAAACGCCAGGGCGGCCTGCCCGACAACTACATTCCCGAGGTCCTCGACCCCTTCAAGGACGCCATGGCCCAGCAGGTCAGCCGCTCGCTGCAATTCTTTTTCTCTTCCAGCCACCACAGCTCGGTCAGTCACATCGTCCTGGCCGGCGGCAGCGCTTCCATTCCCGGCGTGGACGAACTGATCGAGGAACGCATCGGCACCAGCACTTCCATCGCCAACCCGTTTACCAACATGGCATTGGCCTCACGCATCAAGGCACAATCCCTGAGCAATGACGCCCCCGCCCTGATGATTGCATGCGGTCTCGCCCTGAGGAGTTTTGACTAATGCCGCATATCAACCTACTCCCCTGGCGCGAGGAATTGCGCCGCGAACGGCAGCGGCTGTTCATCAATGTCGCCGTCGGCGCCGCCATCCTGATGGTCGGCATCGTGATCCTCGCACACGTCAATATCAACGCCATGATCGAGGGCCAGGAAAACCGTAATCGCTTCCTGCAGACACAGGTCACCCGGGTCGACAAAGAGATCAAGGAAATCGAAAGTCTGGAGAAAGCGAAAGAGGCCCTGCTGGCACGCATGCAGATCATCCAGGAATTGCAGAGCAGCCGCTCCGAGGTGGTCCATCTGTTCGATGAGATCGCGAACGCCATCCCACGCCAGGTCTATTTGCTGGAGCTGAAACGTAAGGACCGCCAGATAAGCCTGGAAGGCGTGGCCGACTCCAACGACGACGTCTCCGCCTTCATGCGTAACCTCAACGCCTCGGTCTGGTTCACCAATCCGCGGCTGACGGTGATCGAAACCGGCAAGTCCCAGTATCCGGATGACAGCTGGTTCCAGCTCCAGGTCACCATGACCGATGGCAAGGTCGAGGAAAGCGAGGCAAAACCATGAACCTCAACATCGACCTCAACAATCTCGATTTCAACAACATCGGCAGCTGGCCGGTCGCCGCCCGCGCCGTCGTCATCGGCCTGCTGTGCGTCGTGCTTCTCTTCCTCGGCTACTACCTCGACCTCAGCGATCAACTCGACATCCTGAAGCAGGCGGAAGCCAAGGAGCAGACCATCAAACAGAATTCGAGAAAAAACAGGCCAAGGCCGCCAACCTCGACGCCTACAAGTCACAGATGGAGGAGATGCAGCGCACCTTCGGCGCCCTGCTGCAGCAACTGCCGGGCAAAACCGAAGTCGCCGAACTGCTGGTCGACGTCTCGCACGTCGGCATCCAGAGCGGTCTCGAGTTCGAGCTGTTCAAACCCGAGGCGGAGAAGCCCAAGGACTTTTACGCCGAGCTGCCCATCGGGTTGCGGGTGCTTGGCAACTACCACGAATTCGGCAATTTCGCCAGCGGCATCGCTGCCCTGCCACGTATCGTCACCTTGCATGACCTGACCATCAGCGCCAACAAGAAAGAGGACAGCCCGAACAACGAGCTGACCATGTCGGCCACGGCGAAGACCTACCGCTATCTCTACGAAAGCGAGAAAAGCAGTGGTCAAAAAGCGCGCAAAACGAGGAGGGGCAAGTAATGATCCAGCACAAGCGCCCCACCGCGCAGCAGTCCAAGCGCAGCAGGCGAGTTTACCAAACCGCTTGGTGTATACTCCTCGGCCTCACGCTGGCTGGCTGCGGCGAGCAAAGCATGAACGACCTGCAGACCTATGTGCAGCAGGTCAAGAACCGGCAGAAAGGCAACATCCCTCCGCTGCCCAAGCCACAAGAATATGAAAAATTCGCCTATAACAGCGCTTCGCTCCGCGACCCCTTCGAACCACCGGAGGACACCCGGACACAGGCCGCACGCACCACTAACGGCCTACAGCCGGATCTCGACCGTGAACGCGAACCTCTCGAGCAGTTCGCCCTCGGCAGTCTGCGCATGGTCGGCTCCATCGAAAAGGACGGCAAGCGCTGGGCGTTGATCATGACCCCGGACGGCACCTTGCACCGCATCACCTACGGGCACCACGTCGGTCAGGACAACGGCAAGATCGAGCGCATTACCGAGACCGAGATCGAACTCAAGGAAATCGTGCCCGACGGACTGGGCGGTTGGATCGAACGACGCACCACCCTGAGCGCCAGCAGGTGATGCCAATGAGGACCACAACGATGGGCTGCACACAGAACAACGTCAATATCGGAATAAGACACCAAATGTCACACGCGCTGCGGAAGAAATGGATGAAACGACTACTCACCGGCATCACCCTCACGGGACTCGTCATCTTCGCCCAGGCCGAGGCCTTCGCCGCCACCAGCCTGGACTTCATCGATTTCAAGAAGCTGGACAGCGACCGTGTCGAAGTCCGGCTGGCGCTCTCCGAGGAATCCACCGAGATCGACGACAGCATCAGTGACACGCCGCCACGTGTCACCATCAGCCTGCCCGGCGTGCGCAACAATCTGCCCTGGAACCTACCCTTGCCCATTGAAGTCGGCGCGGCCAAGGACGTCAAGGCCGTCCAGGCCAGCGGCCGTACCCAGGTGACGATCAATCTCGACAAGGCCGTCAATTACAACCTCCGCCGCGACGGCAAGAACATCTTCATCACCCTCGACAATACCCCGGCCAAGATCGAGAGCGAAAAACCCAAGCCCACCAAGCAGGCGGCACCGAGCAAGGAGGTTAGCGGCCTCACCCAGTTGAAGAACGTCAGCTTTGCCTCCCTACCCGGCGACAGCGTGCAGATCCGTCTCGACTTCAGCGGTTCGGCGCCGCAGCCCGGCAGCTTCACCATCGACAACCCCGCGCGCCTGGTACTCGACTTCCCCAACACCACCAGCGGACTGGGCTGGAAAAACAAGAACATCGGTATCGGCTTCGCCAAAAGCATTACCGCGGTCGAGGCCGGCAAGCGCACCCGCGTGATCCTTAATCTGGTGCAGTTGATTCCCTTCGAAACCGAGGTCAGCGGCAACAGCGTCGTGGTCACCGTCGCCGGCAGCCGCACTGCCGCCGCCACCCCGACCGCAGCCCCGGCGGAGAAGGCCCCTGCCAGCGCTCTGCACCGCATCAAGAGCATCGACTTCCGCCGCGGCACCAAGGGTGAGGGGCGCATCATCGTCAATCTTTCCGATGCCAATGTGCCCATCAGCACCGGTGAAACGGGACGTCAAGTATTCATCGAATTCGGCGAGACCAGCCTGCCGAGCAATCTGCAGCAGCGTCTCGATGTCATCGACTTTGCCACCCCCGTGCAGTATATCGATGCCTCGCAGGAGAAGGGCCGCGTTCGCCTCACCATCACGGCCACCGGGGACTATGAATACCTGGCCTATCACACCGGCAACCAGTACACCGTCGAGGTGCGCGAGGTACCCAAGGAACAAGTCGCGGCGAAGAAGAAGGATGAGTTCGGCTACACCGGCGAGAAACTCTCCCTCAACTTCCAGGACATCGAAGTGCGCGCCGTGCTGCAGCTCATCGCCGACTTCACCGGGCTCAACATGGTCACCAGCGACTCGGTACAGGGCAGCCTGACGCTGCGCCTGAAGAACGTACCCTGGTATCAGGCCCTGGACATCATCCTCAAGACCAAGGGCCTGTCCATGCGCAAGGCCGGCAATGTCATCCTGGTGGCACCGAGCCAGGAGATCGCCGCCCAGGAGCGTCTGGAGCTGGAAGCACAGAAGCAGGTCGAGGAACTCGCCCCGCTGAAGACGGAAATCATCCAGATCAACTACGCCAAGGCCGAAGATGTCGCCAAGCTACTGGCCTCCAAGGGCGGCCTGCTATCGGAGCGCGGCGAGGCCTCGGTGGATCAGCGTACCAACACCCTGCTGATCTCCGAAACGGCCGAGCGACTGGAATCCATCCGCAAACTGGTCACCACGCTGGATATCCCCGTGCGCCAGGTGCTCATCGAGTCGCGCATCGTCATCGCCGACGACGACTTTGCCCGCGACCTCGGCGTGCGTTTCGGCGTCACCGATGTCAGCGATCAGGGCGACAATCTGCTCTTCTCCTCGGGCTCCGCCAATGCCACCGACACCATGGCCTCTTCCGCCATGGACAACCTGGCCAGCAACGGCAACCCTTACCCCATCTCGATTCCGACGGGGAGCACCGGCATCGACCAGCGGATGAACGTCAACTTCCCCATCACCACCAACAACGCGGGGCGCATCGCCTTCTCCCTGCTGGGCGCCAACACCCTGCTCGATCTCGAACTCTCCGCCCTGCAGACCGAAGGCCGCGGTGAAGTGGTCTCCAACCCCCGCGTCATCACCTCCAACCAGCAGGAGGCGCTGATCGAACAGGGTACCGAGATTCCCTATCAGCAGGCCTCGTCCAGCGGCGCCACCAACATTTCCTTCAAGAAGGCCGTGTTGAGCCTGCGCGCCACACCACAGATCACTCCCGACGACCGCATCATCCTCGACCTCACGGTCAACAAGGACAGCGTCGGCACCATCTTTGCCGGTGTGCCCAGCATCGATACCAAGGAAGTGGAGACTCAGGTGCTGATGGACAACGGCGAAACCGTGGTTCTCGGCGGCGTCTACGAGACATCGACCCGCGACGAGCAGGACGGCGTACCCCTGCTCAGCGACCTGCCCTTCGTCGGCGCCCTGTTCCGCACCTCGCGTCAGCGCAATAACAAGAGCGAACTGCTGATCTTCGTCACGCCGAAGATTCTCAAGGCGGACTTCGCCAACGCCACCGAATAAACCGGCCGACGAGCATAAGTACAGAGGGCGGTGCGCGAGCACCGCCCTCTGTTTGTTTCCGCCACCTTGCCCCCGCCCTCCGCCGTGCGCCACCCGGCCATTCCCGATATAATCGGAGCCAATTCCCAGGCGCCGCGCACACCATGTCAGGAAACATCTTTTTCGTCGGTCCCATGGGCGCCGGCAAGACCACCATCGGTCGGCAGCTGGCGCGAAGCCTTGGGCGCACCTTCATCGACAGCGATCGTGAAATCGAACAGCGCACCGGCTCCGACATTCCCCTGATTTTCGAACTGGAAGGCGAGAGCGGCTTCCGCAGCCGGGAAAAGGCGGTGATTGACGACCTGACCGCCGGCAATAATATCGTCCTCGCCACCGGCGGCGGCGCGGTGCTGGATGCGGACAACCGCCGCCACCTCAGCGAGCGCGGCTTCGTCATCTACCTCACTGCGCCCCTGAACCAACTGTTCGAACGCACCTCGCGGGACAAAAGCCGCCCCTTGCTGCAAACGGAAAATCCACGCGAGCGACTGCGGCAGATCATCGCCGAACGCGACCCCCTCTATCGGGAAATTGCCGACTTGGTGCTGGTCACCGACCGCCAGCCGGTGCGTCACGTCAGCAACAAACTGCT
>Ga0114931_10006290_pt1 | contig 14599 bp, 14 predicted proteins | sample 2SBtaG_FD_89579 | JGI IMG/M metagenome (GOLD analysis project Ga0114931, IMG submission 89579) | Deep subsurface microbial communities from Kolumbo volcano to uncover new lineages of life (NeLLi) - 2SBTROV14_V59a metaG | ecosystem: Environmental > Aquatic > Marine > Volcanic | place: Kolumbo...
AATCATTATCTATAATGACATATTTATAGGGAAGAAAAGTTTGTAGGTTCATACAAAGATTACAACCGTTATTTCTTACCGAATCATCAATATCAAAAATATCGTAATTGTAACCGGTTAGAATAGAATTATAAAAAGATTTTATAGAATCCACATTGGCAATATGCAAATAATTAGAAACGGCGTTAGTGAGTACGAGAATATCTTTTGTATGGGGCTGAACCTTAAGTTCCACCGCTGTTATTTTATCTGAAAATTCGGATTCAAAACCGTCTCTATTCACGGTTGTGATAATATAGATAGCACTGTCTTCGGGATTGACATTTTTTTGAGTACAAGTGGCTGTTTTTCATAAGCTTGGGAAAATCATTCTGATATAAGATTTGTCATCTAAAGGATGTAGAGAAACTGGTTTTATTTTACTTTTTTAAAAATAATACTTCCATCAGTGCCCACAGCATAAAGCCGATTACCAACCAGATAAAAATCATAGATATTAAAAGATTGGGGCAGTGATTCTTTGTCCCAAGTTTTCCCGCCATCGGATGTTTTCAAAATGGTTGCTTTGGTTCCGCCGATATAGCCGTTTTCTTCGTCGACCATTTGTGCGGCGATAAACATCGTTTGTTTGTCCTGCTGTGCCGGATACCAAGTTTTGCCGGTGTCATTAGAATAAGCGCACATCCCTTGCAAACCGCAAACAATGCCGGTTTTTCCATAAAATGACAAGGCGCGTCCGGGTTTTCCTTCTACCGTCAGAGTTGATTTCCAAGTTTTGCCCAGATCATTGGAATAATTAATTTTTCCGTAGGACAAAAGATAAACCGGGTGATTGGGTTGATAAAATATTTCACTATAGCCCAAACCGAAAGTTTTAAGTTTTTTCCAGTTTTTACCTCCGTTTGTGGTACGGTAAGCCACACCGCCGAAAGGCATATTTTTAGTATTGGTTAAACCTGCCACTAAACCCACCTTGCGACTAAACATTTGAATGTCAAAAAGCCATGATACGGTATCGTTTATTGGTTCTTTGTCCCACGTGTAACCGCCATCGGTAGTATATAAAATAGAGCCTTTGGCTCCACATACATAACCGGTATCGGAAGTAAAAAATTGAATGTCTTCAAGAGAAGTTCCGAAAGTTACACGGAAAGTGTCCCAGGTTTTTCCGGCATCAAAACTCCGCGCCATATTCCCTTTATCGGTTATAATAAACATAGTATCAGGACCTACAAAGGTAATCCCGTTTATATTTTCCTTCAAGGGACTATCTACTATTTGCCAATTTTGAGCCCAAAGGCTTGGTATTGACAAAGATAAGATAACGAAAGTGATTAAAAATTGTTTCATAATAATTTTAAAATTGTCATTTAGGTTTTAACTTTTTACTATTCTATTCGGTAAAAGTTTTAAATATTAAAATTAAATTTAATAAAAATAACGAGTTAATGAAACTATTAAATAATTACTTTTTTTGAGAATTAAACGTGTCCACAAATACTATTATCGAACTGAATAATTTATATTTAAAATCAGACCGCGGTGAGGTGATATTTAAAGATTTGAATTTCAAACTTACTGCCGGTCAATCGGCCGTCATTGTCGGAGCTGCCGGTTCCGGTAAAAGTTTATTAGTGGAGTTATTAATCGGTCGTCGCTATCCAGAAAGTGGCTCTGTTGAGCTTTTTGGCGAGGTTATCAAACCATGCAGAAAAAAGATGATAAAACGAATAAGAAGGAAAATTGGTGGTGTGGGCGGTCTGTTCAAATTAGTGCCTTCATATAATGTAGCGGAAAATATATTATATCCTTTAATTTTGACGGCGGAAAGGAAGAAAGTTCGCAAGGAGCAGTTACTTAAAATGCTTACGGAATTTTCTCTTTTGAAACAGACGGGAGAATTACCTCATAATTTAACTCGCGTAGAAAATACTTTGGTGCAACTTGCTCGTGCAACCATCGCCAATCAACCACTGATTATTATTGACGAATTGTTAGCTGGGTTGGATCAGAAAACGTATCAGCGAATTTATGATTACCTCGTGAAGCTTTCTCTCTCCGGTCGTTCGATGGTTATTTTAAGTTCCGAAAAACTAACCAAAGAAGTACCCAACACCAGCAATTATACGATAATGAACGGAGCTTTGGTGTGATAAGAATAATGCACATTCTTAGAGAGCTTGGTAAAAATATTTATAGAAATCCCGGGACTACATTCAGTGCTTTATTATCGACCACGCTTTTATTCCTGCTGTTTGATTTCTTTTGGATAGCTGCGGGTACATCGGAACGATTTTATCAGGATTTGTTGTCAGATTTGAATATGGAAGTCTTTATTTCCGAAGATGTTCCCGATTCAAGTTTGACCTCAAGGGATACACCTTCCTCTCTTCAGTATCAGATTAAAAGCATTGAGGGCGTTCAATCTTTAACTTATATATCCAAAGAGAAAGCTCGTGAACAATTAAGTCAGTTGGTGGGAATTGATTTGTTGGTTGGGTATGACACCACCAATCCACTTCCCCGTTCTTTTATTCTTACTTTCGCCTCCGATTATTTAACGACCGATAAATTATCTGCCATCGAAAAAGAAATTTTATCTCTAAAAGGTGTGTCACAGGTTTTTTACAGTAAAAATTGGTTGAAGAAAGTCGAGAAAACCAGAGAAATTGTTTTGAAGCTAGGGATGATATTAGGAATATTGATTATTTTGACTGTCCTGATAAGCTCTACCAACAATATGCGTTTAACGGCGCGAGCGAGAGCGGTTGGTTTTCAACAGATGCGACTTTTGGGAGCGGGTAAGCTTTTTTTATCTTTTCCTTTTCTTATTGAAGGTTTTTTAGTGGGAGCTTTATCAGGGGGATTGGGTTGGTTAATCATATTTTATTTAAGACAGAAAGTTGTCTTCACCAAAATTATTATCGTTTTTCCTTCCATAAATGATATTATCATTTTTTGTATATTGATAGCCGTTTTGGGAAGTGTCAGCGGGTATTTGGGAATTAGAAGGTTGCTAAAATTATAATATGAATTTCCAACGTTTAATATTATTTTTTTCCATCCTTTGTTGTTTGAACCTTACGGTAAGAGCAAAAGGGGGAAACGATATTTTCCAACAGAAAAGTGAGTTGCATAAAATTAAAAACGAAGTTAGCAAAAGCAAGAAAAAGTTGGATTCGTTAAAAAATACGGAAATAAAAATCCAAAAAAGGATATCTGAGATTGATCAAAAATTGGCAACGAATAAGAAAATTATTAGACGTTTAAATAAAAAAATGAAATTATTGAAAAAAGATATTAACAATACCGCACAAAATCTTCAAGCCCAACAGCAGAAATTGGATTTGACGCGCCGGCGATATTTGGGTAACATCCGCCAGTTTTATTTTGCCACCCATAAGACCCCTTATATGTTCACTAATGATCCCAACGAAGAGTTAAAACTTAATACTCAAATCGTATATCTCACTGCTCTGGCTAATTTTGAATCAGGTAATATTCACCAGACTATAAAATATTTGAAAAAAACCATCAAGAAAAAAGATGAACTTAGCGGAGAATCAAAAAAAATATCGCATTTAAAACAAAAGAAAGAAACTTCCACCGTGTTGGTCAAGACACAAAAGAAAAGACAAGAAAAGAAGTTAAAAAAAGTTATACGAAAAAAAACCGAGGAAGCGGATCGGGTTTTGACTTTGGAACAAGCCGCCCGCGAAATGGAACAAATTATCGCCCGTCTTCAAAAAGAAGCGAAACAAAGGAAACAAAGCAAAAAAAATGTCACTTCCGGCCAATCTGTTTTTGCTACATTGAAAGGGCAATTATTGGCTCCTTGTCGAGGAAGAATAATCGTTCCCTTTGGTTATAGTGTCGATCCTGTTACCAATCTCAAGTCCTTTTCATCCGGCGTTACTATAAAGGGTAAAGCCAGACGACAAGTCAAAGCTGTGGCGGCGGGGGCTGTTGCTTATGTGGGAGATTTGCGTGGATATGGAAAATTTGTTATTATTAATCACGACGACCAATTTTTCACCACCTATGCCGGGTTGGGGGAAATATTGGTCAGTCCCAATGAATATGTTTTAGCCGGTTATAAATTGGCTGTTGCCGATAAATCGGGATTGGTCAGGTTTGAATTACGCAAGGGAGGAAAACCGCTCGACCCGGTGAAATGGATTAGAATTGACTCTTTTTGATAATCTCATATACCAAAATAGAGCGTGGTTGATTCTCTCTCGCTCTTTTATGTTGAATAAGATTGCCGGAACCTACCTTTTTTACGGTGAAGATGGTATCGGTCGCTGGCAGACGGCTATTTGTTATACTGCTTTGTTGAATTGTGAACAACCAAAAATAATAGATGAAAAACAAAAATTGGCGATTCCTTGTCAGCAGTGTCGTAATTGTCAGAATATTTTCAGCTTGAATTTTGAAGGGTTGCAATTCGCCGTACCCATTCCACCGCATAATAATAAATTGGATAAAGCTATTGACTTCACCAATGAAGTATTAGCCATAAAAAGATCTGAGCCATTTAGAATCATTAAAGCCGCTTCTTCGGTAAATATTCCTATTGCCGTTGCTCGCGAGATAAGAAAGACTCTTTCCTTGAAAGCGACACAAGGGATCAAAAGAACGGTTATTTTTTATCAAATGGAAAAAATGAAAACTTCTTCTGCCGATGCTTTGTTGAAATTGATTGAAGAACCACCGGAGGATACCGTTGTTATCTTAATCACCGGTAAACCGGATGCTCTTCTACCTACGATTCAGTCTCGTTCGCAGAAAATAAAGATTGATAAAAATCAACCGCAGGACATTGAAAATTACCTTATTGAAAAATATAAAGTATCCTCTAAAAGAGCAAAATTATTATCGAAGATTTCTAAAGGTTCTCTGGGACGAGCTATCGATATGATTGAGACAACCCCGGATGAAACCGATTCCAAACGAGCGGTTATTTTCCTTTTGTTTAAATCCCTTTTTGTCGATAAAAGTCCCGATATGCTGGGACATATGAATGAGGTCTTGAACTTTAGAGATCGCGGAGAAGCAGAAGAGTTGTTACGCTTATGGCAGTTATTGGTGCGTGATTGTGCCAATTTTGCGGTATCTAATGATGCTGATGAAATAATTAATATTGATTTTTCGGTTGAGTTACAAAAATTAGCCGTGTATTTCAGTAGACCTCAAATAGCTCTGGATATGGTGGAGCATATTAAAAATACTCTTGCTGATTTAAGACGTAATGTGCATATTCAAGGGGCCTTGATGGCTCTTGCTTTAAAACTCAAGTCGGTCATAGGAGAATGAATCGGTAAATGTTTAAAGAAACTATCGTAAGGAGTTAATTGGTGGCAGAATTATACTTAGTGAAATTTAAAGGTTCGCGTAAGGAATATTTTTTCAATACTTATTATCATTCTTTGAAGCCAACTGATTATGTCATTATCCAAGCTGATAGGGGAGAGGATATTGGTCTTTTATCTAAGAAGATAACTGTTGAAGTTAATTTTGAGGAAACATCAAAACCTCGCTCTATTCTTCGACGGGCAAGCGATGAAGATATGGTCAAATATCGTGAAATACATGAGAGGGAAACTAAGCATAAGGCGGAAGTGGAAGAACTTATTCGCAAACATGGTTTAATGATGAAAGTGGTTGATATTGAATGGCAATTTGATGGCAATAGAATGACCATTTTCTTTACCGCCGACCATCGTGTTGATTTCCGTGAATTGGTCAAAGAGTTGGCCGCTCAATACAAAACCAGAATCGAACTGCGTCAGATTGGGGTTCGTGATGAAGCCCGTCGCGTAGGGGGAGTTGGAATTTGTGGGTTGCAGCAATGCTGTAATACTTTTATTAGTGAATTTACACCGATTACCACTCAGCATGCTCGTGAACAGGATCTACCGCTGAATCCTTCTAAAATTTCCGGTAATTGTGGTCGTTTGTTGTGTTGCCTGCGATATGAAGCGGCTTTGTATGAAGCATGCAAAGCAAAATTCCCTCCTATCGGAACATCGGTTAAATCCAAAATGGGCAACGGCATCATAGAGCGTATCGATATTTTTAATGAAGAAGCTGTTATTAGAGTTGAAGAAGGTGTTTTAGTCCGTTCCTCTGCAGGGGATATTGTTGAAGTTGATTCGGGAATATCGACCCCTGCACAACGTTCCTTGGATATTGTTGCTGAAATTGAAAGTGAAACAAAAAAAGATGAACAAGCTCAAGAGGAGCTGAAAAAATTGGATGATGAGGATGATGTTTAATATTTTTAGCAATACAGGAGTATCGTTTTGACGAAATCTTTTTATATCACCACTCCGATATATTACGTAAATGATAAACCGCATATCGGACACGCATATACGACTATTGCCACTGATTTGTTGGCTCGCTTTTATCGTTTAACGGGAAGGGAAACTTTCTTTTTAACAGGCACCGATGAACATGGAAGCAAAGTTGCCGAAGCGGCTCAAAAAGCGGGACTGTCCGAAATAGAATTTTGTGACCGAACGGTGGAAACATTTAAAAAAACATGGTCGAATTTATCTATAGAGTACGATGATTTCATCCGCACAACTTCACCACGACACGAAAAGGCTGTTTTAAAGATTCTCGATGCGATGCGTTCCGCTAAAACAGATGATGGTCAGGATGTGGTTTATTCTGATTATTATGAAGGTTTATATTGCACCGGTTGTGAAAAGTTCATCACCGAAAAAGATTTGGTCGATGGGGTTTGTCCTGACCATAGGATACCACCGGAAAAATTAAAAGAAAAAAACTACTTTTTTCGACTGACGGCTTTCCTTGATAAGATAAGACAAAAAATAGAATCAAAGGAACTTCTTATTCTTCCCGAAGAGCGGAGAAGGGAAGTATTGGGTTTACTCAAGCAGAACCTTCCCGATTTTTCCCTTTCACGGGAAAAAGTTAAATGGGGTATTCCCCTTCCCTTTGATAAAAACCAATCAGCTTACGTATGGGTGGATGCCTTATCGAATTATATTTCCGCGATAGGTTACGGAGACAATGAAGCGTCTTTTGAGAAGTGGTGGAATCGAGCCGAAGTGGTTCATTTGATGGCCAAAGATATTTTGAAGTTCCACTGTCTTTATTGGCCGGCGATGTTAATGGCGGCGGGTATCAAATTGCCTGATATTATTTTTCTTCACGGTTTTTTTACGGTTGATGGAGAAAAAATGTCTAAAACTTTAGGGAATGTGATTGACCCCAATGCCATGGTGGAAGAATTCGGAGCAGATGCTACCCGTTATTTGTTATTGACGCAATATCCTTTTGGCATCGATGGTGATATTCAGGCTAAACGTTTTATTACTCAATACAATGCCGACCTTGCCAATGACCTCGGTAATCTGGTGTCACGAGTGGCTAAAATGATTGTGGTCAATTTTGACAGTCATATGCCCAAACCTTTAAAAGAAATGGATGGATTGCAACCGCTTTTAGAACAAGCGGAAAAATTGCCGGATGCATCCTTTGCTCACATAAAGCATTTTCGACTTGATAAAGCGATTTTCGAAGCTATGTCATTGGTGAAAGCAACCAATAAGTTTTTCAACGATAGTGCCCCTTGGGTTCTTGCCAAAAACGGTGAGAAGGAAAAATTAGGTGGTATCTTATATGTTTGTAGTGAAATTATTCGTATTGTCTCTGTAATATTATTTCCGGTAATGCCTAATAAAATGCGCGAAATACGTCGGGTCTTTAGTCTCGATGATAGCACTTTAACTTTGGATCATGCCCGTAAGTTTTTTGAATTGATACCTGGCGCAAAGGTTGCAATCGAAGAATCAATTTTCCCCCGTTTGAAACCCCAATTAAAACCGGCTTCGGATTCCTCTGTTTCAACTAAGGCGGGACAAGACAATCTTTTAGATATTACCGAATTTGCCAAAGCACAATTACGAGTGGCTGAGGTTATTGAAGCTGTGCGTGTGGATGGGACCGATAAGCTTTTGAAACTTCAAATTGATTTAGGAAAAGAAAAACGTCAAATAGTAGCCGGAGTGGCGCAGTATTATTCACCGGAAAAGATTTTAGGGAAAAAGATAATTGTCGTCACTAATCTTAAATCGGCAGTAATTCATGGTGTTGAGTCGAAAGGGATGCTTTTGGCGGCGAAGAAAGGGAAACAGCTTACTCTGTTGACTCTTGATGAAGATTTGCCTGTAGGTGCTAAAATCAGTTGATGATAGATTCTCATTGCCACATAAATTTTATTGATAACGGTGATAATCCCAAAGCAATTATTGATGATGCGGTGCGCTCTGGAGTTGGTAAAATTATAAATATCGGTACCGATTTACCATCCTCACTTGATTCGGTTAATCTCTCAGAACAGTTTAAAGAGGTTTACGCTGCCGTAGGGGTGCATCCTCACGACGCTAAAACGGTTGACGAGCAGACTATTGAAAAATTGAAAGAGTTAACCAAAAGGGAAAAAGTCGTTGCTATTGGGGAAATCGGTCTTGATTATTATCGCGATTTATCTCCTCGTAAGGTGCAAAAAAAAGTTTTTGAGAAACAATTGGAACTTGCCATTGAGCTTAATCTTCCCGTGGTAATTCATACGCGCGAATCATTTCAAGATACGGTTGCTATTGTTAAAAATTATGCTCCCCATCTTGTAGGCGGTGTGTTTCATTGTTTTCCGGGAACGGTTGATGATGCTTACACTATTTTTGAAATGGGATTGATTATTTCGGTAGGGGGAATCATTACTTTTAAAAACTCAAAAATGGCGAAAGTTGCTCGGGAAATCCCTTTGGAAAAAGTTATTTTAGAAACCGATGCTCCCTATCTTACACCGGCGCCGTTTCGCGGCAAAACCAACCGCCCGGCATTGGTGAAATATGTCTATGTGAAACTGGCAGAGCTTAAAAATATGCCTTTTGATGAAGTAGAAAAAACCGTCGATCGCACCTGCGTTAAATTATTTTCGCTGGTGGAAACTTTTGGGGATTGATTGATGGCTGGTTATCATGCCAAAAAAAGATTGGGACAAAACTTCCTGATATCGGAAGAGATTATTAATCGCATTGTAACAACCATAAATCCCGAATCTGATAGTGATACTATTATTGAAATCGGCCCCGGTCGGGGTGCATTAACTTTGGCTTTGGCTCAAACCGGCGTGAAAATTATTGCTGTGGAATATGACCGCAATTTAATCGCTTATCTTGAAAAGCTCTTGAAACCATTTAACAATGTTCAGCTCATAAACACGGATTTTCTTTCTTATCAACCTAATATTACCGGCTATAAATTGGTCGGGAATCTTCCCTACAATATTACTTCGCCGGTTATTGAATGGACTATGCGAAACGTTGAAGCACTTAAAAGCGCTTTTTTCATGATGCAAAAAGAATTTGCTCAACGTGTGATTTCTTCTCCCGGTTCAAAAGACTGGTCGCCTCTGGCGATTTTTACTCAGCAATTTTTTAAAATTGAAAAAGGTTTTGATATCCCTCCCGATTGTTTTAGTCCCCAGCCCAAAGTGACATCATCGTTTCTTAAATTTACTCCCGATAAAAAGGGAGAAATTATTCATTTTGCTCAATTTGAAAAATTAGTCCGCCTTGCTTTTAAACAACGTCGTAAAATTTTGTTAAATAATCTCATACCGGATATAATCCCCGATTTGGTTGTTGCCAAAGAAATATTTGAAAAATTGAAGATTTCAGAAAAAAGTCGGGCGGAACAACTTTCTACCGAACAATTTTTAGCATTGACTAACTATCTGGTAAACCATAACATAATAAACATAAAACAATAAGTTATCATTTATTTTAGAAAAGGAATTATGTCTTCATTAATTGTCAATTTGGATGATGTTGCTATTTTACGGGAAATAATCGGAGAGCGCGAGCCCGACCCCATTCAAGCGGCTCTTTTGGCGGAGTTAGCCGGTGCCGATGGTGTTTCGGTTCAGGTAAGACGCGATAGAAAATATATTCGTGAGAGGGATTTGTATCTTTTAAAGGGTGTGGTTAAAACCAAGCTCATTTTGGAATTATCGCCAACGGAAAGTTTCATCGAAAAAGTTCAGGAAATAAAGCCGTGGTTGGTTATTTTCGTTGCCGACCATACTGATAGTGATAGCCCTGTCTCTTCAATAGATTTTGAGCATCCTGATGTGGATTTTCGTGACATTACCGAGAGTATCAAAAGTGTTGGTGTCAATGTCGGCTTTTTTGTCGAACCGAACAACAGCGCTATCAAAGGTGCGGTAAAATCCGGTGCCAATGCCGTTCTTGTTGACAGCACCGATTACACGCACGCCAGTGGTTTGCGTGAGACTCAGAAAGCGCTCGATACCTTAGACGGTGCTATTTTATCCGCCGCCAAAGCGGATTTGACCGTTTGTTGCGGACAAGGGATTGGCTATAAAAATATAGTGCCCTTGGTTGAATTGGGTAATATCGATGAGTTTATTGTCGGTCATGCCATTAGTTCGCGGGCGATGTTGGTTGGCTATGAACGCGCCGTTAAAGAAATGATGTCGATAATTCAACGCACAAATAACGCCACCGTTTAAAAATGAATCCTTCTCCCATTAAAACATCACCTTTGGAATTAACGGTTCCTTTTCCAACCAAACCCCAGCGCTTGGATAGCTATTTGGGCAATCATCCCGATATCCCCCTAACCAGAACACAGGTACAGAAATTTATTGAAACCGGTCTGATTGTTGTTAATAATAATATTGTTTCCAAAAAATATAAAGTTTTATCGGGGGATAAAATAACAATCACTTTACTTCCACATCCCCCCACAGAAATAAAGGGGGAGAATCTCCCCTTGGATATTGTCTATGAAGATGATTTTTTAGCTGTTATCAACAAACCGTCGGGAATGGTGACTCATCCGGGAGTTGGCAACAAAACCGGTACATTGGTGAATGCTTTGCTGTATCATTTTCAAAAGCTTTCCCACTCTTCCGATAGGGAACGCCCGGGTATAGTGCATCGTTTGGATAAAAACACCTCAGGACTATTATTAATTGCCAAAGATGACCAAGTATATTTGAAACTGCAACAAGCTCTTCAGAAACGAGAAATCAAACGCACCTATTTGGCATTGATATGTGGTCATTTAAAAGAAGATAAAGGAATTATTGATTTGCCCATTGGACGTTCGTTAAAAAACCGCAAAAAAATGACCGTTACCAATCTTAACAGTCGTCAAGCCATAACTCATTATCAACTTTTGGAGCGGTATCGTTCTTATGATTTGCTGGAAGTAACTTTACAAACGGGGCGAACGCATCAAATAAGGGTTCATTTTTCTCATCTCGGTCATCCGATTTTTGGTGATTCCGATTATGGAGGGCGGGAAAAATGGCATCGCGGGCTTTTCGCACCGGAACGGCCACTGGCGAAAAAACTTTTAGCTACTATTTCGCGTCAGGCATTGCATGCTTTTCGTTTGGAATTTATTCATCCCATTACGGGAGAAAAATGCCTTTTTGAAAAAAAAGTCCCCGATGATTTTAAAGCTGTGCTCGATATTCTTAAAAAAGAAGGGTCTTGATACCAAAGATTTCTAATATAAAATTTATTCAATTTCGGGAAAAGGATTTTCCCATTGCCAGCCGGTAAGTCCCTTGGTCCGATATCGTTCTAAACGACGGATAGATATTTCCGCAAAAATAGGGTCGATGTCGAAAGTAAAAACCTTTCTTTGTAATTTTTCACCGGCAATTAAAGTTGTTCCCGAATGAGCAAAAAAATCCAGCACTAAGTCTCTTTTATTACTGCTTGAAGAAATAATTCTTTCAATAGCCTTTAAAGGTTTTTGAGCATAACAACCGGGAACATTTTCTTCCATCCTATAAAAAATTTGTTGGATGTCAACCCACACATTCCCGGCTCTTATATGCTGAGATTTACTTCTTTCCATATTTTCCGTTAATTTACCGTTAATGGTTTTATAATAACCGCGTAAAATTTTGGGAATATCGGTATAAACGGCATCGACATTGAACTCAGGTTTTCCTTTAGTATAATATAAAAGTTCCTGACGGACCCACATCCAGTTTTTTTGAGTCCCGTAACCTCGTTGATTTCTCATTGTTATAAAGTTTCTGGGGTTCAGCGTATTAAATCCTCTCATCATAATAATAAAATCTGGAAGTGGTTGAAAATTATCTTTATAATCAGCTCCTAACCAGATATATAAGTGAGAATTTTTATCCAAAACAGCACTGGCATTGCTGACCCATTTTTGAGAAAATTCAAGATATTCGGCAAGATTCTTTTTAAACAGGTTGGGGGTATTGGCATTACCCACAGCGACATTATAAGGAGGGTCATTGATAACTAATTTTGCTTTGTGGGGTGAGGTAATTTTTTTGATATCTTCCATTTTAGTAGCATCCAAAACCCCGACTCGATGGCGTTTTTGAGGGTCTTCCCATATTTCACCATACTTTAATCGACAGTATGGAAGAATTTTTTCTCGGAGTTTATGGTAAAAATCGAGCCGTTTTAATTTTTCCGTGGTTTTGTTTTTTGTGGATTTTTCTTCAATCATAATTTTTTATCAAGTTTATTTTAGCATAAGTAAATATAAATCAAATGTCACCAATAATAATTTTAGTGTTTATTTTTATTAGAAAAGCTACAATTATAGAAATTCGTTCGTATCTTTGGAATAAGATATTCATTTTCGTTAGTTGACTTTTTAAGTCGCTAAATGTATATAATTTTTATGAATAATGATAAGAAAGAAAACAAAATAACTTATGCTTTTAGCGGGGTTGATGTCAAAGCGGGGGAAAATGCCGTACAGAAAATAAAAAAACTTGCCGCTTCCACTTTTAACCCTCAAGTGTTAACCGGATTGGGTGCTTTTGGCGGTTTTTTCAAACCCGATTTTCAAGCCTATCAAAATCCGGTTTTGATTTCTTCCGCCGATGGCGTGGGCACCAAGCTTAAATTGGCTTTTATGACCAATCGACACGATACCGTTGGAGAAGATTTGGTTAATCATTGCCTTAACGATATTTTGGTGCATGGCGCTCGAGGTTTGTTTTTCCTTGACTATATCGGAGTAGGGAAACTTAAGCAGGAAATTGTTACCGAGGTTATCAAAGGCCTTGCTCAAGGATGTAAAGAAAGCGATATGGCTTTAATTGGCGGTGAAATGGCAGAATTGCCCGATTTCTATCAAGTCGGAGAATATGATTTGGCGGGGTTTATTGTCGGTGTCGTGGAACAGAATAAAATTGTTAACGGTGATAAAATAAAAGAGGGAGATATTTGTTTGGGACTTCCCTCTAACGGATTGCATACCAACGGTTACACACTGGCGCGCAAGGTGGTCTTCGAAATCGCTTCCCTTAAACCCGATGATTATATTGAAGAACTTAAGATGACAATATCCGAAGCTTTGATGAAAATCCATCGTTGCTATGCATCAATTATTCATCCTCTTTTATCGAAATTTAATATCCACGGGATGGCGCATATTACCGGTGGAGGTATTCCCGGGAATTTAAAACGTATAATACCTGAAGGTTTATATGCCGAGATAGATAAAAAGAGCTGGCCGGTGTTACCGATATTTGAATATTTAAAAAAGATTGGTAATATTGATCCCGATGACATCTATTCGGCTTTTAATATGGGGATTGGTTATGTTTTAGTGGTGGATAAAAACGATGCTGACCGTGTAATCAAGGAAATTAATGCTATGGATGAAGAAGTTTACCGAATTGGGTTTATCAAAAAAGGGGAAAAGACAGTTAAGCTCGTCTGAAAATAATATGATATTACTTTGTATCTTAGATGGTTTTGGGTTGCGGGAAGGCGGAGTTTTGGTTGATGTCGCCCCTACTATTTTAGATATTATGCATCAAGATCAGCCGCAGCAAATAGCCGGAAAATCATTTATTATGAGAGGGTAAATTTCTGGTTAAGATGTTTAAGCAAATAGGTCGTTTCATTCTTCCTGCCGATGTCGAGTTACGCAAAAGGCGACTGGAGCTTTTGGTCTGGTCGTTTTTGCTATCTCTTGCTTTTTATCCTCAATATTTCGGTTTTATCGCCTGGTTTGCACTGGTGCGTCCGCTGATGATAATTTCTTCTTTAAAAGGACGCAAGGCATTTAATGCCGCTTATTTTTTTAGTTTCTTTTTCAATCTTTTCAGCCTCTACTGGATAGCCAAAGTGACATTCCCCGGAATGATTACGGCGGTGGTAATTGTAGCTTTTTACTATACGGTCGTTTTGGTGGCTTTTAATCGGATTTACAGATTTAAAGCGATTTATAGTCTCGTACTGTTACCTTTTTTATGGGTGGGGATGGAATATTTTCGTTCTCTTTCACAATTTTCTTTTCCATGGTCGGATTTGGGTTATACTCAGTCGTATTACCTATATATAATCCAAATTGTTTCCATAACATCGGTGCACGGTTTGTCATTTTTAATAGTTGTGGTTAATGTTCTTTTATGGCAAGTTTTTCGAAAAAATCTCCTTCCGGAAAGAAGGTTAACTTCTTTTTTATTTTCCCTTGTGATTATTTTCGGTCTGTGGGCATACGGGTGGATAGAAGTTCC
>Ga0114931_10006291_pt1 | contig 14599 bp, 13 predicted proteins | sample 2SBtaG_FD_89579 | JGI IMG/M metagenome (GOLD analysis project Ga0114931, IMG submission 89579) | Deep subsurface microbial communities from Kolumbo volcano to uncover new lineages of life (NeLLi) - 2SBTROV14_V59a metaG | ecosystem: Environmental > Aquatic > Marine > Volcanic | place: Kolumbo...
CAACGGGCGTGACCAGACCAACAACCAGACCATGTCCCGGGTCATGCACCACTTCCACGGCAATCTGAAGTCGGGTGGCAAGCTGTTGTTCCCGACCATGCCCTCGCCGGTGGGGCGCAGCGTCAAGACCACCCAGAACATCCTCGACCAGACCTGCTACCAGTGCCATCCGGGCAAGCGCACCCAGTGCCTGCGCGGGGCCATGGGCAGTGCCAACGTGGTCTGTCAGGACTGCCACGGCCAGATGGACCAGGTGGGCAACGACTTCTCGCGCAACATGCCCGGCGGGAACTTCATCGTCAAGGCCGACTTCTACACCAACCCCAATACGCCGCGGGTCCCCTGGGCCAACGAGCCGGGCTGCGGCTCCTGCCATACCGGGGACGCGTTGAACAACCTGGCCGGCACCAGTGGCACCCTGGTCAACCCCACCGACAGCTTCGGCAATACCGATGGGATCCGGCTGCTGCGCGCCTACAAGTCCGGTGACGCCAAGGCCACCCCCATCGTGCCGACCAACAAGCGCTTCGCCGAGGACACCGTCCCCAGCGGACCCGCCAAGGGCAACCCCATGCTGTTCCGGGTCAGCAACGGCCACGAGGGCGTCTTCTGCGAGGCCTGTAACGGCAGCACCCACGCCATCTGGCCCAATGCCAAGCCCAACGCCAACGACAATGTGGCGGCCGAGCAGCTCCAGGGTCACAGCGGCAAGATCGTCGAGTGCACGACCTGCCATACCGGAGACCTGGGCAATACCCTGGACGGCCCGCACGGGATGCACCCGGTGGGTAACGTGAAGTTCGTCCGCGGCGGCCACGAGGACCTGGCAGAGGAGAACCTCAACGCCTGCGCCACCTGCCATGGAGACCAGGGCCAGGGGACGGTCCTGTCCAAGGTGGCGGTGAACCGCACCCTCACCAACATCGAGGACGTCGGTACCCTCAAGCTGAGCAAGAACGAGCTGGTGAACTGCGGCCTGTGCCACGACAACCCGCTGGGTGGCGGAGGCGGCGGTAACGGAGGCGGCGGTGATGGAGGTGATGACGACTGAGCCCTCGATCCAGGCGCGTTTGATCACGCCCCGGCAGGGCTAGGCGAGGCACAGGGGATCGGACACCGTCCGATCCCCTCTCTTTTGGGCCGGGATACCCGGTGCATGTCACATCTCGGACGCGCACAGTGCATCCCCTGAACAGCAGGACGAGGCGGAGGCCTGGGAATATGGCGCGTCGACGGGCTTGGGGGTCCAACGCCGCCAGCCGAGTCAGAACCCGTGCTCAACGCGCCGGACTATGTAATGCGCCGGCTATGCCGCAGGCCACGGAGGGTCGGCAGGCCTCCGCCATGGGCGGAGCCAGACCCGACAGACCCATCCGACCCAAGATCTCATACATCGAATTCCGTTTGGCTTTGCCCCGAGCGCATGTTCCCCTTCCCTGTAATTGGGATTAGTTTCCCAATTTGGCGCAGACTGTGGACTGAGCGACATCGCGCCGAGGCGATCCGAACCACAGAGACGCTCGTCACCGCTCCACAGACCTGAGTGACGGACGTCCGACCTTCCTAGACCACTACAATACCCACCGGATAGGTGACGGGCCAACACCTCGCCATGCATCCATCCTGAGGAGGAATCCATGCCATCCCAAAGCCTCATCGTACGCGCGGCCAGCTGTCTGTGCGTGCCGCTCGTGGTCGCGGCGACGAACGCCTACGCCCCCCCGGCCTCCGGGGCGGCGAAGCTCTCCATCAACTCCACCAGCCAGAATGGCCGGCCGGTCCGGGCCGTGGCCCAACAGGCCAAGGTCATCGGCGGGCGCAAGGGCTATCAGATCTTTCCGGCCAACGACCTGGGTATGCACTGCGGCGACCTGGACACCCGCATATCCAGCATCCTGCCCCCCTTCAGCGTCATGCACTTCCAGGTGATCAAGCAGGGCAGGGAGCCCGATCTGCTCGACCCGAGAAAGGTGAGCGTCTTCTATTCGGCAGCCTCCAACCCTCGCGATCCGGTGCTCTCCAAGAGGGCCACCGCCCGGTTCAAGAACCCGCCGCAGGGCTCTCGCCAGGTCTACAAGACCCACTTCTGGGAGACCGTCGCCCGGGGGGCCTACGACCCCTTTTACCCGCCTGGCGTGACCCCCATCGCCCCGACGGTCACCGCCGACAAGGGCCTGCTGGTCCCCGACCTGGAGGGCCCTGTATCCACGCAACGGTGCGGGGCGTCTGACGGCCACCCAGCAGAACATGCCGGGCGTCTCCGGTCCCTATCGCAGGAACACGCCCCAGAAGGCGGCCGTGCACGCCCCGACCTCCCCTTCTTCGTCGACTTCCCCTTTGGCTACCGGGTTCGTGACGTGAACTGGTTCGAGGCGGCCGGGATCCCCCTGACCACCTTCGACGACGCCGGGCGCGAGAACGCCTATCCGCTGGTGCGGGCCCAGGCCAGGGCTAAGGGCGGCCAGGTCCTGGCCACCACCGACGTGGTGCTGCCCATCTCGGGCGAGGCCGACTGCCAGGGCTGTCACGCCGCCAAGGTGGACGGCGGCAATGGCACGGGGATCAAGGCTCTGAACTCCATCGCCACCTCACTGGACGACCCCCTGGTAGGGCAGGTCCCCACCGCGGTGAGCGTCGAGTATGCCGCGGACATCAACCTCCTCAAGCTGCACGACCTCCGGCACAAGACCCGGCTGATCACCGGCACGGCCCTGGACCCCACGAAAAAGACCGCCGGCAACAAGCCCTTCGCGCCCGTGGTCTGCCAGGTCTGCCACTACTCCCCCGCCCTGGACCTGGCCCATGTCGGCCCCCGGGGTCCGGAGAACGACCGTTCCAGGAACAACCCCTCCAACGGACGAGACCAGGTCAAGAATCAGACCATGTCGCGGATCATGCACTATCACCATGGCAGGCTGCGGGCCAAGGGTAGACGCCTGTTTCCCCAGATGCCCTCTCCCGTGGGGCGCAGTGCGAGGAAGACTCAGCGGATCCTGGCGCAGACCTGTTACCAGTGTCACCCGGGCAAACGCACCCAGTGCCTGCGCGGGGCCATGGGCAGCGCCAATATCGTCTGTCAGGACTGCCACGGGCAGATGGAGCAGGTCGGCAATGACTTCTCGCGCAACAAACCCTAGGAGTGTGTCGGATTTAGGCGATCGTAGCGAGCAAGGTGGGAAAAGGAGGCAAAATATTCACGATTTCGAGGCGAATAGTGGGACTACGCAACGACAAGATCGCCCGGAGCGATCTTGCACGCAAGCCCCGCAGGGGTGAGTCCCAAGGATGGGACGAATACAGAATCGCCGGGAGCGATTTTGCACGTGAGCCCACAGGGGTGAGTCCCAGGGAGGGGACGAATAGAAATCGGGGATATTTGGACCCTTCTCCCACCGGCGCAGTAGATTGGCGCTAACTCCGACAGCCTCCCAGCACGTCCGCCCCCCCTTTGCGTGCCCCGCGGGGGGTGTCCCCTATTTCAGGCCGAGGACGTCCTGCATGTCGTAGAGCCCACGCTCCCTGCCCATCAGCCAACGGGCGGCGCGCAACGCACCCCGGGCGAAGGTCTGGCGGCTGGAGGCCTTGTGGGTGATCTCGACCCGCTCCCCGGTGCCCGCGAACATCACCGTGTGTTCCCCCACGATGTCACCGGCGCGGATGGTCTCGAAGCCGATGGCCTTGGGGTCCCGTTCGCCGGTGACCCCCTGGCGCCCATAGACGGCGCACTCACGCAGATCGCGCCCGAGGGCCTCGGCGACCACCTCACCCATGCGCAGGGCCGTCCCCGATGGGGCATCCACCTTGTGCCGGTGATGGGCCTCGATGATCTCGATGTCGACCTCGTCACCGAGTACCCGTGCCGCCATATCGAGCAGGCGCAGACACAGATTCACCCCCACGCTCATATTGGGCGCCTGGACGATCGCGATATCCCTTGCGGCGCGCACCAGCTCGCCGCGCTGGGCCTCGTCGAAACCGGTGGTCCCGATCACCATGCGCCGGCCCCGCTCACGGCACCAGCGCAGATGCTCGAGGGTGGCCTCGGGCCGGGTAAAATCGATGAGCACATCGAACTCGCGCCCGGCCGCCGCCAGGTCCTCGACCAGGGGGACACCCAGACCCGCAACCCCTGCCAGCTCGCCGATATCGGACCCGAGCAGGCCGTGGCCGGGGGATTCCGTGGCCACCACCACGCGAAACCCCTCCTCCGCCCGGGCCGCCTCCACCAGCGCCCGGCCCATCCGCCCCGCCGCGCCGACGATTGCCAGATCAATGCTCATAGTCACCTCTTGTCCTGGGTGGTCCGCGCGTGGGTTAGTGGGACCAGAACTTGAGCTCTTCGAAGAAACCCTTCACCCCGTCCAGCCAGTTGTGGGCCTGAGGGCTGTGGCGCTGACCGCCCTTGTTCATGGTCTCCTCCAGTTCCTCGAGCAGCTCCTTCTGGTGCTTGGTGAGGTTGACCGGGGTCTCCACGTCCACCTTGCAGATCAGGTCGCCCTGGGGGCCCCCGCGCACCGGCTTCACGCCCTTGCCCCGCATACGGAAGAACTTGCCCGTCTGGGTCCCGGCCGGGATCTTCAGTTTGACTCGCCCATCGAGGGTGGGGACGTCCAGTTCGCCTCCCAGTGCGGCAGTGGTGAAGCTGATCGGGACCTCGCAGATCAGGTCGTTGCCCTCACGCCTGAAGATCCGATGCGGTTTGACACGCACCTGCACATAGAGGTCACCGGGCGGCCCCCCGGCCTGACCCCGCTCGCCCTCACCGGCCAGACGGATCCGATCCCCGGTATCCACCCCGGGCGGAATCTTCACGGACAGGGTCTTCTGCTCCTCCACCGTCCCCTTGCCATGACAGGCACGACAGGGTTCTCGGATCACCTTGCCCGAACCCCGGCAGGTGGGGCAGGTCTGCTGCACCGAGAAGAAGCCCTGCTGCATGCGGACCTGCCCCACCCCGCCACAGGTGCTGCAGACCTCGGGCTCGGTACCCGGCTTGGCTCCGGACCCTTTGCACACCTTGCAGGTCTCCTGGGTGGGGATGCGTATCTTGGCCTCGGTGCCGAAGACCGCCTCCTCCAGGCCGATCTCCAGATTGTATTGGAGATCCGAACCGCGGTAGGCGCGCCTTCCACCGGCCCCGCCCCCGCCACGGCCGCCCCCGAAGATGTCTCCGAAGATGTCCTCGAAGATATCCCCGAAACCGCCGGCCGATCCGCCCCCGCCAGCCCCCGCGCCACCCACACCGGCATGGCCGAACTGGTCGTAGGCCGCCCTCTTCTGGGCATCGTTCAAGACCTCGTAGGCCGCCTTGGCCTCCTTGAAGCGCTCCTCGGCCTTGGAATCCCCCGGATTGCGGTCCGGGTGGTATTTCATGGCCAGGCGCCGATAGGCCTTCTTGAGTTCGGCCTCGGTGACTGTCCTGCTGACACCGAGCACCTCGTAGTAGTCCCGTTTCGCCATGGTCGAAATTCCGATCTCTCAAAAATACACCGGTCCGGACAGGCCCAAGGCCTGCCCGGACCGGGCATATCAGACTGCTGAAAGCCTACTTCTTGTCGTCGTCGACCTCTTCGAACTCGGCATCCACGACATCCTCGCCGCCCTTCGTGGCCGACTCGCCACCCGCCTGAGCACCGCCGCCCGCGGCCCCGGCCCCGGCTGCACCACCGCCCTGCCCCTCCTGGGCGTACATCCGTTCCGCCAGCTTGGCAGAGGCCTGGGCCAGGGCCTGCGACTTGGCGTCGATGAGGTCCTTGTCGTCACCCTGGACCGCCTCCTTGAGCTCGGCGATCGCCTCCTCGATGGCCTTGCGTTCATCGGCCGAGACCTTGTCCCCCATCTCCGCCAGCGACTTCTCGGTGGCATGGATCAGGTTGTCGGCCTGGTTACGCGCCGATACCAGCTCGTGGAAGCGCCGGTCCTCCTCGGCGTGGGCCTCGGCATCCTTGACCATCTTGTCGATCTCGTCCTCGGCCAGCCCGCTCGAGGCCTTGATGATGATCGACTGTTCCTTACCCGTGGCCTTGTCCTTAGCGGATACGTGCAGAATACCGTTGGCATCGATATCGAAGGTCACCTCGATCTGCGGCATGCCACGGGGGGCCGGCGGGATATCGGTCAGGTCGAACCGCCCCAGGGACTTGTTGGCCGAGGCCATCTCCCGTTCCCCCTGCAGGACGTGTACGGTCACCGCCGTCTGATTGTCGTCCGCGGTCGAGAAGACCTGCTTGGCATTGGTCGGGATGGTGGTGTTCTTTTCGATCAGCTTGGTCATCACCCCACCGAGGGTCTCGATACCGAGTGACAGCGGGGTCACGTCGAGCAGCAGCACGTCCTTCACGTGGCCACCCAGCACCCCCGCCTGGATCGCGGCGCCGACGGCCACGGCCTCATCGGGGTTCACGTCCTTACGGGGCTCCTTGCCGAAAAACGCCTTCACTGCCTCCTGGACCTTGGGCATACGGGTCTGGCCACCCACCAGGATCACATCCGTGATCTCGGAGGCACTCAGACCCGCGTCCTTCAGGGCCAGCTTGCAGGGCTCGATCGTGCGCTGAATGAGATCCTCCACCAGGGCCTCGAGTTTGGCCCGGGTCACCTTGATATTGAGGTGCTTCGGTCCGCTCTGATCTGCCGTGATATAGGGGAGATTCACGTCCGTCTGGTGCGCGGAGGAGAGCTCGATCTTGGCCTTCTCGGCGGCCTCCTTCAGGCGCTGCAGGGCCAGCGGATCGTTGTGCAGATCGATCCCCTGCTCCCTCTTGAACTCATCGGCCAGGTAGTCGATCAGCCGCATATCGAAGTCTTCGCCACCGAGGAAGGTGTCACCGTTGGTGGACAGTACCTCGAACTGATGCTCACCGTCCACCTCGGCGATCTCGATGATGGAGATATCGAAGGTGCCCCCACCCAGATCGTATACGGCGATCTTGCTGTCGCCGCGCTTCTTGTACATGCCGTAGGCCAGCGCCGCCGCGGTCGGCTCGTTGATGATCCGCTTGACCTCAAGGCCTGCGATGCGCCCGGCGTCCTTGGTGGCCTGGCGCTGGGAGTCATTGAAATAGGCAGGGACGGTGATCACCGCCTCCTTGACCTCCTCACCCAGGTAGTCCTCGGCGGTCTTCTTCATCTTCTGCAGGATGCGCGCCGAGATCTCCGGAGGGGCCATCTTCTTGCCATTGACCTCCACCCAGGCGTCGCCGTTGTCCGCCTTGACGATCTTGTAGGGGACCAGCTTGATGTCCTTCTGTACCGCCTCCTCGTCGTAGCGCCGGCCGATCAGCCGCTTGACGGCGAAGATGGTGTTCTTGGGGTTGGTTACGGCCTGACGCTTGGCGGGCTGACCGACCAGGACCTCGTTGTCATCCGTGAACGCCACGACCGACGGGGTCGTGCGATCACCCTCGCTGTTCTCGATGACCTTGGGCTTGTCACCCTCCATCACCGCCACACAGGAGTTGGTGGTACCCAGGTCAATGCCAATAATCTTTCCCATAATCGTTGTCTCCGGTTGCTATTCTTTGGATCTGTCTGTACAGCCTGAGGTATAGATGTGGCGCCCCGGACCGGTTTTCAAGTTCCGGCACGCTGCGGGGCCTCGATGTCCCCGCGCCATATGCCGTCGTCAGGCTGAATCCCTTACCCTTGATCCGATTCCGGGGCCTTGGACACGATGACCAGGGCCGGCCGCAGCAGGCGGTCGTTGAGGGTATAGCCCTTCTGCATCACGGCGATCACCGTGTTGGGCGGCACCTCGGCATTCTCCTGGGTGCTCATCGCCTGGTGATACTCGGGATTGAAGGGCTGCCCCTGAGGATTGATCTCCTTGATATTGAGTCTGTCCATCAGCTGGTCCACCATCTTGAGGGTCAGCTCCATACCCTCGTGCAGCTTTTTGGCCTCCGCCTCCTCCTGGGAGTGGGTGAGGCCGAGCTCCAGACTGTCACGCACCGGGAGCAATTCGGTCGCGAATCGCTCCACCGCATACTTGTGGGCGTTTTCCAGCTCCCTCTGGCTGCGCTTGCGCAGGTTCTCCAGCTCCGCCTGGACCCGTACGTACTTGTTCCAGTTCTCCTCGGCCTTGGCCTGGAGCTCAGCCAGCTGACGCCTCAGCTCCTCGGGACTGCCGGACTCCGCGGCGGCCCCCTGCCGGCGGTCTCCCTCCGTCGAGTCGCTGGGCGCCGCATTCGGGTCAAGCGTGTCGGATCGTTCGTGGTCTGCCATTGATCACTCCAGGTTATCTCGTCACAGAACGCCATCCTGCATGGGTGGCACTTGGGATGGGTATGGGATCTATATATGGGGCTTAGTGGTCGGCGTTCAAGGCGGCGCCCAGCAACTTTGCGGTGATGTCGACGACAGGGATCACCCGATCATAGGCCATCCGCGTCGGCCCGATCACACCCAGCACCCCGATCACCCCGTCCCTGACGGCATAGGGTGTCGAGATCACGCTGCACGCGTCCAGAGGATCCACCTCGGACTCCTGGCCGATGAAGATCTGCACCCCGTCGGCCCAGATGCATCTGTCCAGGAGATGGAGGATCTCCTGCTTGCTGGCAAAGACCTCGAACAGCTGCCGCAACTTCTCCACGTCGGACAGCTCCTGATACTCCATCAGATGGGTCTGCCCCACCACCAGCATGTCACCCACCTCCAACTCCTCGTCTTCGAAGACCTTGCCGCCCAGTTCGAGCACGGAGGCCATGAGGGCATTCATATCCCTGCGGACCTGATCCATCTCCTTGACGAGTTCATGGCGAATCTCGCGCAGGTCCCTGCCCGCGAAACGCTCGTTGAGCAGATTGGCCGCGGCCTGAAGCTCGCCGGCCGAATAGGGGCGATCGAGCTGGATGATCCGGTTCTGGACCTCCTTGTGATCGATGACCAATATGGCGAGCGCCCGGTTCTCACTCAACCCCAGGAACTCGATCTGCCGCAACTGGGCAAACTCGGTGCGCGGCACGGTCACCACCGCCGCCAACTGCGTGATCCCCGACAACAGGTCCGATGCCGTCTTGACCAGGGACTGGTGCGTCATGGCCGGATCCAGATCGTGTTCGAGACTCTCGATCAGCTCCGGATCCAGGGGTTTGCACCTGAGCATATGATCCACGAACACACGATAACCCTGCGCCGTGGGGATCCGCCCCGCAGAGGTATGGGGAGAATGGATCAGGCCCATCTCCTCCAGATCGGCCATGACGTTGCGGATGGTGGCCGGACTCAGCTCCAGCCCGCCGATACGGGCCAGGGTCCGCGATCCCATCGGCAGGCCTTCGCGGATGTAGTTCTCCACCAGCACCTTGAGCAGGTGCTGGGCACGTTCGTTCAATACCGGCTCCATGATATCAACTCCCTCGCACCTGGCTATTCGCCCTCCAGGTCCTGCATCTGTCGGTGCATAAGGGCATCAGTGACTTGCCATCTGAATGATATACCTGCATATTCCTGTCTCGTCCTGCTCCCGGACCCACACATCCCGAACATCGCAGACCCGAGTGCGGCAGGTCTATGCACCATCCCGCTGACCAGATTAGCACTCCCCGCCCACGAGTGCCAAGCGGGGTCACGCCGGCTCGCCAGTATACTCGTCATCTGCTCACCCGCCCTCACGGTCCGGGGGAGCCGTGCATAATCTCTGGCCATACGACAGAATAGCGCCATGCCCACCTTTAAGACCGTCGGTCTGATCACCAAACCAGACGACCCACAGATCCGGAACACCGTCCGCACCCTGCTGGCCTACCTCCAGGGCAAGCGGCTGGACGTCCTCGTGGATCAGTCCGCGGCCAACATCCTTCAACACACGGGGCTGGCCCTGCATCCACGCAGCGAGATCGCCGAGCGTTGTGATGTGGCCATCGTGGTGGGCGGGGACGGGACGCTCCTGTATGCCGCGCGCAGCCTGTTCAATGCCCAGGTGCCACTGATTGGAGTCAATCGTGGACGCCTGGGTTTCCTGGTGGACATCAATCCGGAAGAGATGATTTCCCGCCTGGACGAGATCTTCGCCGGTGAGTTCCAGGAGGATCATCGCCTCCTGTTCCGGGGTGAGGTGATCCGCGGTGATGAGGTCCTGGCCACGGACCACGCCCTCAATGACATCGTCGTACACGTCAACGAGGTCGTGCGGATGCTGGAGTTCGACACCTTCATCGATGGCCGCTACCTGTACAAGCAGCGGGCCGACGGCCTGATCATCAGCACCCCCACCGGATCCACCGCCTATGCCCTGTCAGGGGGCGGCCCGATACTGCACCCCAATCTGGACGCGGTGTCCCTGGTACCCATCTGCCCCCACACCCTGAGCAATCGCCCCATCGTAGTCAACGGCCGCAGCGTGGTCGAGGTCATCATAGGCCCGCACAATCCGGTCCCGGCCATGGTGTCCTTCGATGGACAAACCAACATCGAGCTCAAACCCTGTGACCGGATCCGCATCACCCGCGCCCGGCGCACGGTGCGCCTGCTGCAGCCCGTGGATCACAACTATTTCGAGATCCTGCGGGCCAAACTCAAGTGGAGCGAACAACCCTGACTGCGGCCTGCGCCTGAGCTCATGCTGACCCGACTGTTCATACGCGATTTCGCCATCATACGTCGGCTCGACCTCCAGCTGGAACCGGGCATGACGGTCCTGACCGGAGAGACCGGTGCCGGCAAGTCCATCCTGATCGATGCCCTGGGCCTGGTGCTGGGGGATCGTGCCGACAGCCAGACCGTGCGCCATGGGGCCGAGCGCGCCGAGGTCGCAGTCTCGGTGGAACTGGCGGAGGCCACCCAGACCTCTGACTGGTTGCAGGCGCACGACCTGGTGCAAGAAGACGAGTGTATCCTGCGCCGGGTCGTGAACCGCCAGGGACGGTCCCACGCCTACATCAACGGATCGCCAGTCACCCTCGGCCTGCTGCGCGAGATCGGGGAGACCCTGGTGGACATCCATGGACAGCACGAGCACCAGTCATTGCTCAGCCGTGACATGCAACGCCGGCTCCTCGACCGCCACGCCGACAACGGGGAGCTGGTGCAACGCCTCGGCACCCTGTATCGGCGCTGGAACGACTTGAACCACCAGCTCGGCCGGCTCAGCTCGGAACAGGCGGACAGACGGGCGCGGCGGGACCTGCTCCGCTATCAGGTCGAGGAGCTGTCCGATCTGGGTCTGGCACCGGGGGAACCGGCGGCCCTGGCGGAGGAACATCAACGCCTCAGTCATGCCGAGGAACTCAAGCGCGAGGCCTACCGAGCCTACCATCAGCTCTACGAGTCCGAAGACGACGCCCTGTATTCCAGGGTGGGCAGCCTCAGCTCCGCGCTGACGCACTACGCCGGCCTGGATCCGGCCCTGGAGGCCGTCACCGAACTGCTCGAGGGCGCCCAGGCCCAGCTGGAGGAGGCCGCCACCACGCTGAGGCACTACAGCGACGCCCTGGAGGTCTCGCCTGAGCGTCTGCAGTGGATAGACGATCGCCTGGCCGCGATCCACGATCTGGCCCGCAAGCACCGTGTCCCGCCCCAGGCGCTGGCAGAGCACCTGACTGCCCTGGATGCAGAGCTCGCAACATTGAGCGACCCTGACGCCGACCTGGCCGCGCTGCACCAACAGATCCAGGAGACCGAGCGCGACTATCTGGAATTGGCCCGGGAGCTCCGCAGACGCCGCCTGGACGCCGCCCGCCTCCTCAGCGCAGGGGTCACCGGGGCCATGCAGGAACTCGGCATGGACGGCGGCCGCCTCGAGGTGGCTGTTCGCGCCTGTGAGGGCGGCGCATTCTCCGCGAGCGGACTGGACGAGGTCGAGTTCATGGTCAGCGCCAACCCCGGAGTCCCCGTCCAGCCCCTGAGCCGGGTGGCCTCCGGTGGCGAGCTGTCACGGATCAGCCTGGCGATCCAGGTGATCGCGGCCGACGCCGGCGCCATACCCACCCTGATCTTGACGAAGTGGACGCCGGTATCGGCGGGGCGGTCGCCGAGGCGGTAGGCCGCCAGCTCCGTCGCCTCGGGTCGGACCGTCAGATCCTGTGTGTCACCCACCTCCCGCAGGTGGCGGCCCAGGGTCATCACCACTTCCAGGTCACCAAGATCAAACAGAAGACCCGGACCACCACCGCCATCCACCCGCTGTCCGAGGAGGCGCGCATCGAGGAGATCGCGCGCATGCTCGGGGGCATGACCCTGACGGCCCAGACCCGGGCCCACGCCCAGGAGATGATCACTCAGTCTCGGAGTCGGTGAACTCCCCGTACAGGATCAGGCAGTGGTCCGTGATCGTGAAACCATGCGCCTTGGCGATCTCCTGTTGCCGTTTCTCGATCACCTCATCGTAGAATTCCACGACCTTGCCGGTCCTGCTGCAGACCATATGGTCATGATGCTCACCCCGGTTGAGTTCGAACACGGCCTGCCCGCCCTCGAAGTGATGGCGCTGGACCAGGCCGGCGCCCTCGAACTGAGTCAAGACCCGGTAGACGGTCGCCAGACCGATCTCCTCCCCGGCCTCGAGGAGGTGCTTATAGATATCCTCTGCGGTGAGATGGTGCTCCTTAGAGGCCTCGAGAATCTCGAGGATTTTCATGCGGGGCAGGGTCACCTTCAACCCTGCCTTCTTGAGATCCTGACGCTCCACTTGCTAACCTCCCAGACTCGGCTATATTAAGGGATCCCTGACCCATGCCTGACCCGACTGCCTTCGGTGGGGCGCAATCGGTCGCGCTTCGCGTCCCGGCCCCGGCCAAGGCGCGGGTCTCGGACCCAACGCTCGCGGCCACCGGCAGCGTGACCCAGACGAGATCAGAGGTTCCCCGGGGCGGCCCGGACTGCCCACGATCAGATTCTCCAACGGACGCAACGCGGCCTCCTCACCGGCCAAGGCCTGCGTCTGGAGAGACATTATTATCGACAACCATTATGAGAAAGATTCTCACTTTTTTCATCCTCATCTTCGGGCTGGGCCTCCACGGCTGCTCCACGGGGATCTTCACGGTCTATAAGATAGACATCCAGCAGGGGAATGCCCTGCCCGAAGACAAGGTCGAACAGCTCCATGCGGGGATGAGCCGGCGCCAGGTCAAATTTCTGCTGGGGACCCCCCTGCTGACCGACCCCTTCGAGCCCGACCGGTGGGATTATATCTACTATCTCAAGAGGGGCCACAAGGCCCCCGTCGAACGGCGCCTCACCGTCTTCTTCAAGGATGGGAAGGTCGTCGACTTCGAGAAATCCCCGCCCGGCTAGGAGTGTGTCGGATTTAGGCGATCGTAGCGAGCAAGGTGGGAGAAGGAGGCCAAACTACACGATTTCGAGGTGCATAGTGGGGACTACGCAACGCCAAGATCGCCGGGAGCGATCTGGCACGCAAGCCCCGCAGGGGTGAACCCCAGGGAGGGGACGAATAGAAAGCAGGGATATTTGGACCGTTCTCCCACCGGCGCAGTAGATTGGTCCCAAGTTCGACAGGCTCCTAGGCCGCCGCCCGGCGCCGCCGGGCCGCCTTGGGGTCGGCGATCAGGGGCCGATAGATCTCGATGCGGTCCCGGGGCCTCAGCTGGGCATCGAGCCGGGTGATCTTGCTGAAGATGCCGACCTTGCTGGTGGAGAGGTCGATCTCCGGAAACTCCTCCAGGATCCCCGAGGCGCGAATGGCCTCCTCGACCGTGGCTGCGGCGGGGACATCCACCGCGAGGATCAACTGCCGGTCCGGCCGCGCGTAGGCCACCTCCACCGGGATGGTCTGCTCAGTCCCCATAGACCGCTCGCGCCCGGCTCACGAAGGCATCCACCAGGGAATTGGCGATGTGATTGAACACCGGCCCCAGGGTCGCGCTCAACAGGGCGTTCTTCAGCTCGAACTCCAGATCCAGATTGATCCTGCATCCCTGCCCATCGTCCCCGAGGGGTGTGAGGCGCCAGAAGCCGTGCAGATGACGAAAGGGCCCGTTGACCAGCTGCATCTCCACCATCTTGTCCTTCTGCAGCCGGTTGCGCGTGGTGAAGGAGGCACGTGCCATCCCCTTGGCAAAGGTGACCTCGGCCACGATCTCGTCCTCGCCCGCCGCCAGGACCCTGGCGGCCTCGCACCACGGGAGGAACTCGGGGTAGGCCGCGACATCGTTGATCAGCGCATAGATCTGCGCCGGAGAATAGGGTACCAGGGCCTGCCGGCTGACCGCAGTCACAGGGCGCCGATGACGTTGAGAAATACCAGTCCGACCCCGACCGGAGTGACGTAGCGGACCAGGAATCTCCAGCTCGGATAGCCCGGTCCCTCCCCCATGCGCAGCTCGTCCCTGACCGAGGACTCGCGCATCCGCCAAGCGGCGAACACGGCGATGAGCAGCCCGCCCACCGGGAGCATCAGGTTGGCGGTGAGAAAATCCAGGATGTCGAAGAACGTCCGCCCCTGCCAGGTGAGGTCCGACCACAGATTGAAGGAGAACAGGGTTCCCAGACCAATGAACCAGGTCACGACGCCGGCGAGCACCGAGGCATGGACCCGGGTCAACCCGTGGTTCTCCACCAGCCAGGCCACCGCCGGCTCGATCAGGGAGATGGCCGAGGTCCAGGCCGCGAACACCAGCAACACGAAGAACAGGCTTCC
>Ga0114931_10006292_pt1 | contig 14598 bp, 28 predicted proteins | sample 2SBtaG_FD_89579 | JGI IMG/M metagenome (GOLD analysis project Ga0114931, IMG submission 89579) | Deep subsurface microbial communities from Kolumbo volcano to uncover new lineages of life (NeLLi) - 2SBTROV14_V59a metaG | ecosystem: Environmental > Aquatic > Marine > Volcanic | place: Kolumbo...
ACAGTGAAACTACATGGGGAGAAGCAGAAAAGATAGACATCGACAGAAGTCTTTGTGCTGCGCGCATCCCCACCAATACACGGGTGCGCACCCACCTAGAGCCTGCGGCGGCGGCGGCGGCGGCGGCGGCGGCGGCGGCGGCGGCGGCGGCGGTACGGGGCGAATACCCTAGAGCCGGCAGTACGGGGCGAATACCCTAGAGCCGGCAGTACGGGGCGAATACCCCTTTTACGGAATAGGGGTGTTCACCCTATTTCTGGCCCGCCCTGGGCGGCGGCGGCGGCGGCGGCGGCAGGGCAACCTGTGGGCGGGCCAGGGGGCCTGTACGTCCGCCGGATCCCGTGGGGGTACCTGGGCCCTAAACCCGCTACGGCGGAAAAGGGGCCCCGTAGGGCTGAGACTATTTACTACTGAAGGGGTAGCGTTGCGGCCGATGTCCGCTATACTGGTGGTAGTAAAGCGCTCGCGGGCGGCCAGCCCGTAAAGCCCGGCAGGGCATAAGCCGGGATGGCTCGTTCAAGAGCCGGTCGCCCTCCGAAGCGTCTCTGGTTCCTAAGCCAGCGCGACGACTGCTCAGTCCATCCTAACGGTTCACGCACTTGCAGTCACTGTGTCGTGCTGGGCGTGGGCGTAGCAAACCCTCTGCGGAAAGATACTGAGGCGATAAGTCATCTTCCGGATGCAACAACGTTCTCCATCCTAGCGGTTCAAGAATACGTTGTTGACGAAGAAAGCTCTGACGAGTAGGATCCTGGGAATGGCGGCTGGATGCCGCTGCAACAAGTAGGACACTGATCTCGTCTCGTCTCGAACGCTTGACAGCGTTCGGGTCGTTTCCACACTTCCGTGGGTAGGAGACTGCTATGAAGTACCGCATCCTCATCGAAGACGAGAATGGCAAGATGTGTGACTACGTCGACATCGACACCTGTGGCCGCGACCTCGAGCCCGAGAGCGTCATGGCGGATATTTGAGAGAATGTCTGCTCGGCCGATGAAGTCTACGAAGCCTGTGATGGCTGTGGCGTTATGATGCCCAGCGATGAACTGGTGGATGTCCGGAGTAAATCTGGAGACTTCAACATGCGCCTCTGTCGCGATTGTGCCGAGTGACCTGATGTAACAAGGCGGAATGGCTTGACGGCTGTTCCGTCTCTTCCACACTTCCGTGGGTAGGAGACTGTTATGTACATTCGCCATGACGACAAGCGCTTCCGTGTCGAAAATACGTGTATGCGCGGCAAGTTCGAAGTCTGGAATGTCTACACGATCCGTGGACGTCACCTGGGCACCTTCAAACACGACGGTGATGACTCGCCGAAGGGCATGGAATCCTGGAAGGCTGAGATCTTCCGGATCATCGAAGCCGACTCTTTGAAAGGGTGAAACGATGATGAACGCATTGACGATAGGCGATCGTATAGAGATCGGCTTAGACGCCGGGCTCTCATTCGACGATGCTTGCGTCTTCGCGCTCTTCATCTACGAGCGCTTCCCAACTGCCGAGAGCACCTACGTCGCCGAGTGGGCCGACCGATGGGTCGCTGGCAAGGCATGGGCGAAAGCCGACTACGACAGTCGCGCCGTGATGATTGACCTCGCAAGTCGGTATCGGCGAGAAGTCGTCCGCGCCGGAATGCCGGCTGACCGCTGACCGACTCTCCGTCGCCGGGCTCAACGGCCCGGCGCCGGTTTACGCCGGCAATAGGGCCGGCTCACTGAAAGGGTGAAGCATGAAAAGCAGCAAGCCTCGCATCGGATCGGATTCTCCCTGGGGCGTGATCCAGAGCGTGTCGCGGGTGCGTCCCGGCGTGGTATTCGTATCGACGGCGAGCCACGGCGGCTACGCCCTCACTGATAAGGCCGCCAAGCGTGTCGCTCGCATAGCCCGCGACACCTATCCGAGCCACGTGCCAGCCACCCGCGATTGGCAGTGGCTTGAAGAGGACTGCGATTGGGCATTGGTATGGCTGGCGTGGCCGGAGGTTTTCCCGGCTGAGGCGAAGGGTCCGGCTCTCGCCATCTTGACGACGGCATGGCGAAGGGTCCGGCTCTCGCAATCTTGACAGCAGCGTGACTCTCCCGTCGCCGAGCTCAACGGCTCGGCGACGGTTTCCACACTTCCGTGGGTAGGAGACTGCTATGATCATTCGCCATTACGGCAAGCGCTACCGTGTCGAAAATACGTACATGCACGGCAAGTTCAAAGTCTGGGACGTGTTCACTGTGAAGGGACGTCACCTGGGCACCTTCGAACACGACGGCGATGAGTCGCCGAAGGGTAAGGAATCCTGGATGGCTGAGATCATCAAGATTGTCAAATACTGAATAACCTGTAAGGCGGAATGGCTTGACGGCTGTTCCGTCTCTTCCACACTTCCGTGGGTTGAAAGGAGACCACTGTGACAACTGAAGACAGAACGCGCAAGCAGAAAGGAAATCCGGATTGGTGCCGAGATCTGTTGGAACGTGCGCATATCGCAGGCCAGAAGGCTGCGAATGAGACAAACGCCACCATGATGAAGATCGTAGGGAAAGACTATCCTGAGTTCCCTATCTGTGGCTTTGCGCACGTGAACGTGAAGCCTCGCAACTGCATGGTCGCCAAGATCTTACTGGCGGAGTGGGGTGCGAGGAAGTCTGACTTCGAGGGTGGAGTCAACATGTACATCCACGACTATCAGCAATCCTACGATTTGAAGTCGGCGTATGCTCGTTCCTTCACCTATGTGCTCAGAGAAGCAGGCATCCGTGCGTACTCTCAGTCCAGACTTGACTAACAGAAAGGACGCGATAATGTGTCGAATCGTGCGTATAGAACGCGAAGTGAAGTCAGACCTAGAACAAGAACTGGCAGCCATAGACGCTGCGGAAGGAGAAGAACAGTGGATTCCCAACTTACAAGTCGCCAGCGACTTTTCTGGCGACGACAGCCCGGACGAGTGAAGAGCTTCTTCTCGCAGCTGTCTGCTCGAGAATTCATCGTGTTCGAAGAAGCGTACATCATCTTAGAAGAACTGGGAGGTGAAGGCACGGGCAGCGATCTTATCTTTCATCCGCAAGTGCGCTCGTTGGCGCGCACTCTGTCTGCAACTGATCTCGTCATGTGGTATGGCGAGGCGATACTCAACCTAGACCGTGAAGCAATCGCGGAGTCTCTGCGATTGCACGTGGTCTGATAAGGAGAAGTTCGATATGGCGACAGCAACAAAGAAGACGGGAACTCGCGGAAACGTGCGGCCTGCCAGCAAGAAGCCTGGCCAGAAGAAGTCACCGACTGAGAAGAAGCCTCATCCCTCTATCGGTTCTACGAAACCTGGTGTGTATCCCTTTACCCAGGCTCCCGCAGACTTCGATCCCATCAAGCACAAGCCTCTGCGTGCAGCAGACTTCAGCAACAAGTCTCTCTTCTTCACGTACAAGGCTGAGATGTGTGACCGCCAAGCCGAAGAGTACCGCAGGCGTGCCGCTGATCCGAAGAGCCACTCCAGCACCTTGGCGAAGCGTGCTACGAAGGCCAAGAAGTTGGCGTTGCAACTGGCTGCCCTGAGGGAAGAGCTGTCCGCGGGTGGCGTGGACTTTGCAGCGTTGGAGCGTGAAGCTCTCGCTGAAGTCTCCGACGGCGAAACCAGCAACAACAACAAGTAGATCTAACGATCTACTTCTCGATCCTCTGTTCACAGCCACTGGAGGAGACTCCGGTGGCTGTCTTCACTAGGCCCAGCGTTCGCTGAACTCGGTTCGTCCTCAGAAGATAAGGTCTGAAGATGCGCAAGAAAAGAAAGCCTCCGTCCAAGATTGAGAAGCAGTCTCTAGAAGACGCTATTCGTATAGCAGATGCATCTGCTAGATTCTACAAAGAACTGTGCACTCCAGAGGGATCGAAACGATTCCTCGCCCGTCCGCAGAAAGATCACGATGAGGCACTAGCTGCCTTGAAATCTGCGCAAGACAGAGTGGCGAACGCGCCGATACTGGCCGAGCGATATGCTGAGCGATTAGAACTTCTGCTGCGACAACAGAAACAAATCGCGTTCGCCCCTAAGATCAACAAGATGCGTCGCATACAGAACCAGCTGAATAGGCTGAACGCTCAGATACAAGAAACGGAGACATCATGAAGTCTTTCACACCCACGGACCGACTCAAAGCCAAGCCCTATCGCGGAGAGCCCGTTCGATACATACAGCGCAAATACGATGGTCATCGTATCCTCATCGACACAAGGCGGAAGTCTCCTTCAGTCATCGCCCGCAAAGTGGACAATAGGTTGTGGCCGAAGTTCGTCGGATCTCGGCTCGAAGCACGAGTCCGTCTACTGCCTGCGCGGTGCGTCCTCGAGGCAGAGCTCTTTGTGGAAGGAGCTCCTGCGACGTCTATCCCAACACTCCTGAACAATCAAGACGCTGCACTGCGAATGGCTGTGTTCGCAGTGCCTGTGTGGAAAGGTGCGGACTGCCGGCAACAGTGTAAACCTCTGCTTCGTTCACAAGAAGCAGCTCTCACGGCCGCCGGATTTACTATCCCCAATACTCTTACTCATCCAGCACTATACGCCAGTCCAGCCCCCATCAAACAGCCGATGATGGACAAGCTGTATCGCACAGCTGAAGCCAACAAGTGGGAAGGGTATGTTGCGAAGCTCGCGGCATATGCGGGCTGGTACAAGATCAAACCACAGAAGACCGTAGACGCCTTCATCACCGACTGGATACAGTCAGAATCTGCCACGTATGGTGGTGGCATGAAGTCTGTCGTAGTGGCCGTCTACGATGAATACGGAGAAGAACATGTGCTGGCCCAGGTCGGCGGAGGATGGAAGGCCGAAGACAAGGAGACTTTGACTAGAAAGGACGTCATAGGTCGGGTCATTGAAGTTGAATACCAAAGCGTAGCAGCAAAGGGCAAGTTGCAGTTCCCCCGATTCATACGATGGCGAGACGATAAGGCACCTGAAGAATGCACCACGGATCAACTCTAACCAGAGGCCATCATGGGCAACAGAAACCGATACCAGTTCGGATCTTCTAATGTGGGCGGATTCTTTGCCTTCATCCTAGAACGACAAGCCATCTATCTAGCGCGGTGTGCCGGAAAGTCTAAGCCTTGGACACAAGATCCTATCCTACAGAAATACAAATTCACCAACATCTTCAGACAATGTGATCGCGGCACCATCGCATTACACAATATGCTCGCTGAGATGCGCAATGATGGCTGGTCAGATGACCTATGTCTGTGGACGATCATCTGGTATCGTCTCTTCAATCTACGCAACCACGTAGAAGACACAGACAAGTTCTTCAAAGATTACAGTGCTTTAGAAAAGTTCATCTTGGCGAAATACAGAAGAGGACACCAGATCTTCACGTCAGCGCATATGACCCATGGTTCTGCCGGAGAGTCGAAGCACATCACATACCTCGAAGGCGCGAAGATGGCGTTTCGGAAACGGAGAGACTATCTGGCTAGCATTGAAAATGAGCCCACTCTTGAGCACGCATTCCGTACCATGTTGCAGAATTATTGTGTGGGTCCGTTCGTAGCGTACGAGATTGTGTGCGATCTGCGCTTCACACCTATACTACAATGTGCTGCTGATGTATTGACGTGGGCGAATATAGGGCCTGGTGCGAAGAGAGGATTGGAGCGCCTTGGTCTTCCCAATACGCTGGAATCTGTACGCAAATTGTACGCGACTTCAACACAGATTTTGGGCAAAGAATTCTTCGCCTCAGCGCGCCCTCATCCTCTTGAAGTACATCCGTGGTCTGATGTTATGCTGTTTGAATTGCGCGAGATTGAGCACAGTTTGTGTGAATTCGATAAGTATGAACGCGCTCGTCTAGGACAAGGTAAACCTAGATCCCGCTATCCTGGAGAACCATCATGAAGATCGCAGTGTTGAACTGGCCTATCAATAACATCGGGGGCATCGCCACATGGGCTATTCAGTTCAGAGAAGCCGGCAGAGCTCTAGGACACACAGTAGACACGATACATCTTTCAGAGAACGCGCGCATGGCTGTCGATTCCCACAAAGATAGGCTGACCAAGAACAACATCATCCTAGCGGGAATCTTCCGTGGTATCTCAACTCCAGGGCGAATTCATCGTTTGAAGGCAGAGCTCGCTTCGTACGATATGATCCTTATCTTGCATCCTTCTCCCCACCCTACCAATTCTCAAGTGAGCAAGATGGAAGGCGGACGTCGCTGGCAAATAGTCTATGAGATGTTGAGTGAGATGAATGTGCCATATACAGTTATGTTCCACGACAACAACTGGAGAAAGACGAATTGGTGGTTCGCAGAAGTGGCAAACTGTGTGCCAAAGATCTTAGGAGGACAGAAGCTGTTCGCTGAATCTGCGAAAACCCTTCCCGGAGACCGCAAGATTGACTGGGTGTATCACCCACTGAAGATCCCTGCCAATATTACACCTCTAGCAGTGCGACCTGATATCGGCATCATGCATTCTCAATGGCTGCACTGGAAGAGACACAAAGAATTCCTGGCTTGGCTGAAGGATGTTGAGCATCCTGCCGTTTTCTGGCATCTTTATCACGCGGGCTTGAAGTACCACTACCTGAAACTCGATGAAGACTTCCAGGAAATCGTAGACGACCTTGTGCGACACACACAAGCGACCCGTCCCCTGGCAGAGTACCGTGGACTCGTCCCTCATGAACAAGTCATGAGGAATCTCGGACATGCCCTGTGCAGTTTGGACAACAGCGTTCGTGGATACGTCAACTACACGCACTGGGAACCCCTAGCCTGTGGCGCATACAGCATTCTACACGCCTCCGTCTTCAATCATCCCTGTTCTGTGCTGCCGAGTTCTCCCATGGTAGTAGTGCTTGAAGAAGATGAAGATCTAACAGACAGCCTATCTTCTTTGCGAGAGCGTAGATACCACGACGGAGAAGCACAGTCCGAGGCTGTAGAGTTCTGTCGTAAACACCTTTCTGCTGCGAGCGTATTCCTGCGCGTAGTGGAATTCACCATGGAGAGATAGATATGACGGTCCCTTTAGTCATCAATGTTGCCCACATGCGCCGCTCAGGAGGACATGCTTGCTTAGAATGGATCTTTCGCAGCATCCTAAAGTCCACTCCTGGCGTATGTATGGCGTTCCACCAGGGCAACTATGTACGATGGAAGACTCTGAAACCCGCGAGAAGAATCTGGGGCGGTGCGGGCCAATGTGAAGTGTCTGTCATGAGCTACGAGGACTATGCGATCGAAGATCTTCTGGCCACGTTTCAACAGAACAAGATAGAAGCAGATTTCCGCATCAATATTCTTGTCATACGAGATATCTACAATATGGTGGCGTCTAGGTGTCGTCTGGACGAGAAAAGAAGAACACAGACACGGGGTGGCTTGATGCCTTATGCCTTAGAACGATGGAGAGAACACGCGGAAGAGGCTATACGATGCCAAGACTCAGACTGCGCTGAAGACGAACACATGCATTGTGTCATCCGATACCCAGACATCTTCGATCGCCCCGCGCATACAGAAGCTGTCTGCCGCCTGCTGTATTGGCAAGACGGAGGATATGATTCATCTCCTGTGTACGGTTCAGGTGGCTCGTCATTCACAGGAATGCGCGAGCCTATTGTCGTATCTGACATCCGGAATCGTTTCAGACAATGTGATTCCTGCGAAGTGCGAGCCCTGTGGGAAGGAGAATACTCTAAGGAATACGCCCGTCTGAATCAAAGTGTCTTTGGCTGGCACATAAACCAGCAAGGGCGGCTCACAGAATCCCTCGAACTAGAGGAGTAGTGTACGATGGCGATTAGACACAAGTTGCAAGACACCCGTTCTTCTCTGACCCGCAAGATTGAGATCTCAGGATTTGACATCTATCTGATCCTGTCCTTCTTCTCCAACAACCAGCCGGCCGAAATGTTCCTCAATATCGGCAAAGAAGGCAGTACTCTGTCCGGATTGCTGAATGGATGTGCTACTGTGGTATCCATCGGGCTGCAATATGGGGTTCCTCTGAGTCGCCTCATGGGTATGTGGGCGAACATGAAGTTCGAGCCAGTTAGCGATGAGTATCAATCCATCTTAGATGCCATCTCCCGAGAAGCCATATCCATGGCTTCAGAATTCGGAGCTCAGCCCGATAAGGATCACGCGCTGAAGGACAACACTACCACGTACGACGGCGAACAGCCCACAGTGACCGCCTGATGGAGAAAGGACGCCCATGTCTCTGACGATGAACATCCACTATCCTGCGAATTTGGTGAAGATCTACCTGGCAGGAGGATATCCTTCACGCCATCTCTTAGAAGGCTTCGCCACAGTGTTGCAAGAAGAGCCACAATTCTCTAGCCACTTCTTTGTGGTCTCAACATGGCATGAAAATCCTTCTGCGTCGTCTAACAATTACAAGGACTATGACGATACCAAGAATCCAGCGCGCCTGTTCTTGGAAGCATCTAATGATCTACAAGAACTCGGCGAGGCAGACGTCCTTGTTCTCTTCCCCGACAGCCTGGGCAAGTCTCGGGGAGGAAAATACTTCGAGGCAGGTTTCGCATTAGGAGCAGGCAAGGAAGTGGTGTGCCTGGGCCCACCGGAGAGTGTCTTCGATCATCATCCGCGTCTCAGGGCTCATCGTATAGACTTGAATCTCCGACCCGAATTCCTGCGTGCTGAATCTAAGCCTAGTGCGCCTGCACTCACGGATTCTTGGTGCCTGAATACAGTGGCGATGATCGTCAATGCTGTCTCGCACGCATACACGCATCGTTCTGGAGCTCGATCATGAAGATGTCCCCTCTGTGTGAGCACTACGCGTCCTATCTGCCGGAATACTATGCGTCTGGGGGCTTGTACCTGGCACAAGCACGATGGACCCCTGTCATTGCCGCGGAAGAAGCCCACCTCCGCACCTTGTACGCTGAAGGCATGTATCTCCTGCTGGGTAAAAGGGTCGACGCCGATGCGCTGGGTGTAGACATGGACGAAAGTGTGCCCGTAGACTATCCGCCTCTTCGGATCTATCGCCTCGATAGACTCGTGCGTACAATCGACTGCTCTGGATACTACTCTTGTCCACCCGTCAGGCGGTGCATCGATGTGTTCTTATCTGCGTGTGCGTTCAACGATACCGCAATCGCAGGAGCGTTCAATCTTGCGGAGCATGAAGTGCACATCCCAGGAATAAACAAATGATCACGAAGATTTGGCTGTACGGAGGGCCGACGGATCCGATCAACGTCACCATAGACATCCCAACAAGAATCGCAAGACAGGCGACTTCTCTTGCTTACTGTGGGAGAGCGTGCAGCGATCCTGACGACTATGGGTTGACCCACGGTTATTACGATGAAGACAGCTCTTTCTTATACAAGATAAGACATAGGATGTCTGAAGATCATCTATTGTTCCGGTATACAGGACCATGCACGTTGCCTATCGTCGTGAAACACCGATTCTCGCACACCATAGACGAGGTCGTCCAGCTGCGGGAGAATGTGTGTGAACAACTGGGAGCCAAACCAGATACTATGGACATAGGCGAGGTCGCGTTCCGTTTCACCGACATCGACGATGGGGTGATCGTACAAACTCGTCTTCACATCGTAGACCTGTTGGTCCTTCCCAATGATCATCAGTAGGCCCATACTCACGTCCTCACGCCCGCCCTACGTCCGGTGGGCGTGTAGGACCAGTAGGGCCCGTTTGTATGGCCCTGGGCGGGGTCGCCCGCTGCCGGCCCCTGTAGGGCCTGTAGGGTCCGGCGGGCTCGCCACGCTAGGGCCCCGTAGGCCCGTAGGCCCGGCCGGACCAATAGGGGCCCACAGGGTCCGCCACAAGGGTAGGCCCGTAGGCCCGTAGGCCCGTAGGCCCGTAGGCCCGTAGGCCCGTAGGCCCAGCCGGACCAATAGGGGCCCACACCGTCAGCCATTGGTGGGCCCGTAGGCCCGTAGGCCCGTAGGCCCGTAGGTTCGCAGAATTCGTGTAAACAACGACTTTGGAGATGAGCATGGGACGACCACCGCTGATACCGTACACCCTGCACGACGTAGAAGGAAGAATGAGCATGGGAATCAAGCCACCACCGATACCGTCCATCCTGCGCGGCACCGAAGAAAGAAGGTGCAATCTTTGTCACTATGTATGTGAATTCTGTACGGATCGACACGCTCACAGGCCGAAACCAGAAGATCTCACCTATCCAGTGCCACCTGATCAAGGAAGGTGTTCTACTTGTGGGTATGAATGCGAGCACTGTTCCACATCTAATCGGATAGAAGGGTACACTGAGTCAACATGGGCTAGGGAATACCCATATCGTCGATGGTGGGAGAAGATACTGATGCATAACACCCGTGTGCCGAATAACAGGAGGCCCAAATGTCACAGCGATATGTTCCAGTAAAACAGCACTACTTCCCCGATTATCACGAAGATCGGGTGGACATACTCATCGCTACAGGCAAGAGGATCGCGACCGTCTACGGAGATCACCCGAAATCTCTAGACACAATCGTGAATTTCGTCTTAGATGCCCTCGAATCCCATCTAGCGACTGTGCGTCAACCGGGAGAACAGCATGAGCAATGTTGAGATAGGGGACACAGGCTTCATCAAAGCACAGATTATACAGGGCCCTAATCCGAAGACGGGGCTCTTAGTCTGCCACCAGTTAGGAGATTCAGGTCGCGCGTTGCCTCGTGGCCTTCTGGTCTCACATGCCCAACAGCTGCAGGAGTTCATATCGGCGATGACGGACGACACCAGACTGTCCATGGGATATCCGTTCTACGTTGAGCCGTGGAACTTCTTCCTGCTGAACGAGGAGTAGACATGCAGACGTTTCTGCCTTATGGGGACTTCGTCCGATCTGCGCGTTCTCTCGACACAGATCGCCTCGGTGTACAGCGGATTGAATGTCGCCAAATCTTGTCCGTGCTGTTCGGAGGCTGCGGGGTTCTCACGCCCAACAACTTCTTCATCTCCTACGCTGAATCTCCCAGCTGGCAACATCACCCTGTGACCCGCATGTGGAAGGACTACGAGCATTGTCTGTGCCTCTATGGCATCGCCATCTGCGAAGAATGGCTTCGACGTGGACACGTCGATCGTATGCGGGCGTTCTTCGTGAAATTGTCTAAGAACCTCACGAACACGGGCGGGCCACCCTGGCTCGGAGATGAATCGTTCCATCTCTCCCACAGGAGCCATCTGTTCTCTAAGTACCCCGATTGGTATGGCCCGATGTTCGCGCCAGAAATCGTCCCAACAGGGCTGCCGTATGTGTGGCCCAAGACCCGCTACTGCGTGCAAGGCGAGAATTCCTGACCAGGAGGATCCATGAAAGTTCTGAAAGCTCTGAAATGCCGTCTGCTGCATCGCAAGTTCCACGATTCTATGCAATTTCGCCAAGATCTTGGCGTGTTTCTTCTCCACTGGCGATCGTGCCGGTGCTGCAAATGCCACAGAACGTGGATCAAGGAGCTGAAAGCACACCGTTCCTGAGAGAGACTCCCATGCAAGAGGGCATGCCCAAGGATACCGAAGAAAGTCTGCCGCTTTCTTTGACAGAAGTTCTTTCTAAGATGTCTGTGTCTCCCAACTACCAGGTAGACCACGAATGGGTCCAATGGGTGTGTGATTCTCTGGCCTTTTCCCACGAGGTGCCCCGAGGAATCGTCGGACCTTTGTCTCAAGTGCTGGCCTATGTGCGAGACCACTATCGCGGAGTATGTAGAAATATCCGCACAACACAAGGCTCTAACACGCACGAGGGCGTGCCCGAGCTCCCGCCCGGATGGACTAGAGATTCCCAGCATCGTCTGAAGTGGCCGAAGTACACGAAAAACACAGAGCTTGCAGCGGTGCTGGAGCGAGAAATACAACATCGTGGGACGATGGTTCTGCAAGAAGTCTCCTCTTCTGGCAACAGCGTTCGGGCACAAATCGTTCTCGCTGTCTCCAGATCGGCCAATCTTGTCCTGCTGCCGAGACAAGATGGGCATCTCACCCGCATAGCCTGGAAAGGAAGCCATGTTCAAGAAGGAATCTGAATTTCAGAGATTTGTCTGCGATATGTTCCGATTTCGCCCGTTTCACTACGTGCTCAATACCCACGGGCACAGCATGCAGAAGCCAGGATTGCCCGATCTTTATGTCTCCGGGCCGAGGTTCAGAGGATGGGTAGAGCTGAAAATGAGGGGTCGGTGGTTGTCGCCCGTGCAGGAAGATCACATCAAATCTTTGGTGTTTGCGTACGACCATGTTATCATCCTGCAAGAGGATTGCGAGTCTCTGAAGGTCTGTCCGTTCTTCATCTGCGACGGGATGCTTCTATACAGAGAATTCTGCAAGAAAGTGGCGACGAAATCTGATCTCAGATCGGAGATAGAAAAAGCGCTGGAAACGTGGATGCCTAGGAACAAAGACGCATGAATGGCTTCGGTGCTACCTGCATGTTTCGGGCTGATCGAAATGGGATGAGTCTTGTAGGGGGAATAGTCACTACGCACAGGGGATCGCAGGCGACGCCCTAAACGTAGTGTGAACTAACCTGTGGCGAAGAAGGCACTGCTACCAAAATGGGTTCTTTTCAGGTAATACGTCGACTGTGCGCAGGTATATTCGCTTTCTGGCAGATTTACACAGAACAACATAACGACTCAGAGAACTGCTGCGCTACGTCGGCTGCGATCCCTGTGTGGGGGTGACTATTCAGGCTGTGGGACTCATCCCATTTCGATCAGCCCGAAAGTATTTGGTAGTGATGCATTAGAAAGGAGTGAACATGGCTCGAAGAAAGAGTAAGAGAACTAAGGAGGATGTCTTCCTCCGAAGGCAGTGTGATTTCACAGATCCTCAGGATCGCGCCGCATATTATCAGAGTCTTCGCGCATCTCGCAGGAATGCGATGCTAGACGAGATGAATCCGGAGCGGATCTGCCCGGGCTGCAAGAAGAAGATCATGGATCGGACGAGGTGGGTGTTGGTCCACAGGGGTGGCGAGAAGTCCGTGATGTGTCGGGCGTGCTTCCACAACAGCGACGTTGGTGCGGAAGTTTCTTCGCAGGATTTCAGAGGCTTCTCGGACGTGTTCCGTGTTCAACGTTATTCTGTAATTCCGTCCGTAATGTCCTATCTTCGCAAGTCTGCTGGGATGTCTCAGACAGGTTTCGCAGAGGCTTGTGGATGGAGTCGGACCTGGCAGTCCAAGATCGAATCGCAGGTCTGCACGATTCCTGTGTGGAAAGCGAGGATCATCGTGGAGATTTTGGAGGAGCATGGTGTGAACCTTTCTGATGTTCCAGAATCACTACCAGGAAAGTAGTCTGTAAGAGAGGTCTTTACAACCTGGCCGCGGCGCACTATAGTAGATGCGTCGGTCCGGGCGCGGGCAAATCCGTGGAGCCGAAGATGCGTCGCAGGCCGCAGGTTATTCCAGAGGGCGAAGAATGGAGATGGGGACCAGGATGGATGGGCGGGAGACCTCTGCGATTTCCTGTCGACATGTCGATCAAGCAGTGTGGCTACGGACAGTTCGGTTCGCCCATAGAAGGACATCCGAGAAGATGTCAGTCTCGGAATCGGTTTGGTCTGCAATGCAAGAATTGGGCAGTCCCCGAGAGAAACTTCTGTAGGTATCATGGTGGCAGAAATGCGCGGACGTATCGACGATTCAGGCAGGACTTGGCGTACGACGTGAGGCACTACGTCAAGTTCGTTGAGGGGACACTCCGTGATCGGCTGGTCGCGGTGCACGATGCAGACACAGTAGAACAGCGGATGGATCTCCAGGAAGAGATCTCCGTCGCCAGACTGTTGGCAGGGGAGATGATGGCCGTGGTCGGCGCGGTGTTGGCAGAAGAGAACAAGGACAAGGTGTCTGAAGAGACTAAGATCCACGCGATTGCTGTGGTCAGAGATGGCATCCAGACTGTCGTCGGCATAGTAGAGAAGGCAGCCAAAGTGTCGGCATTGATGCGAGACACTGTGTCAGCATCGACGATCGAGTATGTTATTGCACAGATGACGAAGGTCCTTGAACGGCACGTGGATCAAGAAACCGCAGAGAAGATCTGCGAGGAGTTTCAGAGTATGCCGATGCCGAGGGAAGGCAAGCAGGAAACACGGGTGTCAATCTCGTTGGACTGACATCCGCAACAACTTGTCGGAAAAGTCGTCTGCAACAAATTGTCGGAAAAGTCGTCCGCAACAACTTGTCGGAAAAGTCGTCTGCAACAAATTGTCGGAAAAGTCGTCCGGAGCAACTTGTCGGAAAAGTCGTCTGCAACAAATTGTCGGAAAAGTCGTCCGGAGCAACTTGTCGGAAAAGTCGTCCGGAGCAGCTAGCCAGGAAGTCTTCCACAACAACCCGGAGCAAATTGTCAGAAAAGTCGTCCGGAGCAGCTTCTCGGGAAAGTCGTCCGGAGCAAATTGTCAGAAAAGTCGTCCGGAGCAGCTTCTCGGGAAAGTCGTCCGGAGCAAATTGTCGGAAAAGTCGTCCGGAGCAGCTTCTCGGGAAAGTCGTCCGGAGCAAATTGTCGGAAAAGTCGTCCGGAGCAGCTTCTCGGGAAAGTCGTCCGGAGCAAATTGTC
>Ga0114931_10006293_pt1 | contig 14596 bp, 6 predicted proteins | sample 2SBtaG_FD_89579 | JGI IMG/M metagenome (GOLD analysis project Ga0114931, IMG submission 89579) | Deep subsurface microbial communities from Kolumbo volcano to uncover new lineages of life (NeLLi) - 2SBTROV14_V59a metaG | ecosystem: Environmental > Aquatic > Marine > Volcanic | place: Kolumbo...
GAAACGGGCGCTGGTTTCCTATTATTCATCCCATGAAAAAGATAAAGACGGCAAACCGATGACGGCAATTTATTTGGCGGAATTAGAGATTGAATAATTGCATTGATTTCATTAACTTGATATAAATTTAAACACAGAAATGGTTATGCCATAGAATTTATAGCAAGCAGACCTTTCATTTATGCAGAACAGGAAATTTCAAAAATCCTCAGGAAATCTATTTTTCGCGGCTGTATATCTACTCTGTCTCGCCTTATCTACAGGACAAGCCACTCCAATGCAGGATGTGAAGCTTGTCAATTCGACGAGCAATCAAGTTGTCATCCAGTATTCACCGAAAATGTCAGATATCCTGAAAATTTCGGTCGGTAAGCGGGAATTCAGCCTACCCGAAGTAGAAAACTGCATTCCTTTAACATTAGTCGGCAAGCCGATGTTACCGTGCCGGAAAATTTCCATCAGCATCCCTTCTTGTGAAAAAGTAGAGATTAGCGTATCCGACGTCGGGACACAAACGATTCACCTTTCGGCTCCCATTGTTCCTTTTCCTAAGGACTCCCGGGACATATCGAACTTTTCTAAGCACAAGGAGTTTTATATTCCCGACTCATCCATCTATTCTTCGGATAGAATTTTCCCTCAAGAATGGGCGATTATCTCACTACCTGAAAGCCTGCGATACCAAAGAATGATAGATGTGATTTTGTATCCGCTCCGCTTTAATCCCAGGACAAACGAAATTTTGCTCTGCCGACAGATGACCGTGCAGGTACGGTTTATTGGTACCGGATTGCGTAAAGAAACCCGAACTATTATTCCAGACCCCGTTTTTGATGATATATACAAGCATACGTTTTTAAATTATTCGATGAGACAAAAATCTCGTCCAACATCATTACCCAAGCGGATTTCTTTTCCCAATGAATCAGGTTTGTGGTTTAAAATCGCTATCGGGAAGGAAGGCATTTATCAGATCGACGGACAGAGGCTTCATGAACTTGGTGTCTCCACCGATGGTGTGAATGCCGGTCAATTGCAAGTTTATTATGGCGGCGGCCGCGAATTAAATCCGCAACTTTCGTCTCCAACACCGGCACTCAGGCAAGTTGCCACACATTTTTTAGACAGAAACATCAATGGCATGTTTGATGCAAACGATGCTTTGCTATTCTATGCTCAATCCGCATCCGGATGGGAAAAAACAAAAACCGGGCAACGGCATTATATCAATCATTACACAAATGAAAATATATATTGGCTTCATGTCGGTCAAGGCAAACGAAAAGAAATGTTAAAGCGCAAAATCAGCAAAAGTTCAAATTCTCAATTGCAGGTTGTTCACGATTTTCTTGCATACCGGTTCGAAGAAAGAGAAAAAACGCTTCCGGGAAATTCCGGCATTGACTGGATGTGGGACGTGCTGAGCGGTTCGACAATTCGCCGCTACCCTGTTTACCTCAATGATGTGGTTCCGGATAAAGCGGGAAAACTTGTATTGCGGCTTAAAGGTCTGGGTGAAACACATCATTTGCTTGATCTTTATCTGAATGGACAATTCTTAAAAAATGTCGATATCAGCTACACACTGGGCACGACTGTAGAATGTGATCTCTCCGGGATATTGCAGCAGGGTAAAAACACTTTAATGCTCAGATTGCAAGGCGACCAAAGCTCAGTTGGTTTTGACTGGTATGAACTGGCATACTGGCAGCACCTGCAAGCTGTTGATAGTTCATTGACATTTTCATCCTCCGGACGCAACGGCAAACTCAAATATGAGATTGAAGGATTTAATAGTAACGAGGTTATGGTTTACGATATTTCAGATCCATTCTCTGTTACTCAAATGACCGGCGTTTCCATTGATACATCGGCTATGACCGTTACTTTTGTTGATTCTATTTCCTCGGACAATGAACGCCATTACCTGGCCTTGATCCCGCAAAAATACCGACAGCCTGCATCCATTTTGCCGGTAGCGGCCGGCCATCGTTTCAACTTGCTCTCCGTTGATAACGAAGCAGACTATATCATTATCACACACGAGTCATTGCTTGGCGCGGAAATTGAGCGTTTAGCCGCTCATCGCCGGGATCCTTTATTTTGGCCCCACAAGGGAATTCCGAAGGTTCAAGTAATTACGACATCGGAGATTTATGATCAATTTTCAAATGGTCTTGTTGATCCGGTCGCGATCCGGAACTTTTTAAAGTATGCTTTTGAGAACTGGAATCAAGCGCCAAGCTATGTTCTTCTCGTGGGCGATGCTACTTTTGATTATAAGGATAATTTAAATCTTGGATTGCCTCTGCTTGTACCCTCCTACGAAAACGGGATAAAGGTAAGCGACGACTGGTTCGTTAATCTGACCAATGACCGAAAAATGGATATGATTATAGGCCGCCTGCCCGTGAAATCCACAGAAGAGCTGGCTGTTGTTGTTGACAAGATCATCAACTATGATGCCTCTGCACCGGCAGGACGTTGGCGAAGTGTCATCACTTTGTTGGCTGATGACAGTTACCGTAAACAAGATTTCTTCCCTGAAGATATGGTATTTTTAAGAGACACTGAAAAATTAGCCACATTGGATGAAACGCGAGATTTTGATTTGCGCAAAATCTATTTAACTCAGTATGCCTGGAATCGCGTGTTCGATAAACCCAAAGCAAAAGCCGATTTTATTTCAACAATAAACCAGGGAACATTGTACATCAATTTTCTTGGTCACGCTAACTGGAACATGTTCGCGCATGAAAATCTTTTTCGTACACCCATAGATCTGGCAGAGGTGAAAAATGGAGGGCGGCTTCCACTATTTTTTGCCGGTACATGCGAGATGGCCTTGCTCGATGATCCGCGCATTGTCAGTTCAGGAGAGTATTTGCTGCTTCATCCTAAAGGTGGTGCTATTTCATGTATCGGCTCTGCCCGATGGACGATGCACGAGGCTTCATTTCGAGTCAATGAAGAGTTCTATAAGCGCCTTTTTACTGATTCCACCCGCGCTGCGCTTTCTATTGGCCAGACTTTAGTTGAAGCAAAAACGATGGGCGGTTTTCCCGATCAAACCGAAATTATGTTTTTGCTTGGTGATCCGGCTCAACGTTTAGCCGTACCCAAAAGGTCTATTGCGCTTCAAGTCCATCCCGATTCCATTGCACTGACAAGGAGGGTAACAGTTAATGGCGAGGTACAAAACGCCGGTCAACGGATAACTAATTTTAATGGTGAATGCTCATTTCGCTTGTATGACTCGGCAATGAACCTGCATTACGGCAGCTTGAGTTATAAATGGCCCGGCAAGCTTATTTACGAAGGAATTGCAAAAGTAAGTCATGGTTTTTTTGAAAGTAACTTTTTTGTCACTGCGGATACAACCGCAGGCGGACAGTTCGGCAGGGTAGTAGCGTGTGCATGGCAAGAAAATGTAAAGGGAAATTTGATATTACATTCTATTGGCAGCGATGATTCTATTTACGTTCAAACAGATTCTCTCAGCACGAATGCCCTTAGAGATAGTGTCGGTCCAACGGTCAGTGTTTCCGTAGAAGGAATAGAAGTAACATCCGGCGAGTCTGGCATTACTGTTTCCACACCCATTTCACTAGAGGGTAGTGTTGTTGATCAATCTAGCGGCATTTTTGCATCCCTTTCCTCCATTTATTCTATGGTTCTAAAAGTTGATGACGAGAAATTACCTGGCTTTGATTTGAATCATTTTTTTCACTTTGAGGATGACAGTAAAAACACTGGGCGGTTTAGTTATAAAATTCAGGAATTGGCACCTGGAAAACATACGATTTCATTCACAGTTTGGGATAACGCTCTGAATCCTAGCGTTTGGAGTGTTGATGTTCTAGTTATCCCTAATAATCTGACTATAACTCATGTATTAGCTTATCCCAATCCATCGTCAGGTAGAACTTTTTTTACTTTTAATTTGAGTCGTGACAGTGAAATTATTATAAAGATTTATACTGTTGCTGGCAGATGCATCCTATCAATGAACGGCTTTGGTGAAAGCGGATTTAATTCTTTTCCGGAAGAACCCTGGAACTGTACTGATGCAGATGGCGATCCGCTGGCAAATGGTGTCTACTTGTACAAAATTATTGCACAAAGTCTCAACTCAGCATTTCCAAGTCCTAATTCCTATCATCATGCCGAGGTGATTGGAAAATTAATAATTGCTAGATAATTGCATCACTTGAAAAAAAGTTGAGGGGACATATAACCTGGATGACAATAGACTATATTTACGATCTTAAATTGTTAATACATTAAGGGATAACAGAAATAAGGCTTGATACTTTAATGATATTTTTATATATTTAGGAAAACAATTTCCTAAATCGATTGCCTAACTTAAGGAGTTCACTTGACAGTTACATTGAAAGATATCGCAAAAAAAGTAGGCGTTCACCCCTCAACTATTTCGCGAGTATTAAGTGGTAAATACGACCATTTTAATGTAAGCGAGAAGACACGAAAATTGATATTAGAGACGGTTAAGGAATATAATTATGCACCTAATGAAATGGCACGTAATTTACGTCTTCAAAAGACGCAAACAATTGGCCTGATTATCCTTGATATACTTAATCCATTTTATGCCGGAATAGCCCGAAGCCTTGGAATTGAATGCGAAAAAAATGATTATAGTTATATTATTTGTAATACCGACGAAGTTCAGGAAAAGGAAATCAATTTTATAAAAATGTTAAAAAGACGAAGGATCGAAGGATTGATAATAACACCTGTTCAGGATTCTAAAAATCATTTTGAAGAATTACTAGAGGAAAAATTTCCTTTTGTTCTTACAAGTCGATGTTTCAATGATCTTGAGACAAACGCAGTCGTCACTGATGATTATAATGATGTATTTAAAGCAGTAGAATACCTTATAAAATTGGGCCATAGCCGCATTGGATTTATTCGTGGACGCAAAGCATCTTCTGCAATTCAGGATAGGGAGAAAGGCTATAAAGGGGCGCTTGCAAAATATAATATGCAGATCGACCAGGATCTTATTGTCGGCAATGGATGTACTGTTGAGGGCGGCTATGAAGCAACAAAAGAAATTTTAAATTTACCGGAAAGGCCAACGGCTTTGTTAGTCTCTGCCAATGTAATTGTCGTAGGAGCACTCGAGGCTATTTTTGAAGCAGGATTATCGGTTCCTGATGATGTTTCTGTTGTAGGTTTCACGAACATGAAATCCACCCCTTATTTATCATACCCGTTAACCAGCATCTCTCAACCAATAGTTCAATTGGGCAAGCGTGCCTTTGACTTGCTGTTTAAACAGATTCAATCACCTGACGAACACAGGTATAAAAAGATTGTTTTGCCCAGTAAATTTAGCGTTGGAAAGTCAACACAAAAGGCCATTGGCAGCTAAAGGAAAAGTGCAACACGTTATATACCCGAATTTTAATAAAAAATGAGTTTTGGAGAATTTTCATGAAAAAAATCATTGGAGTTATTCCAGCAAGGTATGGGTCCACACGTCTGGAAGGTAAAATGCTGTTACAAATCAGCGGTAAAGCCATGATTCAGCGTGTTTATGAACAAGTTTCCAAGGCGCAGTTGTTGGAAGAGGTAATTGTTGCTACGGATGATGAACGCATCAAATCTCTCGTTGAATCCTTTGGGGGGAAAGTTGTAATGACCTCTCCTCATCATCGCAGCGGCACCGATAGAGTTGCTGAAGCAGTACGAAATTTTGACATTGACTATGTCATCAACGTTCAGGGAGATCAGCCTTTCGTTGACCCTGAAATGATTGATGAACTAACAAAAACCATACTTGAGAACAATGAGATTAACATGGCGACTATTGTAAAACGGGCTCGCCAGGAAAATATGCGTCTCCCAAGTGTTGTTAAAACAGTCATAGATAAGAATAACAACGCTCTTTATTTTTCTCGATCGCTCATCCCGTACCCGCTTCACAAAAATGGACTTGTGGTCTATGAACACATTGGTTTATATGCGTACAAAAAAGAATTTTTACAATTAATTTCACAATTACCTGTTGGTAATCTTGAGCGGATTGAAAAACTCGAACAATTGCGCGTACTCGAAAATGGCTATGACATTCGTGTGGTTGAAACAAAATGTGAAAACCCCCACTTTAGTGGTTTTGGTGTTGATACGAAAAGTGAACTTGAGGAAGCTGAACAAATGTTGCTGGATTCGCCACGATTTCAATGATTCGAACTTTTTGATTCAATCAGGCCTGCAACCGAAATATAAGACAAAGCCTTCGCCTGTCGCAAATCACTCTACCCTCTCCCCATCTTAATTCGACGATTAAATAAAATTAATGAAAATTCCAATTCCAGCGTTTTCCCGACAAGATTCCTCCTTAATGACACGCCGTGTTCAGTTACATCTCTTGGTTTTTTAATGCCGGGAATTTCTTTACCTTTTTCATTTGGTGTTATTCTGCTTACCGCAAAGTTGAGTTAATGAAGCAATCATCTAAAATTGAATATTTTACTCGATCTGACAAAAAAATGATAATTTTCTTGACAAGAACTATTTTATTTTGTATAATGTATAGGAATCGATTTCCGAAATCGATTGCTTACTTTTTTTAAAATCAATTCCGGAACAACACTTCTCACGATCGTTAATAAATTCACTAATTTTCTTGATCAATTACTAGTTGTTAAATCACAAGCACGGCCCAATTTTTAATCCAATATATTTTTGTAGTATATTCGTAGTGAAGATATGACATAATATTGATTGATATCTCATAATTGCTCAACAATCAAAATTGAGAGAGGGAGTCATAATGAAAAATCGTTATTTTTTCGTTTTATGTATTTTTTTTAGTATATCGATTAACTCTGTTTTTGGTAGTGTTACTGGAAAAATTTCTGGTAAAGTTACAGACAGCCAAACAGGCGAGAGTTTGCCGGGTGCGAATATCATTTTAAAGGGTTGGAGCGGTAACAAAATCGTAGAGCTGGAACGTCCTATGGGGGCGGCTTCTGACACTGTAGGAGAATACTTTATCATTAATATTCCACCGGGAAAATATGCAGTTATTGCGAAAATGATGGGTTATAAACAGATGCAGTATACTGATTTGCTCGTAAGCATGGGGCGAACAGTTGTCGTCAATTTTGCGTTGGAACAGGAGACTATAAAAGGACAAGAAGTTACAGTTGTTGCCAAACGTGAAGTTGTTCAGGCAGATGTTTCTGCCAGCCAAATGATCCTTAGCCCTGAAAAAACCGAAAATTTGCCCCGAAATACTATTCAGGAAGTTCTTGCTTTATCTCCCGGAGTTTCCGTAAATAATTATGATAATAAAATTGACATTCGAGGTGGTGGAAATGACCAGGTGATGGCTTATCTGGACGGATTTGCGATGAAAGACAATACATTTAATCGACCATTCTTGTCTTATAATCGTACATCAATCGAGGAAATTACAATTCAAACCGGCGGGTTTCAAGCTGAGTATGGGGAATTGCGTTCGGGATTAATTAATGTCGTAACTAAGGAAGGTGGAACCGACTATAACTTTTCTTTGGATTGGAAGTACAGCCCGGCCGGTTATCGTTATGATGGTCCTAAAAAATATACTGAGGACAAATATTATTTAATGTATGGCAGCGACTGGTCAATGAACGAAGAAATCCTGGCAGAAAAGTTTCCCAACCCTGAGGATAAATTTATTGGCTGGCCTAAACTTTCGGAACAGAAATATCAAGATAGTGATTCGACAAATGATATGACTCCTGATCAGCGACGCCAATTGTGGCTTTGGCGGCATAGGGGCCGTCCGGAAGGTGACAAGCCGGATAAAATTATCGATGCAACATTTAGTGGCCCTTTGCCGGGCGCTAACTTGCCAGGCATCGGAAGTTTTTTGGGCAAGTTATCATTTATGCTTTCCTATCGCGGAGATTATACTGCTTATGCACATCCAGGAGCTCGCGATCATTTTCAGGAAAGAAATTTAATGTATAAGCTAAAATATAATATTTCCAACTCAACAAAATTGTCTTTTCTTGGCATGAATTCCGATGATTGGGGGTTGGGATTTATGGATGTTACGCGAGCTTACGAGCCCACTATTATGAGAACGGAAGGAGGGGGGACTTATGTTACACAGAATAATCATTTGGCAGAATCAAAAATGTCGACCATTGGAATGCGTTTTGAGCATATCATATCACCAAATACCTTTTTAGAATTTCGTGTTTCTCATAGCCGCAACAAATTTGATTTTGGCCATGGTGCTATGAGGGACACGACAAAAATAAAGGAAATTGCCGCCGACTATTATGCTCTTCAGAGCGATACATTGCATGTTCCGGGAATTTGGGACCCGACGACCGGCCATTATATCGTTGGTGATACAACATTATATAAAGGTGACAAAATTTGGTGTCCTGCAAGTTATTGGGATGAAACGCCAGACGGGTGGGTTTATCCCGGCGTTACGAGCAATGATGATCAGGTGGGTCGAGTCAATTTTGATGCGACAACAAACGATGTTGATCATTCATTAGGATCTAATACACTTATTCGGGGGGATATTACAAGTCAGGTCAATAAACATCATCTCTTAAAGGCCGGATTTTATTTCACTGAAAATGTCATGGAGCGCGATTACTATCAAATCAGAGAGTATGCGCCAAAGTACACTGAAGCAGAGGGTGGAGGTGAGGATGTTGCAATCAGCTTTAGAGAAGCACCTCGCTATGGCGCACTCTATCTTCAGGACCGAATAGAAATTAAAGGACTCGTCGGAAATTTTGGCCTAAGGGGTGAATATTTTGATGCAAATTCTAGGAGTTACATGCCGTATGATCCCTTTTCTAATTTCTATTTCATAACGAATTATTATGAAAATATTCAACGCATGGATTATCAAAGAAGTAAAGTATATTATCGTCTTAGCCCGAGGTTTGGTATCTCAAATCCAATGACAGCGACTAGTAAGATTTATTTTAATTATGGTCATGCTTATACTGCTCCGGATAATGTATTTCGCTATGGATTCAAAACGCATCCCAGAATGTGGTCGAATCTCAAATGGAGAGGCAATCCGGATCTGCAACCTCCGAAAACAGTCCAATATTCGCTTGGATATGAGCAAGTGTTATTTAATAAATTCCTGATTCATTCGGAAATTTATTACAAAGATGTTACCGATGAACTTGGTGAAATTTACTACCAAAATGTATTTTCAGATAATCCTACCCAGAGATATTATACGTGGGACAATAAAAAATACGAGGACATTATTGGTTGGGAATTCAGGCTGTATAAACGATTGGGCAGGTTTTTCACCGGTTGGCTTCAAACAGAATTTAGAGGCCAAAAAGCCGGTGAAATTGGTTATAAAACAAAATTTGTCAAAGGCGATCCACAAAATGTATCCGAGTTTTCCAAAATCTTATGGCCGGATGACTTTTTATGGGAATGGACGCCGAGTTTTATTGCAAATTTAGATATACATACGCCAGATAATTGGGGACCAAGAGTACTGGGACATTTAATTTTGGGGGGATGGCGCATAAATGGCATTTTAAATTGGGCAGAAGGCGGAAAATGGACATGGAATCCAGATAATAGCCCGTTTATTTATAATAATATGCGAAATGCCAATTACTTCCGAGGTGATTTCTTTATAAGCAAAGATTTAACGATGAAGGGCATCAACACGACCTTGTATTTGGATGTGCGCAATTTATTCTCACGAAAGCTTTTGAACTGGGGGGTTTTAAGCGGACCTAACGACAGACCTGGAAAAGAGCAGTACGAATACTTGAAATCAATCGAAAAAGGCCACCATCGAGTGGGGCAGTATAAAGCCAATGATATTGTACATCCTGCTGAAAAGCCTGGTGATAATTATTATGCGCGCGTGGGCGGTCCTATTCGGATTTATTTTGGGTTAAGATTTAATTTTACTCGATAACTAGGAGTTAATGCCATGAAAAAACAGAAAATCATCTCAGTTTTCATCATTGTCATTTGTATCATAACAATTTCGACAACAACATTCGCGATGAAAAAAGTAGCGCAGAGCAAACTTCAATTCCTCAAGTTCGAAATAGGTGCACGTGCTGTTGCCATGGGAGGTGCTTACACCGCTATTAGTGGTGATCCCAATTGCATTTTTTATAATCCTGCTGGGACAGCTTTTGTAGATGGTTTAGCGCTGGCATTCAACAATTCCCAATGGATAGCAGATATCAGCTATCAATCAGCAGTTATCGCATATAACGCCGGCAGATTTGGTAATTTTTCCTTGAATTACATGACAGCGAATTATGGATCCTTTGAACGCACAATTGTAGATGCACATGCCTGGGAAGGTTATCAGAGCCTTGGAGATTTTAATATTGGTGAGTATGTTATTGGCTTTGGCTATGCAAGGCAAATTACAGATCGCTTTTTTATAGGGGGACAAACCAAGTATGCATATCAAAAATTAGGAACAAGTACGATCTGGGAGTATGTCGGATCAGACTTTGAAGCTGAAAAAAAAGTTGATAATGTTACGGACGTCGTTGCTTATGATTTTGGCACTTATTATAATTCCGGATTTAAAAATTTGTGCATTGGCATGAGTGTGCAGAATTTTGCTAACAAGCCCATCCCTTTAAATTTTCGCTTTGGTCTCTCAATGGATATTAACGAAGTCTTTTTCCCCGATGTAAAAAACAACCGACTCACACTTGCATGTGATGTCATGCATCCGCGGGATTATGCGGAGCGTATGGTCTATGGTCTGGAATATCAATACAAAGATTTTTTTACTTTACGGGGCGGCTACAAGGCCAATTACGATACTCAAGGATTGACCGGCGGCCTGGGATTAAAGATGGAATATATGAATATCAAGCTGCAATTTGATTACGCATTTAGCGATATGGGAGCGCTTGGGGTAATCAATCAGTTTAGCATTGGATTAGGCTTTTAATAATACACTTAATGTATTCAGGAGAGTAAATCTAAATGCTGAACATGCATTATCGAATTATTCTGCTTTTAAGCGTAGTATTTATGTTGTTTCACATAAACATACTTACAGCGCAGCATATTACAGGGCGAAAAGTTTTGTCCATTGGCGAATTGTGGCATGAAGACGAAGACATCCCCAGCGGTGGTTTCCACAGATCTTTTGTCTGGCCGGGAAATCATTACCGGGCCGTTGGCGAAGAGAAACCCATGGATTTGATGAATGGAACAGCAAGGGAATGCGGCCTCGGATATGGTTTAAAAGATTGGACTGATTGGAGACACAACTTTTATTCTTATGTTGTCGGTGGCGTCGGGGCCAGCCTGATGGATCATCCCGCCGGTGGTCGCTTTGGCTGTACCGGACATGAATTTAAAATTGTTCTGCGACAACCGCCGCCGACTTTGATCGTTGATGGAGAAGTACAGGCGCCACGGCAAGCTTATGACGAACTGGATCCTAACCTGATCAGTGATGCGATATTATATATCAGATGGTCTTTTGATGTCGGACTGACTGCCCAACAAACCTTTTATTCCTATTCTGGTTATCCATTCGACAGCTACATGTATATTGACTTTACAATTAAAAATACCGGCAATGTGAACAGAAATGAAAAGACGGCTGAATTAAAAAACCAGTTTTTACATCAGGTGTGTTTTAATTTCGCGGTTTTACCAATGGTGAGCCATGAAGGGGCCGAACAGGTTCCAAAATCGGTAATAGAAAACAGCACCGATGATTGGGTAGAATACTATGGTGAAAATTATCTCGATTATATTGGAAACGGCACACCACTTCTTCCGCAAGGCGACCCGAATGCGGATTCGCTGCGCATATTTATTGCCTGGGATGGCAACAACAGCAAATCCGACTGGGATGATACCGGCGATCCCGACATGAACACGGGGTTTTTCGAACAAAGCCCGGGCATGGGACGTCTTTTATCACCACAATATCTCGGCTTGGGGATTCTCCACACAGATAAAGATGTCAGCGATGAGAGCAATGATTTATCACAACCCTTCTCGACGGTGTGGAGAGTAGGGACAAACAGTTTTTCCTCCGGTCAGGAAGCGTACGAATATTTTTTTAGCGGAAAACACATGGCAAGTCCTCAAGAAATGGGATTTACCGATCCTGATGATCCTGTAAATGTCTCTCGCCCGAATCCTTATCTTTGCATTGGGCCGTATGATATGCCGTTTGGCAGCGATATCCATTTTACAATGCTCGCTGCAGTAAATGGACTAAACTATGATCAATGCAACTCGATCGGACTTTCCTGGTGGACACATTGGAAAGGCGGCGAAGGTATAACGGATGAAGAAAAAGACCGGTTGGTTGCCACGGGACGGGATTCATTGTTCAAATATTATAGTCTGGCCACGAAAAGATATTTCAGGAATAGGGAGAACGGACGTAATCCTTTCGATGCGCCGGAGGCCCCACCGCCGCCGGATTTGACAGTAACCTCTGGAGAAAAGAGTGTACTATTGGAATGGAGCGATGTTTCACAGATTCCCGATCATGATACAGGAGTCATTGACTTTGCCGGATATCGCGTGTATCGTGCCCAGGGCCGGAATGATACAACATTTCAAAAGATATGGGAATGCGGAGGTAGCAGCGGAATACCGGTGACGACAAGTTATGTGGATATGAACGTCCAGAGGGGATTTGCCTACTTTTATTATGTAACAGCTTATGATGATGGCAGCCAGAACTGGGAGCAGCCGGGGCGATCATTGGAATCTGGCAAGTATTGGAACATGATGTTGAAAGACAGCCCCGTGCATCCTTTTATGAGCAGTAAGCCGACATCCGATTTGCATAACATCAAGGTTGTTCCTAACCCGTATCATGACAAGTCGATAAAGTTTAACTGGCCGGGGGAGCAGAACAAGTTATTGTTTATTAATTTACCTTTAAAATGTACAATCAAAATATTTACGGTAACCGGTGATTTGGTCAAAACGATTGAACATAACAATGGTACAACGGAAGAGTCCTGGAATCAGATTACACAAGACAACCAACTTGTTTTTTCAGGAGTGTATATCTTTTATGTCGAGAGCGACATGGGCAATAAAACCGGCAAGTTTGTCGTGGTGCGATCCAGTCGATTGGAGAAGAGGTATAAATGATGATCCCAAAAAAAATAATTGTTATTTTGTCAGGCATTATTATCGTGCTGTTAAATACAAATGTTATTCTATCACAGCATATTACAGGAAGAAAATATTTACGTGTTGGCGAATTATGGACTGAAGATGAGGACATACCAAGTGGTGGTTGGGAAGCGTGTTTCGCCTGGCCTGGAAACCACTATAGAACAAGTCTTGTTGGAGAAGATCGCCTTATGAATGGAACCATCAGGCAGGGAGGATTGAGTTATGGAATGAAGGACTGGACCGATTGGAGAAATAAGCATTATCCTTACGTGGTAGGAGGCGTCAATCAGAGCAACCTGGTTCATCCCGTCGGCGCGCGTTGGGGAAATGTCGGGCATGAATTTAAAATTGTCTTGCGTCAACCACCGCCAACATTGATCGTTGATGGTGAAGTTCAGCCTCCCCGCCAAGCGTATGATGAACTGGATCCAAATCTGATCAGTGATGCAATTTTGTATATAAGATGGTCAATGGATGTTGGTATCACTGGTGAGCAGACATATTATGCCTATGCGAGTTATCCTTTCGATATGTACATGTACGTTGACTTTATTCTCAAAAATTCAGGGAATGTTAACCGAAATGAATCTACTGTTGAATTGAAGAATCAGTTTTTGCATAATGTGTGTTTTAATTATATGGTCCAAACGCATGTCAGTTATGAAGGCGCAAGACAAAATTGGGCTGTTTGGGAAAATATTAATGACGATTGGGTCGATTATTACGGTGAAAATTATCTTGATTATATTGGAAACGGTACACCTCTTTATCCCAATGGTGATCCAACGGCTGACTCGCTGCGAGTATTTATCGTCTGGGATGGTAATAACAACAAAAACCCTGAAGAGGATGATGTTGGTGATCCGGATATGAACCGAGGCTTTCTGGACCCAAGCCCGGGTATGGGACGGCTTTTATCGCCGCAATATTTTGGCATGGGTATTCTTCATGCGGATAAAAGTGCTGATGATGAAAGCAATGATTTTTCGCAACCCTTCTCAACAGTTTGGCGCCCGGGAAGTGTACGATTCTCCTCCTGCGAAGAAGCTTACAAGTTCTTTTTTAGCGGAGATCACATGAAAAGTCCCCAGGAAATGGGTTTTACCGAACCCAATGATCCTGTGAATGTAGCCGACCCATATCCTTATGTTGGCATTGGGCCGTATGAAATGCCTTTTGGCAGTGATATTCATTTTACTATGCTTTTCTGTGTGAATGGATTAAACTATGATTTATGTAACTCGATAGGACTTTCCTGGTGGACGCATTGGAAGGGCGGTGAAGGCATAACGGATGAGGAAAAAGACCGTTGGGTTGCCACGGGGCGGGACTCATTGTTCAAATATTACAGTCAGGCAACAAGAAGATATTTCAGAAATATTAAGAACGGACGTAACCCTTTTGATGCGCCGGAATCTCC
>Ga0114931_10006294_pt1 | contig 14596 bp, 15 predicted proteins | sample 2SBtaG_FD_89579 | JGI IMG/M metagenome (GOLD analysis project Ga0114931, IMG submission 89579) | Deep subsurface microbial communities from Kolumbo volcano to uncover new lineages of life (NeLLi) - 2SBTROV14_V59a metaG | ecosystem: Environmental > Aquatic > Marine > Volcanic | place: Kolumbo...
ATCGACATCAGCACCAGCGCCAGCACGCGCAAGGTGTTCGCCGCGAGTGTCAGGGGCAGGATGGCCGCGACGAGTGCCACGCGACGCCAGGTCGAGCGGCACAGTGCGGCCATGAACGTGGCCAGCGCGATGGCGGCCATCAGCGTCGAGAAGCCGCTGCACGCTTCCGACACTTCGAAGACCTGTCGCGGGAGTTCGATCTGCGTGTAGTACATGCTGGCGCGCACCCCGAGCCACTGCAGCAGGTCGAGCGTCAACTGTGCGGTGATGTTGCGCAGCAGCAGATGGTTCGCGATCAGGCTCGGCAGCGGGATCAGGAACACCCCGAGCAGCAGCGGCAGGGCGAGTGCACGCAGACGCGTGCGACCGAGCAGCAGCAGCACCATGCCCGGGAGCGACAACACCAGGCCGATCGATGCCAGCTGCTGGTTGCGCGTGCCCGAGTCGAGCACCGCCAGGAAGACGCCTGCAGCGAGCAGTGGCAGACCCCAGAGCGAGACGTCGAAGGGTGCATCGCGCTGCTTGCGCAGGGCGCTGCGCGCCAGCAGAACCATCAGCACGGCGATGATCAAGCTGTGGTTGTTGTGCCAGAAGCTTCCCGTCCAACGCGCGTACATCCACAAGAGTGCCTGGGCGAAGACGCCGACCCACAGTGCGAGTGCGATCGCGACGCCGGGCGGCACGCGGCGCAGCGCCATCAGCCAGTCCGATGCGGTGCCTGCGAGGCCCAGGCGCGGGTGGGTCGAGCGGTACCAGAGGTAGAAGAGGCCCGAGGCCGCGCCGATTGCCAGCGAGGCTCCGGTGCTCTTGGGCGCGAAGGGGCTCTGCGACACCAGGAAGGCGGTCAGCAGCGCAATGCAGATGTCTAGCAGGCGGACGCGGTTCATCGGGCCTCGACGCCGCGGATCCCGGGCGACCGCCGGCGTCGTGGAGGGACACCCGTGGCGCATGCGCGGTGCTGTCTCGGACGCAAACCGTCGCAGAGTGCTCCCGGGCGGGCAAGCGCCTGCGGCGCTGCGCAGTCCTCACGCAGCCGCGCCGCAGGAGGCGGTGTCGCGCCTGCACACGTGCGCGCACGGTCGCGCCGGCGCCGCTCCCGCGTGCTTTGCGGCGGGCAGCCGGGGTGTTAGCTTCCGCGCCTGCTCGCGACAGGGGCGCCGCGGCGGCGCCCGTTGCAACTGCACTCGCCACGCCTGTCGGTCGGCGTCGGCCACGTGCCCTGTGCCGTTGTCGGCGGGTCGGGCCGGCCCGGCGGGCCTTGCGACGCGGAGAACGAATCGGAATGAGCGCCAGCGGAGAGAACGTCGCAACGGCGCAGAGTGTCGGGGCCAGCGGCCCCTACCACGAAGTGCGCATCGCACGCATCGTGCGCGAGACCGCCGATGCCGCCTCCTTCGTGCTCGATGTTCCGGAGGAGATCGCCGACCGCTTCGCCTACCGCGCCGGACAGTTCCTGACCTTCCGCGTGCGCGTCGGCGAGGAGCGCCTGGTTCGCTGCTACTCGCTGGCGAGTTCGCCCGACACCGACGACGAACTCAAGGTGACGGTCAAGCGCATCGAGGAGGGTCGCGTCTCGAACTGGATGAACGAGACGCTTGCGGTCGGCGATGTGCTCGAGGCCATGCGTCCGGCCGGCGTCTTCTGCCTCCAGGAGCGAACGACGCCGCTGGTCCTGTTCGCCGGCGGCAGCGGCATCACGCCCGTCATCTCGATCCTCAAATCCGCGCTCGCGACCAGTGCGCGGAGCGTGCGCCTTGTCTACGCCAACCGCGATCGCGACGCGATCATCTTCCGCGAGGAACTCGATGCGCTCGGCGCCCGTCACGGCGACCGTCTGGAGGTGATCCACCGCCTCGACGTCGAGGACGGCTTCGTCGACCGCGAGGCGGTCGAGCGCTACATCGGCGACGACCTCGACGCGGACTTCTACGTCTGCGGCCCGGGTCCCTTCATGGACACCGTCGAGGCGGCGCTCGAAGCGCGCCGGGTGCCCGCCGAGCAGATCTTCATCGAGCGTTTCGTCTCCCTGACGGCCGAGGAGCACGCTGCCGGCATGCCGGCGGCGGCCGCCACGGGCGGTGCACTGCGCGAGCCCGGCGACGCCGCGCCGACGACCGTATCGATCCGGATCGACGGCGAGCTTCACGAGGTGCCCTATGTGCCCGGGCAGACGCTGCTGGAAGCGGCACAGGCGGCGGGGCTCGAGCCTCCTTTCGCCTGCGAAGAGGGCTACTGCAGCTGCTGCATGGCGAAGCTCGCCGCGGGCCGCGTGCGCATGCTGACCAACGACGCGCTCGACGAGGACCAGGTCGAGGAAGGCTGGGTGCTGACCTGCCAGAGCATCCCGCTCTGCGACGAGATCGAGGTCGACTACCCCGACTGAGGGCGCAGTGGGGCCACCGCCCGCACGCGTCCGTCCGTCGCCTCAGTCGAGGTCCACGCCGACCGCGCGCGACAGCTGCTCGAGAGCCTCGTCGGGATCGGTCACGCGGATCGTGGTCATGCCCATCGCCCGCGCCGGCTTGAGGTTGGCGCCGATGTCGTCGAGGAAGATGGCCTGGTGCGGTGCCACCCGGAGGCGGTGGCACACGAGTTCGTAGATGCGCGGGTCCGGCTTGCGCAGGCCCTCGACGACCGATTCGACGAACACGTCGAAGTGCGCGGCGAGCGCGCGGGTGCCGTCCTCTGCGCCGGCCTCGTCGCTGGCCCAGTTGTTGGTGAGTGCCGCCAGGCGCAGGCCGGCGGATCGCAAGCGCCCGAGGGCGGCGATCATGCGCGGGCGCGGCTGCGCGGCCTCGCCCATGGCGGCGAAGAGAGCGCGCGCTTCGACCCGGTGGCCGGCCGCGGCGCACTCGCGGCCGAAGGCGTCGTAGAACTCGTCCATTGCCAGCTCGCCGCGCTCGAGCCGCGACCACGCGCCGTCCGGAGCGCCGGCGACCACGACGCGGTTGACGAGCCCCTCGGGAAGGCCGTGCGCGCGTTCGAAGGCGGCGATGGCGTGCAGCGGCGAGCCGAGCACGACGCCGCCGAGGTCGAAGATGACGGCGCGCGCCGGCGCTGCCGGCGGCTGCGACCGGTCGTCGCGCACAGGAGGATCGTGCATGCGTGCACGCTAGCGGATCTGTGTCCTTGCCCCGGGGATCGTGCGATGCCGCACGCGGCGTTCGCCCGTCAGCACGAGCAGCTCGTCGAGCACGCGCTCGACCCGGTCGTAGCCGTCGAGTTCGGTCGGCGTGAAGCCTTCGGCGAGCGCCGTGGCGGCGAGGCTCGGCGCCAGCACGAGGGCGGCGCCGGCCAGCGATGCGCGGCGCAGGAAGCTGCGACGCGATCGCTTTCCCGCGACTCCTCCCGCGAGCGCCGTCGCCGCGCCGAAGGCCGCGAAGCTGCGCTGTCCGTCGCGGCGATACAGCGCGCGCTCGCGGCCGCGGTCGAGCAGGCCGCGCGCCTGCTGCAGGGCCGTGACCGAGGGCACCGGAAGCGCCGTGCCCGCACCGCCGACCTCGATCTCGGCGAGGACACCCGCATGGTCGGAGTAGGCGCCGGGGCTGCCCTCGATCTCGATCTCTTCGTCGAAGCGGCGCCCTGCATCGACGATGCGCAGGCCGCGTCGCGCGCCCGCACGCGCCAGCACGTAGTCGATCCGCTCGTCCGGTGCGCCGCGGTGACCGCGGTAGGGCGAGCCGCTGATCGCGGTCGCCTCGGGGTGGCCGACCGCCGCCGCGGCGTCGACGAGCCGCGTGATGCCCGCGAGCACCTGCATCTCTTCGCGCTCGGGGGTCGCGTTGAGGTCGCCCATCACGACGATGGGGCGGGAGGAGCGCGCGACTGCTGCGGCGATCTCGACGATCTCGGCGACACGGTGGCCCTCGTACTCGTCCTCGAAGCCGACGCCGCGGCCGTAGGCGGCGTGCAGGTGTGTCGCCACGACTTCGAGCGCGCCGTCGGGCGCGGAGATCTCGACCTGCACGAATCCCTTGCCGCCGTAGTAGTCGGCGTGCTGCAGGCGCTGCGGCAGGCCGCACAGCGTGAAGGGGCGGAAGCGGTGCCGGGCGATCGGCCAGCGCGACAGCACCAGCAGGCCACTGCCGCCGAAGCTGCGGTTGCGGTGCCAGGCGTGGGGCAGCCCGGCGCGGGCGCCCGCAGCGACGAGCGTGTCGCGCGCCCAGGGCGTCCAGACTTCCTGGAAGGCCACGACGTCGGCCGACAGCGCGGGCAGCGCCTGAGCGATCGCGCGCATGCGAGCGTCGGGGGAGCGGCTGATGGGGCTCGGCAGTCCCCACACGTTCAACGTAAGCAGCCTCGCTCGCATGCCCCGGGACCCCGCGTTTCCTGCTCTCTTCGTCAAGCTACCCGAGACCCTTGCGCCGGCAAGCGCACTGAGCTGGCATCCGCCCTTCGCGGGCGCGCAGCGCTAGAGCAGTCGCGCCCGCACAGCCGCGTCGTGCCTCGCGACACGAGGAGGTGTCATGTACGAGCAGATTTCCTGTCGCGTCGAGGATCCGGTCGCGATCCTCACGCTCGATCGGCCGGAGCGCCTGAACGCCTGGACGCTCCAGATGGCGGCGGAGGTACGACACGCAGTGGCGCGGGCGGAAGCCGACGAGCGGGTCGTTGCGATCGTGCTGACGGGGGCAGGCCGAGGTTTCTGTTCAGGCGCCGACCTCGAGGACCTGCGCGCGCTCGGCGACGGCGGCGCACCGGCGAAGGTGCCCGACGGGCTCGACGCCGAGCCAGGAGATCCGGACCTCGAGGACTTCCGCGGCACCTACACCTACCTGATGTCGGTGCGCAAGCCGGTGATCGCGGCGGTCAACGGGCCCTGCGCCGGCATGGCCCTTCCGATCGTGCTGGCCTGCGACCTGCGTTTCGCTTCCGATCGCGCCTTCTTCACGACCGCCTTCGCGCAGCGCGGCCTGGTCGCCGAGTGGGGCACCGCGTGGTTGCTGCCGCGGCTCGTCGGTCCGGCGCACGCGCTCGACCTGCTCTTCTCGGCGCGGCGTGTGGCGGCCGATGAAGCCGAGCGAATCGGTCTCGTCAACCGGGTGCTGCCGCACGAGGAACTGATGTCCTTCGTGCAGGGCTACGTGGGCGAGCTGGCCGCGAACAGCTCGCCCACCTCGATGCGCATCATGAAACGGCAGGTCTACGAGCAGCTGTGCCAGCCGCTCGGGCCGGCCGAACGCGAAGCCTTCGATCTGATGACGCGCAGCTTCGGTCACCCCGACTTCAAAGAAGGAGTCGAGGCCTTCCTGGCGCACCGCCCGCCGCGTTTTCAACGGATCTGAGGGCCACCGGCGCGCGCGACGGCGGCGGCCAGGCTCTCGGCGTCGCGCCCGACGAACAGGAGGCCCGGTGCTGCTGCGTCGTAGCAGCGCACGTCGCCGCCACTGCCGCGTGGGGCCACGGCGCTGTCGTCCGCTTCGGCGGGCGCTGCGTGCGCGACGTAGAAGGCGAAGTGCAGCCGCGTGCCCGGTTCGAGCGAGAAGTCGCGGCGCACGGCCTCGCGCGCGCGCCGCAGCGCGCCGAGCGCCACGATGCCCATCGTGAAGCGCGCGTTGAACTCGCCGGCTGCGCGCAACCCGGCCGGCGGGCCGGCGTCCCGCGGGTCGGGCCGGAAGCGGAAGCCGTCGACGCCGCAGGGCCCCCAGTAGCCGCGCTGCGCCGCCTCGCCGGCCAGCCCGGCGGCGGCCTCGCGCATGGCATCGTCATCGCGGCTGCCGGAGAAGACACGCCCCTTCGAGTCGACTTCGCCGCAGTGGCCGAGCGGCCGGCCCGCGGCCGAGACCAGCGAGCGCAGGCTGCCGAGCAGCGCGATCGCTCCGTCGCGCGCGACATGCAGCGCAACCGACAGGTCCTCGCTGCGCGCCAGCCACGGTTCGAGCACGGCGCCGCCGCGGGCGGCCAGACGCGGCAGTGCCTTGCGCAGAGCGGCGAGGTCCGGCGGCTGCGCCGCGCCGCGCACCTGCCCGCGGCCGCTGCCGCCCTGGCGTGGCTTGCACACGAACGTCGCCGGGCCGGCGCCGCCACGCTGCCAGCCGGCGAGCGTGGCGGCGATGTCATCGAGCGCCGCGTCCGCAGTCGCGAGTTCGGCGGGCGAGTACACGCGCACATAGGCGGAGAGCCCGGGCGGCTGCGGGCCGGCCTCGAGCGCGAAGGCCTTGTCGTGCACGGCGCGCACCCGTTCGGGCGGTGGGGCATCGTCGGCCCGGGCCGCCGGGTCTCCGGCGTACCATGCGACGCGGCCGCGCTGCGGCAGCCACGTGAATGCGGGTTCCGCGGCGCTTGCGCGCAGCGGCCGGGGCCCTTCGCTGCAGGCGGGTGCGGCGAACAGCGCGGCCCACGCGCGCGCAGCGCTTGCGACCGGCGTCCGACGCAGCGCGTCCTCGACGGGCAGTTCCTCGTCGGCGCCCAGGTTCGGAACGAGCGTGGCGCCCGCCGCGCTCACGCCGGCGAGCGGCGCGCGTTCGACGTCGCGGGTGCGTCGCGCACGTGGGCGATCAGCGACTCGTCGAGGCCGGCGCGACGTCGCGACGCCGCGTCGAAGTGCCGCGAGCGCGCTCGCGCGGCGGACAGCGGGAAGGGTACGCAGGCGCGGTAGCGCGCCGCGTCGTCGGGTTCGCCGCGCAGGTGGCGCAGCGCACGCACTGCGCGGCGCACGTGGCCGACCTCGTCGTCGTGGACACGCTGGCACACGTGCGCGCTCTCGTCGTCACCGGCCGCGGCGAAGGCGTCGCGGTACACGAGCGTGAAGTCGAGGTTGGCCTGCTCGAGCGTCAGCCCCATTGCAGCGAGGAAGGCGGCCGGGCCGGCGTCCGAGGCGCGGATCGCGGGCACCTGTCGCCAGAAGTAGTCGTTCTGGGCGTGATCGCCCGGGCTCGAGCCGTGCGCTGCCAGGCGCGCCAGGTACAGGCGGCAGTGGCGCTGCTCGTCCGCAAGCGTGAGGGCGAAGTCGTGGCGCAGCCGTGCATCGAGCCGCGGCCAGCGCAACAACGCCCATGCAAACAACTCGACCGCCATCAGTTCGTGATGTGCGAAGCGCGCCAGGCAGCGCGTTCGCGCGGCCGGGTCGCCGAGCTGGTCCGGCCGCGGCAGCCGCCCGGCGCCGGGCCGGGCCGCGAGCGCCGGGGCGCGCGCCGGCGCGTCGATGTCGATTGCTTCGCCGGGTGTGCCGTCGTCGAGCGCCTCGGCCGTGTGCAGCTTGGTTTCGAGGTCGCCCGCGCGCAGGATGCGGAGGCAGTGGTCGCGCAGAGAGGTCGGCATCGGGCGGCCAGCATACCGCGGCCGTCAGCGGGGTCGGCGGGCGCGCAGGACCGCGAGCTCGAGTTGCCAAGTGCGCGCTTCGCGGTCGAGCGCGAAGGTGGCTGCGATCTCGTCGGGCGCGGCCCGGAAGAGCGCGCGCAGGCCGCGCACGGCATCGGGCGGCGTGCGCATGCGCCGCGTCCAGGCGTCGAAATCGAGCGGGCAGGCGTGCCGCCCGATGCAGGCGACGTCCTCGAAGCCTGCTTCGCGAAGCATTGCCTGCCACTGCGAGATGCGCTGGTTGCGCACGTGGGAGGGGTCGCGCAGCACTTCGATGGCCTGCAGATAGCTGTCACAGCCGTCGTCCTCGGGCGCGATGCTGTCGGACAGCCGCAGCCAGCCGCCGGGACGCAGCACCCGCCGCGCCTCGCAGACGAAGCGCGAGGCGTGCGGGAAGTGATGGGCGGCCAGGCGCGAGACGACGCCGTCGAAGCGGGCGTCCGCGAAGGGCAGCGCCTCGGCATCCCCCGCATGCGTCTCGACGTTGCGCAGGCCACGTGCTCGAGCGCCATCGCGCGTCTGCGCACGCATGGCGGCGGTCAGGTCGAGGGCGGCGACACGCCCTTTGGGCAGGGCTGCTGCGAAGGCGAAGGCAGTGTGGCCAGCACCACTGCCGACGTCGAGCACGTGCTCGTCGCCGCGCAGGTCGACGCTCGCGAGCATGCTTCGCAGGTCCGGGCCGTCGCGATGCGGCCAGCTCTGCGCGTAGTCGTGGGCGGCCGCGCCGAAATGCGCGCGAACCGATGCCTTGACGTCGTGGGGATCCATGGCGGCGGGGCTCCTCGGCGCGGGGGCGCCGTGTCTTCCGGGCGGCGCGCGGCTACGGTCCGGTTTGAATCGATTGTAAATAGTTAACAGAGGATAACTATGGCCGCCACTTCAAGAGTCTTTCCCGCGGTCGAAGCGCTCGTGCGCCTGTCGGAACTCGTCGAGGAGCGCCGGCGCCAGCTCGCGCGCGAGGCGGGGCTCGGCGAGCTGCAGTTGCGCGTGCTCGAGGGCATCGGCCGCAGCGACTTCATGCCCTCGCTGTTCGCGCGCGGGCGCCGCACGAGCCCCGCGGCGGTGTCGCGGGCGCTGCGCCAGCTGATCGACGGCGGCCTCGTGGCTGCGAGGATCTGCGCGGACGACGCGCGCCGGCGCGCCTACACGCTGACGCCCGCCGGCCGGCGCGTGCTGGCGCGCGTACGCAAACGGCGCGAGCAGGCGCTGCTCGCCGTCTGGGAGGGGCTTCCGTCGCGCGAGCTCGACCGCTTCGCGCACTTCGCCGAGCGCCTCGCGGAGCGGCTCGAGGCCCACGCGCGCGAGGTCGATGCGCGCGAGTGACCGGCGCAGCGGTCGCGCCCGCGCTTGGTCGTCACAGTGAAACGTGTTTCAATAGGACCCCGATGGATTCAGGGGACCGATCGCGACGGATCGTCGAGGCTGCGGCCGAGCTCGCGGAGCATGGCGGCTTCGAAGCCGTGCGTCTGCGCGACGTCGCCGCCCGCGCCGAAGTGGCGCTCGGCACCCTCTACCGCCGTTTCGGGAGCAAGGAAGAGCTGCTGATCGCTGCACTCGAGCGCGAGACGGTGGGTCTCGAGGAGCGCGTCTACGCGAAGCTGCCGAGCGCGGTCGACGTCGTCGAACGGCTGTCGAGCCTGTACGCGCTGATCACGCGCAACCTGTGTCGCAAGCCGAACCTGGCACGCGCGATGCTGCGCGCCCTCGTGACCGGCACGCCCGGCATGGCCAAGCGGCTCGAGGAGTTCCACGCACGTCTCGAGCGCATCACCGTGGCGGCGCTGCGCGGCGGTGTGCCCGAGCGCGACGCCGACGTCGATGCGGGTGAGCGCCGACTGGCGTGGCACCTCGACATGGTCTGGTTCGCCCTGATCATCGGCTGGTCGAGTGGCGTGCACACGCAGGGCGAAGTCGTCGAGAAGATGGGCGAAGCGGTGCGGCTGGCGATCGAAGGCGCGCGGCGTCTGGACTGAGTCCGGACCGAGCCTGGGCCGAGGGACGGACGGAGCGCCGCGCTGAGGGCTTGCGCGGTGGTGGTGTGCGCGCGGCGCCGCGCGAGGGTTCGAGCAGGAGGAGAACAGCAGAGATGGGAGACGCGGAGCTCAAGCACGACTCGCCGAGTACGTCGGCAAGGTCGTCGGCCCGCCCGAGACCGGGATCGACGCGGTCAACGAGTCGATGATCGCGCACTGGTGCGAGGCGCTCGGCGACCGCAACCCCGTCTACACCGACCCGGAGGCGGCGGCCCGTTCGGTGCACGGTGGCCTCGTCGCACCGCCGACGATGATGCAGGCGTGGGTGCTCAAGGGCTTCGCGATGGCCGACGCCGACGCCGAGCCGGAGGGCCTGCAGGAGGAACTGCACGCCCTGCTGTCGAGCCACGGCTACACCGGCGTGATCGCCACCAACTGCGACCAGGGATACACGCGCTACCTGCGCCCGGGCGACCGCGTCGAGGCGGTGATGACGATCGAGTCGGTCTCCGAGGAGAAGGCGACCGCCGTCGGCACCGGCTACTTCATCGAGACGCGTACGAGCTTCCGCGACCAGCACGGCGAAGAGGTCGGCTGGATGACCTTCCGCGTGCTCAAGTTCAAACCGGGGCCGCAGCAGCAGGCCGCCGCCTCCTCCGACGATGGCGCCCCGCCGCCCAGGCCTGGACGCATCCGCCCGCCGCTCAGCCAGGACGTGGCCTGGTGGTGGGAACGCGTCGCGCAGGGTCACATTCCCATCCAGCGCTGCAGCGCCTGCGGCACGCTTCGTCACCCGCCGCGGCCGATGTGTGGCAAGTGCCAGTCGATGGAGTGGGATGCGGTCGATGCCAGCGGCCGCGGCCAGCTGCACAGCTGGGTGGTGTTGCACCACCCGCCGCTGCCCGGTTACGAACTGCCGATGCGGGTCGGCCTGGTCGACCTCGAGGAGGGGACACGCCTGGTCGCGAACCTCGAGGGCGTGTCGCGCGAGGACGTGCGCATCGGCATGCCGCTGCAGGCGCACGTCGAGGAAGTCGACGACACGGGCTTCAAGGCGCCGGTCTTCCGGCCGGTCGAGTGAGGGCGCGATCATGGGGCTGAAGTACGAAGACATCTGCGTCGGCGACGAGCTGCCGGAACTCGAGATCCCGATCACGGCGGCGCTGATCGTCGGCGGCGCGCTGGCATCGCGCGACTTCACGCCCGTGCACCACGACACGGCCGCAGCACGCGCCACGGGGGCGCAGGACATCTTCATGAACATCCTGACGACCAACGGTCTGGTCGGACGCTATGTGACCGACTGGGCCGGGCCGGATGCGGTCCTGACGGAGGTCGGCATCAAGCTCGGTTCGCCGAACCATCCGGGCGACGTGATGAAGCTGGTCGGCAGCGTGGAGGCAAAGGACGACGCCACGCGAAGCGTTCGTGTGCAGCTCGTCGGCAAGAACGGCTGGGGGCATCACGTGGAGGGACGGGTCGCCCTGACCCTGCCACTGAAGTGAAGCCCCGCGGAGGGCGCGGGCGCGGGCGCCCACGAAGAGCAGCGACGGAGGCGGCGCGCCCGGCGAGGCGGCGCCGCGAGGAGTTGGACCCATGGCAGCTTCCCTGCGCGACAAGGCGGCGATCGTCGGCATTGGTCACACCCGCTACAGCAAGAATTCGGGTGTCTCCGACCTGCGGCTTGCGGTCGAGGCGAGCGCAGCGGCGATTGCCGATGCCGGCCTCGCGCCGAGCCAGATCGACGGCATCACGACCTTCGACATGGATGTCTCGGACGGCATCGAGGTGGCGCGCGCCGTCGGCTGCGGCGACCTGACCTTCGAGAGTCGCGTGCCCTACGGCGGCGGCGCCTGCATCGGTGTGATCCTGCAGGCGGTGATGGCCGTCGCGACGGGCGTCGCCAACTATGTGCTGGTGTATCGCGCCCTCAATGGTCGCTCCGGCCACCGCTTTTCGATGGGTGTTTCGGGGGACATGATCACCTCCGACACGGTGCACTACGGCTGGTACATGCCTTCGGGCCTCGTGACGCCAGCGAGCTGGGTGGCGATGTTCACGCAGCGTTATTTCCACGAGACCGGGCTCGGTCCGGATGCGCTGGCCGAGGTGGCCATCCAGACCCGCAACCACGCCGTCAACAATCCGAACGCCTTCTTCCATGAGCGGCCGCTGTCGCGCGACGAGTACATGGCGTCTCGCATGATCTGCGAGCCGCTGCGCCTCTATGACTGCTGCCAGGAGAGCGACGGTGGGGCCGCGGTGGTCGTGACCACGCCCGAGCGGGCGAGGGACCTCGCGCAGAAGCCCGCCATCGTGCGCGCGGTGGCGCACGCATCCGCGGACGACCAGGAGCAGATGACGAGCTTCTACCGCCCGAACATCGCGCGCATTCCCGAGATGGAGCTCGTGGCGAAGCAGGTCTGGGAAATGAGTGGCCTCGGCCCCGAGGACATCGATTGCGCCGTCATCTACGACGCCTTCACGTCGATCGTGCTGATGCAGCTCGAATCCTTCGGGTTCTGCGCTCCGGGCGAGTCGGGCGCCTTCGTCGCGGACGGCAACCTGTCGGTCGGCGGTCGCCTGCCGACCAACACGCACGGCGGGCAGCTGAGCGAGGCCTACATCCACGGCGTCAACGGCATCGTCGAAGGAGTGCGGCAGATCCGCGGCACTTCGCTCAATCAGCCGCAGAAGAACGACCACACGCTCGTGACCTCCGGCGTCGGAGTGCCGACGAGCGCAATGATCCTGGGTCAGGCCTAGCGGCCCGGGAAGGGGAAGAGGACATGCCGGAAGCTGTCATCGTCGAAGCGAAGCGCACTCCGATCGGGCGCGGCAAGATGATCAAGGGAGATCTGTCGGGCATCCATCCGGCGCACCTGCTGCAGCACGTGCAGACGGGCGTGCTCGAGGCTGCAGGGGTCGACCCGCGTGAGCTCGAACAGATCGTGGGTGGCTGCGTGACGCAGGCGGGCGAGCAGTCGAACAACGTCGTGCGCAACGCCTGGCTCACGCGCGGCGACCACTACCACGTCGCCGGCACCACCGTCGATGCGCAGTGCGGTTCGGCACAGCAGGCCAACCACATGGTGTCGGCCTTCGTGCGCGCGGGCTCGATCGACTGCGGTATCGCCTGCGGCGTGGAAGTGATGAGCCATGTCGGGCTCGGTGCCAACGTCATCAACGGCCCCGGCTATTTCCAGACCCCCGATTGGCCGTGGGACGCGACGCCGGACCAGTTCACGACGGTCGAGCGAATCGTCGAGAAGCGTGGCATCACGCGCGAACAGGTGGATGCGTTTGCGCTGCGCTCGCAGCAACTCGCTGCGCGCGCGCGCGAGGAAGGTCGCTTCGAACGCGAGATCCTTCCCGTCGACGCACCGGTGTTCGGGGACGACGGCGCCCCGACCGGCGAGACGCGGCGGGTGGCGCAGGATCAGGGCATCCGGCCCGACACCAGCGCCGAGGGGCTCGCGGCACTCAAGCCGGTGGTGGAGGGCGGTGTGCACACGGCCGGAAACTCGTCGCAGATCTCCGACGGTGCGGCTGCAGTGCTGTGGATGTCGGCAGAGAAGGCGAAGGCGCTCGGTTTGCAGCCGCGAGCCCGCATCCTGTGGGACGTGGTCGTCGGCGCCGACCCCTACTACCTGCTCGACGGGCCGATCGACGCGACCGAGAAGATCCTGCGCAAGTCGGGCATGACGCTATCCGACATCGACCTGTTCGAGGTGAACGAGGCTTTCGCGGCCGTCGTGCTCTCGTGGCTGCAGGTCACCGGCGCCGACATCGACAAGCTGAACGTCAACGGAGGCGCGATCGCACTCGGCCACCCGGTCGGCGCAACCGGCTCGCGCCTGATCGTGACGGCGCTGCACGAACTCGAGCGGCAGGACAAGAGTACGGCCTTCGTCAGCATGTGTTGTGGTTCGGCGCTCGGCACCGGAACGATCATCGAACGTCTGTAGCAGGCCACCGCGCGGCGACGCAGTGCGGGACGCGGCAGCGGGGGAGGAAGTCATGGGTGAACTCGAAGGCAAGGTGGCGATCGTCACGGGTGCGGCGCGCGGGCTCGGCCGCTGCGAGGCCCTGGCGCTCGCGGAGCAGGGCGCGCGCGTGGTGGTGAACGAACTCGGTGTTGCGGCCGACGGCAGCGGGCGCGACGAGGGGCCGGCGCGCGAGGTCTGTGACGAGATCAAGTCGCGAGGCGGCGAGGCGGTCCCCCACTTCGGCGACGTCGCAGACTGGGACGATGCGCGCGGCATGATCGAAACGGCGGTCGATGCCTTCGGCGAGCTCAACATCCTGGTCAACAACGCGGGCTTCTGTCGCGACGTCATCCTGCACAAGATGAGCGAGCAGGACTTCGACTCGGTCGTGCGTGTGCACCTGAAGGGTCACTTCTGCACGATCCGCCACGCGGTCGCCTACTGGCGCGACCGCGCAAAGAGCGAGGGCAAGGCACCCTACGGTCGCATGGTGAGCACGGCGAGCGAGTCCTACCTGTTCTCGCAACCTGGCCAGCCCAACTACGCGCCGGCCAAGGCGGGTGTCGTGTCGCTCACGATGGGTGCTGCGCAGTTGATGGAGAAGTACGGCATCACGGCCAACGTCTTCATTCCGCGCGCGCGTACGCGCATGAATGCCGATGGGGTCTTCGCTGCGATGTTCGCGAAGCCCGAGGAGGGCTTCGACAACTTTGCGCCGGAGAACGCCACTCCGCTCGTGAGCTATCTGGCATCGCCGCGCGCTGCCAACATCTCGGGCTATGTGTTCGTGATCTGGGGGCGCTCGATGCGCGTCATCCATGGGCCGCAGCTCGGCGAGGAGTGGACGAGCGACGAGCGCTGGAACCTCGACTCGATAGACTCCGTGTTGCAGCCCTTCATGGAAGGGCGAGGCGGCGTCGTCGAGGGCGGCTACGCACTGCCGCCCATGTAGCCCTCTGTCGCTCCATTCGGCGGGGGATGGCGTCAGGCCACGAGTGCGTGCCCCAGGTTCTCGAGTTGCTGCGTCGCACCGCCGAGTTCGACATCGAGCGCCTTGGCCCACAGGAAGAAGCGGTGGATCGGGTAGTCGATGTCGACGCCGATACCGCCGTGCAGGTGTTGCGCCGAGTGCACGATGCGCTGCCCGCCGCGTGACGCCCACCAGCGTGCGACAGCGACGTCGGCCGCAGGATCGCGTCCTTCGTCGAGCTTCCAGATCGCCTGCCAGAGTGTCGAGCGCATGCACTCGGTGTCGATGAAGGCGTCGGCCGCGCGCAGCGCCACACCCTGGAAGGTGCCGATCGGCCGGCCGAACTGCTTGCGTCGGGAGACGTA
>Ga0114931_10006295_pt1 | contig 14596 bp, 11 predicted proteins | sample 2SBtaG_FD_89579 | JGI IMG/M metagenome (GOLD analysis project Ga0114931, IMG submission 89579) | Deep subsurface microbial communities from Kolumbo volcano to uncover new lineages of life (NeLLi) - 2SBTROV14_V59a metaG | ecosystem: Environmental > Aquatic > Marine > Volcanic | place: Kolumbo...
TACCTTCGACTGGTCAACGGTTGGCGAACACTATGCCGAAATCATCAGGTGTACTGTCCCGGACAATGATTGAAAATGGCTGGATCGCCGGCATTTTGACGGACTGGTAGTGACCTGTATCACCGTATTTGTTACTGTGTTCACAGTTAAAGATACGCACCCTTAAGTCGACATACTACTGAGTAATTTCGCATTCGGGGCGTGGTTCTGCAAACGAACGTTCATGATTGATTTCCAAAGAGAAAACCCGTACCCATTAGTTGACAACGTTGAGAATTAATGTACTTTTAGCGTGTTGTGCCAGATTGCTGCTCACTCAACCCGGAACGAGAACATGACAGGGATCACAGTGTTAATGAACCTTTACTACCATAGTGCCTTAAGCCATGGCCACAGCTAATCCGACAGCACAACTCAGCGGGCTCGCGCGCCGGCTCGTCATGGACGGTCTGCTCAGCGAGACAGATGCAACCAGCGCCCAGGACGGGGCATTAAAAAATCGCAAAAACTTCGTCAGCTACCTGGTTGAGAACAAGATCCTGAAGAGCCGTGATATAGCCTGGTCCAGCGCCCAGGAATTTGGTGTCCCGTTATTTGACCTGACCGCCATGGACATGGCAATTGCGCCCCTCGCCCTGATCAGTGAAAAACTTATCTTGCAACATAATGCCCTGCCACTCGTCAAGCGTGGCAATCGACTCTATGTGGCCGTGTCTGACCCGACCAATCTTGGCGCCATTGATGAATTCAAGTTTCACACCGGCATCAATACCGAGGCCGTCCTGGTTGACGAGGAGCACCTGCGCGAGGCGATGGGCAAGGCGCTCGAGGCGCTGGACACCACCATGTCCGAGCTTATGGATGCGGATCTCGACAACATCGATATCGGTTCGGGAGAAGATGACAACAAGGATGGTGACTCAAGCGAGTCAGACATTGACGACACCCCCGTCGTTCGCTTCGTTAACAAGATCCTGCTGGATGCGATCAACAAGGGCGCATCCGATATTCACCTGGAACCTTACGAGAAAGAGTTCCGCGTACGCTTCCGCTCGGATGGCGTGCTGCATGAAATCACCTCACCACCGCGCTCACTGGCATTGCGCATCATTGCGCGTCTCAAGGTAATGAGCCGCATGAACATTGCCGAACGTCGTATCCCCCAGGACGGGCGCATCAAGATGAACCTGTCCCGCAATCGATCCATCGATTTCCGTGTCAATACGCTGCCTACCCTGTACGGCGAGAAGGTGGTACTGCGTATACTTGACGGCAGTGCCGCCCAGATGGGTATCGATGCCCTGGGGTTCGAGGAAGAACAGCAAAAGCTGTTCACCGATGCAATCAACAAACCGTACGGCATGGTACTGGTGACCGGTCCGACCGGCAGTGGTAAAACGGTCTCGCTGTACACCGGCCTCAACATGCTTAACACTCCGGACCGCAATATCTCCACCTGCGAGGACCCGGTCGAGATTAACGTTGTGGGCATTAACCAGGTAAATGTCAATCCAGTAGCGGGCCTCGACTTTGGTGTGGCATTGCGTGCCTTTCTGCGACAGGATCCTGACATCATTATGGTGGGCGAGATTCGAGACCTGGGAACGGCAGAGATTGCCGTAAAGGCCGCGCAAACCGGCCACCTGGTGCTATCCACACTGCACACCAACGATGCACCACAAACACTTACGCGCCTGGCTAACATGGGCGTACCCCCCTACAACATAGCTTCAGCCGTCCACCTGATTATGGCGCAACGACTCGCACGGCGGTTGTGCAATAGCTGCAAAAAAGAACTCGACATACCCCGTGAAGCCCTGCTCAAATCCGGCTTTAAAGAGGAGCAGGTTGATGACCTGACGATTTATGGCGCAGAAGGCTGTGATCAATGCACCAAGGGTTACAAGGGACGAGTCGGCATCTACCAGGTCATGCCGGTCTCGGAAGAGATGGGGCGCATTATTATGGAAGGTGGCAATGCCCTGCAGCTTGCGGAACAATCGAAGCGTGAGGGTGTTTCCGATCTGAGAGAATCAGGACTGAAGAAGGTTGCAGATGGAATGACCAGTCTTGAAGAAGTTGATCGCGTAACGAAGGACTAGATAATGGCTGAAAAAGCACTGAAACAACCAGATCTGTTTCTCTGGACCGGCACAGACAAGCGCGGGGTCAAGATCAAGGGGCAGACACAGGGCAACAACCCTGCACTCGTTAAGGCGACCTTGCGCAAACAGGGTATCAAGCCGATTTCGGTCAAGAAGCAAAGTACTCTCTTCAAAAAGGCACAAAAGAAGACCATCGTTCCAAAGGATATTGCGATCTTCTTCAGACAACTGGCCACCATGATGTCGGCCGGCGTACCTCTGGTGCAGGCATTCGAGATCATTGGCCGCGGCCACGAGAATGCGGGCATACGCGAACTCATCCTGAACATCAAGGCGGAGGTCGAATCAGGCACCAGCCTTTCCGAGACACTGGCAAAGCACCCGCTCCAGTTCGATGAACTGGTCATCAGCCTGGTAGGCGCCGGCGAACAGGCCGGTGTACTGGAAACCCTGCTGGATAAAATTGCGACCTACAAGGAAAAAACAGAATACCTGAAGGCGAAAATCAAGAAGGCCCTGTTCTACCCAACCGCCGTTATTATTGTTGCAGTCATCGTGACCGCCATCCTGCTGATTTTTGTGGTCCCCCAGTTTGAAGAGCTATTCAGCAATTTTGGCGCTGATCTGCCCGCCTTCACCCGTGTCGTGGTCGACCTCTCCAAATTCATGCAGCAGTACTGGTGGGTTGTATTCGGTATTGTTGCCGGTATCGGTGTCGGCTTTATGCAAGGCAAGAAGCGTTCGCGCAAGTTTAATCGCATGCTGGATCGTTTTGTCCTGAAGATGCCCATCGTTGGCCCCATCATGCACAAGGCCGCCATCGCCCGCTATGCCCGCACGCTGGCCACCATGTTTGCCGCCGGCGTGCCGCTGGTTGAAGCCCTGGAGTCCGTCTCGGGCGCTACCGGTAACGTGGTGTATTCCGATGCCGTGCTCATGATCCGTGACAGCGTGGCGACCGGCCAGCAGCTGACTTTCGCAATGAACCAGACCGGCCTGTTCCCCAACATGGTCGAACAAATGGTTGCCATTGGCGAGGAATCAGGCTCTCTGGATAACATGCTGAGCAAGGTCGCCGACTTCTACGAACAGGAAGTCGATGATGCGGTTGATGCCCTTAGCAGCCTGCTGGAGCCACTTATCATGTCCATCCTGGGCGTTCTCATTGGTGGCCTGGTTGTCGCCATGTATTTACCGATCTTCAAGATGGGCGCTGCAATCTAATCAATCTGCCGCACCTGCGGGTGCGCGTAGCTGTCATCGCGGGAAATCATGGAACTTTTGCTTCTGCTGGAATCATCCCCGGTGTTTTTCTTCGTCATCGCGGGCGTGTTGGGCCTGATGATCGGCAGCTTCCTTAACGTTGTCGTGCATCGCTTGCCCATCATGATGGAGTCGGCATGGAAACTTGAATGCCGGCAGCTTACGGGGGATGACAACGACGAGGCCCCGCCCCCGCCGCGCTTCAACCTGGTCACACCTGCCTCTCGCTGCCCTGCCTGCAATCACCGCATAACTGCTCTCGAAAATATTCCCCTGGTCAGTTACCTCCTCCTGAAAGGGCGCTGCTCGGGGTGTGAAGCGCGCATTTCACCGCGCTACCCGCTGGTTGAGCTGACCACGGCAGTCCTGTCTGTTATCGCGGCCATACATTTTGGTTACGGCATACAGGCACTCATGGCACTGTTCTTCACCTGGGCGCTGATACCGTTGTTCCTGATTGATTTCGATCACCAGTTACTCCCGGACAACATCACCCTGCCGCTGTTATGGGCCGGATTGCTGATCAGCCTTTTTGATGTATTTACAGACAGTCAGTCAAGCATTATCGGCGCGATTGCCGGTTACCTCTCGCTGTGGTCCATTTACCATCTATTCAGGCTGCTCACCGGCAAGGAAGGCATGGGTTACGGTGACTTCAAGTTACTTGCGGCCATCGGTGCATGGGTAGGCTGGCAGGCATTACCCGTTGTCATCCTGTTCTCTTCTGTGGTTGGCGCCGTCATCGGCATTGCATTAATCCTGTTCAAGGGACGGGACCATAGCCAGCCCATGCCCTTTGGCCCTTTCCTTGCCGCTGCCGGCTGGCTGACACTGTTATGGGGTAACGACATTATGCAGCTATATCTGCAATAATGACCGCGTGCCCCCGACCCATTCCGACCCCGACTCATCGGTAATACCTGAACCAGGTACGCTGGTCATTGGCCTGACAGGCGGTATTGGCAGCGGAAAATCAACCGTCGCCAACGGCTTTCTTGCGCTCGGTGTACCCGTCATAGACACTGACGAACTCGCCCGAGACCTGGTTGAACCCGGGCAACCGGCACTTGCTGAAATCGCGGCCGCTTTCGGGCCCGAAGTGCTCACCCCGGCCGGTAATCTTGATCGCGCCGCCGTGCGACAGCTCATCTACGCTGATCCCGCCCGCAAGTCGCAGCTGGAAGCAATCCTGCACCCTAAAATCCGCACCCTTGTCAGGGCATTACTGGCCGCAAGCGAGGCACCCTACAGCGTCGTGGTTATCCCCCTGCTGCTGGAGACCGGCTTCACCGATCTGGTAGATCGCATACTGGTCGTTGATGTGCCTGAAAATAAACAACTTGCACGCGTAACCGCGCGCGACGGACTACCGGAGGATGAAATTCTGGCCATAATGCAAACACAGGCCGACAGAACTACACGGCTGGCCGCGGCAGATGATATTATCGCCAATGATCAGGACATCTGCTCACTCAACGGGCACATCGAGAAACTACACAGGCACTATATGGAAATCTCCAATGAGCAGTAGCACCGGTACATCGACCGCCGAGCGCCCCGGCAAGACGGACACGGCAACAAGCAGTGCAACCGCCGGCACGGGCATCCGTGCTGTTCCCGAGAAGGTGCTGTATGAGCAGCCACTCAACGAGCGCATTAGAACTTTTCTAAGACTGGAATACCTGTTCAAGCAGGCGTCCTATCACCTGCCCCGCGAATCCGAGTGGGATAGCCGTGCCACGCTGACATGCATACTGGAAATTCTGGATATATTTGGCAATACCAACCTGAAGTCCGAGACGCTCAAGGAGCTGGAACGTCACTCGGCCACTTTAAAACGGCATGCCCAGCACCCGGATATCGACACCGGCAACCTCAACAAGCTGCTCGGCAACATTAATGAACGCATGGAGGGCATGCACCAGCTAAATGGCCAGATCGCCAATGATCTGAAGGCCAGCGAATTCCTGGTAAGCGTGCGCAAACGCTGCGCCATACCCGGCGGTACCTGCGATTTTGATATCCCGGCGTTCCATTACTGGTTAAAACAACCCAACAAGGTTCGCAGCAACGACCTGGCCCGCTGGCTGGGGAATTTTGATGCCATCGGCCAGGCAATCCAGCTGATCCTCAAGCTGACCCGGGACAGCACCGAGATGAAGCTGACGCTGGCGGCGGGGGGGGTATACCAGAGAACATTGGACCCGAATCGACCGTGCCAGCTGGTAAGGATTGCACTGCCATCGGAATTACCATTATTTGCCGAGCTGAGTGGTGGACGCCACCGCTTTACTGCCCGCTTTATGATGTTCTCCACTGCGGATGCGCGTGCACGACAAACGGATCAGGATGTGGAATTCGAACTCGCCTGTTGTGTAATCTAGGCTGCACCCTTGCCCTCGACCAGCCCGACACGATTAGTTAAATGTCCCACCTGCGGCACCCCGGTTGAGTGCTCCGACAAACAGCGCTGGCGCCCCTTCTGCAGCGAACGCTGCAAGTTGATCGATCTCGGCAGCTGGCTCGACGAAAGCCACAGCATCCCGGGCGACACTACAACGCCGTCAACCGGGAGCGACTGACGGCCAGTCACCCCACAGCCCCCCACAGCCCGCTGATAGCGGCTAAGCCCTGTGCACCCTGTTGCAGGGCTGGCTCCAGGTGCTCGCGGCGCATGCCGCCCAGCGCATAGACCGGCAGTGTTGCCTGTTCTGTCAGCGCACGCAGACCGCTAAACCCCAGTGGTCTGGCATCGGGATGGCTGGCAGTCTGCTGCACCGGTGAGACAACCACGAAATCCAGTCCCAGCTCGACTGCATGCTGCAGTTGTGCACGGTTATGGCAGGACGCGGCCACCAGGTAGTGCTCATCCAGTGGTCTGGCCGATAATGCCATAAGACGTTCACTGCCCAGGTGGACGCCGGCGGCGCCGAGCTCTTCTACCAGGCCGGGATCGGCATTCAAAAGCAGGCGGGTCCCTGTGAGCCGGCAACGTTGCAACACCTCGGGCACGAGCCGTCGATACCCGGCCATGGGCAACTGCCTGGCACGTAACTGCAGCAAGCCATAGCCCCTCGCCAGGGTCTGATCGAGTGCGGCAAGAAAAGCGGGGGTATCGCTGCCCGGCTCGGGCGTAATCGGGTAGTGAGAAGGCAGTTTCATGGCCGTCACGACAGGCCTGTTGGCCGCCGGCAGGGGATAGCCGCTTAACGCCTCCGGTGTCACCCACCGAACCTCCTGCCCCTCACGCCCGAATGGCTCACCACTGATCTCTTCCACACGCCACACATCCAGTAACACGGCCTTGTCAGGGTACTCGTGGTGTATGCGTATTAAGGGCTGCGCCCGGACGGGCAGAATCCCCAGTTCTTCTTACAGCTCGCGCTCCAGCCCGGCAAGTACGGACTCACCCGCTTCAAGCTTGCCCCCGGGGAATTCCCATAAGCCACCCTGGTGCACATGCGCCGGTCGCTTGCTGATCAGGACCTGGCCCTGGCTATTTGAAATCGCCGCCACGGCGACGTGGATAGACCCGGTCGCAGCACCCTTCACACTATCTGCCACGGTCGCAGAAACTTGCTATACAGGTCATCAGGTTCGGTATTCTGCGTTAATCTTCACATAGTCATACGACAGGTCACAGGTCCAGACCTGTTCACTGCTGTGACCGCGATTGAGCACCACCCTGATTGTCATTTCCGGCTGATCCATCAATCGCTGGCCCGCCTCTTCGGTATAGCCCGGGTCACGTCCACCCCCGCTGACAATACAGACCTCATCCAGGTAAATCTGGATATTCTCCAGGTCCAGTGCAGTAACACCGGCGCGCCCCACGGCCGCCAGTACCCTGCCCCAGTTCGGGTCAGCGGCAAAAATGGCCGTCTTCACCAGCGGTGAATGCGCGATGGTATAGGCGACCTGCAGGCACTCCTCACTGTTCGCGCCACCGTCAACGGCAACGGTAACAAAACGGGTTGCACCCTCACCATCACGGACAATTGACTGTGCCAGCTGGACACAGAGCGCCGACACCGCCGCAGAAAACGCCGCGTATTCCTGGCTATCCCGCGTAATTGCCGGCACCTCACTGTTACCCGTGGCGACCAGGACACAGGCATCATTGGTGGAGGTATCACCGTCGACGGTGATGCGGTTAAAGGATTTGTCCACGGCAGCGACCAGGCAATCGTGCAACAGGGCCTGGTCGATGGCGGCGTCCGTGGCAATAAAGCACAGCATCGTCGCCATATCCGGCCGGATCATACCGGCGCCCTTGGCAATACCGGTAAGGGTAACGGGCCTGCCGTCTATCATCAGGGTGTGCGAGGCGCCCTTGGGCACGGTATCCGTTGTCAGGATACCGCTTGCCGCTGCGGCCCACCCCTGCTCATCCAGCTGTGCAACGGCCAGCGGTATGCCGGAGACAAGCCTGTCAGTCGGCAGAGATTCGCCAATCACCCCGGTTGAGAACGGCAGTACCGCCTGCGACTGACAGCCGACCAATGTTGCCAGTGCATCGCAACAGGCCTGCGCATCCGCAATCCCGGACTGGCCGGTCCCGGCATTCGCATTGCCGGTATTGATCAACAACCAGGCGGGCCGGGTCTGCTGCAGGTGGTCTCGCGCGACAATGACAGGCGCCGCACAAAAGGCGTTTTGGGTAAATACCGCAGCCGTGGTTGAAGCGGCTGCCAGCTCCATCACTACCAGGTCAGGGTGACCCGGTGTCTTGATCCCGGCAGATGCAGTACCCAGGCGAAAGCCGTTTACGGGGTGTAATTCGGCAAGCGTGTCACTCAAGTCAGCTTGCCATGGCATTGCTTGTACTTTTTGCCAGAGCCACAGGGACAGGGCTCGTTACGGCCAATCTTCCTGCCGCCGCGGGTAAATGGAGAGGCCTTCTGCTCCTCGCCTTCACCACCTCCGCTGGACTCGCCCATGGCATTTGCCTCTGCATGGTGATAATTGACCTGGGACTGGCCACGGCGTTGTTCTTCAACGGCTTCCACGTCGGCCTCTGCGCGCACCTGCACCTTGGTCAGCACGCTGGTCACTTCATGCTTGATGCGATCCAGCATGTCCGAAAACATAACGAAGCCTTCTTTTTTGTACTCCTGCTTGGGATCTTTCTGCCCGTAGCCACGCAGGCCTATGCTCTGTCGCAGATAGTCCATGGCACCGAGATGTTCTTTCCATGCACCGTCGAGAATTTGCAGCATAACGGCCTTTTCAAAATGCCTGAGCACTTCCGCACCCGCCTGCTCTTCCTTGTCCTTGTAGGCCTGTAGCATGGTTTCAAGAATACGCTCGCGCAGTGATTCTTCATGCAGGTCATCGTCTTCTTCCAGCCAGTTAGTCACCGGCATCTCCAGAGCGTATTCCTGCATCAGGGCTTCTTCCAGACCCGCTACGTTCTACTGCTCATCCAGCGAGCCCGGCGGGATATACTCTGCTATCAATGAACTGACGACGTCTTCACGAACAGCATCAACGATATCGGAAATATCCTCGGTTTCCATCAGCTCGTTACGCTGTTCATATACAACCGATCGCTGGTCATTGGCAACGTCGTCATACTCCAGCAGGGTCTTGCGCATGTTGTAGTTATGCTGTTCAACCTTGCGTTGCGCGTTCTCGATCGCCTTGGATACCCAGGGGTGCTCGATAGACTCGCCTTTCTCCATCCCCAGCTTCTGCATCAGGCCCGCAACACGGTCGGATGCAAAGATCCGCATCAGGTTATCCTTGAGTGACAGATAGAAACGGCTCGAACCCGGGTCACCCTGGCGGCCGGAACGACCACGCAGCTGGTTATCGACACGACGGGATTCGTGACGTTCGGTACCGACTATGTGCAGACCACCGGCCTCCAGCACCCTGGCATGACGCTGATTCCAGTCTTCGGTCAGCGCCTTGATCTTTTCCCCGGACGGATCCTCCAGATTATCGATTTCGACCTGCAGGTTACCACCGAGTACGATATCCGTGCCGCGACCCGCCATGTTGGTAGCGATCGTTATTGAACCGGGGCGCCCTGCCCCGGCGACGATATGTGCTTCTCTCTCGTGCTGCTTGGCGTTAAGCACGGCGTGCTTGACGCCGGCCTTCTTTAACAGATTGGACAGATACTCGGAAGTATCCACTGATGCAGTACCGACGAGGACCGGCTGTCCGCGCTGCTGGCAATCACGCACGTCTTCCATGATGGCTTCGAATTTCTCTTCCATGGAGAGGTATACGAGGTCACCCATGTCATTCCTGACCATCGGGTTATGGGTAGGAATAACCAGCACTTCAAGGCCGTAAATCTGCTGTAATTCGAAGGCCTCGGTATCTGCGGTACCCGTCATGCCGGACAGTTTTTGATAGGTCCTGAAATAATTCTGAAAGGTAATTGAAGCCAGCGTTTGTGACTCGTTTTGTATAGGCACACCTTCCTTGGCCTCAACGGCCTGATGCAGGCCTTCAGACCAGCGCCTGCCAGGCATGGTCCGCCCGGTGAACTCGTCCACAATAACAATATTGCCTTCCTGAACGATATAATCGACATCTTTCTGAAATAACAAATTGGCACGCATCGCCGCGTTGAGGTGATGCATCATGCCCAGGTTGGCCGCATCGTAGAGGCTCTCGCCCTCATTCAGCAGGCCGGCCCTGGTCAGTAGCGCTTCTACATGCTCGTGACCATCATCTGTCAGATAAATCTGCTTGTGCTTTTCTTCCAGCGTATAGTCGCCCGGCCCGTCTTCCTCTTCCTGTGGCTTGAGCTCGTCAATCAAGGCATTCATTTTCAGATACAGGTCCGAACGCTCGTCAACAGGGCCGGAAATAACCAGCGGTGTACGCGCCTCGTCAATAAGGATCGAGTCAACCTCGTCAATAATGGCGAAATTTCTTGCGCGCTGTACACGATCATTGGCAGTAAATGCCATGTTATCGCGCAGGTAGTCAAAACCGAATTCGTTATTGGTTCCGTAAGTAATATCTGCCTCGTAGGCAGCCTTCTTGTCATCGAATGTCTGCCCCGACAATATCACTCCGGTCGTCATGCCCAGGAACGCGTATACCTTGCCCATCCAGTCAGAGTCGCGACGCGCCAGGTAATCATTAACCGTGACTACATGCACACCATTGCCGGCAAGCGCATTCAGGTAGGCCGGCAAGGTGGCAACCAGCGTCTTGCCCTCACCGGTCCGCATTTCTGCGATCTTGCCCTGGTGCAAGACCATGCCGCCAATCATCTGCACATCAAAATGGCGCATCTCCAGCGAGCGCCATGCCGCTTCCCGAACGGTGGCAAACGCTTCCGGCAGCAGGTCGTCAAAACTTTCACCGTCGGCCAGTCGCTTGCGGTATTCATCCGTTTTTGCCCGCAATCCTTCATCTGACAATGCCTTGAAGTCATCCTCCAGTGCATTAATCCGGGCAACCACACGAGACATGCGTTTAAGCTGGCGATCATTGCGACTGCCAAACACCTTGCTGATAAAATTGAGGGCCATGAATTTCCTGATAAACAGCAGTAATTACGGAGCAGGCATAATACCGCAAGTCCCTGTAAATTAGCAGGTCAAAACGGATTTTTAGGGGTGTGCGGGTCGCGGGGGACGGACCCGGCTGTGCTGCCCGTCAGGGGCTACTCACCGATAAATTTCGACGGGTTTACCTTCTTGCCCTGCTGCAATACTTCAAAGTGAACATGCGGGCCGGTCGATCGGCCAGTAGACCCCATGAGGGCTATTTGCTGGCCCTTTTTGACGGTATCACCAACTTTCACCAGGAAGCTCTGGTTATGGCCGTAGCGTGTGGCATACCCGTTTCCATGATTGATTTCGACCAGGTTACCGTAACCGGACTTCTTGCCCACCCAGCTCACCACGCCGTCGCCTACGGCGATCACCTCCGAACCCTTCTTGCCGGCGAAGTCCAGACCATGGTGGAAGTTCTGCTTGCCCGTAAAGGGGTCATTGCGATTGCCATAGCGTGACGACAGCCAGCCCTCCGAGACAGGCCGCCCGGAGGGCATAACGCGTTCGCTCAGGCTGCGGCTCATCAACAGGGACTCAAGTACAGACAGTTTTTGTTCACGGTCAGACATTTCGGTTTCGAGTTGCTCAAGCATGGTCATAAAATCGTTGAGCGGCACGGATTGCATGTCTGCAAGGTCGGCGGGGCCACCGACAGCGGGCACAGCATCAAAGTCAAATTCACCCTTGCCCAGGTCGCTCTGGCTGACCAGCCGGCCGCCGAGGGCATTCAACCGGAGCATCTGTGCCTGCATCTGACCGATTCTCAGGGTCAGGGCATCTATTTCGGCACGGGCGCCCTGCCTGGCATCGGAAATTTCATCCTGCTGTTCGTTCACGGCATCCTGCCATGCCGCCAAATACTTGATCTCGTCATTACCAATCTGTATACCGGTATAAACTGCAGCAGCAAGCAGCATGCCGAGCCCCGCCACAAGCGAGATCGCAACATGCAGCAGGTTAATGTCATAATTCCAGACCTGCCCGCGCTTTTTGGTAAACAGTATGATGTTCATCGCTAAAACCGTTAAAGTACCGTGTGAACAGACCTTCCCAAGTTAAAAAATTACTGGGTAGCGGCCAGTATTCCCGGCTGGTCGCTCGTGCAAGGGACCTTATGGCCCTGGATGCCCTTTTTAGTGCGCAACTACCCGAACCACTCAAAGGCCACTGCCGGGTGCTGTCGGTACGCGACAACACCCTTGTTCTTGCAGCCGATTCACCGGTATGGGCGGCACGTCTGCGTTTTCATACCACCCAACTAGTAAAACAACTCAACCGGCAGCAAACTGTGAAGTTGCGCACAGTTCGTGTCCGCGTCAGACCGCCGGAAAGGCCCCGTGCTGAACAAGTCGGCTATCGGGCAAAGCCACCTGGAAAAGCCGGATTAGTGGCACTGCGCCAGACTGCAGTCACTGTATCGGACCCGGCACTTAAATCTGCACTGTTGAGGCTTGCCAACCGGCAATATTCCCGTTAAACGGGCCCGAGCCGCAGAAATCAGGTCAACTTGAGGAAAATAGCGAGGAAGTTACTCAGCTAACAGGAACTGGCTGCAGAAACGAGATCGGGGCTTCATTGACATCGTCGAAAGTCACTTCTTCCCAGGCCGTTTCATCAGCCATCAGGGCACGCAGCAAGGTATTATTGAGCGCATGTCCTGACTTGAACCCGCTAAAGGCACCGATCAGGCTGTGCCCAAGCAAGTAAAGATCACCAATTGCATCGAGAATCTTGTGCTTCACAAATTCGTCGCGATAGCGCAATCCGTCTTCGTTTAATACCCGGTACTCATCCAGTACCACGGCATTATCGAGGCTGCCACCCAGGGCAAGCTCGCGCTCCCGTAACTGCTCGATTTCATGCATAAACCCGAAGGTGCGTGCACGACTGACTTCCTTGACAAAAGAAGTCGTGGAGAAATCGATTTCGGAATGCTGCGTATTTGATTTAAACACCGGGTGATCAAACTCGATGGTGAAGCCAACCTTGAAACCATCGAACGGTTCAAAACGTGCAACCTTGTCTTCATCCTCTACCTGAACCGGACGCTTGATGCGAATGAACCGCTTCGGTGCATTCTGCTCTTCGATACCGGCGGACTGGATCAGAAACACAAAAGGTCCGGCACTGCCGTCCATGATCGGCACTTCGGCCGCACTCAGGTCGATGTAGGCATTATCGATTCCCAGTCCCGCCATCGTAGACAGTAGATGTTCTACGGTCGAGATCCGCGCATCACCGTTAACAAGTGTGGTCGAGAGGCGAGTATCACCGACATTCTCCGGACGTGCCTGTATTTGCACAACCTCGTCCAGGTCGACGCGACAGAAAACCACGCCGGTATCCACCGGTGCCGGTCGCAGTGTCAAATAGATTTTCTCACCCGTATGCAAGCCCACGCCAGTAGCGCGAATTACATTCTTGAGAGTACGTTGTCGAATCATGGCCTTGTTCCTCTTTATACAGCCCTATTCCTTCTGACAAGTACCAAAAAAGCCGCAAGGATAGTAGCACAGCAACAACAAGGTGCATAGAAGCGTGTCACGCCCGGACTAGATATTGTCACGCAACAATAGTGTTATAGGTAAAATCAATTAATGCATAAGCAGAACATATTGTATTGATCGACGGCCGCCCGGCCCTGGCTGAAGCCAGCCAGGGCGCGATTTTTCCTGCTTTGGCAGGCAGTTTGCTAGTCAGCCTGGCGACGCAGAAAGGCCGGAATATCCAGGTAGTCCATGTCCTCTGCAGAGTTGCCGCCAGTTGCCTGGGCACGTTGCGCCGCCTTGTTCTTTTTACGCAACACTGTCGGGCGATCGAAGTCTTCACCACCCGTCGTCTTATTGACTGATACCAGGGAGGGTTGTGAATCTACCGGTTGAGCCTTCTGCTCGGCACCGAGGCCTGTGGCCACCACCGTCACACGCAGTTCATCGCGCATGTCAGGATCAATAACCGTACCCACGACCACCGTGGCATTTTCGGAGGCAAACTCCTTGACGGTATTACCGACCTCCTCGAATTCTCCGATGGCGAGGTCCATACCGGCAGTTACATTCACCAGGATACCGTTGGCCCCCATCAGATCGATATCCTCCAGCAGCGGACTGGCCACGGCGGCCTCGGCGGCCTCGCGGGCACGATCCTCACCCTTGGCCGTACCGGATCCCATCATCGCCATACCCATTTCCGACATCACCGTACGCACATCGGCAAAGTCAACGTTGATCAGGCCCGGTCGGGTGATCAGCTCGGCGATCCCCTGCACGGCACCCAGCAGCACGTCATTGGCCGAACGGAACGCATCCAGCAGGCTGATCTGCTTGCCCAGCACCGACTGCAGCTTCTCATTCGGGATGGTAATCAGGGAGTCCACGTACTGGCTGAGTTCCTTGATACCGTTATGCGCAACATGCAGGCGACGACTGCCCTCGAAGGTAAACGGCTTGGTGACTACCGCAACCGTCAGGATACCCATCTCCCTGGCGACCGAGGCAACCACCGGGGCTGCACCGGTACCGGTACCACCACCCATGCCGGCCGTGATAAACAGCATATCGGAGCCTTCAATCACCTCGGCAATCCGGTCGCGATCTTCCTGCGCGGCCTGGCGACCAACATCCGGGTTGGCACCTGCACCCAGCCCCTTGGTGATATCCGCACCAATTTGCAGGGTAGTACGGGATGCCATATTTTTCA
>Ga0114931_10006296_pt1 | contig 14590 bp, 12 predicted proteins | sample 2SBtaG_FD_89579 | JGI IMG/M metagenome (GOLD analysis project Ga0114931, IMG submission 89579) | Deep subsurface microbial communities from Kolumbo volcano to uncover new lineages of life (NeLLi) - 2SBTROV14_V59a metaG | ecosystem: Environmental > Aquatic > Marine > Volcanic | place: Kolumbo...
ACTTCGACAGCAGGAAAGCGATCAAGCAGATTTTCCAGTTCGCCGTCCATGGCCAGCGTTGCGTCCGGGAATGGCCCGGCACCTTCCGCCTGCCCGGTCCCGGTCATGGCCTTGATGAGCGACGCCACCGCGTCGCGCCTGGCGGCGGCGACAGCGACCCCGTGTTCGGCGAGCTGAAGCTCAAGGCTGGTGAGCCATGCCGGATCGCCATTGCCCTCGTTCAACAGCCGGTTGCGCTCGCGCATCACTTTTTCAAAGCGGTTCAGCCGGGTTCGGTGAGCGCTGTCGAGCGTAACGACAATGCGGTCGAGAAACTGACGCCGGGCGGACGCCGGACCGGCGAACAACCGGTCCTGTGCCGGCGTCAGCCACACCACCCGCACATGGTGGTCGAGCACGCCGGAACTGCGTTCGTTGGCACCATCGACGCGCACCCGGCGCACCGGGCGCAATGTTGGATCGTCGTTGTCCGCCGGCGCGGTGCCTATCGAGACCGGCCCGTCGCGGCCTTCGAGCTCGCCAAAGACCGCCCACGGGCATTCATTGCCGATCTGCTGCAGATCACCGAGAGCCGCGCCGCGCAACCCCCTGCCGGCACCAAGCAGGCTGACAGCCTCGAGAATATTGGTTTTGCCGGCGCCGTTGTTGCCGGTCAGGATGACGATGTCGCGGTCCGGCACGAGCACTGCGTCGCGATAGTTGCGAAAGGCGCTGATTTGCAGCCGTCGTACAGCAAGACCCGCGCCGTTGTCGCGATCCGCCATCATGCGCGTGCGGTCCTGTTGCAAAGCAGGCGCGCCGCTCACGATCCGAACCATCCGCCGTTCGGTTCGATCCGGACAGGCTCATTGCGCATCATCGTGGCCAGCCCGTCAGACCCGCATCGGCATCAGCACATAAAGTGCCGTGTCATCGCCGATTTCGCGCACCACGCTCGGTGAACCGGCATCCGCCATGATAAACCTGACATCGCCATCGTTGAGCTGGGCCGCGACATCAAGCAGGTATTTCGCATTGAAGCCGATCTCCAGTGGTTCGGCCTGATAAGACACCGGCAGCGACTCTTCAGCGCTGCCGCTGTCGGGATTGTTGACCGACAAGGTCAGCTGGTCGTTCTCCATCGACAGCTTGACGGCACGGCCTTTTTCGCTCGAGATGGTCGAGACCCGGTCAACGGCGTGGGCAAAGGTTGCGGCATCAACCTCCAGCACCTTGTCATTGTCCTTCGGGATCACCCGTTCGTAATCGGGAAAAGTGCTGTCAATCAGCTTGGAGGTCAGCACGACCGTGCCGGTCTCGAAACGGATTTTTGTTTGCGACAGCGCGATATCAACGCTCGAACCCTCGTCTTCCAGCAACTTGTGCAGTTCAAGCACCGCCTTGCGGGGAATGATGACGCCGGGCAGCCCGTCGGCGCCGTCCGGCAATGGGAATTGAACCTGCGCCAGCCGGTGACCATCGGTCGCCACCGCCCGCAACAATCCATCACCGCCATCCTTGACCTGGTGAAAATATATGCCGTTGAGGTAATACCGGGTCTCTTCGGTCGAAATCGCAAACCTGGTCTTTTCGATCATCTGTTTCAAAACCGATGCGGGCAACTGGAACCGATGGCTCATGTCACCGCCGGAGAGGTCCGGAAATTCCGATTCCGGCAGCACCTGAAGGGCGAATTGCGAGCGCCCCGAACGCACCGTCAGCTGGCTCTGGTCGGGGCCCTGCTCGATTTCGAGCTGGGACCCTTCAGGCAGCTTGCGCACGATGTCATACATCATGTGGGCCGGCACGGTGGTGCTGCCGCCCTGCGCAATCTCCGCCGGGGCGGTCTCGACAATCTCAATGTCCAGGTCCGTCGCCGTCAGACGCAGTTCCCCGCCTTCCGCATGCAGCAGAATATTTGACAATATCGGTATGGTGTTGCGCCGCTCGACCACGCCTTGAACATGGTTCAGCGCCTAGCCAGCACACTGCGCTCGATTGTGAACCGCATATCCCGATCTCTTGTAATATCCGTCCCAAAAAACTTCCGGCACGGTCGGTCGACCGGCGCGCGCCAGAAGTTGAACCCAGGCAGCACGTTCGGAAAATAACGGCGAATCACCCCATGCCGCCAACCGCGCGTTACAATGATTTAGACGATTTGGCCGGCAATTGCCAACGCTCTGAACGGCTTTGGCGCGAACCGCCGGGCACGACATTTCCAATTCGGATAATCTGTCCGCCGGCGCCGGCGCGACGGCGTATCAACAGCCCGCGGGTTTCGTGCCGGGACATCGCCAGATAACTCAGTTTTCGAGCAGCCTGATCAGCAGATCAACCTCACGGGACAGCTTTTCGTCCTTGGCAAGAAGTTCCTGGATCTTGCGGATTCCATGCAACACCGTCGAGTGGTCGCGACCGCCAAAGCGGCGCCCGATTTCCGGCAGCGAGCGTGCGGTCAGGCGCTTTGCCAGGAACATACCGACCTGACGGGGCCGCACGATGCTGCGGGCACGACGTGGCGACAAAAGGTCGGCGCGGGTGACATTATAGTGTTTGCCGACCACGCGCTGAATATCATCGATCTTGATCTGCTTGAGATCGCCGGCATGCAACAGGTCGCGCAGCGACCGGGTTGCGATATCGACGTTCAACTCGACATCGCCACGCCCACAATCCAGCGCCAGCCTCGCCAATGCCCCTTCCAGTCCGCGGCCCCCGCCCTGCACCCGGTGCGCGACAAAATCGAGCACGGCGCCGGGAATATCTATTCGCGGATCAAATTTCTGAAGATCGATCAGGCGGGCCTGCAGGATCTTGCGGCGCAACTCGAAATCCGCCGGTTCGATATCGATCACCAGGCCGCCCGCCAGACGCGAGCGCAGATGCTCGTCAATATCGTCAAGCTGCAGCGGCGGCAGGTCGGCCGCCACGATCACCTGGCGCCGGGTATCTATCAGCGAATTGATGGTGTAGCAGAATTCGCGGCGCGTCGCCTGGCCCTGGAGAAACTGGAAATCGTCGATCAGAAGGACGTCAACGCCCTGAAAATGATCCTTGAACGACAAGGTGTCGCGCGCCCGCACGGCAGCGGTGAAACGGTACATGAAACGCTCAGCGGTCAGATAGACGACCCGCCGCCCCGGATGCTGCTCGCTGATCCGCTTCGAAATGGCCTGAAGCAGATGTGTTTTCCCAAGGCCTGACGCGCTGTGAATGTAAAGCGGGTTGAAACTGACCGGCGAACTCGGCGAGGCATCGGCAACCCGTATCGCCGCGGCATGAGCCAGTGCATTGGATTTGCCGACGACAAAATTTTCAAATGACATATCGTGGCCACGGGCCGGACTGGCCTCGCGCAGCGGCGCCGCGGCGGCACCCTTCGCGGCGCTCTCATCGGCGACCGCAGGCACGCCCGAGGCATTTATTGCATCGCCGGCGCCGCGCTGGGCCACCGGTGTTCCACGCGGACGCACACCGATTTCCAGCTGCCTCAGACCCGACAGGTGGGCCGACCAGTAACCGGTGAGTTTTTCCTCATAATGGGTCATCAGCCAGTTGCGCAGGAACCGGGTCGGAACCGTCAGCGTCAGCATGCTGTCCTGAAACGCAATCGGCTCGATGCGGGCAAACCAGCTCGAAAACAGATCATCGCCGAGCTCTGCGCGAATTCGGCTGGCCACAGTGTGCCATGCCTTGCGAAGCTGCCCGGCCGTCGCGCCGCATTCGAGCTTTGTCACCGTCCTGACCCTGGTTTGTCCTGCCTGACTGCTTCGTCGTTTTTTCGGCGGCACAGCACCTTTGAAGTCGTTGTCATTAGCTTCCGGTAATCCGCCGCCTGTCGAATTTTCCGGTGCGATATTCCTTCGTTTTCTTATCGTCTGACCCACGTTGCCCCCAATTGCCGCCTGTTCGGCAAACCGTCGCCGGTCCTGCCGTTGCCTCATCCAGATACGCACACCACGCCCGTGAACGCAGGTCACAACTGCGGGTCATCGCATCCAACGCAGGAAAAACTGGAACAGCCCCCGTTCTCCCGGCACTCTGTTATTCGTTACAGCAACGCGATCCGTATGTATTTTGCCTCGATCACGTCACAGCCATCCCTTGTGCGCACCGCAGCCCGCGACACTCACTATACTCAATACTACCATTTTATGCAGGACGTATTAGAACTGCGCGTAACTATACTTCGCCCCTTTAAGCATTAATAAGCAATGCGGAAAGGTCGTGCAAATTCTCGTCCGTCGATATTTACGAATAACGCCCGATTAACTTCAGGCATGAGAGGTATCTTATACAACCCGTCGCGGCGGCGCAATATGGGAATCGACACGATCCGCACCCGGAATTCAAATTTTTCGGCCCCGTGCCGCGAATCCAGGCTGGCAAGCACCCGCAAATTCGTTCTGAATCAAGCCGCTAGCGCGGTTTATTTGAGCGCCCGGAAATTCGCGGAAATGTACCATTTTTTTGCTGCCCGACGGACCAAAAACGGGCCGGATCAGCGGCAGGAACAGGCGGAAAATCCAAGTCAAATCTAACTCGTTGATTCACAACATATTTATGACAGGAAAATTAATCCGGCATTTCCGTGTACGGAATATATTGATCCGGACACTCCTGCCGCACCATGTGATACGAGTTGGAATTTTGCTTTGGAGGGGCAACTGCGGCCATCTCCGGCCGGGAGCGTCGCGAACCGAATGAGGCGGCGCAAGCTGGCGATGGCGGCAGGTTTTTCTTACGCACCACCCAGCGCCGCGCGCCGTCACGCACGGCGCGTCAATGGGAAAATTCGCCGGAGCCGGACCATGAATTCATGGCGCGGAACCGAATTGATGCTCAGGCGAGCGCCTTGATCTGTTTGTGAAGCCGGGACAGCTTTCTCGACGCGGCGTTCTTGTGCAGCACGCCTTTCTGGGCACCGCGCATGATTTCCGGTTGCGCCTGCTTGAACGCCTCCGCCGCGCCGGCCCTGTCACCTGCCTCAATCGCGGATTCGACATTGCGGATATAGGTGCGCATCCGGCTGCGTCGTGCCTTGTTGACATTGGTGCGTCGCAGGTCCCTGCGGATCGCCTTCTTGGCCGAGCTTGTATTCGCCATCGCCGGCGCCTCTTTCTTTTAACGTCTTCGTTTGTATCAAACGCCGGGTCTGCCGGCCTGAAGCGGATTTGCAGCCCCGCCCGCCGATCGCTTTCCTGCGACAGTGGTCCATCCGGCCGGCTGCAATGCTGCATCACCAACCGCGCGCCTTATACCGGCCCTCCCGGTGGCCGTCAACAACCCGTGCACCAACCGCTCCGGCGGAATTTCAGCGCTTGCGGCGCAGATTATCTGTTCTTGAACTGTGCGGTGCGCTTTTCCGCGAATGCCGCCATGCCCTCGCTGTGATCCTCGGTGGCGAAAGCGGCGTGGAACGAGCGGCGTTCGAACCGGATTCCCTCGGCAAGGGTCGTCTCATAGGCGCGGTTGACCGCCTCCTTGGCCATCAGCACCGCCGGCAGCGACATTTCGGCGATTTCATTGGCGGTCTTGATTGCAGTTTCAAGCAGTTGGTCGGCCGGCACAATTCGTGATACCAGGCCGGAACGCTCCGCCTCCTCGGCACCCATCATGCGGCCCGTGAGAATCATTTCCATGGCCTTGGACTTGCCGACAAAGCGGGTCAGCCGCTGAGTGCCGCCGGCGCCCGGCAGCACACCGAGATTGATTTCCGGCTGGCCGAATTTGGCCGTATCGGCAGCAATGATAAAATCACACATCATGGCAATTTCGCATCCGCCCCCGAGCGCGTAACCCGCCACCGCCGCGATCACGGGCTTGCGGACACTGGCAAGTGCCTCCCAGCCGCTGGTGATGAAATCCTCCAGGTAGACATCGATAAATGTCTTCTCCTGCATTTCCTTGATGTCCGCGCCGGCGGCAAAAGCCTTGTCGCTGCCGGTCAGCACGATGCAGCCGATTGCACTGTCGGCATCGAACTTGTTGAGTGCCTGGCCGACTTCCGCCATCAGTGCGCTGTTGAGCGCGTTCATCGCCTTGGGCCGATTGAGGGTAATCAGCCCGGTCTTGCCTTTGGTATCGACCAGTATGTTCTCGTAGGCCATCGCCGATGGCTCCTTATCTTTGTGGATGTGTGTCAGCGGCCGTAAAACCTGCCGCGCAAACGCCGCTGGTTCAGCGCTGGCAGGCCGGACAATAAAACGTCGAGCGGCCATTTTGAACAATCTTTTTGATAGTGCCGCCACACCTGGTCCGGGGACACTGCGTGCCGGCCCGGTCGTAGACCGCAAACCGGTGCTGAAAAAGCCCCAGCCCGCCATCGGTATGGGCAAAATCCTTCAGACTGGACCCGCCGGCCTCAATGGCGGCAGCGAGAACCTCCCTGACGGCGACAACAAGCCGCTCGGCGCGGATGCTGCGACCATTTCGCGCGCTGGCGCTCGCCGCCAGCCGGCGCGGCGACAGACGGGCATGGTGCAGCGCTTCCGAGACATAGATATTGCCCAGACCGGCGACCAGACGCTGGTCAAGCAGCGCCGCCTTGAGGCTGGTCTGGCGTCCGGCAAGGGCGGTGGCGAGATATTGGCCCGTGAACTCCGCGCCGAGCGGCTCGGGGCCCAGATTGCGCAGATGGCGCGAGGCGGTTAGCTCATCGCTGCGCTCAAGTCCCATGAAACCGAACCGCCGCGGATCATTGTAGATCACAGTGGCGCCGCCGGACATTTCGAATACGACATGATCATGGCGGCCGGCCTGATCCGGCTGGTTGTCGCGGCGATGGTAAAACCGGCCCGGCGTCTCGGGCGCATTGTCAAGGATGGCAAAACCGCCGGACATGCCAAGGTGCATCAGCAGGACTTCGCCGCTGTCGAGGCCGGCCATCATGAGCTTGCCGCGCCGGCTGATGTCCGTGACCGTGGTGCCCGTGAGCCGATCTGAAAAATGTTGTGGAAACGGGAAGCGCAGATCGGCGCGGCGCTGCTCGACGCGGACGAATGTCCTGCCGACCATGGCCGGTTCGAGACCACGGCGCACTGTTTCGACTTCCGGCAATTCGGGCATATGCGCCACTTTCTCAGGTAACGGCGGGCTTCGGCCGGCGTCATGCTGCACGATCGCGCGGCGCGATACAATCGTGCCCTGAACCATCGCCGGCTTCACGCCATGACCTGAAGCTTCACCGTGTTGCGCGATGATGATGGTGCGGCGCGGCGCGCTGCGCTATGGTCCGGGCGATGAACATGAAAGCATCAGAAAGAGCCGCCGCGCCGGCGCCCGGCGAGCCAGCGTCACAGGGCAGGCAACGCTTTGTCAACACGGTGTTCGACCGCGTTGCGGGACGCTACGACCTGATGAACGACCTGATGTCGGGCGGCCTGCACCGGATCTGGAAGTCGTTGATGGTCGAATGGCTGGCACCGCCGCTTTCGTCGCGGCGCTACGAGGTTCTGGACGTTGCCGGCGGCACCGGCGACATCGCCTTCCGGATCATCGATCGCGGCGGATCCGGCGTACGGGTCACGCTCAGTGACATCAATCCCAGCATGACCGCGGTCAGCGCCGAGCGCGCGTGCCAACGCGGCATCGGCGATCAGATCGGCTTCGTTACCGCCAATGCCCAGGCACTGAGTTTTGAGGCCGCCAGTTTCGACGCCTACACCATCGCTTTCGGCATCCGTAATGTTCCCGACATCCCGGCAGCGCTTGGCGAAGCCTATCGCGTGCTGCGGCCCGGCGGGCGGTTTCTGTGCCTGGAATTTTCCAATGTCGACATGCCGGTGCTCGACCGCGTCTACCAGGCCTATTCCGACGCCGTGATCCCGAAACTCGGCGCCATGATCGTCGGCGAGGCCGAACCCTATCGGTATCTGGTCGACAGCATTGCCCGGTTTCCCGACCGCGAGACCTTTGCCGGCATGATCCGCGAAGCCGGCTTCGGACAGGTTCAGGTCCGGGCCCTGAGCGGCGGCATCGTTGCGCTGCATTCCGGCTGGCGCTTGTAGAGGGCCTTGGCGGCGACCATGATCAAAGCACTCAGTCATAGTGCGCGGCTGGCGTGGGCCGGATTTGTCCTCGCCCGCCATGGCGTACTGCCGCCACCGCCGCCCGATGGCGGTCCGTCGCTGCCGGTGCGTGCGATGCTCGCACTGGCGCGGATGGGGGCCGGATCAAATCACGGTAATGATGGCGGCGAGAGGCTGTCAAAGACGCTGACATCACTTGGTCCGAGTTATATCAAGCTCGGCCAGTTCCTGGCCACCCGCCCCGACATGATCGGACCGGAGATGGCGCAAAACCTGTCGCGGCTTCACGACCGGCTGGCACCGTTCGCGCAGGACGACGCAATTGCCATGGTCGAGCGCGAACTCGGGGCGCCTGCCGACAAACTGTTTGACGCCTTCGGCGCCCCAGTCGCCGCGGCCTCGATCGCCCAGGTCCACAAGGCCCGCATTGCCGGTGACGGCACCAGCAGGGAGGTTGCCGTCAAACTGTTACGGCCCGGCATCGAGCGGCGGTTTCGCGCCGATCTGGAAACATTCGGGTTTGCCGCCCGGATGGCCGAGCGGTTCAGCGAGGAGGCGCGCCGGTTGCGTCCGGTCGATTCGATCGCGATGCTGGCGGAATCCGTCAGCATCGAAATGGACCTCCGGCTCGAAGCGGCGGCAATTTCCGAAATGGCGGAAAATACCGCCGACGATGAAGGCTTCCGGGTACCGACGGTCGACTGGCAGCACACCGCCCGGCGGGTGCTGACCACCGAGTGGATTGATGGCGTCAAGCTCGACGACGTCGCGGCACTCGGGAAGGCCGGCCACGACCTCAAGAAGCTCGGGCAGACGATCATGCAGTCTTTTCTCCGCCATGCCATCCGCGACGGCTTTTTCCATGCCGACATGCACCCGGGCAATCTGTTTGTCGATGCCGGTGGAACCATTGTCGCAGTCGATTTCGGAATCATGGGCAGGCTGTCGCAAAAGGACCGGCGCTTTCTGGCGGAAATTCTGCTTGGATTTATTACCGGAGAATATCACCGCCTCGCCGAGATCCATTTCGAGGCGGGCTATGTGCCGCGCGAACAGTCGGTCGGCAATTTCGCCCAGGCGCTGCGGGCGATCGGCGAGCCGATCATGGGCCGCGAGGCTGATGACATTTCCATGGGTCGGCTGCTCGAGCAGCTGTTTTTCGTCACCGGGCAGTTCAACATGAAAACCCAGCCGCAATTGCTGCTGCTGCAGAAGACCATGGTGGTCGCCGAAGGTGTCGCGCGCACGCTCGATCCAAAGCTGAATATGTGGACGGCGGGAGAACCGGTGGTGCGCGAATGGATGGAACAGACGCTGGGGCCGGAGGGCCGCATCCAGGACGCCGCCGCAGGCGCCGCGGCCCTCGGCCGGCTGTTGGCCGACCTGCCGGAAACCCTTGCTGGGGTGGGCGGTATCGTGCAGGAATTGGGCCTGTCGTCCGGCTCCGGCGCCAATCCGCCGGAACGTGTTGCAAGCGGCGCTCCGGGCCCGGGCGGATTTCGCGGAGCGGGTGCAACAACTGCCCTGTGGATCGTGGCCATCGCGCTGAGCGTCATTGCAGCCGCCATGGTTCTGTGACCGGTTGCGGGAGCGAACGCCGAAGGTTCAACGACCGCCGATCACGCGTGGCAGGCCAGTGAGTGAGGACATGTCGGAGTTGCTGGACAAACGGATCTTGCTGATCATTTCAGGTGGCATCGCCGCCTACAAGTCGCTCGAACTGATCCGCCGCCTGCGCGAAAACGGTGCGACGGTGCGCGCCATCATGACCCGCGCGGCCGGTAAATTTGTCACACCCCTGAGCGTTGCCAGCCTGACCGGCAACAAGGTTCACGGCGATCTGTTCAACCTCACCGATGAGGCTGAAATGGGCCATATCGAACTGTCGCGTGCGGCCGATCTGGTGGTTGTCGCCCCGGCCACCGCCGACCTGATGGCGCGCATGGCGGCGGGACTTGCCGACGATCTCGCGGCGACAGCGCTGCTGGCAACCGACAAACCGGTTCTGCTGGCACCGGCAATGAACGTCGCTATGTGGCGGCACCCTGCGACCCGGCGCAATCTGGCAACCCTTGAAGCCGACGGCATTACTGTCATCGGCCCCAATGACGGCGACATGGCGTGCGGTGAATTCGGTCCCGGACGCATGGCCGAACCCGGTGAGATTCTCGATGCCATAACCGCCCTTTTCGCGCAATATTCCGACCGCCCGCTGGCCGGGAGGCGCATGCTGGTGACCGCCGGGCCGACCCATGAGCCGATTGACCCGGTGCGCTATATCGCCAACCGTTCATCGGGCAAACAGGGTTATGCGATCGCGCGCGCCGCCATTGAGGCAGGTGCCGAAGTCACCCTGATCGCCGGTCCCGGCAGCGCGCCGGCGCCGGCGAATGCAACCCTTGTCGAGGTGACCACGGCGCGGGAAATGCATGATGCCGCGCTCTCCGCGCTGCCCTGCGATATTGCGGTGATGGCGGCGGCGGTGGCCGACTGGCGGGTCGCCAGCCAGGCCCCGCAAAAACTCAAGAAAACCGGTGCCGATACTGCCCTCAACCTTGAGCTGACGCGCAACCCCGATATTCTTGAAGCCGTGTCGCGCCAGGGCAGGAAACGGCCGCGACTGGTGATCGGCTTTGCCGCCGAGACCGAGAATATCGCCCGCAATGCCACGGCCAAGCTGAAGGCGAAGGGCTGCGACTGGATTGTCGCCAATGATGTCTCGGCGGAGACAAACACCTTCGGCGGCGACGACAACACCATCCTGCTGATCGGCCGGGGTGATGCCGAAAGCTGGCCGCGGATGTCGAAGGCCGAGGTTGCGGCAACGCTGATCGAGCGCATCACCGCGACACTCAAAGACGAGACCGATGCCAATGCCGCCGAATGATGCCGGCGGGCCCGTGGCCGGAACCGGCTTGCGGGCCGTCGAGGTCGCGGTTCAGCGCCTGCCCAATGGCGGCGGACTGGAACTGCCAGCCTATCACAGCAGTGGCGCTGCCGGGCTCGACCTTTACGCCGCGCTCGGCGCCGATGAACCGCTCGAACTTGTCCCGGGCGCCCGGGCACTGGTGGCGACCGGTATCGCGATTGCCTTGCCCGAAGGTTTTGAAGCGCAGATACGGCCGCGTTCCGGGCTCGCCCACAAACACGGGCTGACGGTGCTGAACAGCCCGGGCACTATTGATGCGGACTATCGCGGCGAGATAAAGGTGCTGCTGATCCACCACGGCGATCAGCCGTTCACGATCAGCCGTGGCATGCGGATCGCCCAGATGGTGATAATGCCGGTGATGCACGCTGTGCTGAAACCGGTCGACGTCTTGCCGGTGAGTGCGCGCGGCAGCGGCGGGTTTGGCTCGTCCGGCGGCATTACCTGACAATGAAGCACGCGACAGACCATGCTGAGTGACGAGGAACTGGAGCGCTACCAGCGCCACATCCTGCTGAAGGAAGTCGGCGGCGCGGGGCAGGCCAAACTTGGGAAATCCCGGGTGCTGGTGGTCGGCGCCGGCGGCCTTGGCGCGCCGGTTCTGCTCTATCTGGCGGCGGCCGGCGTCGGCACCCTGACCATCATCGACGATGACACGGTGGCCCTGTCAAATCTGCAGCGCCAGATCATTCATTCAACTGCGACGGTCGCGACGCCCAAGACCGAGAGCGCCCGGGAAGCGGTATTGCGGCTTAATCCGAATACCCGTGTCGTCGCGGTCCAGCAACGATTGACTGCCGCCAACGCGCTTGAGCTGGTCGGGGGCCAGGATATCGTGGTCGACGGCTGCGACAATTTCGCCACCCGGTTTCTGGTCAGCGATGCCTGCTATTTCGCCCGACGGCCACTGGTTTCCGCCGCCGTTGGCCAGTTCGACGGCCAGATCGCCACGTTCAAGCCCTATCTGGCGGCACCTGACGGCACACCTTATCCGGGCTATCGCTGCTGGTTACCGCAAGCGCCGCCCGACGGCGTTGTGCCAAGCTGCGAGGAAGCCGGCATTCTTGGTGCACTGACCGGCATCATCGGATCGATGCAGGCGCTTGAAGTCCTCAAGGAACTGCTCGGGATCGGCACCTCGCTTGCCGGCAGGATGCTGCTTTACGATGCCCTCGACGCGCGCTGCCGGATCATCACCTTGCCCTGGCGCGCCGACAATCCGCTGACCGGGCACAACCCCACGATCCACGATCTGTCGGTTCACGCAGAACAGGTGAAACGGCGGTCCTGAAGACCCCGGTCCGCTCACACCATCGAGGGCAGCACCCGGTCGGGCGGGGTGTGGCCATCGGCGAATGTCTTGATGTTGATCAGCACTTTCTCACCCATGTCGATCCGCCCCTCGACCGTGGCCGATCCCATATGCGGCAACAGCACGACGCGCTCGTTGCGCAGCAGTTTCGGGTTGACCGCCGGTTCGTGCTCGAACACATCGAGACCGGCGCCGGCGAGTTCGCCGGCATCGAGCATCCGGGCCAGCGAATTTTCATCAATGACCTCGCCACGCGAGGTATTGACCAGATAGGCATCGTTGCGCATCAGCTTGAGCCGGCGCGCCGACAACAGGTGGTAGGTGCCCGGCGTATGGGGGCAATTGACCGAAATGATGTCCATTCTGGCCAGCATCTGGTCGAGGCTCTCCCAATAGGTCGCCTCAAGTTGCTGCTCGATTTCCGGGCTCACCGGGTGACGGTTGTGATAGTGAATCTGCAGGCCGAAGGCGCGGGCACGCCGGGCCACGGCCTGGCCGATGCGGCCCATGCCGATAATGCCCAGCCGCTTGCCGTAAATCCGCCGGCCCAGCATCCAGGTCGGTGACCAGCCGGGCCACTTGTTATCCGAATCGGCGATAATGTGGGCGCCTTCCGTCAGCCGCCGCGGCACCGCCAGGATCAGCGCCATTGTCATGTCCGCGGTGTCCTCGGTGAGGACTCCAGGCGTATTGCTGACGGTGATGCCGCGTTCGCTCGCGGTGCGCACGTCGATATTGTCGACGCCAGTACCGAAATTCGCGATCAGCTTGAGACGCTCCCCGGCCTGGGCCAGCATCCGCGCATCGATCTTGTCGGTCACGGTCGGCACCAGAACATCGGCCGATTTCATCGCTTCGACAATGGCCGCCTGATCAAGCGGCTTGTCGGTAACATTCAGCCGCGTATCGAATAATTCGCGCATGCGGGTTTCGATAATGTCAGGCAGTTTCCGGGTGACGATCACCGTCGGCCTGGGTGTCGTCATGTGTTCGCCTCAATGCTCATTGTTTATGGGTCCTTAACGCAATTCACCGACACTGGTTTAAGGTCTTTGCGGCAGCGAGTAAACTGTTCTGCGCCCCCTAGCAAACGATTGACCGCGCCGCAATAGCTGTTAATCATCCACCCTTGGCGCACCGTCGGCGGGCATGACGGCCGGGCGGTGGCCTTTGAAAAGAGACCCGGCAGGCGGTAGCCGCGCGAGTTTTGGGAAAGCCCGTTGTCCGTGACGTTCGCAAGGTTTCTGATAGTAGTGTTCAGCGCCGCAGTGGTGGCGGCGCTGGCGGGTGCCGACCCGCTGCCGGGCGGTGCCCGGGCCCAGGCCAAGCCGGCGGCATCGCCGAAAAATCCGAGCCGCCTGCCGATCCCGCGTTTTGTGAGCCTCAAGTCGAACCGGGTCAACGTACGCCGCGGGCCCAGCAAATCTCATCGCGTGACCTGGGTATTCTCGCGCAAGGGGCTGCCTGTCGAGATCGTCGCCGAATTTGATAACTGGCGGCGGATTCGCGACAGCGAAGGTGAAGAGGGCTGGGTTTCCCAGGCCCTTCTGACCGGCGAGCGCACCGCCCTCATCGCCCCCTGGCTGCCCAAGCAGCGTGTCCGCCTTTACAGCTCTGCCGACACTTCGGCCGCCGCCGTGGCAATAATGGAAACCGGCGTGCTCGGGCGTGTTTCGGCCTGCGACGGCGACTGGTGCACGTTTTCCACCGCCGGCTATCGCGGCTGGATCCAGCAGGACCTGTTGTGGGGCGTCTATCCGGGCGAAAAACTCAAACCCTGAACACCGATCACCGCAAGTACCGGCGGCCAACAGACCTGAATCGCGCGCCGGCGCGGCTATCTCGACCAGACAGCCGGCCACAGATCGCTGTCAAGCGGACCACCGGGCGTAATGTCGGGCGAACAGGCCATCGGCTGTATCTTCGGCTGCGGCGCGTAGACCGCATCATCGCCGGCCCATCGGGTGACGACGGCGCGCCGGCGCCGGTCGGTACGGGCGTTGCCCGGAGCGCCGTGCACCAGCAGGGCGTGATGCACCGTGCAGTCGCCCGGCGCCATATCGAACTGCACGAAGTCGAGCTCATCGCGCATGGCCTCGATATCGGGAACTGGTGGCAGGCCGGTTTCATAGCGGTTGTCACCGGCAAACGCCGGTGGCGCGTATTCGGCACCCCATTTGTGCGAGCCCCTGACGTATTCGACGGCCCCGGATTCCCGGTCAACCACATCGAGCGCCAGCCACACGGTGCATATCTGAGTGCCGCGCACCGGCCAGTAGGTCATGTCGTGATGCCACGGCGTCGGTTCGTCGGTACCGGGCTCCTTGATCAGCAGCT
>Ga0114931_10006297_pt1 | contig 14590 bp, 9 predicted proteins | sample 2SBtaG_FD_89579 | JGI IMG/M metagenome (GOLD analysis project Ga0114931, IMG submission 89579) | Deep subsurface microbial communities from Kolumbo volcano to uncover new lineages of life (NeLLi) - 2SBTROV14_V59a metaG | ecosystem: Environmental > Aquatic > Marine > Volcanic | place: Kolumbo...
CCCAGGGACATCCACCGAGCGGATCCCTCAAACGTTGCATAAGCTGGAGTAAATTCTCTAAACTGAATTTAGTCATAATCATTGTCTTCTATGGGGAAAAAGGTGTAAAATAACGGCAATCGCCGCCCTGCATTCGGCTATACTAATCAACTGGGTGCGATTTTAATATGAAAAAGGTATTTTGGAAAACTGCACCAGGGCGCCATGACCGGCGTACGGAATTAATAATAAACGGCATCCAATAATTACAAATGCGTAAAATAACACGACAACCCATGCGATGGTTTCTTTTCACCCTATGCGCCCTGCTTGGCAGTTGCGCCAGCCAGCAACCCTATATCACCAACAACCTGCAAGCCGAACCGAACACCACCAACAGCCTGGAAGCATGCAAAGCATTTTTCCAATCGTTGGACGCAGCCATCAACAAAGCCGGCGTACGCGATGGACAATGGCATATCGTGTCCGGTTACCCTTTTCTTCGCACCAGTCGATTCCTGTCAGCCTATCGGCACACTCCCATGACCGAAACAGAGTTTTCCGCATGGCTGGATCAGATGCAGAAAGCCGACATCAGTTCACGGGAAATAGAAATCAGTAATCTCGCGGGCGTCTCCAACAGCCTGAAATTGTTTGATAATCAGGATACCAGGCAACTGACAAAAACCACAAAGGAATGCAGCGGTATTCTACGACGGGCCGTTCCGACTACACCCTCAGTAGTCAAACACATACGGGAAAATGTTATCGTCCCGGACGACTACCAAAACTGGAAACGATGGTTTGGCATCTACCCTATTAGCAGTCAGTTTGTCAGCATGGGCATCAACGATTACTACAAAAAAACCCGTCTTGATTTTCGCCGCCCCATGCGTACACTAACATCGTATGGCTTGATCAACCGATATATCCCCGTCAAAAACAAACGCTTAAACAAACTTACCATAGGCGAATTTTTGTCCAATGCGGCCGGCCAGAGTCCGCTTGGCATACCCGAACCCTCACAGACGGCATTGGAAAAATTATATTCCCACTACGCGCCGGTTTTGGAAATTGACGTCAGCGGACGCTACGACCAGATCGGCACGATCCAATTGGGGTCAGACGGCATACCCACCGTATTGGCCAATCAACCGGCCGTGTACGGTTATCATAGTTTTACACACTATCGTGGTAGCGCACTTTTACAACTCAACTACGTATTTTGGTTTTCACAGCGACCGCCGAAAAAATCGTTGGATATGCTAAGCGGCTACCTGGATGGTATAACATTTCGCATCACACTCTCGGCGGCGGGCCAACCGATTATGTATGATGCCATACACAATTGCGGTTGCTATCATATGTTTTTTCCCGCCGGTCATTTCGTAGCCAATCCCGCCGCCAACATGCAGGCCGAATCCCCATTGGTACCGCAACACGCCCCAACGCTAAAACCCGGGCAACGGATGGTCATTCGCATCAGCAGCCAGGATCATATGATTCAGCGATTGTATGCCGACACCGCCAGGCGTGGTAACCACTACCAAATGTTTGACTACAACACGCTTCGAAGTCTACCCATGGAGGACAAATCGAGACACAGCATGTTCAACCCCAATGGAATAGTCGAAGGCACACAAAGGCCCGAGCGTTTTCTGTTGTGGCCCATGGGCGTCCCCAGCCCTGGCGCCATGCGGCAACGGGGCCGGCACGCCACGGCCTTTCTTGGCAAACGCCATTTTGATGACGGTAATTTACTGGAAAATCTGTTTATCATTCGTTAGGGTTTAAGCTATCCCGTCCATCGTGCAGGGCCGGGCAAGAACGGTTGACATGACAACGAATAAATAGTCCGGGACCCTCAATCCCTCGCTGTAACTGCCGATAGAACCGCCAAGCCAAACTATCACGAAACGTATACCGTGTCCCGATTACGCCTTATACCCCGCACTATCAGCTTCGGCATCACATTGTTGTGTTGTCTGCTACTGCTGTCCCAATGGCCGGCGGCCAAACACCTGAAGGACCGCTTGGAATTCCTCGCTTATGATTACCGCATGCAATACTGGCCACGTCATCAAACCCACGCCGTCAGGGACCAACAAGTTGTCATTGTGGCCATTGATGAAAAAAGCCTGCATGAATTAGGTCGCTGGCCATGGCCGCGTCGTACCATGGCATCGTTATATGACGCACTGGCGAAGTACCAGGCAGCAGTAGTCGCTTTCGACATAATCTTTGCCGAACAACAGCCGCAGACCGCGCAACGCGTTCTTGCGGCCGCTCAAGCGGAAAACATACGGATCGATGAAACACAAAAACAACGTCTGCTAGAAAAATTTGACGGCGATACACGGCTTGCCGAGTCGTTTAAAAGAGGCGATGTAGTACTCGGCTATATTTTTCACGCCCACGGCGACGGCAACATCAATGTCCTGCCATCCGTCAGCGCCGTTCGAACACAATATGATATCCGTTCCCTTACCATACGCCGCGCGGAACACTACACCGGCAATTTACAGAATCTGCAAACGGCAGCCCCCTTCGGCGGCTTTGTCACCACGCAACCGGACAGTGACGGCGTATTGCGCCGCTCACCTTTATTACTGGAATTCGGCGATAACATTTACCCCTCACTGGCGTTGGAATGCGTACGCTTGTTTTACCTGTTGGACTCGATCGACCTGCATGTTGAAAAAATCGGTAACAAAGATACCGTGGAGTATGTACTGTTAGGAAAAACCGCCATTCCAACCGATAGCTACAGCAATATGCTGATTCCCTATTTAGGACCGTCCCCGCAAATTCAGCACATCTCCGCCACCGACATTCTGCATCATCGCATACCGGCGCGGGATATTGAAAACCGTATAGTTTTGGTCGGCACCACGGCACTTGGCCTGACGGATTTTACGGCGACACCGGTACAAAACGTTTTTCCCGGCGTTGAAGTGCATGCTCATATGATTCAGGCCATGCTGGAAAATCAATTTATTCACCAACCACCTTGGGCCCGGGGCGCGGATTTCGCGGTATTGTTGTGTACCGGGTTGTTACTTGGCCTGTTGTTACCGTGCTTTTCAGTTGGTAGGCAAACAAGCTTTACACTATTGGTGTTAGGCTGTTTGTGCGGCGGGAATATTTACCTATGGCAAATGCATGGCCTGTCGTTATCGTTAAGCCTGCCGGTGGTGCTATCCCTGAATCTGTTGTTATTTAACCTGGCCTATGGTTATCTGACTGAAAGTCAGTCAAAAAAAGCCTTACAGAGTATGTTCGGTCAATACGTTCCACCCGAACGTGTCGATGCCATGGTGCGCAGCGGTAAACCCTATCATTTTGACGGCGAAAGCCGCGAACTATCGGTACTTTTCGCGGATATACGCAATTTCACCAGCCTTTCCGAAGCATTATCACCGGTTGCGCTCAAGGATTGGCTAAATCAGTTTTTTACCCATATGACCGGGATTATTTTCGAACATAAGGGCACCATTGACAAATATGTCGGCGATATGATCATGGCGTTTTGGGGCGCACCATTGGATAATCCTGATCATGCCTGTGACGCGCTCCAGGCAGCGCAGGCCATGCTGCGCAAAACACATGAATTAAAATCGGCTTTTGCGGCGCAGGGCTTGCCAGCCATTAGTATTGGTATTGGTATCAATACCGGCACCATGAACGTAGGCGATATGGGCTCGAAGTACCGCCGTTCTTATACTGTGTTGGGCGATGCGGTAAACTTGGCTTCGCGCATCGAAGGTTTAACGAAATTCTACGGCGCCGAGTTGGTGATCGGCGAACAAACCGCGAAATACTTGCAAAATGAACTACTACGTTGCCTTGACCGCGTTAGGGTCAAGGGAAAATCCCAAGCTGTCAAAGTTTACCAAACGCTAGGCCCCGTTATCGACGCTGACAGCTCACTGCTGGAAGAAATTGAACGATTCCATCACGCCCAACAACTTTATTTGCAACAAGACTGGCAAAATGCCCGGGATGTCTTGATGAGCCTAAAAAGCGAACATCCGGATACCGCTATCTACTCCTTGTATTTACAACGTATTGAGCACCTAACGAAACTTGAATTGGATCCGCGATGGGACGGTGTTTTTGAGAGGCGAGAAAAATAGCAGGCTGAAATAGATGCAGTCCGCGTTTCGCGATACGGTGTCCAGATACGGCTTGCTGAAAAACCAGGATGGCTTTTTCAGGCATCCCACCAGTTCATGGGCAGCTGCTGCATTCGTTAAGAAAAGTCCCTTCCACATGAGCTGCGGAATCATCCACACCTTGCAGTCCAAACGCTCCACCGATTGCTTTACCGTCATTACCCACGAACGCACCCTGCATACTGCCGCTGGCTTGTCCGGTGTTCACCGTACCGCTTAAGTCGGCCCGCAACCCGGGCCCGGAAAACCCACCGTCAAACTGCATCTGCCAGTTGTCAGTGGCCGTGACGTTGAGTTGCCCACTCAGCGTGGCGTTGTCAAAATTCACCGTGGCCTGCATAGACAGTGATTGGACCGCGCTGCCGTTATGGTCGCTGCCTTGAAATCCTAAAACATTGTCGTATATGGCAGTACCTGAAAACCGGGCAAAGCGATCCATACTGGTGGGCGAGAAAGTCGTCCAATAAACGTTACTGTCAATACTTTCCACTATTGACGGATCCGCGGGATCAACTTGACTGATGGTTGGTGCATTTGGGGATTGCCCATTCCATACGCCCCAATTCACGGCATACGTGGTGTTTTCGCCAAGATTTTCCAACAGCGCGCCATCGCGCCTCAGTACCGCGTTATAAGGCGCAATGGTATAACCGGGCTGACCCAAGCGAAATCCGTTATCGGTCATAATGGGGTTACCCGCACTCCCGTCACTGGCACGGCCGCCGTGAACCACGCTTGCACCCGTGTACTGATACGCGGCAAAACCGGATTCGGTTAACCGACTTTTTTCAGCTTGCGTCAATCGCTGTTCGGTAATGACTTGGTTGTCTACCAGAAAAATGCCCTGCAGATAGTTATTGGGATCAGCACGGTCAAACAGTTGTACCGCACCGCCAAGCCCTTGAGCCTGATCGCCGGTAAACAACAAGAACAAATTGGCATCGACCGCCGATCGAAAATTATACAGACCGTATAATGCGGCGAAATTAACGGATTGCGCAACGACGCGACCGTCAAATGATAACTCCCACACCGAACTACCGGTGGTGGTAAAACGCATGCTGCCAACCATACGTCCATTGTCAATGTCCAGTAACGAGGCAAACAACAATCCGCCGACTGCGCCGTCATTACCGCTACCATCAACCACGATAACATTGGCATAGCTGCTGATACCTGATAGGTTTTGCACCAAGGGTTTTACCGCTTCGGCGGTGAACCAATATATGCTGCCGAGAACCGGCGCGGTTACCAGAGGATCAACAGCATCGGTTTGCACGATTGCCGCAGCATCAACGCTGGATTGCCAATGGCCCCATTGAAACGTCCAATTGGCTTGACTAGTTCCTGTAACCTGGGCGTTGCCCGGGCGCAATACCTTGCTAATCGACGCATCGGCAAAACCCGCGTCACCGGGTCTCAAGCCATAGTCCACAAAAATCGGCCGTCCATCGGCGCCGTTTGAACTTCTTCCCGCCAACACAAAGTTATCAACCCCGATCGCCGTCACCACGCCTAATTGAGTCAATTGCAACCGATCGGTATCCGTTAAGCGATTTTCGACAAGTTGATTGTTGAAGGCATCTGGGTTGATCAGGCTTTGTTCACCCATATGTCCGAGCGAAGCGTTTTCGGTTTCGTTGTCGGGCTTTCCGCCGTCCAGAGTTTGCAAGCCATCGGGCTCGACTTGCCCTCCCGCCCCTTGCCTGGATGGACCATGGGTACTGGCAGGTGCCGCTGCTTGTGGATCGGTTATGTCTTTAGGTATTTGTTGCAAACCCTTCGGGGGCGTGTCGACGGCACGAATACGGGCATAGCTAAACGCCGCACCTTCACCCAGAGCAATTTCTCCGCCGTCGTTTTGCACGGTTACCCTGCCCCGCCAGGCCGCCACGTACAATGCGTCGGACAGCACCGCCTCAAAATTGGTCCCTCTGACACCGATCGTCGCGATCGGTGTGTCGATTCGATAATTTTCAGCCTTCTTTTTACCGATTGAACCGGTAATGGCGCGAAATCCGCCCTTAATCAAGGTGGAGAAACTCTTACTTTCATTACCGTGTTCATCCAGGCGATATTCCTTGACCCGAAAGCCGGTATGTTCACGCAGTGAGATAATACCACCGTCGCTGAATCGCAGCTGCAACTTGGCACCGGCACCGGTTTGCAAGGTATCACCGGCGAAAATTTTTGAACGGCGTTTCAACGCCCGACTCTGACCCTCTTCATTAACAGCCAAACAGTCACCGTGTGCCACTATAATCAATCCGGCTGGCTGTGCTGCCCAACATGGCAAGCAACACAATAAACAGGGTAACAGGCAACCTAATAGTCGCACTCGCATTACCGTCCCCACTGATAATTGACCGATGCCTGCCAAAGCGTTCGCTCATAGGCATACAACATAATGTTGGAATCGTTTTGCAGGAAAGATGTGTTTATTTGAAATTGCAAGCCCTTGTGTCGCCACCGCCATCCGGCGGCGACCTGGGTCACATCGTCCTGCCGGGCTACGGCGAAAACGGGATGTTCGGCCGCATAGTCCGCGCGATAGTAAGACACACTAAAAAACAGCTGCTGGCGAAGCCCCAAGGGCAGTTGAAAACGGGACGATACGCCTGGATACTGCCTGCCATGATGCTTACCTTCCTCACGAATCGCCTGCTCATTGCTTATAAACAACTGGTGCTGACTGAACAAACGGGCGTTGATCCGCCAGTTTGCCAATAGACCGGTCATCACCGTATTGATATCGCGCGTGGATTGGTGGTCATAACGTTGCGCCCCAATCAGAACAAAACCACCCCAACCCGCATGTCCTTGTCCGCGGCGCCATTGCAAGCCCGTTTGGTACCCACTGCGATAGGCGTGATTGGCCAAACGGATAGAATGCCATTGCAGTGGTACCTGCAGTGCACCTTTCAGTACCCGTGTTCGCCAGGCGACAGCCGTGTGCAGGTTGCCACTGTCAAAATCGTACTCCCGACTGTGACGCCTTTCCGTGAGTCCCGCACTGATATCCCAGGAGGTAAACTTGTTCCGATGCATGCGCCAGGTGAAGGTGCCGTCCCATTGGCTAAAGGAATCGTCCAACTTGCGGCTTTGATCATCCAGAACAACCGCTGTCGTAAACGCCGGAATTACGATACTTTGCTGATCAGTGGCACCATTGACATTACTGTCACTACCCATCGTCAGACCCAATTGTGCATACCACTGATAACGGGCCTGCCGCTGCGCCGTATCGATTCGATGTAAGTAGTGGGCTATCCGTGCACGCACCATCGCCGGCGGCTTTTGTCGCAAAACCGCTTTAAAATGCAATTTGGAACTGGCGAAATCCCGCAGTTCATAATACGCTCGCGCCAGTTCCAGGCGTGCACGATGATTCCATGGTTGATGGACCAAAACCCTTTCCAGGGCAAATACCGCCACATTGGCATGACCGCTGGCCAACGCAACCAGTCCATAAGCAAAATCAAATGCCGGTTCACCTTCCTGCTCCATCACGTGGTCGTCGGCCAGATGATAGGCTTCTTCAACATGACCGCTTTCTAACAAGGCGAGAATGTTATCCACCATGGCTCCTTCGTCGCCGGCCAACACCGCAGCGGTACCAAACCATGCAAATATCAGCCATGCCAGGGCCAGGCGATGGACCATTATCAAGCCGCCCGTTGTGCGTACTTTGACAGTCCGCCTTCAATAACATAGGTCTCGATTCCACGAGCACTGAGCAAATAAGCGGCGGCTGAACTGCGCCGACCGGTGTCGCAATACAATATATACGGCCGGGCATGATCCAAACTCTGAGCTTTTTGGCGCAGTTGACCAAACGGAATATGCATGCTGCCTTCCAGGGAATCCAGTTGCGCTTCGCTTTGCAGGCGAACATCCAGGAATAAGGCACCTTCCTTATTTAGCTGCAAAGCCTTGGTCATATTGACCCTTTCGATCACCGGTTCCTTCAACAAGGCATTAAAATCTTCACGAGTCAACTTCATCACCACACCATCGTCAACGACGATCACCGATGCATTTCGCTGGGTATCGGCAAGTAACGCCTCTTCACCGAAACCATCGCCGGGCCCCAGCGAAGCCAGTGTTGTCGCCGCACTGCCGGGAGTTTGTTGTACGACTTCGCAGCGACCCCGTTTTATGACGTAAAAGTAATCAGGCACGTCCCCTTGACGAATGACCGCCTGATCCTTCATCACGGTCATCTCCTGCATGCGCATAAACATGGCTTGGATATTGGCCGGCGGCACACGCTGAAAAATACTGGATCGCAAAATCCGGGTCATCCAATCGATGTCCTTGGTTTCGTGTTCCTCGATATCGGCCACCACATAACTGGCTGACTCATCCCATGTCAGCAACATATCCAACATATCATTGTCAATACGTATATAGGCAATGCTGGTTTTAGCCATGGCGGTAAGTCGTCGGGGAAGTTGGTTGGCCAGGGGATATCGACAAACGGGATCATGGCCGTCAATTTCTTTGACGGCACCGCTGGGATCCTCCAACAATATTCTGCCGGCGATCAAGTAATAACGCACCGACAGCTTGTCACCCTGGCGAAACAGCAAACCGCCAGCCGGTAAAGATTCCAGATAGGTTTTTTGCCAGAGTTCTTCAAAATTGACATCGGATAAGGCATCCAAGGGTGCCAACGATTTTAGTCGCTGCCGGTCAACCCGGCTACGTTCATTGCTCATCGTGTAAATCCATTTGCTTGTCGAGTCATCCCCTAACATAGCGACGGGGCGAACAATAGTTTTAATGGGGCGTTCGGGCTGTGCCGGATTAACAATTTATCCACAAAATATACGTGGTTAATTGATGGCTGCATGTAACGCGCCCGATGATTTGCGCCGTCAACCACCACTCACAATCCGTGCCTGACATCCGGCTCGAAGAGTGGGTGCAGGTGTGCAATACGCCGGCGGCAACGTGCTGTCAGCCACTCCAAGCCGGTCTGGGCTACGGTTCGGAAACCAAACGCGAGTGCAGGTCGACGCGATTAATCGCCTATGGTCCGTAAATACACATCCATGGTGCTATAGGTGTTCAATCGAGGAAAAAAACGAGGCTTGGCGTTGACAACAACACAGGCGTCCATATATGTCTTGAAAAGCGTGACCGGGCTCTTGCCGGGCAATCACTAGTGTAGCTTTACACGAGGTAACGAGATGTGCAAGTGATCGGCATTACCCACATGTCGGAGAGTGGCGAATCCCAAAAGTCGAAAAAGCTTTTCGATTACCCAATTCCTCACCACGCCATGGCCCTTGGTTCGCACATCGATCGCGTGCACATAACCGTCGGGCTGAACAAAATGCAATGAACGTTCGAACGGCGTCAGACCCATTTTATAATAGTCTGCTTTTTGCCGGTTCATATCGGTCACGATAAGGGAGCGGTCGACGAAACTCACCGTATTGACGGCTATGCGCAGCAGTGGATGGACGCTGGTAAACTCACCGGCAACTTTATCCGTCTTGGCATGCTCATTGGAAAACATAAACAATGCATACCCGTTAAACAGAACCACCATAACCAATACTGTCATCAGTTTAATACGAAACGGAATCAGCAGCTTGCGAGACAGCCATTTATCAATAACAATCAGGTACGCCAAAAGCAGTATTACCGCAACCAGGGAAGCAAAAAACAGCGCCAGATATCCGGTCCAACCGATAAGATAGAAATACACCGAGCCGCGAACCAGAATATAAAAGGGCAAGCATAACAGTAACACAAAGGCCGCTACCATTCGCAACAGGCGTAATAAGGTACTGCTCATCGCCAATTCCTAGTGTAGTGTCTCATATAAAACGCACATTTAGAAAGCCACTCAAGGTGGCCTATCAAAGCGGTTCGAGCGCAAGGCACAGACCGCCGGGAATGCTGGTCACCTTTCCAAGGTCTGGAACGCAGCAATCGCACCTTGAGCGGCTTCCCGGAGGGCGAGATAGATTTTTTTAGGCAACCATCAAGCCTATCTCGTCTCAATGCTCGTTTTATTTGAGACACTACACTAGTACACTAGGCATGAATCACCAAATCAAATTGACCGTTTAGCTGTTGCTCACGCTTGGTGAAGGTTACAATCACGCCGGTTTGTTGGGATGGCGACAATGCCTGCAATATTTGGTCATGCGGATTAAGCGGGTCGCCGTGAAAGTACATCTGTGTCACCAGGGTTTTGTATCCGGGTGCCGTGACTTTAAAATGTAAGTGGGGTGGACGCCGCCAACCGCCGCCCACCTCATAGCTGGCGGGCTTGATGGTGGTAAATTGGTAATAACCGTCAACGTTGCTGCGAACGCGACCTCGGCCGGCAAATTCGGGGTCAACGGGTAACGGGTTCTGGCGATCCCGAATATGGTGATAACGTCCCCAATGATTGGCCTGCCAAAGCTCCACCAGGGCACCGGGAACCGCCTTGCACGATGTATCCAGCACCCTGCCACGGACAGTAATCATCTCGCCTTTTGCCTTCCCAGCGCCGGTCAAGTCGGCCCGATAATCGTGCCACTGCAACGGGTGGTATGGGCCAAGTGTTTGTTGCGCGGTTAACGCGCACACTGCCGCGTCGGCCGGGCTGGCTAATACAGACAATCCCGCCAAGCCCGCCTTGAGTACAGACCGGCGTGCCAGAAATTTTTTCTGTATAATGCTTTTTTTCGAACTACTCACTTTAACTTTCATTGCGAGACTGTTTAAAAATGAAAAATCCAACAACAGTAATAACTCATGCGGTGCTTATATTGTTTTTCGGATTATTCGGAATCGGAACCACGCCGGCTTACGCCGCGCTTTCACATGACACTAGCTTACAATGGCATACCCTGCATACGCAACATTTTCGTATTCACTATCACAGCGACATTCAGGCGATGGCGAAACATTTGTCACAAATCGCGGAGAAAGTTCACCAAGAACTAAGCGAAAAACTGCATTGGGAACCGCAGGGTCCCACAGAAGTGGTTCTCACCGATGAATTTGACTTTTCCAACGGTCAGGCCGATGCCGTACCCTACAATCAAATGGTTATTTTTCTGACACCGCCGGCAATAATTGCGGAACTTAAAGACTACTCGGATTGGCTGGAAACCGTGTTTACCCATGAATACGTGCACGTACTGCATTTGGATAAAGCCCATCAGGGGCCCTATTTCTTACGCCATATTTTTGGTCGCATGCCTTTGCTGTTTCCTAATCGATACCAGCCGGGTTGGCTGATAGAAGGATTGGCGACTTACTATGAAACCAACGACGAACGCGGTACCGGTCGTGGTCAAAGCTCCTATTTCAATATGCTGATGCGTATGGAAGTCGCCCAGGGTATCAAGCCTGTTCACCAGGTCAATCAGGTATTTGATAGCTGGCCGGACGGTATTGTTCCCTATTTATACGGCGTGCATTTTTACCGATTTCTAAAAGCGTCCCGCGGTGAACAGGCCATTGGCCGTATGGTCGACGGCTATAGCGGCTTACTGCTGCCATTCTTTATCAATACCAATGCCAAGTCTACCCTGGGGAAAAATTTTACCCAGCTATGGCAGGAGTACGGTGGCTATCTTAAAAATCAATTTCAACCCCAACTGGATCAAGTCGCCGCACAGGGAATTCATACCGGCTCGCGAATCAGCCACGAAAACTACCGTCGCCTTGTATTGAAAAACAGCGCTGACCGGGTGTATGCCCTTGCCGAGAGCGGCGATGCCAAGGCTAAGTTATTTCGACTCGGAGATAAGCATGCCGTGACGATCCATGACGGCAGTCATTTTGACATCCACCCCCGGGCAGGCATTATCCTGGCCCAGCCCGACATACATAAAAACAGCCAGATATTTTTTGACCTGTACCGTTTGGACAATGACCTCACGCATAAAAAACGGCTAACGAAGGGCAAGCGCTATATTTTGGCTTGCTGGCGCTATGATGGCGAAGCCATCATAGCCGTACAAACCGTGCTGGGGCGTTCGCGGTTATTGTTACTGGGTAAAAACGGTGAATTGGAGTCCGTGTTCTGGGACGGTGCCTATGGTGAGGCGATAGCCGAACTCAGTTGCTCACCGCGTGAGGACAAAATTGTCGTCGCCATGTTCCGCCCGGGCAGCGGTTGGAATTTGGAAATGTTCAATGTGGCATCGTCAAGCTGGCAAATGCTCACCCGGGATAAAGGCATTGAGGAGCAACCGCGTTTTATCGATGACGGTAAACAAGTCCTATTCAGTGCTGACTACGACGGTATTTACAACATCTACCGCATGAATCTGTCTGATAAAAGCATCCAAATGCATACCCGCGTGCAGGGCGGCGCCTTTTCACCGGTCGACGCCAATGCGCATATCTTGTTCAGCGCGTACGACGGTAAAGGCTTTGATATTTTTCAGTTGGACGATCACCGGGCGTTGACCGACGCCATCAAAATCATCGCAGGCCCCAGTGCTGAACCGCATGGCAAGTGGCCTGTAACGCATTCGGAAAAAACAGCTTACCGGGGTTGGACAAAACTCGTACCTAACTGGTGGTTTCCGTATTTTGCGGGATCTGAAAATCAAAACATCTATGGATTGACCACGTCGGCCTACGATCCGCTGGGCCAACAAAGTTATGATGTTTTTGCCGGCTATGATGCCAGAAACGATGTTATCAATGCCGGCATAAGCTATGTAAATGACCAATTTTTCCCGACGTGGATACTCAACGCGAGCCGGGCACACGAGTACATTGAAGATAACCAAACGCTACTTGCCATCGATCAAACCGACAAATGGCAGGTAAGTGCGTTATTGCCGCTCTTATCCTTTGACCGATCCTGGTCACTGCAACCGGCGGCATTAAGTGTTCACAGCGAAAGCGTCTATGCAAACAACGTCAGTAACCGTTTAGCGCCCTTTGATGACGGTATTGCTGCGTTGGGTATTAACTACGATTCAACAGACCGGCATCCGTTGTCGGTAAGCCGAAGTGACGGGCGCAGCATTATGTTAACGGCGGAAAGCCATGACCTGTTACCCAGTGATTTTCAGGGCCTGACTTACAGCGCCAACTGGCGTGAGTTTATACCACTGGGTGGTGAAAATGTTCTCGCCCTACAGCTTAATGGCGGTTTAGCCGATGATGACGCCCGTTTCTTTCGCCTGGGTGGCGTCAATGCCGCACCACCTTCCGGTGCATTGGTAGGCTTGGCGCTGAATCAACGATTTTATCGCCGTGAATATCCACTGCGCGGGTACGATAACTCCCTGCCGCAACTTTTCGGCAATCGCATGATGAGTGCTTCCATGGAATGGCGATTTCTTCTCCACCGTCCCGAATGGGGATTTATGGTGCCTCCGGTATCGTTGCAAACACTGTCCGCAAGCCTGTTTGTCGATAGCGGCGATGCCTGGACTGAGGGGGACTCGTTCGATCCGTTAACCGGTGTGGGCGTGGAGCTAAACTTTGATACGCGTTTGTTCTATATATTTCCCATTTACATCCGGGTCGGATATGCCAGCGGGCTGGCCACCTTGGGCGGGGAGCAGGTATATATGAGTCTAGGTGCCAGTTTTTAATGTCGGTGGCGTGTACCGATAACGGGGACTCGGTTTGATGATAGCCATAAGCAACATATACACGCCCATAAGAAAAAACGGTGTTCCCAAGATACCGAATAATATACTACTGCCCCATTGGTCCACCACGTTGTAAACGGCAGCATTGTGGGGATTTCGCAGTTCGTAGATGACATCCACTTTATCGCCTATTGCATAGCGGTTATGGGAATAGGTGTTGGACTGAAAGGTATAGGACTTTTTCTGATTGGCAACGTTAAATAACACTTTCGGCGCATCCAGGCCATCGGCACGCTTTGTCAATGCCATGACCGCACCTTGGGCAAACCCCGCTTCCTGGATAAAACTCCAAAGTGAGTATCCCATTAATATCGCCGGCGCCAGAAACAACAGCCCAACCCCGATGATAACCATGGCGGTAAATTTCTCATTCATGCTGATTTAATGTAAATAACAGGAAATGAACGCCATTATACGACACAGACGGGTCACAAGTAAAAATTCCCTTAAAATATCTCGATATTTAAACAGCTTACCATGTGTTTTACTGATCGGCTGGCACCTCATACGGTTCACCGACCAGTTTTGCCAAGGCCGGCACAGCGAACAAACGGAATCCTCGTAACGCTTCCGGTGGATGCCCAGCCACGCCAATGATCGGTGTGAGGCCTGCCATTCCCATAATTAATGGACGCCCGGAACGCATGGGCACGCCGTCCACGAGAACATCGCCCAGCTCGCGAATTAAGTCGGATATAAAATCACGGCCACCCGCTGCCGTGCCGCCGGAAATGATAACCAGGTCACATTTCTCCACGGCGGTTTTCAGTGCGGCTGTAAAAGATTCAAAATCATCGGACA
>Ga0114931_10006298_pt1 | contig 14589 bp, 12 predicted proteins | sample 2SBtaG_FD_89579 | JGI IMG/M metagenome (GOLD analysis project Ga0114931, IMG submission 89579) | Deep subsurface microbial communities from Kolumbo volcano to uncover new lineages of life (NeLLi) - 2SBTROV14_V59a metaG | ecosystem: Environmental > Aquatic > Marine > Volcanic | place: Kolumbo...
AGGCAAAAGTATTAAAAAGTAAAATCAATTTTCGTCTCGGGGATAAAGTAAGATTGAACACCACACCCATTGAAAGCAATAAAAAACCTCAGGTTAAGAAGAAACAATCTCGTAAAAAAAATAATAACAAGAAACCGGTAGCTCCACCCCCTATTTTTTAATTTAAGGAGGAAATATTATGAAATCCAGAAACATCAGTGCTCTGTTCGTCATTGTTCTTGCATTGCTGGTCGTTACAAATCTATTTGCACAAACAAAAACGGTTGTCACATTGGGAGGAAGTTGGTGGAACGCCCAGTATAGCTGGGAGGACGAAAGTGGTAAAAAGCTTGCTGATATTGGCGCCGGCAATTCTGTGGGTCCGTACATCAGTATATCCCACGGAAAATTAAATTTTGGCGCATCTCTTTTCTTCGGCACCTTTCCGGTCAACGAGTTAGGGCTTGGAGACAGCGGAAGCGACGTATCACCAGATTGGAGCATGAGTCGCGGCGATTTAAATTTTACTGTAGGTTACCGGGTACATCAATACATCAATTTATTTGTCGGCGCAAAATACATCAACTGGACGATCGAGGGCACCGTTAACACCACTTATCCGGTTTTAATCGGCTATGATGAATTCGGTTATCCTGTGTATGATCAACAGACTGAGACTATCGATGCTAATTTAAGTGAAGGCGGAATGACCTTTGGCGCCGGCATTTCCGGTGTCGTTCCCTTTGGAACGTCCGGCTTGTATGGGTTTGCTTCCCTTGCTTATCTGGGCGGAACTTTGCAAAACGAGACAAAAATCTCCTATGCCGGTACTTCGCAGGACTCTACTTATGATGTTTCTGCCGGGCTCGCCGCAGTTAATCTCGGTATTGGTTATCGATTTTCTTCAGGGCTTGGCTTAAACCTCGGCTACAGAGCGGATTTGTTTGCAGAAAATGTAGACAAGGCGGTAAGTGAGGGAGAATCAAATCCAAGGATCAGAGTACAGGGTACCATTTTAACGGTCTCTTACTCGTTCTAATTTTATTCATACCGCAAGGCTTCTACCGGATCGACATTGGCGGCTTTGCGCGCGGGAAAAAGACCGGCCAAAAGACCGATCAAGGTGAGCAAGATCAGAGATACCGCGACGATTGAACCGGACAACAGGGGGCGTCCGAGGAATTCCATGGCGCCTTCTTGTGCCGGGATCATCCACACGAGTTTTATTAAGCCGATTGACGCCAGCAAACCCAGCCCTCCGCCAATGAATGCGATAAGAAGTGATTCGAAAATGAACTGGAAAATGATGTAGCGTTTTTTCGCTCCAACCGCGCGCTTTATGCCGATCTCAAGCGTTCGTTCTTTGGCGACGACGTACATGATATTCGCCACTCCCACTCCGGCAATAATCAGCGTCATCGAACCAATCACAGCCAAAAAGATATTAATCCCCCTGAAAATTTTGGCACCTTCCTTTTCATTCTCAATAAAATTCCACATGGGCGTGGCCCGTTCATCTGTTGGGTCAAATTTATATTTCTTCCCAAGCACCCGGCGGATTTCTTTTTCGACAAGCAATCCGTCTTCTGCACGAACCGGTTTCACGATCAATTCGTCCAGATATTTATCTCCATAGATGCTTTGAAATGTCGTAAACGGAATAATGGCCCTGCGATCATCCGGGCCGTTGTTCATTGAGGTTTGCATCTTTTTCGGCATAGTGCCAATAATAGTAAAAGGCAATCCATCGAGCTCAATTTTTTTACCGACAACATCGACCGAGCCAAAAAGTTCTTTGGCGATCTCGCCCCCCAAAAAGACAACTCTTTTTCTTTCCTGAAGATCCTTGCCGTCGAGAAACCGTCCACCGGCTGCCGGATAGGTACGTCTGAGAAATTCGAACTCCGGGTAAACACCTTCCATATAAGTTGATGATATCGTGTCGCCATTTTTCAGACGAACGCGCCGGCCAAATCCGGGTACCGCAACAGCGACCTGCGGGATATTTTTTTCAATGACCTCACAATCCTCTTGCCTTAAAAGGATACGTCGGCCTACAGGAAGCCCTTCATATTTGAGCGTGGTTTGCCCGCTATAAACGCGAATAATACGGTCACCTGCGTTGAGGAGTCCTTCGCGCATTCGAAAGGAAAGACCATCACCAAAAGCCATCAGCAGCGTCACCGCAAGAATGCCCCAGGAAATGGCAATTGTTGTCAGAAACGCCCGCGTCTTTTGGGTTTTTACGTCTTGAAAGAATTCTCTGATCAGCAAAAGGATATACATTTCAAAACCCTTCAAGTCTTTTTGCGGTTAAATTCCAACGATTATCTTAAACATTCCACAACATTCAGTCTCGATGCTCTCCGCGCCGGGAAATATCCGGCCAAAAAACCAATCGTTCCGAGAATCAAAATGGTTACAATGGCAACCATGGGGCTAAATACCGGCGTACCCACTTCTTCTTTAAAACTTTGAATAGGTAACGCAGCGAAAAATTTAATCAGAGCGATCGCCAGTGAAAAGCCTAGGGCCGCGCTCAGTCCGATGACAATGAACGCCTCAGTAATAAATTGATTCATAATGCTTTTTCGTTTCGCTCCAATTGATCGGCGAATGCCAATTTCATGCGTCCTCTCTTGCACCACGACATACATAATATTCGCCAAACCGATACCGCCGACAATGAGCGTGATGGCTCCGATGATTCCCATAAAAATGTTAAAACCGAGGGTAAAATAGAAAATAAACTTGTCGAATTCAGTAGTGTCCCAGATACCAAGCGTTTCTTCGTCATTCGGGTCAAATTTGAATTTTTTACCAAGGGTAGCATAAAGTTGTTTTTTTACATCCGGCGAGTTCCGCGGATCAGCAACCTGGTAAACAAAATTATCCAAATAGCGGTCGCCAAAAATAGATATATAGGTGGTTACGGGAATAAAAGCACGATCCTGATCTCTGGCACTGTAGGACGAATTTTGCGTTTTTTTCTGCAAAACACCAATGACGAGAAAAGGTGTTTCACCAATAAAAACATATTTGCCAATGGCGTTCACATCTTTACCAAAAAGAAAGTCTTTGAGCAGATTGCCGAGAAAAACTACGCGACGTCGTCCCTTGATATCAAGGTCATTCAGCCAGCGGCCGCCGGGTTGCGGCCAGATATTTCGCATGATATTATATTCCGGAATAATACCGGTAATGTTCGGCTTGTTGACTTTATCTCCCACACGAATCGCTGTTCCCCAACGGGAATATTCAGGACTAATGCGCTTGATATCCCTGATTTCATGTCGGATGAGTTCAATATCTTCGTCCGTTAACCGAATTCTACGATCACGGCCATAGCCATGAAACGGAATGCTGGTTCGTCCCGGCCAGACAATGGCAATGCCTTCGCCGATGCCGTGCATATTTTTACTCATTTGCTTTCGGACACCAACACCAAAGGCAAGGAGCAAAATAACTGTCATAGTCCCCCAGGTAATGCCAAACATGGTCATTGCCGTGCGGGCCTTGTATTGCCGCAGGTAATGAAAAATTTCCTGCAATGTGTCAATGAATGCGGACATGGTTTTTGAAAGTTAAAAGTGCGCTAAAGTGCTTAAAGTAAAATTGGACTATTTCCTGGTGACTTAAAATTTTGCTAAATTATTTTATGCTGTTTCTTTTCAAGTACTTTGTCCCCTTTTTTGAGGCCGCTGAGAACCTCAATGAGAATTGCATCGCTCAATCCGGTTTTAATGAATCGTTCTTCCGAATCATTTTCTCCCACCGGAATTTGCACAAATGCGGAATCACTGCGAAACGTAACCACCCGCTCAGGTATGGCAAGAACGCTGTCTCTTTTCGCAATAATAATATTTGCATTAGCGGAAAAACCGGCGCGAAGAGTAGCATTCCCCGTATCATCAATAAAAATTTCCACAGGGAAGACGGTTGTATTGTCCTCTTTTTTGGCCTTTAAGGAAATTAACGTCAAGTGACCGGTGATTTTTTCCCCGGGCAATGCCCCGATTTGAAGATCACATTTCATTCCTGTTTTTATTTTACCAACATCAATTTCGTCGACAGTACCTTTAAAGATTAAATTATTCATATCTGCCATGCGCATCAACGCAGTACCCGGCTGATAGGATGTTAAAGGTACGACAGGGTCGCCAAGATTGACATTTTTTTCAAGAATATAACCGGAAAGTGGAGCTTTGACTACAGTTTCAATGCTCGTATCGGCAATTTGAACTTTGCCGTTTTCAATCAGTTCAAGTTTTTCCCTGGAAATTTGATGGCGCAATTTTGCCTCATCATATTTTTGCAAAAGCGCTTCGTAATTCTGATCCGAAATGAGTCCTTTGTTTTTCAATTGTTTGTTGCGGCCCAATTCTCTTTTCAATGACTCCAATTCAATGGTTGCCATTTCGACATTTCGTTTGGCCTGGGCGAGCTCCAGAGGTGTCGGGTCCGGTTTGACTTCCAGGAGCGGATCGCCGGCGCGGACAAAATCTCCAACCTCTACATAAAGTTTTCCGACAACGCCGGATATTTTGGATTTGATGGCAATCTCGTTCACCGGCTCAATAGATCCCACAGCGAGCGCTTGATCAATAATGTTTTTTCGTTCCACTGAAACTGTTCGACGTTCAGCGCCATTCTTTTTTCCCCGGGACATAAGAACTGCTACTACTGCAAAAACTATCAGAACGGCAACGACACTCCAGACAAGACGTTTTTTTGCTTTACTTTTCAAAGTGGCTTCCTCCGGACAACGGCATTTATAAGTAAAAAATATTTTGTTGAGGAAAAACGGAAAGGTTTTCAAAAACTAACTTGTCGCATATACGCCGGGCATGGGATTTTGTTACAGAGAATTGTTGCAAAGTGCGAAAATTGAGCTTTATATAAAAACGTTCGGGTAGGAAAAGATTTAAAACAGACACCCGGAGCCCTGGCGGGCATCCGGGATCTGTCATGATCTTGAATGCTTTATTTTGTAACAAAGAACCTAAGCGAGGTTTTCAAGAATCTTCAAAGTGTGTTTATAAAAAGATTCTACCGATGGAATATTGACGCGCTCATCCGGTGAATGCGGGTGCTGGATTGTGGGGCCAAAAGAAATCATATCCATACCCGGAAATTTTTCACCAATCAGGCCGCATTCCAGACCGGCATGTATGGCTTCATATTTCGCGTCTTGGCCGGTAACTTGTTTGTAGGCATCCAAAGCGACCTGGAGTATTTTTGAATCCAAATTCGGCATCCAGCCGGGATAACCCTCGGGCTGTTCAACAGAGGCACCGGCAAGACTGCCAATCGCGGCCAGCTTATCTTGCAATGCCTGAAGTGCGGCATCGTTAGAGCTTCGGCCACTACAGTGAATTAAAACATTTTTCTCTTCACATTTTATTGCAGCAACATTATTTGATGTTTCCACTAAACCCGCGATCGTCCGGCTCATTGCCAACGGGCCATGAGGAAGTGCAAAAATAAGCGCAAATAAAACGGATTGAGATTTCTCGTCCAGCACCTGCGGTAGCGACTTGTTTAATTCTGTCACTGAAAAAGTAATATTCTTTTCAACAGGACTGAACTCCAGGCGAATCTCTTCCATTGCTTTATCAAACCACGTTTTAAATGCCGCTATTTGGGAACCGCTAATGACGACCTGCGCTCTAATTTCTCGCGGGATAGCGTTGTGCTTGTCGCCGCCATTTATTGTAACCAATTCGAGAGGAATTTCTTTATTCACCTGATAAAGAAGTCGATTTAAGATTTTAACCGCATTGCCGCGACCTTCGTGAATATCAATCCCTGAATGCCCGCCGCGGAGACCGGAAAGATGAAGTTCCAAAAGCTTGTCGCCAGACGCCGGTTTGCGGTTCACTTGCAATGTAAAATGAGAATCAGCACCGCCTGCACAGCCGATGGAAAAAACACCGAGGTCTTCGCTATCCAGGTTAAGCATGATACGCCCCTTCAGGGCATCCGGCGAAATAGTCATTGCACCGACAAGGCCGCGTTCTTCATCGACAGTAAAAAGTGCTTCAATAGGGCCGTGAACAAGTGAATCATCTTCCAGGATGGCCAGTGCTGTTGCAACGCCAATGCCGTTGTCAGCGCCCAGGGTTGTTCCATCTGCCGTCAGCCAATCACCGTCAATCACCAGTTCAATCGGATCTTTGTCAAAATCGAATTCCTTATCGGAATTTTTTTCACAGACCATATCCATGTGGCCTTGCAAAACGACTGTAGGTGCATTTTCATGTCCGGGACTACCGGGCTTGCGGATGATGACATTTCCTGTTTTGTCTTTTTCATATTCCAATCCCAGTTCTTTGGCAACGGAAACAATATAATCGGCCACTCGACCTTCATCGCCTGACGGACGCGGAATTTTTCGCAGTGCATCAAAATACTTCCAGACGAGCTTGGGTTCCAATTCTGATATTACGGACATTTTATCCTCCATATTTTATTTGATTAGATAAGATTTTCATGTAAATATACAACATGATTATGCAAATTTCAAGGAACTTGTATTGCTTTCAAAAAACTTGCTGCTGTGTTTAAAAAGACAAAAACAGAACGTTATGCTCATTTATGATTTTGGCTTGCATTCGATTAATGAACAATGTAAATTAAAACAATTGAAACTGGCACCGCAATAATAATAAAATGAAAAATATGTGGTAAACTATTATCCGGAATCAGTGGCAAGTTTCAACGGAATATGCATGATGACCCTTTTGTGGACCCTAGTCTGCATTTGATTGGAGCAACGGGAAAGATTATGTTCTCAAAAATCGCAACAATGAGCACCGTAGGGGTTTATCTTGTTCTTTTCGCCATCTCTTTGGCCGGTGGGTGGATTTTATTCTCTTTATCCCGGGCGGCACAAAACATCTCGGCAAGCCGGGAAACGAACAAGCAGAAAGAAACAAGCAAACTCGGCTGCCTGACCTTTCTGTTTTTTCTTCTCGCCATTTTTGCTTTCCTCAGTTACAGCGCCTTTTTACGCGCTTATCATGTTTTTACCAAAGAGGAACTTGTAGCCATTGTCGAATGTCTTCCGTCTTCTGATCGCAGTTTTGATTTTGAACTGCAGCTTACTCCCGTAGTTAATAAAAAACAGCAATCACCGCTAAACTTTGGAATCAAAGGCGAGCAATGGGCTGTGGGAGGCGATATTTTAAAATGGCATAGCTTCGCCAATTTGCTTGGACTGCATTCCATGTACAGACTCACCCGTGTTGAAGGGCGTTACAGAAAAGCGATTGATCAGAAAACAAAAAAACCCTCCGTCTATCCGCTAACAGAAGAGGAGGAGAGTCAGTTCTGGAAAATCTTGTACAAGATTGGCGACAAGCTCCCTTTGGTTTCATCCGTTTATGGCAACACAGTTTATACGGATCCATCTTTTACTGATCCCTTTAAAATATATGTTACTATATCAGGCTTTAGCGCCAAAAGGATTCACCAGGATGACAAATCTTTGACGGAACAAATTGTGGATAAATTACTGGATGTAACGTTGCCGAAACGACAGCGTGATGATGTTCCCCGAAGATAGAGTAAATTTCAGAGTCCCCACCCTCCGCTGACTAGTATTTCCGTCCCTGTTACATAAGAGGCTTCATCGCTTAATAAATAGCCTATCGCCCCGGCGATGTCGTTTGCTGTTCCCGCTCTGCCAAGCGGGATTTGCGGAATCATCTCGTCTATCTGGTTTTGCAGTACAGAACCATTATCCATCAGGCCGGGCGAGACGGCGTTAATGGTAATTCCGAATGGCGCAACTTCAACGGCCAATGATTTTGTCAAGATAAGGACGCCGGTTTTTGCGATGGCATAAGCAGCGACTGTTTTGTAAGCATGTATGCGATTTGCGTTTGCAAGGGCAATATTCACTATTCGGCCGAATTTTCTTTTTTGCATAAACGGAATAACCGCTTTTGAACAGTAAAAAGCGCTGTGCAAATTGCTGTCCAACATATAGTGCCAGTCGTTTATGTCCATTTTCAAAAGAGGACTCGTAATAAAATCCCCGACATTATTGATGAGAATATCAATTGATCCGAAGCGGGCAATAATGCGGCTCACAAGTTTTTCGACTTGTTCCCATTCGCGGACATCCGCTTGAATGGACTCGGCATCTGCACCAGTCCCTTTAATTCGAGCAACAACTTTTTCCGCAGCATCTTTATCCTGCAAATAATTCACAACGACATTCGCACCCAGCCTGCCGAGAAAAAAAGCAACGTCCTTTCCCAGGCCGCGCGAGCCGCCGGTAATCAGCGCCGTTTTTCCTTGCAGATTCGTCATTTCAAAACAATGCGCATGGTTGTTCCTTTTCCCGGCTGCGTTTCTTTGATGAACAGCTTTCCCTTATGGTACTCTTCGATGATTCTTTTGGCGAGATTAAGCCCTAGACCCCATCCCCGCTTTTTCGTACCATAACCCGGCTTGAAAATATCCCTCCTGGATTTTGATTGAATGCCGACGCCATTATCACTTATATCGATGAAACTCCCTCCGCTCTCCGGAAATGTCCCGGTTGTAATTTCAATTTTTCCATTTTTATTTTTGACAGCATCGATAGCATTCTTTATTAAATTTTCAACAGCCCATTCAAAAAGATCGCGATTTAATTCCAGCGGCGGTAAGGAAGAAAAATTTCTAACCAGACGTATTTCCTTGCCGGCTTGCGGCAACCGACGATGAAAATAAGTCAACACATCATCGAGAATGGGGTCGATGCTTTGTTCACGGAGGTCCGTTTGCGAGCCAATTTGCGAAAAACGCGCTGCGACTTTTTCCAGCCGCTTCACATCCGTCTGCATATCTGCGGCCATAGATCGTAATTTCTCAGCCGCCATGTCATTAGTTTTCATTATTTCCAGCCAGCCCATCAAAGAAGAAATCGGTGTACCAAGCTGATGCGCCGTTTCCTTGGCCATACCCACCCAAATAAATCTCTGCTCACTTCGTTTTATGCTGCTGAAACCGAGATAAGCAACAAGCACCAAAAGACCGAGCCCCGCAATTGTAATATAGGGCAGATAAACGAGCTGCTTGATCAGTTTCGAATCGCTGAAATAAAGATAGTTGAGCACCCGATCTCCATAAGTAATGGGAACAGGATTATTTTCATGCTTCATCTTGTCTACATAGCTTTGGACTTCCTTTAGTGCTTCGGGCGATCTGGCGGTGTCCGGGACACCAATTCCCTTCCATGAAGAAGGGATTCCGTCCGCATCCGTCAGAATAAGGGGAAAATTGGTTTTTTGTGTAATGTTCTCAAACAGCCAGCTCAAAGTTTCGGCGGAAAGATTATCCGAAGCAATGCGCTGAATGGTCTGCGCGTAAAACTCTACAATGTCGCGGGATTCTTTGCGCAAATCATCCACGAGGCGCTGCGTATAGATCAACATGGCGAGGATACAGATCACAATGAGGACGAAAAAAACGCCTCGCAAAGTGCCTGACATCATGTAAAGTGTGCGACGAAGTTGCATATTCACATCTTCTTTTTCTCGTTGTATCCCCGATCCCCGAAAGGCTTCAGCTTGTCAAGCCAATACTGTTCCAAAAACAATAGATCCTCCTTATAGTCATAATCGGGATCTTCCTTTGGCTCAAGTTCGTCCAGAATCTCAAAAACAAAGTTCTCACTGCCCATCTCGCGCCACTCGGTCTGAAGTGTTTTGTTCCGATGATTACCCATTTTTAATTCAAATTTGTTCCGATTAAGAATGCCGGAAAGATTGAGGCTGGCACCAAGCAATATTTTATTATTAATAATGTTCCGTATCTGATAAACCCCCATTGGTCTGTGTCTCTGCTTATAATCTTGTTTCAGCTGCTTTGCTTTATCATTCATTTTTGCTGTTCCTGAATTTGAGAACCAGGCCCGCAATCAGCATTCCCAGAAGCAAAATAAGAACAATCACGCTTGTCCACACACCTCGCATGAAAGATTTGGGTGCAAATCTGAATTCTATTTTGTGCGAACCCGGCTGAAGAAAAATGGAGCGCAGAATATAGTTTGTTTTGTAAATTTTCGTTTCTTTGCCGTCCACAAATGCTTTCCAACCGGCAGGATAGTAAATTTCGCTTAAAACCATTAACGCCGGTTTTTTTACTTTTGCCTGCAAATTAATCAGGTGGATATCATAAGCAGTAACCTGTACACTATCGCTGTCCGCGGCAGAGATGGCAAACGGCGGTTCTTCCTCGATGATTGCCGTGTGCGCCGGATTGAATGTACCGTTCTTCATGTAATCGAAAATGCTTCGTCTGCCGGAAAGAACTTTTACTGAATCCACAAAAAATGCGCGTGGTAATACACCAGTATTTTCGTAAACCCACGGCTGCTGGTTTTGAACTCGTGTATATTTCGGATCGTTGAGCGGCAAATAACTTTCGATCAAATATTTCACATTGAGCATGTCCAGCATGGCATTATGAAAGGCCAGTCGCTTCGGATCGATTTGCTGCACCGGAACGGGCACCCACGTCGGTTTGTTCTCGCGTACGGCGTAACGCCAGTATTTGGAAATAAACGGATTGAGCCGATACTGATCCTGCGTATTAAAGCCGGTCTCTTCGAGAAATTCCTGATAAATGCGAAGTTTGGCTGCGCTGTAGCCATTAATATTTTGCAGAAAATGATACATGTACCAGTTGCCGCCTTTGGTATCAAGGACAGGAAATATTCGGTAAAGACTTTTATCCTGCTTAATAAAATTGACTGCCGGCGTCGGAGCAAAATAGGCCGCTTCGCTGGCCGGAGGCTGTGGTTTTATGATTTTAAAATCAACAAACCAAAGATCAATGACCGCAAGGAGAACAAGAAAAATGCCCGTTGTTGTTTGGGAAATTTTATTCTTTAAAAACTGAAGAATAAGAAAAATGCCCGCTGCTAAAAAGATAATACTTTTAAAACTATCCCAAAGAGCCTTATTATAAGCCATATCTCTTTGCGCTGCCTTGAGATAGGATCGGCTGCCGGCAACGAGCTCGGTGTAAACCGATTTGCCCAGCAACATGAATAATGTAAAAACACCGACGATAATTGCGAAAATAGTAAAGTAACGCGTCAGCGCCTTTTTTCTTTTTTCGAATTCTTTAGAGTTTTGCTTTTCCCCGCGAAATTCAATCAACGCCTGCAGGCCATAGCCCGCCAACGCCACGAGTGAAATATCCAGCAGAATATGGATCATGCTCGGCACGCGGAACTTGTTGAAATAGGGTAAAAACTTAAACATCGGTGTGTAAAGAATGGGTAAATATTTTCCAAAAGAGACAAACAATGAAAAAAGTGCGAGGATGCCGAGAAACCACGTGAACTTGTCGCGCTTAAGAATAAACGGAATGATTGCTAACAGGAAAACGATGATGCTAAAATAAAGCGGATAATCCGTGAACGGCATTTTGCCCCAATACGTTTGTCCTCCGAAACCCATAAAAGAAGGAATAATAAACGTAATCATCTCCAGCGGATGAAAAGACCAGTTGGACGCATAGCCGAAATCCAGGCCGCCACCTTGTCCGCCGCGAATGGAGTAATGCTGGTAATCCATAACGGACATATAAATCACCGACGAAAGCGCCACACCTATTATGATTGCCCCCAGCAATAAAGCTCCGGAACCAAGAATGGATTTGATCTGTTTTCCCTCGCGCCAGGAAGCAACCGCCTCAACGATAAAATAAATCCCCAGCATCAAAAAAGTGTAATAGCTGACCTGAACGTGAGCGCGCATCATTTGAAAACCAATGGCAAGTGCCGTCAAACTGAAATAGAGAATGTTTTTCTCCTTTACCAATTTCGTGGCAAAAAGAAAAATAAGCGGAATGAGCATAAGTGAAAGGAATTTCGTGTTATGCCCATAAGCGGTAAAGGCCACAAACTGTGGAATAAAAATGACAGCTATTGCAGAGAACAACGATGCAATCGGCTTGACCTTTTGGCTGCGCATCAAAGCGTACATAAACAAAGCAAAGAATAAATAATTGAGAAAAATAAAAGTGAAATCCGGATTGGGCAGAATCCGGCCCATCGCATTCAGCACAGTATGAATTGATGAATCAATAACATTCACTTTGGGAATGCCCAACATGCTGCCATACGACGGCATGCCGCTGAAAATGTAGGGCGTCCACAAAGGAAAGATGCCGCGTTTAGCCGCATCCTGAAAAAACGGGCGATGCGAAAGCGAGGTCATTTTATCCGGCGTTTGTACGGTTTTGCCGCCAATCACCAACGGATAGTATAAAATCAGCAACAAAACAAAAGCAAGAATGGTTGTGAAAAGAAAAGGATGTTTTGAAATAAAGCTCTCCCTGGGCGGTTTGTTGAGAGCAGTTTTCTTTGGCTTTGCTTTTTTCCTGGCCACGATTTCCTCAAATTTTATTGAAATTATTATTCGTATTTTTAAATTTTCTAAATAATACGAATTTTAACAACATAGTGCAAGTTTCCTTTTAGGATCTGTTCGTCATCGGTACGATGAGTGATGCTTTGGGAAGGATATATCCCGTCGCTTCGGGCACGATTTTCTTTTCTACCATTTCCCAGGCCGCTGCTAAATTTTTCGCAGGGATCATTCCTGTTTTCTCGACGATCTCTTTTTCCAGACTGGAAACGAAAACAATCTTTACCTGCTCCGCCTTTGATTTAAGCGCCAGGGCCGTATGTCCATTGATTTTATAATCGTGCAATAGTTGCTTTCCAATCTTTTGCGCCGATCCAAATTCAAAATAGGGCAAAAACGATTTCGAGCCGATGCCCTCGGTACATTCTGCCAGCACAATAATGTGTCCTCCTTTTTTCACCGCCTGAAAAGCATGATGAATCGACTTGTGCGCCTGAATCAAATTGACATCCGACGGGAACCCGCCCGCACTGGCAACGACAATGTCCGCGGGTTTTTCCAGCGAAAGGCTGTAAACTTGCGCAATTTGGGAACAAATTTCCCTTTGCGTTTCAAGAATCGGCCCTGCGGCGGCCTCAATTATTTTGCCTTTGAAATCCATTGCCACTTGCAGGGACAAGCTGTTGGGAACAAATCGAACCACTTCCGCCAGATCGAGGTACACGGGATTTGTTTCTATGTTTCCCTCAAAACAATCCCTGTGAAATTGACCGGTTAACGGATCAATTGTGCGGCGATGGTTAATGCGGATGGTTTCATAAGCTGCCACGCCGGGGAGCAGCATTTTCGGCCCGCCGCCGAATCCTGCAAAATAGTGGTAAAGAACGCCGCCAATGGTAATGACAAAATCCGCCTCTTTTATTTTGGAATTCAGGCGAACCGGTGTGCCGGTCGTTGTCTTGCCAAAATCATGCAGCGTTTTTTCATCATGACAATCGTGCTGTTGTACCGGGTATTTTTTATAGATCGCTTCACCAACCAGGTCGCTGATAACATGCTCCGGTTGTAGAACATGACTGCCGTTGGCAACAAGAATTTCTATCTGCGCGTTGAATTTTTGTTCCAGCTCCTTCATCAGTTTCGGCAGGATAATTTCCAGGCGACAGCGCCGGGTGTGATCAGGAACTATGAGAAGAAGTTTTGCATTTTGGGCAATACGAGGAGCAAGCTGCTTCGCAAGTGAATAAATACCTTCATCAATGGCCTTGTTTTCCGAGCCATATAAAAACGGCAAGTTTTTATGCAAAACTTGCCATTGAATATTTTGCGGCAAATCGAATTCGACTTTGCCCTTTCCATATTTTAATTGCAAAACGTTAGTGCTCCTTTTTTATTTTGCCCAAAAGTAAAAAATTATTCCTTTTCGAGCAAGCTTAAAATCTTCTCACCGTGCCCTGCCGCCTTGACCTTATGGAAAACATGTTCCAGCTTCCCATCCTTGCCAATGATAAACGTTTTGCGGATCATACCCATATATGTTTTGCCGTACATCTTTTTCTCACCCCACGCGCCATAGGCTTCCGCCACCTTGTGTTCCTGATCCGAGAGCAGCGGAAAATTAAGATCATATTTTTCAATAAATTTATCATGGGATTTGAGACTGTCCGGACTTACGCCCAGAACGACCGTGTCTTTCACCTCAATGTTTTGCAAATTATCTCGGAACGAGCACGCTTCTTTGGTGCAGCCGGATGTATTATCTTTGGGATAAAAATACAGTACCACGCGCTTTTTTCCAAGGTAATCCTGCAATGAAACGGTTTCACCCGTACTCGCCGGCAAAGAAAAATCAGGTGCTGTATCACCAACTTGCAATTGAACTGTTGAACTCATTTTGTCCTCCGTTTTGGTTTGATCTTGCAATTTCAAAAATTTATCTTTTTAACGTTTTTGGATGGAACAAAATTCCTATGCCATCGAGTATAGGTTAACGAGACATTTTCGCATCGGAAACAATGTGCCCCTCCTGTTTTCGACTCGGCACTTGAAATAAAAAAAACTGAAAGTTGCATATTTGAGAATATATTTTATATTAACAAATAAAGTTAGATTAATGTCAATAACGGTTGTTTTTCCCAATGAAGGTCTTGAGAGGGCACAACATGAAGACATTTAAAGAATGGAAAGAAAAAACGGCGGACGCCTCTCAACTATTGAGCAAAGTCCAACAACGTAT
>Ga0114931_10006299_pt1 | contig 14588 bp, 11 predicted proteins | sample 2SBtaG_FD_89579 | JGI IMG/M metagenome (GOLD analysis project Ga0114931, IMG submission 89579) | Deep subsurface microbial communities from Kolumbo volcano to uncover new lineages of life (NeLLi) - 2SBTROV14_V59a metaG | ecosystem: Environmental > Aquatic > Marine > Volcanic | place: Kolumbo...
CCCAGCATTTCACCGTAATCGGAATGCTCAAACTGCTCCTCGAGGCTCAATTTCACCTTGCGCTCATACCCGGAATAGGTGTGAATCACGTACCATTGCTTTGACAAAATTAGTTACCGAGTAAATCCTAAAAATTAATGAACCCTTGAACCAACTTGGACAACAGAGCGTCCACAACCCCCAAAAACAGAGAAACAAGAAACACAACGATCACCACAACCGTAGTACCGCCAACCGCCTCCTTTTTCGAAGGCCAGGTGACTTTTTTCACCTCAACCTTGACTTCCGATAAAAACTTTACCGCCTTGGATATCATAATAAAAAGGCAACCCCAAAGTTAACAGCAGGCCAGGAGGGATTCGAACCCACAACCCCCAGATTTGGAGTCCGGTGCTCTAGCCGTTCGAGCTACTGGCCTAATATAAATTCCCAAAAAAAAACAACCCCAACAGGCCCACCCGACACCAGCACCCAAGCCGCCCTCTGGCACTCCCAGCCATCCACTCAACAATGCCTGATTATTTGGTTTCCTTATGAGGAGTGTGCTTTCTGCAGAACCGGCAAAACTTCTTGAACTCCAAACGACCCGTGGTTTTTTTCTTATTCTTGGTTGTGGAATAGTTTTTCCGCTTGCAATCCCCACAAGCCAAATGAATTATATCTCTCATAGCCGCTCAATTTCCCAAAACTCTATAAATCCAAAATAAATACAAAGCCCACGATCGGATTTGAACCGATGGCCTCTTCCTTACCAAGGAAGTGCTCCACCCCTGAGCTACGTGGGCAAGACCTTTATTTCTTGCTCCCCCTCATGCACGCAAAAAAAGGTGGAGCGGGAAACGGGACTCGAACCCGCGACCCTCAGCTTGGAAGGCTGACGCTCTAGCCAACTGAGCTATTCCCGCTTACTCCCCCAAAAAATAAAATGGGGAGGGGAGGATTCGAACCTCCGAAGGCGCAGCCGACAGATTTACAGTCTGTTCCCTTGGCCACTCGGGAACCTCCCCGGACTGATGGGAATCGCGGTCCCCATAACCTGAAAAATCAGGTAGCTACCCCTAAGCACCCGCAGACCGTCAGAACCCCAAAAACCAACTCCAGCGCATACCGTAAGATGGAGCTGGCAAAGGGACTCGAACCCCCGACCTGCTGATTACAAATCAGCTGCTCTACCAGCTGAGCTACGCCAGCTCAACAAACGGAAAAACGCTCATCTTACTGACTTCATTTCATTTTTGTCAACTAAAAACGAAATATTTCAATAAATTTTGAAATGTAGATGGGTTTTTTAACCTCAGAGGGAATACTATCTTGCGGAGTCTATCACGACTGCTGACCATTTAACAGGGAAATTTCGCGCCCTGCCTCAAATTTTTTTTACACTATACCACAAATTTCCTGGGAAACGCCACCTGACATCTCACTTTTAATAAACTCTATTTTTTGACCGGGATTAACTGTAGAGCAACACCCCGGGTTCAAAAAAATTTCATAAAATTTCTCGCCAGTAATCCAGAAGATCGCCGAGCGTTTGCTTGAGAGAAATGTTTGGCCGCCAACCGGTTCTTTGCCGCAAAAACGAATTGTCTCCATAAACGCTCACCGGTTTCTCCGGGCGAAACAACTTCGGGTCGGTTTCAATCCGAACGGACCCCCCCGAAATTTCAAGCAGAGTCTTCAGGATGGCCCGCACACTCGTCACCTCTCCGGAACAGACGTTAAAAACTTCTCCCGCCTGCCCGCGCTCCATAATAGCATGATAGGCTAAAACGGTGTCCCGAACATCCATGAAATCCCGATAAGATTCTAAATTCCCCGTTTTGATCACCGGCCGGGCGCCCTTTCCAATCGCCGCGATTTGCCGTGCAAAGGACGAACACACAAACCGGGAATCCTGCCGGGGACCCGTATGATTGTAAGACCGGACCCGAATCACATCCAGGCCGTCTCTCACCGAGTAGGAATAGGAGAGCAAATCCGCCGCCGCTTTACTGACACCGTAAAGAGAGACCGGTTGCAACGCTCTATCCTCTTTTATACGGCCCTCTCCCTCGGAAACCTCCCCATACGCCTCCGAGGACCCGACTACAAGAACCCGGCAATCGAGGCCCAACTCCCTGACCGATTCCAATACGTTCCAGGTGCCGTTAAAAATAGTCTCGAAAGAAACGTTTCCTTCTTGTTCCGCATGCGGAACAAAGGATGCGGAAGCAAGGTGATAGACGCGATCGGGCCGCAACCGGTCCAGCGCTTTTTTAATTTCCGCGCGGTCGCGGATATCGCCGGGAAATACCTGAATCTTATCACGGATATGTTTTACGTTGTCGTCATTCGCCAGGGACCGCGCCATGCCGAACACTTGTTCGTTTTGATCAAGAAGCAGGTCCGCCAAATGCGAAGCGGCGAAGCCATAAATTCCGGTGATCAGATTTTTCAAAGTTTTCAAGTAGACTATTTACCGTATATGAATATTCAAAAGTTCCAACGTATGGAACTGAATCATCAGATTATTCAAACTATCAGGATGCGAAAAAAGTCCTTTTCGGACTCTAAAATGTCAAATTCAAGCTTTGCCGTTTAATAGTGGCACAGGATTTCCAGCCTGTGCCACTTAAAAACAAAAATTTGCAAAACCGGACGCGTTGACGGAATTTTTCCTTTTTCAGCTACCTGCTATTGAACGGGGCTTTGTTAGATTTTGAGAACGTTCAGCCGCCGGCCGACGGTTTGAAAGGCCTTGACCGCCCGCTCAAGATCGGCCATTTCGTGGGCGGCGGAAATCTGGATGCGAATGCGGGCCTCGCCCTTGGGAACCACCGGGTAGCTGAAACCCACCACATACACGCCCTGGGCCAGCAATTGATCGGCCATGTCATGAGCCAGTCGGGCATCGCCCAGCATGATCGGGATGATCGGGTGGTCGCCGGGCCGGATTTTAAACCCGGCCGCGGTGATCTTCGTTCGGAACCACGACACATTGTCCCGCAACTTTTTCAACAGATGGTCCGAACCGGTGATGAGGTCGATGGCCTTGATCGTCGCCTCAGCGATCACAGGCGACAGGGAATTGGAAAACAGGTAAGGGCGGGATCTCTGCCGCAATAGCTCTATGATTTCTTTCCTGCCGCTGGTGAATCCGCCTGAAGCTCCGCCCAGGGCCTTGCCAAAGGTGGAGGTGATGATATCCACCCGCCCCAGGACGTTTTCATAGTCTAGACTGCCTTTCCCTGAGGGGCCGAAAAACCCGGTCGCGTGCGAATCGTCCACCATGACGCAGGCTTCGTATTTCTCAGCGAGATCGCAGATGGCGTTCAAGGGCGCCACATCGCCATCCATGCTGAACACCCCGTCGGTGGCAATGATGCGGAACCTGTGTTTGCCGGACCGTTGCAACTGCGTTTCCAGGTGACCCATATCGGCATGGTTGTAGCGAAACCGCTGGGCCTTGCACAAGCGCACGCCATCGATGATGCTGGCATGGTTCAAGCGGTCGCTGATGACCGCGTCTTCCCTGTCCAGCAGGGTTTCGAACAATCCGCCGTTGGCGTCAAAGCAGGACGAATACAAAATGGTGTCTTCCGTTCCCAGAAACCGGGAAACCGCATCCTCCAGACGTTTGTGCACTTGTTGCGTCCCGCAGATGAAGCGCACCGATGCCATTCCATATCCGTTCTGATCGAGCGCATCTTTGGCGGCCTGAATGACCTCGGGGTGATTGGCAAGCCCCAGATAGTTGTTGGCGCAAAAATTCAACACCTCCGCCTCAGTCGTTTTGATACGCACCTGCTGAGGACCAACAAGCACCCGTTCGTCTTTGTACAAACCGGCGTCGCGAATGGATTCCAATTCCCGGCGAATGGATTCGATCATTCTTTCCGACATGAACTTTCTCCCATCTTAAGAGAATTAGCAGGTAACATGAAAAAATCCTTTTGAGGCTCTAAAATATTAATTTCAAGCTTTGCCGTTTCACAGTAGCACAGGCTTTCTTGCCTGTGCAGACGGTCTGGAAAGACGGCGCCACTTAAAAGCAAAAATTGCAAAATCAGGTTTGCTGACAAAATTTTTATTTTTTCAGTATCCTGCTAGTATCTCAAAATCACTTTCGGGTGTTGCCTTATAACCCGGTCAAACGCATCCCGGTCGAACTTATCAAATGAAACCAGGGTTCCCTGGCCGCGGTTCAGGATGACCTCGTAAATTTTATCCTGCAATTCGTGGGACTTCGATTTGAGCAGGTTGCTCATGGTGTACCAGGTCTGAAATACCTTGCGCCCGACGATGCCGTGCAGGGTTTGGCCGTGCATGATGATGCTCTGAAAATCGGGCAGGGTGTAATCTCCGGCGGACAATCCGAATAAAATAATATCGCCGCCGGCGCGGGTGGCGGCGATGGCAGTGTTTAACGCCTGGTTGCTTCCCGACATCTCGAACGCCACATCCACCCCTTCGCCTAAACAGCGCTTGCGGATAACTTCGACCATTTCGGCATCGGGCAGGGCTCCCTGTTCTTTCACCAGTTCCAGGTCCACGTGCAGGGCAAGATCCACCCCCAGTTTTTCGGCCAGGTTCAAATTGTCGGGGCTGGGGTCCACACCGATGACGGTCGTCGCCCCCATGGCGCGCGCCACCAGGATCGAAAACAAGCCGATCGTGCCGCAACCGAAAATGGCCACGTTTTTACCGCGCAGGTCGACCCGGCTACAGGCATGCACCGCATTGCCCAAGGGTTCCTGAATGGCGGCCACTTCCGGACGGATTGCGTCGATGTCGGTCGGCCACAATTCCTTCGCCGGCAGTTTGACGTATTCCGCGAAACAACCGTCCGTGGAAATGCCGATGATCAAATGGTTCGCGCACACGTGCTCTTCGCCAATTTTACACTGGTAACACTTGCCGCAAAAAATATGCGATTCGGTGGACACGATATCTCCCGGCTTATAACCATAGTGCCGGGCGGAATAAGACCCCGTTTCGACGATCTCGCCCAACAACTCATGGCCGCAAATGCGCTGGGACTGACCTTCTTTTTCCAGAGAATCGAAGATCAGGTCCTTGAAGGCGTGACGAAACCAGATGCCCTTGTCCGATCCGCAGAATCCGGTAAAACGCGGTTTGATGATAACCTTGTTGGCGTCTTCCGGACATTTGGATTCGTCCAGTTCCGGTTGCGCGACATCGACCCTGTTCATCCCGGTGGTCGACTCCCACTCGTCGCGCTTGATGTTCAAAACCAGTGCCTTCATGCAGAACTCTCTCAACAGGAAACGATACAACCAATATAAAGCCCGCCAGCAAAGAAGGAAAGGCAAATCCCCTCCTCCGCGGAGGGCCGTGCGCGGCAAACGCTTGCGATATCCTTTCCGTTGCCCTCATGCCCCTGTTATATCCCCTTCCCTTAGCTTCAGCCCCGAAGGGGTAGGAGGGGGTACGCTTCGCTCACGAGCCGCAAAAAATTCTTCCTCTCCAGCGGTCTAATGTCTTCACACAACCTTCCCGCCAACCATCGAAAAATCCACCCGATCCCGGTCGGGGTCGAAGGGAACGTCGGTCCAGGCGTTTGGTTTTTGCGGCACGCGAAACCCGATCAGGTCTGCGCTCCTGCCGGGAACGAGGGTTCCCGTCGGCAGGTCCAGAGCTTTTGCGCCGCCCCCGGTCGCCATCTTTAATATCTCGGACCGGGACACATCCGGCAACATCGCATCCGCGGCCTTAAGTTCACGCAGGAAATTCAGTGACTCGTTGCTCGCCAAAGAATCCGTCCCCAGCGCCACCGGGACCCCGGCGTCGAGGAGCTTGCGAACGGGCATGATTTGGCCCCTCCCAAACCAGCAGGTGCTGGCCGGGCAAAACACCGCCCGCGCATTTTGCGCCGCCAGCAATTCCACGTCGTTGCCGATATGGTTCAGGTGCACGGCGATCATCGAGTCCAACACGCCGATAGTATCCAGAAAACGGACCGGACTTTTCCCCGGCGGCGTCCAATCGGCATCGTAAACTCCCCGCTCTTTAAGAAATTTTTCAAGCTCGCCGCCGCCTTCTTTAAGAAAACGGACTTCCTCTGCAAATTCCGCCACATGACAGGTGAAGGCACAATCGTAACTGGAAGCGAGATTTTTCAATTCCCGGAACAACGCGGGCGATACGGAATAGGGCGCGTGCGGAGCCAGACCCAGTCTAAACAAATCCCCTTTCGGGTTTTGCGATGCAAAAATGGAAGTCACGCGGTCCAACGTGTTTTGGACCCCGCTTTTTTTGAACCCCAATACTTCAAGAAACAGAATCTGCCGAAATGGCAAAGCCACATATTCCGGGATCAGTTCCGGCTGGGACATGTTATCGGCCAGCGTCGTCACCCCCGAGTTTAGCATTTCCATCGCCCCGGACTTTATAGCCCGCACTCTCTCCTCCCAGGGCAATTGCATATTTTCTTTCAGCAACGCTCGCACCCAATCGGTGAATTTCCCGTACCGGGAAATTTTGCCGCGCAAGGCGGAAAGGGACAGATGACAATGGGCGTTTACAAATCCGGGAAGGATGAGATGATCGGATAAATCCAGACACTCGACATCCGATAACTGCGTTTGCCGTCCGAAAACTTCCTTGACGCGGCCTTGTTCGATGAGCAGTTCCCCGTTTTCGATCACCTCACCCTCGACGGGCAAGAGGGCTTTAAATTTAATTTTTAAAATTTCAGGCATCTCTTGGCGTTTCAACGGCCCTTCAATTGGTGCCTGCGGGGTCCTCCGTATGGCGGGGTGGACCGGCAGGTTGCTGAAAAGGGAAAAATTCTGTCAGCCGGGTTTTAAAAATTGTTGTTTATAAGTGGCACAATCTTTCCAGACGGTGCGCACAGGCAAGAAAGCCTGTGCTACTGTTAAACGGCAAAGCTTGAAGTGGACATTTTAGAGTCCCAAAATGACTTTTTCAGCATCCTGCTAAAACCAGGTTTTCTCCTTATAGGCCCGGTAGCTGTCGCCGAATTTTTCCAGCAGGGCTTTTTCTTCCTCCCGGGCGCGGTACCAGTTGAGCGGAACAATCACGGTCGCCAGATACACCATGCCAAAGGTCGACCCGCAAGCCGCCAGCAATCCGAGCAACGTCAAATTGATGCCCACATAAATCGGGTTGCGGAAATACCGGTAGATTCCTCCCGTCTTTAAGGTCTCCGCACCCGGCAGAACGGCCAGGGATTTCCCCAGTGAAATCATTCCCAACATCCACAGGACCCAGCCCACGGCCCCTATGCCTAGGGCAACGACCACCAGTGGAGGGTAGCCGAACCCAAGGGTCTTGGGAGAAAAATAAGCCTGCAATAAAGGAAACAAATACAGAAACGGAATAAAGACGCTCAATGCAAAACGTTGATTGGAAGATAACGATTTGAAATCAATCATCGTCCCGCTCAATTTTTTAAAAGGAGTTTTGTGAAAACCTCCCGCCCTTCAAGAATCACCACGTCGACAATCATTTTCAAGGCGGGAATCGAAAATACCGAAGGATCGATTTTGACGCCGTCTTTTTCCGACACCAGGATGTATTTCGCCCCCGCCTTCCCGGCTTCTTCTTCAATGGATTGCAACTCGTCCATCGTGTAGCGGTGATGGTCTGGAAACGCCCGGTAAAAAACCACGCGTGCACCCACCGTTTCCAGGGTTGCCTTAAAATCGCCCGATTTAGCGATTCCGCAAAAAGCCGCCACCGGTTGATCCTGCAACATTTCCACATCCAGAGTTCCATGATTGTCCAGGCGCACCAGGGAATCGGGCCTGAGCGCGGTTTTGATGACCGGCGCGTTGCGGGGCAATGGCGCTTCAATGGAAGGGGCATTCCCGTTTCTCGAGCACCGGGTCAGACAAATCAAATCGGCCCGCCGGGATTCTTTCGCCGGTTCCCGCAACTCACCGGCGGGAAACAGGTTGCCGTTGCCCAGCGGTTGTTTCTGGTCAAAAAGTAAAATATTGAGATCGCGGGAAAGCGCCCGGTGCTGAAATCCGTCATCGAGAATCAGGGTGTCGACGCCAAACCGGTCGACGGCGTGATTGCCGGTCAAGTAGCGGTTCTTACCGGTGAGCACGGGAATATTTCTGAGGCGCCGGGCGATCATCACCGGCTCGTCGCCTGCGACATCCGCCGGGAGCAAAACCTTTCGCCCGTCGCAAACGACGTTGACCTTTTCCCTGGAGCCTCCGCCATAACCACGGCTCAGGATGGCGGGCTTGTACCCATGCCCGCGCAAAGTTTCAGCGATCATGATGACAATCGGGGTTTTGCCGGTGCCGCCCAGAGTCAGATTGCCGACGCTGATCACGCGCACTTTCAGGCGGCGGACGGGGAAAACTCCGAAGCGGTAAGCCCACCGGTTCAAACGAAGGCCCAAGCCGTAAAACAGGGACACGCCCCTGAGCAAAAAATAGGCGGGGACGTGAAAAAATTTCCGCGCTGGAGAAATGATCCTGTAATAAAGAGATTCCCATCTCATAAAAGAAAACTCATTTCCTGGATTCGAGGTATACTCACCCATTATGGAAATCTTTTATCATACCATTGTCGCCGGCGCCATCCTAGCCGCATCCCCTTTTATTTTAGTGCGAACGGTTCTCTCTCCCGCTTTCCGCTCCGACTTGCTGAAGCGTCTTCAGGGGGCAAAACCCCTGCCATCGGTTGCCGGATGTTTGTGGATACACGCGTCCTCCGCCGGGGAAGTGCGGGCGGCCAAAATTCTTCTGGAAGCCTTGCGGAAACATGACAATGACACGCCCATCGTGCTTTCGACCTTCACGCGAACGGGGTACGAACTGGCAAAAAAGGAAAATATCGAAAACGTATTCCGTCTGCCGCCGGATTTCCCGTTGTGGCTCAACCCGCTTTTCGACAAACTGAACCCTTCGCAACTGATTCTCATCGAAGCCGAACTGTGGCCCTCACTTCTCAGGCTGTGCCTGCGCCGAAACGTGCCGGTGCTTCTGGTCAACGGCAGGATGTCGCAAAAATCCACGGACCGCTACCGGAAGATTGCGCCTTTCTTCCGCTGGATCACGGAACCGATTGCAGTTTTTTCGATGCGAACGCAGGCCGACGCCGACCGCATTTTAACTCTTGGAATCCAGCCGGGAAAAGTGCGGGTGACCGGCAACATGAAGTTTGACGCCCGGTTAGGCGATATCTCCCAACAAAAAGAGCACCCCGATTCCGGCAAACCTCTTCGGGTCGTGTTCGGATCGACCCGGCCCGGTGATGAAGGCCCCGTCATGGACGCCATCCTGCGCCTGAAAAAAACTCTGCCCGGTCTCAGTTTTGTGATCGCGCCGCGGCATCTTGGACGTTGTCAGGAGATCGAAAGTCTGATCCTTGAATATGGAGTGGTGTTCACCCGCCACTCTGAACTCACGGCAGGCGACGCCAACCATAAAAATTCCATCCTTTTGCTGGATGCGATGGGGGAACTCAATCATTATTATGCAGAAGCCGATGTCGCCTTCGTCGGCGGCGGATTCAATCCGAGGTTCGGCGGGCAAAATATCCTGGAACCCGCCGCATTCGGTCTGCCGGTGGTTTTCGGAAAGCACATGAATAATTTCGAGGAAGAAGCCCGCCTGCTAAAGGAATCCGGCGGCGGCGTTCAAATCGACGGCCCAAACGAACTGTACCCGGCCCTGCATCGCCTGCTCACCCAACCGGATGAGAGAAAAGAGCGCGGCCAATCGGCGGCTGCAACCATCCTCGCCAATCAGGGGGCGGTGCAAAAAACCGTCGAACTGATCAAACAAACGCAAAAAAACAATTAGACGGATGATTTTTTATCATATTATTTCCACGATCGGGGCACTGGCGGTGGTTCCCCTGTTCACGTTGTACTCCCTGTTCACTGGAAACAAACGACGGGGGCTTTGGCATCACTTTGGCCGGGTTCCGGTTCCAGCAAAATCCCCCGCGCAACAAACACTGTGGGTTTATGCCCTATCTCTTGGCGAGGTGACCGCCGCCGCACCGGTTTTGAAAATCATTCACGAGGAACACCCCGACATCAGGCTGGTCGTCTCGGTCACCACCGAAACGGGATACGATGGCGCCCGGCAAAAAATCCCATTCGCCGACGCCATTTTTTTTCATCCGCTGGACTGCCTGCCTTTCACTCTGACAGCGCTCAACCGTATTCGCCCGGACGCTTTCGTGGTGACGGACACCGGCTTCTGGCCGGATCTTCTCGATCTGTTGACGCGACGTAAAATTCCGGCGTTACTTTTTAACGGACGAGTTTCCGAACGGTCTTGCAGGCGTTATCAACGGCTGGGGAAATTTTCCAGAAATTTGTTCAATGGCTTCAGCGTCCTGTGCATGCAAAGCCAGGAAGGAAAGAATTCTATGCAGACTCTGGGTGTTGAGCTTTCGCGGTTGAAAGTCATCGGCGACCCCAAGTTTGACGCCTTGAGCCCCGTATCCGAGAGTGAACGAATTGAGATTCGATCCCGCCTGGGGATTCGTGCGGCAAGCCCCGTCTGGGCCGCGGGTAGTACGCATGCGGGGGAGGAAGAAATACTTCTGGATGTGTATCAAAATTTAAAAAAGAAATTTGCCGATCTGGTTTTGATTCTGGCGCCCAGAAGAATGGAGCGCATCGGCGAAATAGAAACACTTTTAAAATCCCGGAAATTTTCGTTCATCAAACGCACCGCCATCGACGAAACCGGCGGCCAAGAGCGCCCGGTGATCCTGCTCGACACCATGGGTGAGCTGTCGCAACTTTATGCCATCGCCGATATTGCCTTCGTCGGCAAAAGCCTGATCTCGCCCGGCGGCGGGCACAGCCTCATGGAACCCGTCGCGCACGGCAAGGCGGTCCTGCACGGCCCTCACATCGAAAACTTCCGGCAGGTGGCGGAAGACCTCAAACAGCGGGGTCTGACCTTTGGGGTCAAGGACGCGAAAGAGATGGAAACCGTCATGGTTTCCCTTCTTGCGGACACATCGAAACGCAAGGAACTGGCGAAAAAGGCATCGATCTGGATAAAAGCCCATAAAGGCGCGTCCCGCCGCATGGCGGATATTATCCTGGAAACTTTGAAAAGTTAATGCAAAACACTTTGTTACCGCAACACCTGCAGGGTGACGGCACAAAGGAACCCATAAGCAAATGAATGTCTTGATCCCATCAATCGCAAGCCACTAACAGTGGCGTAGCTGTGACATTTTACCTTTGCCTTCATGCCCCAAGAGCTGGATCGAGGGTTCTGGGTTGCTTCGCTACGCTCGCAATGACTATTAATTGATTTCCCTAAAAGGGCATCCTTCATACTTTGTGCCGTTGTCGTCAATCTATCTTTTGTTTCTCCCCATTTTACTGACCCACCAGATCGCCAGGCTCGAAAACAGAAAAGCGGGCACCAGTTCGTAGATCACCCGATCGGACAATCCCGAAACTTTCCAAATGAGGGTGGTTAAAAATCCGGTGACCATCCCCCAGGCCGCGCCCTGAAAGGTGACGTTTCTGGAATAGAGCGAGAACAAAATGACCGGACCGAAACTTGCGCCCAGCCCCGACCAGGCGAACAGCACAAACCAGAAGATCACCCGCGTTTTCATGAGGGCGATGGCCATCGCCCCAACGCCCAGGATAAGGATGGTGATGCGGCTCACCCGGAGAATTTTCTCATGCGACAGCGTGCCGCGGAACATCTTCGTGTAAACGTCGTGGGCGATCGTCGATGCGGCGACGATGATCTGCGCCGAGACGGTGGACATGATCGCTGCCAACACACCGGTCAGAACCACGGCCGTCAGTACGGGCGGCAGTAACGCCTCCGCCGCTTTGGGAAAAAGATGCTCGGGGTCCTGCAACCCGGGAAACAGGGCGTTGCCGGCGATGCCGAGCACAATGGCGGAAATGTATATTGACAATCCCCAGGAAAACGCGATCCACATTCCCCGTTCGATGGTTTGGGTGTCCCTGGCCGCCATGTAACGGGTGATGACGTGCGGCTGTCCCGGATAACCGAGACCGATTCCAAGCAGTCCCACCATCGACCCGAAAAATGTAGCCGTCGATTTTCCGCCCATCCAGGCGAGAGTATCGGGCGAGACGGCATCGATCTTTTGCACCATGCCGCCGAAACCGCCCAGGTCCGCGACCGCGACCCAGGCCAGAATCACAATGCCTGCGACCATGATCAACCCCTGAACGAAGTCGGTCCAGGCCACCGCCCGAAATCCTCCCATCATCGTATACAAAATCACGATGGCCCCGCCTATTGAAATGCTGAGAGTGTGCGGAACGCCGAAAATCGCGTCGAAAGTTTTGCCGATGGCGGTGAACTGGGCGGCGACGTAGGCCATCATGCAGGCGAAAATAATGACGACGGAAATGAGGCGGAGAATGTGCGTTTTGTCTTGAAAACGGGACTCCAGATAATCGGGAACGGTCAGCGCGTGTTCTGCATGCGAATGTTTTCTGAGTTTTTCCGCGATGAACAGCCAGTTGATCGCATATCCCATGAGGCATCCCGGCAAAAACCACAGGGCCGACAGCCCGTCCTTATAGGCTAAGCCCGCCGTTCCCAAAACCGCCCAGGCGCTCTCGGAACTGGCGGTGGAAGAGATCGCCGTGACCCAGGCTTTCAGCGAGCGGTCGGCGAGAAAAAAATCTGCGGAGGAACGGGTCTTTCGGGAAGCGACATAACCGATGCCGAGCATCAACAACACATATAAAAAGAAAACCGTTCCTGTGATCGCCGTCAGTTGGCTCATGCAAAAGTCTCCTTATCCATCCCGGCTGGATTATTTTATAAATTTTGCTAGTATAGCTCCTTTGCCTGGGGAGGGAACGCCTTATGATCCTTTCGTTCCCCCTTGAACGTCTGCCTGCGATGAGGCTAAAAACTGGAGGATGCCATGAACAAAAAAGAAAATGAAAAATTTGGCGATGGCATTATGTCCGCCATCGACTTTAAGTTAACGGTGGATAAGGTGAAAGGAAACCAGGGAGAAGACCGGGTCGTCATCACAATGAATGGGAAATTTCTCCCCCATATAGAACAGAAACTTTAGAATATCTCAAAATAGTTCCGGGCCGTGAGCGGGCCTCATGAAATAAGGGTCCGCGAGTTGCCTGACATAAAAATAGGGTAACTTTTTTTAAAACTCAAATCGAATTATCGGGAAACTCCTTTAAAAACTTATGCAAGAATACGATTTTAAGTCCATTGAAGCGAAATGGCAGAAGTCCTGGGAAGAAAACAAAGCCTTCCGGGTAGAGCGGGACCGCGCGCAAAAAAAGTTCTACCTGTTGGAGATGTTTCCCTACCCTTCGGGGCGAATCCACATGGGTCATGTGCGCAACTACGCCATCGGCGACGCCATCGCCCGGTTCAAGCGCATGCAGGGGTTCAATGTCCTGCACCCTTTAGGCTGGGACGCGTTTGGGATGCCGGCGGAAAACGCCGCCATTAAAAATAAATCGCATCCGGCCAAGTGGACGTTTGAAAACATTCGCGCCATGCGCGAACAGATCAAGAAGCTGGGCTTCAGCTACGACTGGGACCGGGAAATCGCCACCTGCCGGCCTGAATATTACCGCTGGAATCAATGGTGCTTCCTGCAATTTATGGAGAATGGGCTGGTGGACCGCAAGAACGCCACAGTGAACTGGTGCGAAGCGTGTCAGACGGTTCTCGCCAACGAACAGGTGGTGAACGATTCCTGCTGGCGGTGCGACGGCCCGGTGCAACAGAAACAGCAGGAGGGCTGGTTCTTCAGGATCACCGATTACGCCGAAAAACTGCTCCAGGGCTTAGAACACCTGGCGTCCGAGGGCTGGCCGGAACAGGTGCTGACCATGCAGAAAAACTGGATCGGTCAAAGCCACGGAGCGGAAGTGGACTTTCCCGTAAAAGAAAGTTCTGCCGTCATCAAAATATTCACCACCCGGCCCGACACGCTTTATGGCGCCACCTTCATAGTCCTGTCGCCCGAGCACCCGTTGACGAAAGAGCTCTCACGCGGAACGGACCAGGAAGAAAACGTCAACGCATTCATCGCCAAGGTAGCCGGGGAAGACAAAATCCAGCGCACGAGCGAGGGCGAAGAAAAGCAAGGCGTCTTCACCGGGGCCTATGCCGTCAACCCGCTCACCGGCCTTGAAATTCCCGTCTGGTCCGCCAATTTTGTCCTGATGGAATACGGCACCGGCGCGATCATGTCCGTCCCGGCGCACGATCAGCGCGACCTGGACTTCGCCCGAAAATACGGACTCCCGGTCAAAGTCGTCATTCAACCGCCGGAGGGATCGCTCGACGCGGCCAGCATGACCGAAGCTTTCTCCGGCCAAGGGACGATGACGCATTCGGGTCCGTTTGACGGATTGCACAGCAAGGAGGGCATCCTCAGGGTTTGCGAGCATCTGAAATCCCAAAAAATCGGCAAGGCCACGATCAATTACAAACTGCGCGACTGGGGCGTCTCGCGCCAGCGCTACTGGGGAACGCCGATTCCCATCGTGCATTGCAATACCTGTGGCATCGTTCCGGTTCCCTACGACCGGCTTCCCGTCGAACTTCCTCTCAACGTCCAATTGGGCGATCATGGGCAGTCCC
>Ga0114931_10006300_pt1 | contig 14588 bp, 12 predicted proteins | sample 2SBtaG_FD_89579 | JGI IMG/M metagenome (GOLD analysis project Ga0114931, IMG submission 89579) | Deep subsurface microbial communities from Kolumbo volcano to uncover new lineages of life (NeLLi) - 2SBTROV14_V59a metaG | ecosystem: Environmental > Aquatic > Marine > Volcanic | place: Kolumbo...
ACTATTACTGGGCATGGGGGTGCGCCAGCTGAGCATGAGTGCCGCCAAGCTCCCACGTATCAAATGGCTGATTCGGTCGGTGTCTATCGACCAGATGGAAGAGCTGCTGGACCAGGCGCTACTCCTGGACAAGGTGGAAGCGATTCGCAGCCTGGTGACGGATACGCTCGCCGATACCGGGCTGAACGAGTTGCTTAATAAGCGGAAATAATTGCTGTTTCCTGTTGAGTCGTGCAGTGTCTGTCTACCTGTGCTGACATTCAGCCCTTGCACCTGTATACAGCACATTGTTTGTCAAAATCTGACAGTTTAATTACGGGCTTTTGTTAGCCGGTTCTGCGGGTTTGATTAATCCCTGTGTCGGTTACAGCGCATCGTCGCCGCTCAGTACCCGGCCGGTGAAATCTGTGCCGGTATGCTGGTGATCATCGGCCAGCAGTTCTTGCTGCAATGCGTCTTCATTGACGCTGGCGCCAAGAAAATCGCAGATGGTGCGCAGGTCGATCTCGGCATTTTCCAGGCAGGAGGTGCCGCCGGGGGATGGTGTCATATTGAAGATGGCGCCTTTATCCGTGTTGATCTTGGCTTCACCCATGAGCAGTTTGGTGTTGTCCTTGTCGATAAGCTGGGGGCGAATGCCGCCCACCCGGGTGGCGAAGCGCAGGTCTTTTAACTGAAGCGATGGAATGATCTTGCGCGCCTCTTTGAGGAACAGACGTTTGCGAATCAGGGGAATTTCAAACAGCATGTTCTTGAACATGTAGTTACGAATATCGCGTACCTTAACCAGGTTCCATAAGGTTGTCGCGACCTTACGATCGAAATTAAAAATCCGCAAAAAATCATAGAAGGTGTCGAAGTTGTAGCGCTCCAGCACCGGTAGTACCAGTGCGGTGGGACCGAAGCGGGTTTCACCCGGCACCAGTACGTCCGGGTCGCCGTGAATGGCGGCGAACGGCAGGGCATCATTCTGTACCGTATACACCTTGCCGTTTAAAAGGTGCGGGGTGAAATAGTAACTGCCGGCAACCGGCAGCACCGAGTAATGCAAACCGTAACCCAGGTCATGGGCCAGTTTCAGGCTGTGGCCGCCGGCGCAGATGACAATGGATTTCGCCTGGTAACAGGTGCCGGCCGTTTCGACTACAAAGCCGTCATCGGTTTCCTTGATGTGTGCAACCTGTTCATTGTAATGAATATCGACGTTGGCTTTGTCCTGTCGTTGCGCCTGGCGCACGAAGGAGCGGGCCAGGGCTTCGAAGTTTACCGCGGTGTTTTCGTCGGTGGATCCCAGTGCCAGGATCGGGTCCTGGCGCAGGCCGTCGTCGTGCATGGCGACATGGGGCTCGATTTTGGCGATGGCTTTTTTTTCCAGGCGTTTGAGGTGCGGATAATGTTCGCCAAAAATCTCAAACCGGTCCGAGAGTAACTGGCATTCCTGCTCATCCACACCCAGGACCATCTTGGGGTATTTATAAATAATGTGGTGGGCATCCGGCTGGGCAGTGGCGTAGTTGCGCAGCATGCTGGCGGCGCGTTTGACTTTCAGTGCCTTGCTCAGGGTGTAATTGGTTTCGATGTCGCCACAATGCAGGGTCTGGCTGTTGTTGCTGGAGAGGGAATTGACTCGTGCCGGTGCGGCATATTTTTCAATTAAACCGACATTCTTGATACTGGAATAGCGTGCTGCCAGGTACAGCAGGGCGCAACCGGAAACACCGCCGCCAACGATGAGTAAAACATATTGATGAGTGGTCATGGATACAGCAACTTAATAAATGCAAAACCTGTGTGGTTCCGGGTTGATATGGATGACAGATGTAACTGCCGGGTATCAGGGCGTTCGATTCCAGGACAGGGTATCGTAGGCCCTGATTCAGTCAGCTATGCATTATCCGGGTATGGCATAAATTCATCAAATGGTATTTTTCAGCCGCGCTTGTCCTGTCTCGCAACAAGCGTGTGAACTGGCAGGCGATGGCGAGATAAAAACCCACAACCAGTATTTACTGGATCGGGACATAAATGCTGGCTTAACCCTGAGTGCTAGTAACAGCAGTGGTGCGATACTGCCGCCAATGAGGCGTTAATCATTCGATGATCTCGATAACCGTCTTGCCATTCAAGTTTGAATCCTGGAAGGCGGGCTAACGATGTTGAGTGGCTGGCTATATCGAAACACAGGCCCTCCCAGTGGGCGATTCATCAGATGAATGCTGCCACGCAGGCGGTGTGCGATTTCCTGGCTGATCGCCAGCCCCAGGCCGTTGCCTGGCTCGGTTTTAACGCCGACGCGATAAAATGGTTCAAACACATGTGTTATTTCTTCGAAAGAGGTCAGAGCCCTTTACAAGTATGCAGGACCCTGCACCGCCATAGACGCGTAATTCTGGATTTTTTACATTGGCGATCAACCCGGCTACAATTCATCCTGAAACCGATGTTGCCAGCCGTACCCAGGCTGATTCTGCGTAATCCATCGTATTAAACCATTTGCCTACGGGCGAAGGCTAAGGGAGTTCAGGTATGAGCGATAAAAACACACCGGGTATGGGTTTTGAAGTGAATATCCGCAGTGCAACATCGCGCCAGACCGGGCAAATTACCGATGTTGACACACCATTCTGCATGGCGGTGCTGGGTGACTTCAGTGGACGTTTCGATCAGCCGATGGCGGATGACAAACCGCTGGTACAACGAAAGCTGATTTCCGTCGATCGGGATAACTTCGATGAAGTACTGGCCAGTTTTCAGCTCAATTTCGATATTTGTCTAAGTGAGAATCCGGAGACGCCTATTCATATCGAGGTGAATGAACTGGACGACTTTCACCCGGATGCCCTCTACCAGAAGCTGGAAATTTTCAGTCGCTTGCGCGACATTCGACGCCGTTTGCAGAACAAACAAAGCTTTGATGCGGCAGCCAGTGAAATCATGGGATGGCTGGTGCCGCAAGCTGCACCGCAGGCAGATACGGAACAAGCAACACAGTCCACCGCGCCGGCACCTGATGTTTCCGGAACTGAACTGCTGGATAATATTCTGGGATCGGCGCAACCGTCCGCTACCGATCAAAGCGCAGGCCAGTCGGTCATCGAGCAACTGGTGAAGCAGGTGATCGCTCCCTATGTCGAACCATCCACCAATCCCCGCCAGCCGGAAATGCTGGATGCGGTGGATGAAGCTACCGCTGCACACATGCGTGCCATTTTGCATCACCCACGCTTCCAGCAGCTGGAAGCGGCCTGGCGTTCAATCTATTTCCTGATCAGTCGTATCGCAACCGATAGCCGCCTGAAAATTTATTTACTGGATGTGTCCAAGCCCGAATTGCAGGCGGACCTGTCAGGGGAGGTCGATGTCTCTGCCATGCACAAACGCTTCTGCGAACCGGTCATGAATGATATTCCCTGGAGTCTGCTGCTGGGGAATTACCGTTTTGACGATACCATCGATGATGCCCTGTTGCTCGCGCAACTGGGCAGCATCGCACAGCAGGCCCAGGCGCCGTTTATTGCCGCCGCCCATGAAACCTTGGCCGGCTGCGAAGGGTTTGGCCAGTACCCGGATGCGGATGACTGGCACTATCAAATGAAACCTGGAGCAGCGAATGCCTGGACTCTTTTACGCCAGGAACCAGGCGCTGCTTACCTGGGGCTTGCGTTACCGCGATTCCTGTTGCGTGCTCCCTACGGTAATAAGTCTGCGCCTATCGAAACATTTAAATTCGAAGAAATGCCGGAACTCTGCCATGAGTGTTTCCTGTGGGGTAATGCGGCGTTTATCAAGGCCGAACAACTGGCGCGGGCATTTTCTAACCGGCACTGGAACATGCAACCGGGTGAGGCACATCAAACAGAAAACTTACCCATGTATTATTTTGAACAGGACGGTGAAACGGCATTATTTCCCTGTGCCGAAATTTATCTTACCGAGAAGGGCGGTCAACGCTTATCTGGCCAGGGTCTGATTCCGCTTTGGTCGGTAAAAAATGCCGATACCATTCGCTCCAGCGATTTTAATGCCCTGGCTGCAGATGGCAGTAGTCTGCAAGGGCGCTGGGTACGGTAACTTGTGCGTGGTAGACCGGAAAGCAGCGATCAAAATTATTATCATAAATGTTTTGGTCATAAATATTGAAATAACAGGAACGATGAATGACTCTAAATTACACGCCTAGTCGTGAAGAGGTTCTGATCAGGTCGATCATTGATGCCAAGTTTGCTTACCATAAAAAAAGTAAAAACAGGAAAGCATCGCCACCAGTGGTGGCAATGTATCGAGATTATGGCGCCGGTGGTGATCATATTAGCCGGATTCTGGCAAAAAAACTGGGTGTGAATGTTTATGACAAGGAGATCCTTGATAGCATAGCTAAAGCCGCTAATGTTGATGCGAGCCTGATGAAGGAACTGGATGACAAGGTACGCAAAGATAAAAGTGCCTGGGTGAGGGGGCTATTTACCACCAATACGGCATACCCAGCTTCTTACCGACACCACCTTGTCAATGTTATTCTCGGTATTGCCCAGACTGGCGGAATTATCATGGGTCGTGCCGCACATATTATTCTCTCTGATCGAAAGGCATTTCGAGTACGAGTGATCGGAAACGAAAAATGTTGTGCAGAACGTATTGTTGAGCGCGAGGCTATGAGTTTTGAAAGCGCCCAGGTTAAGGTTGCCAGCATCAATCAAGAGCGTATCGAATTCTTACGGGAAATGTTTGGAGTGAGGCTAAATGAAAACCCTTCAGATTTCGACCTGATCATAAATACCGATCGCTTCGATAATATCGATGTCTCCGCAGAAATTATCCTGATGGCAATGGTGTCCATGGGGTTTGAATTGCCCGAACAATCAGATGAATAGTATGCAACACTTCGCTGGTGCTATGACTCTCAGGCTCTCTATCGTTAGTGCCGAAGGCGATATCTATTCTGGTGATGTTCGGATGGTGTCAGTGCCTTCGTTACAAGGACAACTCGGGATTCTCCCTCGCCACGCACCACTGTTGGCAAAGATGAAGCCAGGCGAGGTTTCTATGTTGTCACTCGAGAATGATACGGATTTTATTTATGTATCTGGCGGGTTTCTGGAAATACAACCCTATCATGTAACGATTCTGGCTGACACGGCTGTGCGGGGTGAAAATGTCGATGAAAAAGCTGCGCTGGAAGCGAAGGCTCGCGCAGAGGATGTTATCAGCACTGCGCGCCTGATTCTGGATCGTGATCGTGCATACATCGAACTGCTCAAAGCATTGGCGCAACTGAAGGCGCTGGAGCACTCACGGCAAAAATAAAAACCTGAAGACCATGGATCTGCTGCATCATCAGGTGCTTACGTCCATCCGGGCGCGTAAATTCCGGCAGCTGGTATTAACGGGGAAATCCTGGTAAGCCGGTAAGAGTCCCGTGCAGGTCTTATAAGGCGATGTCATCTTCTAAAATAATACTGTTCGAAATCTTCTTTTTCCATTGGCCTGGAAAAATAAAACCCCTGGAACAGATTGCACTGGTGCTGGCGCAATATATCGTATTGCTGTTCGCTTTCCACGCCTTCGGCAACCACGTTTAATTTAAAGAAACTGGCCATATTCAATATGGCATTGATCATTTCGCGATCGCTTTCGTCCGTATCCAGCCTGGCGACGAAGGCGCGGTCTATTTTTATTTCTTCGATAGGTAACTGCTTGAGATAACTCAAAGAGCTATAACCGGTACCAAAATCATCCAGTGAAAAACGTATGCCTGATTTGTGTAATCGGTCCATCAGGGCAATGACTTTGGTGATATCTTCAGCGACGATGGTTTCAGTCAGTTCGAATACCACTTTCGATGCCAGTTCGGGAGTTAGCATGTCATACACCAGCCGTTCCACTTCATCACCAAAGGAATAATGGAAGAACTGGCGCATACTGATGTTAATGGAAAACTGTTCCAGATGAATGCCTCTTTCATGCCAGTCCTTCAGGGTCATGAAAGCGGATTCCAGGATATAGTTACCCAGTTCGATAATAAACCCGGTCTTCTCTGCGGTTGGGATAAAATCGACGGGTGATATATTACCCAGGGTGTCATTTTGCCATCGAACCAGTACTTCGGCACCGGTGATTTTTCCGGCTTGATCGACCTGGGGCTGGAAATTTAAACGGATTTCATTACGTTGCAGTGAAAAATGCAACAGGCGTTCAATTTCCAGGTGTGCTTCAACCCGTTCCGACATCTCTTCACTAAACAGGATTACCCCATCGCGTCCCTGTGCCTTGACTTCATACATGGCGATATCCGCTTCCTTGATAAAGGTATTGGCGTTCTGACTTTTTGAGGTCACCAGGCTGACACCGATGCTGCAACTGATATACAGGTGGTGCTGATCGATTATGTAGATTTTTTTCAGATCGGAAATAATGGTTTCTGACAGAAGTATCGACTGCGCTTCGCACAGTTCTTTGTCTTTGTACTCGGTACCGGCAATAATGAATTCGTCGCCACCGAGACGCGCAAGCATGTTGCCGGGTGGAAGCTTGTTCTGGAGTCTTGAAGCCACTTTCTGTAATAGCTGGTCGCCAATGTCGTGTCCCAGCGAATCATTGATGGTTTTAAAGTGATCCAGGTCGATCAGTAGCAAATAAGAGTAGTAATTAGTCTCCCGCAGGGTATGCATCATCTGTTGCAGGAAGCCGATGATATAATTTCGATTATGTAAGCCGGTTAATAGATCATGGGACGCCTGGTGGGTAGTTTGCATTAACAGCCGATGGCTGCTGTTCGCAGCATAAAGTAATACCCAGGCAAATATGCTGGCGAAAATAGCCAGCACGTAACTATACCACTCACCAATACTGAAGAAGTAAATGATCAGCGGGACCATCAGAACAATGATAATGGGTCTGTAGAGCTTTTGATCGGAAGCCAGCAGGGTGGACGCCACCACGGCGGCGCCAATTTCGGTAAAAATGGCGATGTAATGGAGTTTGTATGTGTCCTGTGTTACATAGATAAGGAAGATTACGACCCACAGGGAAAATACGGTATAAAAATACAGTGAGATTTCCCGGTACCATTTCTCCAGTCTGATTTTGCTCATATCTTCCCGGTTATAACGTCGGTAAATACCGTGGCCCCACAGGGCAACGGCTATCTGGGCGCCATACCAGATAATTGCCGGAGTATGCACATGATATAACCAGGCAAGGAATATGTAACCCAGCCCAGGAAACAGCGACAGGGCACTCATGACAGGTATTTGTCGATTCAGGAAGGCGTGGAAACTATTCTGGTTCATTAGGCTCTATGATACGTGATTTCAGGCAGTGACGAATAAGCGTGGCTTGCAATCGATATTATCATTAATCGAAAATTATCACTGGATGACGTTGCTCCTGAGGGATTATATTAGGGTATGTGAATAGAAGAGGCGTTTCTCGTGAAGTTATTCCGACAGCATATGCTTGTCCATATCTTAACCACCTGCCAGACAGGTCGATCCTACACTTGCCTGGCTCAACGCTGAAGCTGGTATTGTGGGGTTATGCCGCTATTAGTTCTGGTCTTTAGATGTTCAACAGCAACCAGGGGACTTCATGGCCGAGATAACCGGTTATGGTGATGAATAAGCCTCCTGCCAGTATGAAGGTATCCAGCGCATAACGTTTAATATCGGGTGTCAAATGATTCGTGTTCATGTCATGTTCCTGCTTCAGTTTATGGAGGTTTGTAATTCGGTGATGTGTCAATAGTAGACCGGCAAGCTGAAATGAACCTGAAAAGTCCGGAGGGGGTGGTAAGCCATGAGATGTTGTGGTTGTTTTAACTGAATGGGTGGGGGCCAGGCTAAATAATGATGGTTAGCCGGAGCTGTGGGGTGTACTATCCTGTTAAGTACCCTCCTTCATTCGTTTTCACAAAATCCCATTCGATCAGTTACGTGCAGCAGGTATGGCACTTACCGAACAGGTATAAAGTATTTTTGACGGTACCTTATTCTTCGGTTACGCGATTTCCTGGCCATATGACGGAAAATTTAATGATTACATCGGAATTAAAAATTATGCAGCAACTGCTATCGATCAGTAAGATTGGCATGAGTTTCCTTTTGCTATTTGCCTCACTGCCCTGTTTGGCTGTGCCGATACAGGCCAAGGCGGACACAGGCAGTATTCCCGCTCATGCGCATGCAAGAGTCTATACCAGTGGCTGGGTCTGTAACCAGGGTTATCGTAATATCAATGATGTGTGCACCAAAATTAAAATTCCAGCACATGCTTTTGCTACCAATTCAGCTTACGGACAAGGCTGGGGTTGTCGGCGCGGTTACCTGGAAAAAGGACAGCAGTGTGTCAAAATCAATGTGCCTGAAAACGCTTACCTGACTGCTGCCGGTGATGACTGGAACTGTGATCGCGGTTATCGTGAAACGGATGGACAGTGCGTGAAAATAAAGGTGCCGAAGCATGCTTTTCTAACTGATGAGTCATCTGGCTCTGGCTGGTATTGTGGGCGTGGTTATCAGGCGGATGGAAATCAATGCATACCTGTTCACGTGCCGGCTCATGCTTATTTAAACGAGTCTGGCGAGCGATGGTTCTGCGAACATGGTTATCGAGAAAGTAATGGTACTTGTGCCGCGATTAAAGTGCCGGCACATGGTTATCTGAATGACACTATTTATGGGCCGGGCTGGAAATGCCTGCGTGGTTACCATGCCGTTAACGGGCATTGCGCTGCTTTACAAATGCCGAAAAACGCACATATCGATTACTCCGGTAATAACTGGGAATGCGATAAACCGTATGACAAACGACAAAATAGCTGTGCCTTGTCCCGGGATGAATAAAAACCCGCTGGCCATCATTTTACTACCTGAATTGTTATTGTCCCTGATTAAAAATTTCCGTTAAACTGTGTGGCACGGGATGTCTGCTTACATTGTTGCTACCGCAAATGCGAAAGGATCAATCATGCAAAACAATGACGAACAGCTGGAACTGCTACGCACTGCGATCACCAATGTTGGTTACTGGAGCTGGTGGACGGCGGAAGAGCATACCCAATCCATCCAGCTGGAATTCGGTGGCGTGCAGCTGTTCATTCCACCCTTAACGCAAAACGAAGCGCCCTCGAACCAGATAGCCTTGCGCTTTATTTCACCATCCAGTATCCAGTTTTTTAATACGGTTCCCATGGCCGACGACTGGCCAGAGCAACTGGCGAATGATGAGCTTGATCCATTTGTGCTGGATGCTGAAAAATTTGTGTTATCCACCAGTCTTGATTTGCCCGAGTTCCTGAACGATGTGAATATCACCCGCGAACTTCACCCCAACGACGTTAAACCACACTATCAACTGGCCTTCCTGGCCGGGGATATTGGCTTTCGAGTGACCGCGAAAGATATCAGGATTTATTGTCACCAGGGACAGATACTGTTGCCCCAGGTCAATCAGCTGAATGAGAAATGGTGGCGTTACCGTGAGGCTTATGTCGCCAGTAAAAATTCCGATCAGCCGATGCCGGAAGACTATGCCTGTGAAGTAGGCTCGGTTCAGGAGTAAGGCATTAGCCGGGCGCCTCGGACCAGAAACCCGTGCCCTTGGCAAGAAATTCCTGGTAGTGCATGTAGTGAGAGCCGTCGCAGGAAAATGTCAGGCTAATCATGCCGTTGATAATATTAATTGAAGCCGTGCGCAGGTAAATGGTCATATCCACAATGCGCAGGGCGCGCATGGCATCCAGTATCCGCGCTATCTCTGCCGGCGGGATTGTAGCGTCAGCCGGGCAGGGGCGCGATGGATACACCAGGCAGATATCCGGGTCCCGGAGGGCTTCCTGGTCCAGGATTCGATAACGTAGCGGATCATCGATGGTCCAGATGATCGCCTGGCTGCTGGAGAAATGAATCTGGCACTGGAATATACCACGCTGGGTCAGCAGCTCTTCCAGGATCGACAGTGCCACCGGAATATTACGGTCCATGGGGCTTTCGGTGCGGCTTTGCAAAAACAGTGTGCTGCGAATTGCCGGGTCGCCTTTTACCTGGCGCCAGGTGCCGGGTTCCTTGTATAGCACCGACGTCACCGGCAGTTTACGCAGGTCGAAATCAGCCCCCAGATATCCCAGTACCGTACCGGTATCCGACACCACCACCTGCAAGGCTGTCAGCGACGGCCGCTGTGGCGCCATACTGATGTAGGCATCTGATAGCAGGAATCCCCATATCGGCATGCTTTCTTTCATGTAAGGTCGTTCGGCGCGATCGCGTTGATAATGCTCGGGCATGATCCCGGTTTCACTAATGTTATCGCTGAGCTGAATTCTGTCGGTATCGACCGCGTACAGGTAGGTGCAATAGGGAATGCCGGAGAAGCCTGCCAGCAGGACTTCATTCAGCCTTTCACGATTACCCCACACGGCAATGCATTGCTTAGCCAGTAATGCCATCGGTTCACGCAGCATCCGCGCCAGTTCTTCCCGTTGACGAAAGATGCTGTCTTTCCAGGAAGGCGCAATTGGGTTGTCAGGGGAATTATGAGGTTTCATCGTGTGTGAGTCTGGAGCAGGGGCGCATATAGTAGCAAATGGCTTCATTCGACGGAAATGCAAGGGAAAAATTCGGCCATGTGCTGGCCATCCCGGTCGCTCGTGTCGACTTTTAACGAGTGTAAAACTGTCGTCAACGGGGTTTAAACCGGTCGTCGTAAACAGTCTGGCTTCCTTGCCGTTTTTGCTTTATACGAGAATCATTGAACCCGGTCCACTAAACGTATTTTGCAGAGGATAGATAAGTATCTGATTTTAAAAAACATATATGGTTTTACCGGTGCATGAGCGAGTTCGCCAGGCGCTGGTTTCACCGGCTTAACTCGCCGAGGTTAAAATTTTTCAAAAAAAGTGTAAGGAATTCGGTGCCAGTGCGACTATCTGTTAAGCTTCTAAAAACGCCTGAAAGTTATTGTCGGAGGTTACTGGAGAACAAGCATGCCTGGATTACAGATTGGTGCCCCTGCACTGGATTTTATGGTGCCGGATATTGAAGGCAGGCAAATTCGACTGTCCGATTACCGGGGTAAAAAGGTACTGCTGACATTCTTCCGTTTTGCAACCTGCCCGTTTTGTACCATCCGGTTTTCATCCCTGTTACGGGAGGCGCAACAATACGCCGAGCAGGGAGTTCAAATCATTGCCGTGTTTGAATCAAGCGCCGAGTACATCCAGGCATATATGGGGCAGCGGGGACTGTCATTCCCGGTGATTGCCGACCCTGAGGCGAAGTTGTACCAGCTGTATGGCGTGCAGAAATCCATTCCGGGCCTGCTGTTAGGGATGTTGCGTCTACCGACACTCATGCGCGCGCTGTTCGATCCCATATTCCACATGGCTAAACCGGACGCCAGTATCATCCGTTTACCGGCGGATTTTCTCATCGGCTCGGACCAGTTAATTCATGCGGCCTATTACGGTCGTGATATTGGTGATCATATACCGTTTAGTAGTATCGATCGTTTTGCGGCGCAAATAACCTTGCCCGTTTCAGAGCCGCATTCGGTATAAGCAGGGCCATCGTTAAGGAAACTCTGATTAATTCAGAGTTTCCGCAGCACAAGGATGTGCTGCCATATTCAATGGCTGTTAAGCCATTGAATATGAAGAAAAAGGTAAAATGCGATTTTACCTTTTTCTTGCTCTGATCATTCACGAATGAATGAATCAGAGCTTCCTTAATTTTACAGATAGAGGTAAGGTATCATGTGCAGCACACCCAGAGGAAGAAAAGCGTCTCAGCCACGTACCCAGGTGAATGCGATGTGCGGTGATATGTCTGCCGCCGATTACAGCGACATGGTGCGCAGGGCGAATGAAAGTTATGAGCGTCGTCAGCGCGAGTTGGCAGAAATCAGGGCCGGTAAACCCCGCAACAAGCAGGCAGGCCCTGTGGTTAAGTCCGGTATCTTTGAACGCTTGCGAAAATTGCTGTTGGCATCCATAAATTAATGCATCTGCTAAAAGGCTTTACCGCGTCATGCTGATGCTTGCCTGCTTGAACTATCGTTCATGAGAACTTCAATAATAGTCGCCGTATTCCAGTACGAACAACGATGTTTCGGTTTCGCTGTCTAACATGATTTTCCCCTACGGTTAATCTGAGAAAAGAAACAGCAGGAAAGCTTGATATCAGCGTGTAATCAATCCTAATATGTGTGCTATTGGATCTGGTTTTTCCAAAGTTAGGAGCACAGCTCATGGACGCATGGGAACAACGCTACGGCGCAAGCTATCCACTCGGCGCACACAATAATGTCACCAATGCGGGCTGGAATTTCGCCCTCTACAGTAAACACGCCACTGGTGTGGTGCTGCATGTCTATCATCATGATGATCCCGTCAATCCGGTATTGAGCCGGCGTTTCGATCCCTATGCCAACAAGACTGCACGGGTTTGGCACTGTTTTATTTCCGAGGCGGATATGGCTGGGGCGACACTGTACGGTTACAGTGTTGAAGGGCCTTATGACCCAGCCCAGGGGCAGCGCTTCGACCCGGCCAAAATTTTATTGGACCCCTACGCCCGCGAAGTGCATTTTCCACCGGAGTATTCCCGCTTTGCCTGCTCTAGTCCCGGTGCTACCGCCGGACATGCACCGCTCGGGGTGTTAAAAAAAGCGCAGGTTTTCGACTGGAGCGATGATGCGCCGGTACGCCACGATCACGAACTGGTGATTTATGAAATGCACGTGCGTGGTTTCACCCATGACCCGATCTCCGGGGTGGCCGCGGAAAAACGCGGCACCTATCTCGGTGTGGTGGAAAAAATTCCGTATTTAAAACAACTGGGCGTGACGGCGGTGGAATTGTTGCCGGTACACCAGTTCGATCCCCAGGAAGGCAATTACTGGGGTTACATGACGCTGAATTTCTTCACACCACACCAGGCTTACGCCAGCGACCCGGCCCAGGCCGGCACCGAATTCAAAACCATGGTGCGGGAACTGCACCGCGCCGGTATTGAAGTGATTCTCGACGTGGTGTTCAACCACAGCAGTGAAGGCAGCCAGGACGCCGGACCGGTGTACAGTATGCGGGGCATCGATAACACCAGCTACTACCTGCTGAACACCAATGATTTTTCCCAGGCCATCGACATCACCGGCACCGGTAATACATTGCATACCGCCAACCGCGCGGTGCGGGCCTTGATCCTGGATGCCTTGCGTCATTGGGTGGAGGAATACCATGTAGACGGTTTTCGTTTCGATCTGGCCTCGGTGTTTTCGCGCCGTTCCGACGGCAGTCTCAACACCGAGGACCCACCCATCATCAGCGCGATTCGTGCCGACCCCATGCTGTCCCGTTGTCGCCTGATTGCCGAAGCCTGGGACATTGCCGCCTACCAGCTCGGGCGTAGTTTTCCCGGCCTGGCCTGGCGCCAGTGGAACGGCAAGTATCGCAATGATATACGCCGTTTCGTCAAAAGCGATGCCGGCATGCTGGCTCCCGTCATCCAGCGAGTGTACGGTAGCGACGACCTGTTTCCGGATACACCGGATGAATCCCGCCACCCCTGGCAAAGCGTCAATTTCATCACCTGTCACGACGGTTTTAATCTCTACGACCTAGTGAGTTATAACTACAAGCATAACCTAGCTAACGGCAATAACAACAACTATGGCACTAACGACAACTTCTCCTGGAACAGTGGCTTCGAAGGCAGTCCCGCCAGTGACGATGTCGAAGCCCTGCGCCGGCGCCAGGCAAAATTTTTTGCGACCCTGCTATTCATCTCCAACGGTACGCCCATGTGGCTGGCAGGTGATGAGTTCCTGCACACCCAGGGCGGCAACAACAATCCCTACAACCAGGACAATGCTACCACCTGGCTCAATTGGCAAAAGCTCGCCGAAGAGGCCGATTTCCACCGTTATCTGCGCGGTCTGATTCAGTTCCGCCGGGATCATCCCGGCATTGCGCGGCACATTTACTGGCGTGAGCAGGTTCGCTGGTATGGTGTCAGTGGCGCATTGGGACTAAGCCAGGATGATCGTGCCTTTGGCTTCTATCTCGATGGTGCAAACGAAGCTGATGCCAGCTTTTATGTCATGCTAAACGCCTGGTGGGAACCGCTGGAATTTACAGTGCAGCATAATTCCCCAGCTGACTGGTTATGCGTGTTCGATAGTGGCGCCGAATCACCACAGGATTATTTTGAGCCGGGCAGTGAAGCCGTGCTCGCCGGTAACACCTACCGGGTAGCCGGTAGGTCAGTGGTGGTGTTACAGAAACAGTGAATCCAGCATTGGTGGGTTCCAGCGCAATAACCCGCTGATTTCTACCTGAATCCGTGACTTCAATACGGATAACAGAGTGCAAAATATTGGTTTCACAGTGGATTTTAAAAAATCTTAGCTTCACCCTTAGGGAAACTCTAATTAATTCAGAGTTTCCGCAGCACAAGGATGTGCTGCCAGCCATATTCAATGGCTGTTAAGTCATTGAATATGAAGAAAAAGGTAAAATCGCATTTTACCTTTTTCGTGCTCTGATCATTGTTCGTCTCATCCATGAGGCTCACCCCTTCGGGGCTGACGCG
>Ga0114931_10006301_pt1 | contig 14585 bp, 17 predicted proteins | sample 2SBtaG_FD_89579 | JGI IMG/M metagenome (GOLD analysis project Ga0114931, IMG submission 89579) | Deep subsurface microbial communities from Kolumbo volcano to uncover new lineages of life (NeLLi) - 2SBTROV14_V59a metaG | ecosystem: Environmental > Aquatic > Marine > Volcanic | place: Kolumbo...
CTGGGGATAAATTCGGTAGTGGTGGTAAAAAAGGTCTGATTGTCGAAGCCGTTAGGTTCACTTATTCGTGACCCATCACAGGATGTTTAGCCTCCTTACCTTGATTCAGGGTTTACACTTTGCCGTTTACCGTTTAAATTTTCAAATCCTTGTTTTGCCCGCTCCGGTTCAGGGCCGCGCGGGTTTAAACTTACCCCTCTGCAGACGAAATTTTACTTAAGCGTCCCCATGGAAAATGACGAGATAAAGAAGATACTGCTCGATATCATTATCGAGATCGATGATGAACTCGACACCGGCAATATCGATCCGGCAAGGCCTTTGCGTGACCAGCTTGATCTTGATTCCATGGACTTTCTTGATATCGCCATGGCCTTGCGCAAGTGCTACCAGATCCAGATCCCGGAAGAGGATTACCCTCAACTGGCTACCATTAACAGCTCAATCGCCTATCTTAAACCTCGTCTCACCCCTTGAAATATGACGTCATCGTAATTGGTGCCGGCTTTTCCGGCCTTGCCGCCGCCCTGCGTTTCAGCCGATATGAGCGGAAGGTCCTTGTCCTGGAAGCGCATCATCGTCCCGGTGGGCTCTCTTCCTGGTACACCCGCGACGGTCATCTCTTCGAAACCGGCCTTCATGCCTTAACCAGTTTTGCCGAGCCCTCGAACCGGGCCGCCCCGATCAACCGTCTTCTTCGGCAATTGGGGCTCAAGCGGGAGAGAATCGGTTTTTTGCCCCAGAGCGGGGCAAAGGTTATATTTCCTGAGGACCATCATCTTAGATTTAATAATGATCTCGATATGTTGTCAGGCGAGATCTCTAATGTATTTCCCGGCCAGGTCGATGGTTTCAGGCGCGTGTGCGAGTATGTCGACAAGACCGGTCCGGTTGGGCGGACCGGTTCAGGACGGGATCTCCTCAGCACATATATAGGCGAGCCACTCTTAAGGGAGATGCTTCTTTTTCCCCTGATGACATATTCGGCGAGCAGCGAAAACGATCTTGATTGCGCCACCTTTCTCCTCATGTTCCGGGCCGTCTACCTTGAGGGGCTCTTTCGCCCAGCGATTTCAATAAAGGAACTTCTCTCTTTGATAAGTGACGCCATTTTAGACCTTGGAGGTGAGATCCGTTATCGGGCCCCGGTGGAAGCAATTGCGCGTAAAGACGGCAGGGTCACTGGGGTGCACCTTGTCGGCGGTGAGTTCATCCCCGGCCGCCGGGTCGTCTCCACTGTGGGGCTGCCCGCCACTTTTGACCTCTTAAAGAGAGAGGCTGAACGTCCACCCGAGGGGCGGCTCAGTTTCTTTGAGTCGATTTATGTCTTGAAGAGTGCCGACGCGGCGGAACTACGCGGGGATGAGACCATATATTTCTATAACCTCGCTTCGCCCCCCGACTACTATTGTCCCAAAGGTCTTACCGGGCCTCTGGTCGGTTCCATCTGTCTGTCACACCGCTATCAGGGTAAGGCGGCTGACTCCGAGGCAGTGATCCGGGTGACCAATCTGGGCAATTATTCCCGCTGGCGCAAGCTTTCCCCCTCCGCCTATGCCGAGGCCAAGAAGGCGGCGGCAGGGGCGGCGGCCGAGGTGGCGGAGGGGATAATCGGGCCCTTTCGTGACCGGGCTATCTTTCATGATTCTTTTACTCCGGTGACCATCAACCGTTTCAGCCGCCGTCCGGGAGGGGCCATTTACGGTTCGCCGGAAAAGCACTGGGACGGCGATCTCGGGGTTGAGGGACTCCTTCTGGCCGGCACCGATCAGGGGCTGGTCGGGGTGGTGGGGGCGATGATCTCCGGGGTGAATATCGCCAACCGGATGCTCATGCCCATGCGTCTTGCCGAGCTTGAAGGGTAAGCGATCGCTTGTAATTTTGTGTTGTAATTACAACATGATGTTGATTTTTAACAGCCCGTTGAAAAACGGGCTGTTAGCGGCGCATGGACGCGCCGCCGGAATTACTGTTTTTTTAAAAACAGTAATTCCGAGAGGTTGCCCGAAACTTGTTTTGGGCAACCGGTGGTTGAAAAAGCCATGGAGGGCTTTTTCAGAAGTCTGTTGAGATCAGTTATTTTGAAGAAGGAGCTTGAATGGTTATCGACAGGGAAGTCCTCGCCCGGATTCCCCAGCGGCCGCCCTTTCTCTGGGTTGACCGGATCACCGGGGAAGACCAGGATTCGCTTACGGCCGAGGTCGAGATTGCCCGGGACCTTTATCTCTTTGCCGGCCATTTTCCCAAGCGGCCGGTCCTCCCCGGGGTTATAATCACCGAGTCTCTGGTCCAGGCCGGGGCGCTCCTTCTTGCCGGTCGGGGAGAGAGGGGAGAACCCGTCCTGGCCCGGATCCGTTCGGCCCGCTTCCGTCGCGAGGTCCTCCCCGGTGACCTGCTTTGCCTCGCTGTCCGCCTGCTGGCGGTGGACGGCGGTTTTTTTACCATTATCGGTCGGGCCGAGGTGGCCGGTAAAAGGGTGGCCAATTGTGAGTTCGTCTGTACCATGCGGCGTCCAAACGGTGACGATGTGCGGTGATAGCCTTGATCACAGCGCTGGGGAAGGGTATAAACCTTTCAGCGGTCCGCGTTGAGCGAGAAAAAATACCATAGCGTTTACCTTGAAACATGGGAAAAACAATGATTACCGAAGAGATAAAAAGGGCAGGGTTTGGCGATATCCTTGCCCGGGTGGAGGCGGGGGAGCGGCTTAGCACCGATGACGCGGTCCGTCTTTATGAGTCAACCGACATCCTGGCCATCGGTTACATGGCCAATCTGGTCAGGGAACGGCTCAACGGCGATCGGGCCTACTTCATTTACAACCAGCACATCAATTACTCCAATATCTGCTCAAATCTCTGTAAGTTCTGCGCCTTTGGCAAGCCGGCCGAAGATGAGCAGGCCTATGAGATGAGCATCGGTGAGATCAGGGAGAAGATTCGCGAGAGGTTGGATGAGCCCATCGTCGAGGTCCACGTGGTCGGCGGTATCCATCCCGAGCTGCCCTATTCCTATTACCTGGAGATGCTGCGGGCGATCAAGGAAGAACGGCCGGAAATCCATATCCAGGGATTTACCGGGGTCGAGATCGCCCATCTGGCCGAACTCTCCGGCAAGGGCCTGAAGAAGACATTGGAGGAGTTGATCGAGGCCGGTTTAGGTTCGATCCCCGGTGGCGGGGCCGAGGTATTCAGCCAGAGGATCCGCGAGATTACCTGCGAGAAGAAACTCTCCGGCGAGGGCTGGCTCGAGGTCGCCCGCACCGCCCACAAGCTGGGGCTGAAAAGTAATGCCACCATGCTCTACGGTCATATCGAGACCATCGAGGAGCGGGTGGATCACCTCGCCCGTCTCCGTGAGCTCCAGGACGAGACCGGCGGCTTCATGACCTTCATCCCCCTTGCCTTCCACCCCAGGAATACCGAGATGCACGACCTCTCCCGGAGCACCGGGATCGAGGACTTAAAAAATATCGCCGTCGCCCGGCTATTTTTGGACAATTTCCCCCATATCAAGGCCTATTGGATCATGATCGGGGCCAAGCTCGCCCAGGTTGCCCTCTCCTTTGGGGCCGATGACGTGGACGGCACGGCGAGTGAGGAAAAGATCACCCAGATGGCCGGCGGCGAGGCGGGGCAGTTCCTGGCCAGAAACGAGCTGGTAAGGATAATTAAGGATGCGGGCCGCGTCCCGGTGGAGCGGGACACCCTCTACAATGTCATCAGGGAGTATGTGTGATGGCGGAGGATATCGCGAAGATCTGCGAAAGGACCGCGGCCGGTGAGCGTTTGAGCGTTGCCGATGCCCTGGCCCTGGCCGAGGGGGCCGACCTCTATCAACTGGGCTTTGCCGCCAACCGGGTAAGGAAGAGTAAACACCCCCAACCCCTGGTGACCTATGTCATCGACCGCAACATCAACTATACCGATATCTGCATCTCGGCCTGTAAGTTCTGCGCCTTTTTCCACGGCCCGGAAGAGGAGGGCGGTTACGTCCTTTCCAATGATGAACTGGCCAAAAAGATCGAGGAGACCAAGGACCTGGGCGGGACCCAGATCCTCCTCCAGGGGGGGCTTCATCCCGACCTGCCCTTTTCCTTCTATGAGGAGATGCTCCGTTTCATCAAGTCCCACGATATCCATATCCACGGCTTCTCGCCCCCCGAGGTCTGTCATTTTGCCGAGATATCCGGCCTCTCCATCGCTGAGGTGATCTCAAAGTTGAAAGAGGCCGGGCTTGATTCGATCCCCGGCGGCGGGGCCGAGATACTGAGCGACCGGGTCCGCGGCGAGACTGCCCCCCGCAAGTGCAGTGCCGACAGGTGGCTTGAGGTGATGGGTGAGGCCCACCTCCAGGGGATGCGGACCACCGCCACCATGATGTTCGGCCATATCGAGACCTGGGCGGAGAGGATCGAACACTTAGACCGCTTGCGCACCCTTCAGGATGAGACCGGCGGTTTTACCGCCTTTATCTCCTGGCCCTTCCAGCCGGCCAACACCGCCCTGTCAACGGTGAAGTGCGCCACCGCCCATGAATACCTCCGGGTGCTTGCGATATCGCGGCTCTTCCTGGACAACTTTGATAATCTCCAGGCCTCCTGGGTTACCCAGGGGCCCAAGATTGCCCAGACCGCCCTCTTTTTCGGGGCCAATGATTTCGGCTCGACGATGATCGAGGAAAACGTGGTTGCTGCGGCCGGGGTCGGCTTCCGTCTCTCCGAGGAAGAGATCAGGAAACTGGTCGAGACGGCGGGATTCGTGCCCCGGCAACGGCTGATGGACTATACCCTGGTTTGAAAAACTATAGACCCGGTATTTTTAAAAGTGGCTATTGAACCGGAAGGATACCTGCATCGGGCCCGTTTTGTCGCGCCGATGAACGAAGAGGGCCCGGAGGTGATCTCCGACGGGGCGGTGCTCACTCGTCACGGCCGGATAGCCGCGGTCGGCCCGGCCGCCGATTTTCTCGATCCCGGGGTGCCGGTGGTCGAGCATGGCGAGGCGGTTCTGGTGCCGCCGCTTTGCAATTGTCATACCCATCTTGAGCTCTCCCATCTCGCCCCCTTTGCCGAGGATGGCCCCTGGCGCCGGCCCGGTGAGATGGCGGCCTGGATTACGGCCCTGCTCGATGCCCGGGCTGCAAGCGATACCGATGAGGAAGAGCGGCTCTTTGTCGCCCGGCAGGCCCTGGCCGGACTCTATTCCCGGGGCTGTATCGCGGTGGCCGATATCGGCAACGATCCGGCCTCGGAGGATATCGGCAAATACTTCAAGGTCCTGGTCGGCTTTTTCCGGGAATTGTTAGGGATGACTGTCGGCCTGGCCCCCGAGGCGAGAAAGATCGCGGCCGGGGCCGGGCGCGAGAGTTCGCTCACCGCCCATTCCCTTTACGGGACCGCCCCGGATATCATCCGCGAACTGAAAAACAAAGCCGGCGAGGCACTTTTCCCGATCCACCTGGCCGAATCCATGGAGGAGACGGAGTTTGTCGCCACAGGCACCGGTCCCCTGGCCGAGTTTCTTAAATCTCTGGGGGGGATTGACCCCGCCTTTGTCCCGGCGGCGATGAGTCCCACGGCATTTCTCGATTCCCTGGGCGCACTCGACGAGAATACCCTCTGCGTCCATTGTGTCCACCTTGATAACAACGATATTGACCTGTTGAAAAGACGCCGGGCCCGGGTATGTCTGTGTCCTGCCAGCAACCGCCATATCGGGGTGGGCACCCCGCCGGTAAAAAACCTCCTTGATGCCGGAATCAGGCCCGGTCTGGGTACTGACAGCCTTGCCTCGAACGTGTCCCTTGATATCTGGCACGAGATGAAGACGCTTGCCCGGATGGCCCCGGGGATCGAACCGGCCGATATCTTCCGGATGGCCACGGTATGGGGGGCGGATATCCTGGATATCGGCAGTGACATCGGTCGCCTTGCCGAGGGATATCCGGCCTCCTTTCTCGCCGTTCGTGGCAATAATTCCGCTGCTGGGCCGGGCGAGGTATTTTCCTTTTTGGTCAACGGCGGAAGCGACCTTGATATGGAATGGGTGGAATGATGGCTGGCAAGGCCCGGATCGGCATGGTCGATTTCATCAATACCGCTCCGATTTACGAGGTGTGGCGGCAACAGGTGCGGGAGCCGGGCTGGCGGGTGACCGAGGCGGTGCCCAGCGTGTTGAACCGGATGATCCGTAAAGGGGAACTCGATCTCGGTTTTGTCTCTTCCCTTGAGTTTGCCCGTAATCCGGAGAAATACCTGATCATGCCGTCTCTGTCTATCTCCTCGACCGGGGCGGTGGGCAGTGTCTTCCTCGCCAGCCGGACACCCTTGTCAGAACTCTCCGGTCGCGATCTGACCTTCAGCGGTCAGTCCCGCTCATCCTCGGCCCTGGCCCGAATAGTCTGTGAAGAGTTCATGGGCCTCCACCCGGTCTACCGCCAGGCCGAGGTGGGCGAAGAGCCTGGCGGGGGCGAGGCGGTGGTGGTGATCGGGGATGAGGCCCTGCGGATGGCCGATGACGGTGGTTTCCCCCACATCCTTGACCTGGGCGAGGTATGGTTCGCCCATACCGGCCTTCCCTTTGTCTTTGCTCTCTGGGTGGTAAGGCGTGACTTTGTCGTCTCCTCCCCGCAGACCGCCCGGGAAGTTCATCGGGCCCTGATAAGCTGTCTTGCCGAGGGCCGGGAGAACCTTAGTCGGATCAGCGCCGAGGTGGCGGGGCGCATTCCCCTTGATCCCGGCCGCTGTTACCGTTACCTTGCCGGTCTTGAGTATGATCTTGACGAAGAGAAGGTTAAGGGACTTGGCCATTTTTATGCCCTCCTCGCCGAGCGAGGGGAGATCCCCGGGCCGGTTGAACTTGAGATTTGGTATCCTTAGAAAAAATGGACGGGAGCTAAGCGGCATTGTTTACTGATCCGGAAAGTAAAAAGAGCTATGTGCGGGAAAAATTCTCCTCCATAAGCGCGAGATACGACCTGCTTAATTCCCTGTTGAGTCTTCGGCTCGACAGCTATTGGCGCTGGCGGACAGTGCGGATGCTCAAGGATTTTCCCGCCGGCCGGGTCCTTGATCTATGCGCCGGGACCATGCCCCTTTCCCGCGCCCTGGTCAAGGCGGCCCCGGACCGTGAGGTGATGGCGGTTGATTTCTGTTACGATATGCTCCATGCCGGCCTCCGGCATCATCCGGAGAAACTTGCCCGGCGGATTGTGCCGGTGTGCGGTGACGGCGAGAAGATCCCCGCGGCCGCGGAATCGTTCTGGGGGGTGACCGTTGCCTTCGGGGTGAGGAACCTTGGTCGGACCATGGAAGGATTAAGGGAGATGCACCGGGTCTTAAGGCCTGGAGGCAGACTTCTGATCCTTGAGTTTTCCCGGCCGACCGCCCCGGTGATCAAGCAGGTATATAATTTTTATCTAAACCACATCCTCCCGAAGGTCGCGGGCCTGGTCTCCGGCGACCGCGAGGCCTATGAATACCTGGCCGGCTCAATTGCCGCCTTCTATGAGCCGGCCGAGCTTTTGCGGATGATGAGTGAGGCCGGTTTTGCCGAGGTCAGACGGGTACCGTTGACCTTCGGGGTGGTAAGTGTTTATGTAGGCCAGAAGGCCCTTTCCGAATAAGGGGAATTAAACGGCTTTGGCGGATGAGAAAAAGATAATCGTTGCGGTCACCGGGGCCAGCGGGGCCCTGTTTGCCGATCGCCTGATCTCCCTGCTTGACCGGGCCGGGGCCGAGGTCCAACTGGTCGTTTCCCGGGCGGGAAGGGTGGTGGTGGAGCACGAACTTAATCGTTCTCCTGAAGAGCTCTGGTCCGCTCAGGTCGCGGCCCTTTACGACCAGGACGATTTCACCGCCCCCCCGGCCAGCGGCTCGGCCGGTTTTTCCGCCATGGCGGTGGTCCCATGTACCATGGGCACCCTGGCCGCCATCGCCCGGGGAATATCGGCCAACCTCATCCACCGGGCCGCCGACGTGATCCTAAAGGAAAGGAAGAGACTGGTCCTTGCGGCCCGTGAGACCCTGCTGAATCGGGTCCATCTTGAGAATATGCTGGCGGCAAACGATGCCGGGGCGATAATATGTCCGCCGCTCATCGCCCTATACCACCGTCCCGTAGATTTGGCCGAGGCGGCGGAACATTATGCCGGTCGGGTGGCCGGCCTTCTGGGAGTGGATGTACCGGACCGGCCGCAATGGGGTGGTTATGTAACCTCTTGAGATAATTGATAAACAATGTTCAAAAAGATCTCCATACTGCTCGAGATGATCAAGTTCGAGCATACCGTTTTTGCCCTGCCCTTTGCCTTTATGGGGGCCTTTCTGGCCGCGGGCGGGACCCCTCCCGGACGGGTCTTTCTCCTGGTGACCCTGGCCATGGTCGGCGCCAGGACCAGCGCCATGGGCTTTAACCGGATCGTCGATTCCGATTTTGACCGGGCCAATCCCCGTACCGCTGATCGGGCCATCCCGGCCGGTCAGGTGAGCATGTTCGAGGCCTGGGCGATGGTGATAATCGCCGCCGCCTTTTTCTTTCTCGCCGCCTACCTCTTAAACCCCCTGGTGTTCAGGATTTCGCCGCTGGCCCTGGGCTTGACCTTTGTCTATTCCCTTACCAAACGTTTCACCTGGCTGTGCCATGTGGTCCTGGGGCTTGCCCTGGCCTTTTCTCCCTTTGGCGGCTGGATCGCCGTTTCCGGCTCGGTTAGCGGATATCCCTGGTATCTCTCTCTCGGGGTAATGCTCTGGGTGGGGGGATTTGACGCGGTATACGCCTGTCTTGACGCCGATTATGACCGCTCGGTGGGGCTTTTTTCCCTCCCTGCCCGGTTTGGGAGGAAGAACGCCTTCCGCCTTGCCGGTATCTTTCACCTCCTGGCCTTTGCCCTCTTCGGTCTTACCGGCTATCACTGCGGGCTGAACTATATTTATTATCTGGGGCTGGCCATCTCCGGCCTGGCCCTTTTCAGTCAGCACCGCCTGGTCTCACCCGGAGACCTCTCCCGGATCCAGATGTCTTTTTTTACCATGAACGGGGTAATCAGCCTGGTCATGTTCGCCTCCACCTGGCTTGCGATGATCTTTGCCTGACGGGGTGGTTTTTTAAACGGACCGATAAACGCCGCCGGTTCAGGCCGGTATCCGTTTGGCCTCATCGTAAGCGCAATTATCCGCCCGTTCCATTTGTTGCCGCAAGCAGTTCATTGTGGCTCAAATTCCAGGGCATTAGCGCTTCCAGGTCGTTCAAGGTGGGGGCGGTTATTTTTTTTTGTCTCGCTTCGGGAGGATGACGAGGATCTCGTCTCGGCCGATCAGGCCGTATTTCTTCCGGGCCGTCTTCTCGAAACAGTCACTCTTTGCTCCGAGGCAGTCGGCCTTGCGGGCCATCTTTTTGTTTGCGGTCTCGATCAGTTCTATCTTTTTTTCAAGCTGTTCCTTGGCCTGCCGGGCCCGGCGTAGTTTGAGCCAGCCGAAGGGGGAAAAGAACAGCCAGGCCGTGGCGGCCAGGCCCAAGATGGCGCTGAAGATGAGGAGATTTTTCTGTCGGGATTGCAAGGCGTTGATTTTTTATTATCAGGGGTGTCAGGTAAGTAAAGCCGTTATGGATCAAGGAAAATTGTAAACCGGAAGCCATGAAGGGTAAACCGAAAACAACATACCTGATCAGCGCCTGCCTGGTTGGGGGCAGGTGCCGTTACGACGGCGGGGCGAAAGCTGTGGATGAGTGTCAGGCCCTGGTCGATCAATACAATCTGGTCCCCGTTTGTCCTGAACAATTGGGCGGTTTGGCCACCCCAAGGCCTGCGGCGGAGATCCGCGGCGGTGACGGGGCCGATGTCCTGGCCGGGCGGGCCGGGGTCTTCCGGGTCGCCGACGGGGTCGAGGTGACAGAAAGGTTCGTGGCCGGGGCGGAAGAGGCCATGCGGATCGCCGAACTCGTTGGGGCCACGGGCCTTTTCCTTAAAGGCGGCAGCCCCTCCTGCGGCTGCGGCCGTGTGGTCGGGGTCTGCGCCGCCCTGGCCGTCTCTTTAGGTTATCCGGTCAGGGAACTCGCATGAACCGCAGGGTCATGATTCCGGCCTCGTACAAGAGGTAGAGCGGCACGGCCATCAGCATCATGTTGAATACGTCCGGGGTGGGGGTGAGAACGGCGGCGGCGATGGCGATGAAGAGTATGGCGTAGCGGCGGTTTCGGGCAAAGACGGCCCGGCTGATCAAGCCGGTTTTGCCGCAGAAGGTCATGAAGACCGGAAGCTCGAAGATCAGCCCGAAGCCCAGGATGAAAAGGGCGGTGAAGTTGACGAAACGGGTCAGCGAGATCAGGGGCTTGAGCATCTCCGACTGAAAGCTTAAGAGAAAGTTTACCCCGTAGGGCAGGGTGAGGAGAAAGCAGAAGGCGCTGCCTGAGTAGAAGAGCAGGGAAGAGACGAGGATGAACAGGTTGACCTGGAGTTTGGTCAGCCCGAAAGGGGTGGCGGCGGCCCGGAACAGGGCCCCGGTGATAAAGGGCATCCCGAGGAAGATGGCGGCAAAGAGGGCAAGCCGCACGTGGGCCAGGAAGGGCTCGCTGATCTCGTAGAAGGCTAAGTGCTGCTCGAGGTGGCCGCGGAGCACCTCAATGATAAAGGGCGAGATGATAAGCATTGCCACGGTGATTACCGCCAGGGCCACCAGGGGGACGATGATCATCCTCCGCAGACGGTTGACGAATCCGGCAAGTTCCCGGGAGAGTTCCATTGTGGCCTAAAGGAGGTTTTTCCGGATGAACTCTATCCCGTTGCGGAAGAGGGCCAGTCCGGCCCCCTCTTCGGGGAGCTCTTCCCGGGTCCAGCGGGGATGGTGGGTGCGGTGGACAAAGGCCTCGGGATGGGGCATCAGGCCGAAGATCCTTCCGGTCGGGTCGCAGAGCCCGGCGATACCACCGGGCGAACCGTTGGGGTTATCCAGGTAGGTAAGGGTCGGCTCGCCGGTTTCGGGGTCGCAATAACGTAAAGGGACCAGTTTTTCCGCCTCAATCCGTTCCATCACCGTCTGGTCACGGCTGACGAATTTGCCCTCGCCGTGGCGGATCGGCAGGTATATTCGCTCAATCCCCCGGGTGAAGACGCAAGGGGAGGCGGAGTCGACTATCATATCCACCCAGCGGTCCTCGAAACGTCCGGAATCGTTGTAGGTCAGGCTGACGGCCCGTTCATCGTATTTTTGATCAAAGCCTGGAAGGAGCCCGGTCTTGACCATCAGCTGGAAACCGTTACAGACCCCGAGGATCAGTTTCCCTTCTTTGATGAAGCGGGTGATCTGCTCGAAGACCGCTTTGCCGGTCTTTTTCACCTTGGCGTATTTCAGGCGATGGGCCCCGGCCTGGCCGGCCCCGAGGTCGTCGCCGTCGAGGAAACCGCCGGCCAGATTGAGAAAGTGGTAGGGGTCGAGGGAGACCTCACCCTCGATGATCCGGCTGATGTGGACGATGTCGGCCTCGGCCCCGGCAAGGTGGCAGGCGTGGGCCATTTCGTTTTCGCAATTGGTCCCGTAGCCGGTGATGACTATGGCCTTAACCTGTTTCATTTCGTTTCTCCGTATATCTCAAGATCAAGTCGGCGAAAGAACTCCTCCATAAACTCCCGGCGGCGCAGGGACTCGCGGCGGCCTGGTTCGGTGAGCATCCTTTCTGGAATTTTTTTGAGCTTTACCTCAAACTCTCTCCAGGCCGTGTCTTCCCGGCCGTAGGAGAGGGTGCCGCGCAGGTCGATGTCGCTGTTGTGCAGCCTCGCTCCCACCTGGCCCGCGAAGAGAAAGGCCCGGCCTATCCCCACCGCGCCGAGGGAATCGAGTTTGTCGGCGTCAAAGAGGATCATGGCCTCTATGCCTTGCGGCCGGTCGTGACGGTTCCTGAACCGGTGGGTCATGATGGCGTCGGTGATGAGTTTTATCTCATCCGCGGCCAGCCCCAGGTCGGTGAGGATCTCGCGGCTCTGTTCAGCCCCCAGGGTGGCGTGGCATATCTTGCCCCGGCTCTGGTGTTCCGCGACCCGGCCGATGTCGTGGAGCAGGGCGGCGATGCTGATTATATCGCTTCGGGCACCAAGTTTCACGGCCAGAGCAAGGCCGTTTTTCTCCACCCGGAGGGCGTGATCGAGTCCGTGGCATCCTTCCCGGTCGTAGAGGGGCGCGGCCGCGTCGAGGACGGCCTGCCGCAATCCGGGGGCGATCCCATGTTTATCTGCCCATTCAACCATTGCTGAAGATTTCATTTACGACTCTTTCCACCCTGGTTTTTAGCAGGTTGAGCATTTCTTCGCCACCCGCTTTAAGGGGTTTTTCTTCATCAGAGCCGTGGCCCAGATAAAGGGTGTGCAGACAGCGGGTGATCTCCTCATCGTTTAATTTACCGGGCCGGGCCAGGGCCCGGTCGCGCAGGGAGAGGATCATCTCGGCGGCCCGGTGATAGGGGGCAAGTCCCTGGTTCTTCAGATAGCCTTTCGGGGTGTGAACGGCCTTTTCAAAAAAGCCCCGGCAATGGCCTTCATGGAGGAGGACGAAGCGTTCCCTGATCTCACCCTCCGCCTTGGCCGATATCCCCCGGCCAAGGGGGTAGTTGCGGCAGGCGGCGGGACGGTCCTGGTAGACCCGGCACCCCTCATCCGATACAAAGGGACAGCGGCCGCCGGCCTCCTCGTTCATGGCCAGCATCACCTGGGGCAGGGGTTCCTCTGGGATCATCGCTACCACGGCGAAGCGGTCGAGGAAGGCCTCCGGGGCAAGAGCGAGCGCATTACCCAGGCGAAGGACGTCATAGGGGGACAGGGCCAGCTCAAGATTCCGGCAGCAGTCGGTGAAGCAGGGGACTTGCGGGTGGCAGTTGAAGCTGAATTGATCGTCCGGGCCGATATTTTCGATCTCGGCCCGGATCCGTTCACGGGGCATCGGCCTTACAGTTCCTTTTTTCCTAGGACATCAAGCAGGGGACTGGCGATGAAGATCGACGAATAGGTGCCGACAATGATCCCCGAGAGCAGGGCGAAGCTGAAGTCGTGGATCACCGAGCCGCCGAAGACAAACAGGGCCACCAGGGTCAGGAGGGTGGTCAGCGAGGTGATGGTGGTCCGGGCCAGAGTGTCGTTGATCGAACGGTTGATGATCTCGAAGAAGCCCGAGCCCTTCATCTTTTTCATGTTCTCCCTGATCCGGTCGAAGATGACCACCGAGTCATTGAGCGAGTACCCGGCCAGGGTCAAAAGGGCGGTGACGATCATCAGGGTCATCTCGATATTCATCAGCCAGCAGAGTCCAAGGACCACGATGACATCGTGGAAGGTCGCCGCCGCCGCCGCCAGGCCGAAACGGAAGTCGAATCGGAAGGCGAGGTAGATCAGGACCCCGACGAGCGAGATAAGGATCGCCTCGATGGCCTTTTCTCGTAAGACCGCGCTGATGGAAGAGCCGATCTCGGCCCGGCTCTCTTCGACGAATTTCTTGTCGGCCAGTTTGTCGTTTAAGATGGTGGTGATTCGGTCGCTATCGGAGCCGACCACCTCTTCCGATTTCTTCATCTTGATGATCAGGCGGTTCTCGTTTTCCACTTTTTGGGGCATGGCCCCTTCGATGCCGCCGTTGGCAAGGGCGCCCCTGACTTCTTTCAGGGTGAAGGGTGCCTGGGCCTTATACTGGACAATGGTTCCGCCGGAGAAATCGACCCCGAGATTGGCGTGGCCCATGAGAATCTCGACAAAGGAGAAGAGGCCGATGGCCACCATGATCGCCGAGATGGCGAAGGTGATCTTGCGGATGGCCATGAAGTCGAAGTTGGGGTTTTTGACCAGGCTCATGAAGGTCAGTTTCTTGAGCCTGCGGCCGGAAAGCAGGGCGTCGTAGACCACCCGGGTGCCGAAGAGGGTGGTAAAGAGGTTGAAGATGATGCCGAAGGAGAGGGTGACCGCGAAGCCCTTGATCGGCCCGGTACCGAAGAGGAAGAGGGCCATGGCGGTGATCAGGGTGGTCACCTGGGAATCGACGATGGACCAGAAGGCCATGGCGTATCCGGAATCGATCCCCGAGGCGAGCCCCTTGTTTATGGCGAATTCCTCCCTCATTCGTTCAAAGATGAGGACGTTGGAGTCGACCCCCATGCCGATGGAGAGGATGATACCGGCGATGCCGGGCAGGGTCAGGGTGGCGTTCATGCTGGCGAGCCCGGCAAAGAGGAGCAACACGTTTATCAGCAGGGCGAAATCGGCGATGATCCCTGAGGCCCGGTAATAGACGATCATGAATACCAGGACCAGGGCGGCGCCGAAGAGTCCAGCCACCAGGCCTCTCTGGATCGAATCGCGGCCGAGCGATGCCCCCACGGTTAAGTTCTGGATGATCTCAACCGGGGCGGGCAGAGCGCCGACCCTGAGGACGATGGCCAGGTCGTTGGCCTCATCATAGGTGAAGCTACCGGTGATCTGGGCCCGGCCGCCGAGGATCTTCTCCTGGATCACCGGGGCGGACTTGACATAGCCGTCGAGGATGATCGCGAAGCGCTTGCCCACGTTCTTTTACGTGATCTGGCCGAATTTGCGGCCGCCGCGGCCGGTCA
>Ga0114931_10006302_pt1 | contig 14584 bp, 10 predicted proteins | sample 2SBtaG_FD_89579 | JGI IMG/M metagenome (GOLD analysis project Ga0114931, IMG submission 89579) | Deep subsurface microbial communities from Kolumbo volcano to uncover new lineages of life (NeLLi) - 2SBTROV14_V59a metaG | ecosystem: Environmental > Aquatic > Marine > Volcanic | place: Kolumbo...
GCCTACGTGCCGCTGCACGGCAAGGTCGACTTCGTCTCCAACCTGCACCCGCCGACCTACCCGGACGGCAACGATGTCGAGGTGATGCCGCTCGAGCTGCTCGAGCTGGCGCTGCGCGAGGCGAGCAAAACGCTCGAGCGCGAGCACACCACGCCGTTCATCTGGGACCAGCCCGAGCGCTTCCGCGTGCGCAACGTCACCTGGGAGACCGGCCTGGACTACTCCGACAGCCACCGCTTCACCATCGACTACCCCGAGGACTACGCGTTCATCAGCGCGGTCTACGACGAGCTCTGGGCGCCCGAGGCGCCGTTCACTCTGGGCCAGATCCTGGCGCTCCTGGAAGCGCACCCGGGGATCCGCGCCCTCAACCAAATGCACCTGGGCGTCAACTGGTACCGCAACCACCCGGGTGAGCTCCGCACTGTGGAGGTTCGAGATGCAGCCCGCTGAGCTGGCCCTCAAGGTCCGCGAACACGTCATCCGCATGACCGCCGGAGGAGGATGCTTCCTCGGCGCGTCGCTCTCCTGCACCGACATCCTGGTGCACCTTTACACCTCGGTGCTGAGCATCTCGCCCGATCGGACGGACGACCCGACGCGCGACTACCTGCTCCTGTCCAAGGGCCACGACGTGCCGGCGCTGTACGGCACGTTGGTCGAGCTGGGCTACATGCCGGCGTCGCGCCTGGCCCGCCACCTCGATCCCGAGGACCACATCTACTGGCACCCCAACCGCCACGTGCCCGGTGTCGAGTTCCACTCCGGCTCGCTGGGACACCTGCTGTCGGTCGCCAGCGGTCTGGCCCTCGACATCAAGCGCAGTGGCGGCAACAACCGCGTGTTCGTGGTGCTGGGTGACGGCGAGCTCGACGAGGGCTCGGTGTGGGAGGCGGCGCTGGTCGCCGCGGCCAAGAAGCTCGACAACTTGGTCGCCATCGTCGACCGCAACAAGTTCCAGGCCAACCAGGCCACCGAAGAGCTCACGCCGCTCGAGCCGCTGGCGCCCAAGTTCGAGGCGTTCGGCTGGCGCACGCGGCGGATCGACGGCCACGACTACGGCCAGCTGGGCGAGGCGTTCGCGTCGCTGCCGATGGAAGCTGGCCGCCCCGGCGTGGTCATTGCCGACACCGTTCGCAACAAGGGACTGCCCTCGCTCGAGGGCAAGAAAGACCGCTGGTTCGTCCGGCTGACCGCGCCCGAGGTCGAGCAGCTGCTCGCCGAGCTGCACGGCGCCGAGGCCACCCCCCTCACCTCCAAGCCGCTGGTAGTGCGCTGATGACGACGCCCAATCTGTACGAGAAAACCCTGATCGGCCTGGCCGAGAGCGACCCGGAGGTGATGATCGTCACCTCCGAGAACCGCGCCGCGATGCGCGTGCTGCCCGACATCGTCCCCGATCGCTTCGTCGACGTCGGCATCGCCGAGCAGACGATGATCGGTATGGCCGCGGGCATGGCGCTGCGCGGGCGCAAGCCGATCGTTCACGCGCTGGCCGCCTTCCTGACCATGCGCGCCTACGAGTTCATCCGCACCGACATCGGCATCTCCGGTCTGCCGGTCAAGCTGGTCGGTTGCGTGCCCGGCTTCCTGTCCGACGGCAATGGGCCGACCCACCAGGCGATCGAAGACGTTGCCATCATGCGCGGCATCCCCGGCATGGAGGTGTTCTGCCCGGCCGACGAGGAGGAGCTGGCCGCGGCCATGCCGGTGCTGATGGCCCGGCCGAATCCCTGCTACATCCGCTACACGCAGTCGGCGCCGGTGGTCGCGCACCCGCTGCCGGGGCAGCCGGAGCGAATCGAGGTGCTGGCCGACGGCAGTGACGTCGCCCTGCTGACCCACGGCGTGCTGATCGAGCAGGCGCTCGACGCGCGCAAGCGCCTGGCCGACCAGGGCATCTCGGCCCGCGTGCTCAACGTGCGCATGCTGGCGCCGATCGACGCCGACGCCGTGCTGGCGGCGGCGCGCGACTGCGAGCTGGTGGTCACCCTCGAGGATCACTTCCGCACCGGCGGCCTGTACAGCATCGTCGCCGAGCTGCTGATCGACCGGGGCGCGCACGGCCGGGTCATGCCGATCGCGCTCGACAGCCGCTGGTTTCGCCCGGCGCTGCTCCCCGACGTGCTCCGGCACGAGGGCTTCACCGGCGAGGCGATCGCGGCGCGGGTGACCGCGCGGTTGGGCCGCCTGCCCGGGCGCAACCGCGTGCGACCCAACCCGACCGACCCGGCCATCGCCGAGTCGCAGGCGCTGTGGCAGCGGGCCAAGGGGCTCATCCCCGCCGGCACCCAGACCCTGGCCAAGGGCCCGACCCAGCACATCGACGGCGTCGCCCCCAAGTACCTGGTCAAGGGCCGCGGCGCCCGGGTGTGGGACGCCGACGGCAACGAGTACCTCGACATGACCATGGGCCTGGGGCCGCTGTCGCTGGGCTACGCCAACCCGGTGGTCGACCAGGCGATTCGCGACCAGCTCGAGCGCGGCATCACCTTCTCGCTGATGAACCCGCTCGAGGTCGAGGTCGCCGAGCTGATCCGCGACGTCGTGCCCAACGCCGACAGCGTGCGCTTCTCCAAGAGCGGCGCCGACGTCACCTCGGCCGCGGTGCGGGTGTCGCGCGCCTTCACCGGCCGCGACCACGTGGTCTGCTGCGGCTACCACGGCTGGCACGACTGGTACATCTCGTCGACCGACCGCAGCGGCGGCATCCCCGAGGCGACTCGCGCGCTGACGTCGACGATCGACTACAACGATCTCGACAGCGTGCGCGCCGCCGTCCGCGACGACACCGCCTGCGTGATCCTCGAGGCGGTTCGCTTCGTCGAGCCCGAGCCGGGCTTCCTCGAGGGGCTGCGCGAGATCTGCGACCAGAAGGGCGCGCTGCTGGTGTTCGACGAGATGTGGACCGGCTTCCGCATCGCCCTGGGCGGCGCGCAGGAGAAGTTCGGCGTCCGCGCCGACCTGGCCACCTTCTCCAAGGCGATCGCCAACGGCATGCCCATCTCGGTGCTCACCGGCCGCCAGGACGTGATGCAGCTGTTCGACTCGGAGCTGTTCTTCTACACCACGTTCGGTGGCGAGGCGCTGTCGCTGGCCGCGGTCAAGGCGACCATCGGCCAGCTGCGCGAGCTCGGCGTGCCGGCCGCGATCGCGGCCAAGGGCGCGCGGCTCAAGGAGGGCTACGCGGCCATCGTCCGCGAGCACGGCCTCGACTGGACCCGCTGCTCGGGCATGGACTACCGCACGGTGGTCGAGCTCGACGCCAGCGCCGGCAACCCGCTGCACCTCAAGTCGTACGTGCAGCAGGAGCTGTTCCGCCGCGGCGTGCTGTGGGCCGGCTCGCACACCTTCAGCTACGCCCACACCGCAGAGGACGTGGAGTACCTGATCTCCTGCTTCGACACCATCCTGCCCGCCCTGGCCGGGCACATCAAAAAGGGCACGGTGACCGAGGCGCTGCGCGGCCAGCCAGTCCGCGGGGTGTTCGGCAACACCCGCAAGCCGCGGGGTGACGCATGATCGAGCTCGACGGCGAGGTCTGCATCGTCACCGGGGCGCTCGGGCTGATCGGCCGCGAGCTGTCCCGGGCGCTGGCCGAGGCCGGCGGCCGCGTGGTCGTCACCGACCTCGACGGCGATGCCTGCGCCGCCCGCGCCCGCGAGCTGCCGGGCGGCGCCATCGGCGTCGGCGCCGACATCACCGACCCGGCGTCGCTCGAGCAGCTGCGCGACGCGGTGCTGGGCGAGCACGACCGCATCGACGTGCTGGTCAACAACGCCGCCATCAACGACAAGTTCGAGTCGCCGCAGGCGGCCGCGCGCGAGTCGCAGATGGAGCACTACCCGCTCGAGCTGTGGCAGCGGTCGATGTCGGTCAACGTCACCGGTACCTTCCTCGCCTGCCAGGTCCTGGGCAGCGTCATGGCCGGGCGCGGCGCCGGCTCGATCGTCAACGTCGCGTCGACCTACGGCATGGTCGCCCCCGACCAGAAGCTGTACCGCAGGCCCGACGGCACGCAGCCGTTCTACAAGTCGCCGGTCTACCCGACCAGCAAGGCGGCGGTGCTCGGCTTCACCCGTTACCTGGCCGCCTACTGGGGGCCGGCCGGAGTCCGGGTCAACGCGCTGTCGCCGGGCGGCGTGCAGGCGGGGCAGGACGAGCATTTCGTCGCCGCCTACGCCGCGCGCACGCCGCTGGGGCGGATGGCGGCGCCGTCGGACTACAACGGCGCAATCATCTTCCTCGCCAGCGGCGCGTCGGCCTACATGAACGGCGCCAACCTGGTGGTCGACGGAGGCTGGACGGCGTGGTGACCGAGCTCCTCCCCGCCGACGCCGCCCACCGGGCGCGCAACCTGGCGCTGGTCCTGTCGGACAACGACGGCGTCCTGACCGACGGCACCGTCTTCATCTCCGAGCGTGGCGAGGAGCTCAAGCAGTATTCGCACCGCGATGGCATGGGTGTGGCGCTCTTGCGAGAAGCCGGCGTCGCCACCGCCATCATCACCCGCGAGTCGAGCGAGTTCGCTCGGCGCCGCTCGGAGAAGCTGGGGCTCGAGCACTGCTGGCTGGGTGTGCGCGACAAACGCGCCGAGCTGCCGCGAATGCTTCAGACCGCTGGTGTATCAATCGAGCGCGTCGCCTACATCGGCGACGACATCAACGACTTGCCCATCATCGAAGCCATCGCCGGCTCCGGTCTCACGGCCGCTCCGGCAGACGCCATGCCCGAGGTCAAACGGGCGGTTCATTACGTCACTAGTCTGCGCGGGGGACGGGGCGCATTTCGCGAGTTCGCGGAGTGGCTGTTGTCCCTGAGAAACGCAAAGCTCACAGGAGGAGCGCAATGAGGACAGGTATCGTACGCATCGCAAACCAGCTGGTTGGCCCCGGGCACCCGGTCTTCGTGACCGCCGAGATTGGTATCAATCACAACGGCAGCCTGGACGTGGCCAAGCGGCTGATCGACGGCGCCGTGTACGCCGGCTGCGATGCGGTCAAGTTCCAGAAGCGCACCCCCGAGCTGTGCGTTCCCCGCGACCAGTGGAACGTCGAGCGCGACACTCCCTGGGGCCGGATGACGTACATCGACTACCGGCACAAGATCGAGTTCACCGCCGCCGATTTCGTGCAGATCGATCAGTACTGCCGCGAGCGTAACATCCTCTGGTACGCGTCGTGCTGGGACGAGGAGTCGGTCGACTTCATGGAGCAGTTCGAGCCACCCTGTTACAAGGCGGCGTCGGCGTCCCTGACCGACCACGCGCTGCTGAAGAAGATGCACGGCACCGGCCGGCCGCTGATGATCTCCACCGGCATGTCGACCATGGACGAGATCCAGGCCGCGGTGAACGCGCTCGGCCAGGACCGGCTGCTGGTGGCCCACTCCACGTCGGCCTACCCGTGCGCGCTGGAGGATCTCAACCTCAACATGATCCACACCCTCAAGCGCCTCTACCCCGAGATGCCGATCGGCTACTCGGGCCACGAGGTCGGCCTGGCTCCGTCCTGGGCGGCGGTGGCCATGGGGGCCACGTTCATCGAGCGTCACCTGACGCTGGACCGCTCCATGTGGGGCAGCGACCAGGCCGCGTCGGTCGAGGTCAACGGCTTCGCCCGTCTGGTGCAGAACATCCGCGATATCGAGCAGTCGCTGGGCGACGGCGTCAAGCGGGTCTACGAGAGCGAGCTCGCGCCCCGGCGCAAGCTGCGCCGGGTCGTCAGCCCCACTGCTTCCTGAGCCTTCCGGCAGAAGGATCAGGTAGAGTACCCGGCGATGTCCTGGGCGATCCTCACGCCAATCATCATCTGCAGCGGTGCGGCGGTGATCATCGCGCTCGAGCGCTTCTTCCCCTACGACCGGGGGGAAGCGTTCCTGCGTGATGGGTTCTGGGTCGACTTCGTCGGCTACGCGCTGATCCAGAGCTACGTCCTCGGCCTGGTGATCAGCTGGTCGATGCGATGGATCGACGCGCGCACGGGCGCGTCCATCCATGGCCTGGTCTCCGACTGGCCGGTCTGGGCGCAGGTCACCTTCTTCGTCTTCACCCACGACCTGTACATCTACTGGTTCCACCGCTGGCAGCACCACAACAAGTACCTGTGGCGGGTCCACGAGGCGCACCACTCGGCCCAGCACATCGACTGGATCGCCGGCTCGCGGTCGCACTCGATCGAGATCCTCATCAACCAGAGCATCGAGTTCGGGGCGATGATCCTGCTCGGCGCCTCGCCCGACGTCATCCTCATCAAGGCCTCGATCAGCGCGGTGTGGGGCATGTGGATCCACTGCAACATCGACGTGCATTCCGGCTGGCTGCAGAAGATCATCAACGGCCCGGAGATGCACCGCTGGCACCACGCCATCGACTACCCGCGCGAAGGCACCAACTACGGCACCAAGTTCGCGTTCTGGGACTGGATCTTCGGCACCGCCTACCTGCCGGAGAAGAAGCCGGCCGGCTACGGCCTGGCCCAGCCGTTCCCCCGCGGCTACCTGGCGCAGCACGCCTACGCCTTCCGTCACTTCGACCCCGGCGATCCGTTCGAGGCGGGCGACGTCCAGGCGCCGGTCGGCAGCGACCGCGAAGCCGCCTGAGCCGGGCTACTCTTCGGCGCCGACCGCGTCGGTCTGGAACGTGACCCGGGCCGGCAGCGTGTCGACGGTGTAGCCGAGGACGTCGGCGACGATCTGCCTGGCACCCATCTCGTCGAAGCCGCCGACGCTGACCAGCGTGGCGACGATCTCGTCGGTGGACAGCTCGCCGCTGATGCTCAGCCGGCGGTCGGTCGGCCCGGAGCCGTCGGCCACGGTGATGACGGCGCCGTAGACGGTCAGCGCGCCGATGTTGCGCAGGGTGATGTCCATGTCGGCGGGGCCGCTGGTCATGCCGCTGCGGTCGCGGCGCCACACGGCGTCCTTGGCAGACACCGGGGCGCTGCCGTCGATCCGGCCGATGGCCATGAACGGCGTGCCGTCGTCGCCCAGGCCGACGACGAAGCCGGGGAGCAGCCCTTCGACCAGGGTGGCGCCGCTGGGCTCGGCCACCTTGATCGAGCCCTTGGCAAAGGCCATGCGCCGGGTGCAGGCGACGGCGTCGTCTTCCTGGCGCAAGATTCCAGAGGTGCGAATCACCTCCAGCTTCCACCGGTAGAAGCCTTCGTCGGCGTAGGTGTGCGGGGTCAGCGTGGTTTCGACGGCGCTGCCGTCGCCCCAGTCCATGGTCAGCGACTGGGCGTCGTCGGCCAGCACGGTGACGTCGATCGCCGTCGTCTGGGTGAAGATGCGCCGGGAGACGCCGACCAGCTCGAGGCCGTCGCCGAACATCGCCGCGATCTGATCGTCGGGCCGGGTCCAGTAGAACATCCGGTGGGTGCGCGACAGATAGCGGTACGGGTAGATGGTCGCGTTGTCCACCGCGCCGGGGGTGCCCGGCTCGTCGCCGTCGATGGTGAGGGCCGGCGGATAGCGGTAGTCGGCCTCGCGGCGCTCGACGATGGTGCGCGCTTTTTCGGTGATCGCGCGGGCGGCCTCGACCCCGGTCCTGGCGGAGTCGATGGCCGCGGCGTCGCCGGCCTGGATGGCGGCGCGTAGGTCGAGGACAGTCTGATAGACGGCGACTGCGTGCTCGGCGCGGCGGGCGAAGATGCGCAGGCCGTCGCGGATCTCCGATGCCAGCGGCAGCGCCTGCGGGCTCTGATCCGGCAGCGTCGCCTCGACCCGATCGGCCCAGGCGTCGTAGTCGGTGACCATCTGTCGCAGTGGCGTCAGGCTGCTCTGTTCGAGCTTGGCCACCTGCTCGTCGGACCAGCCCAGCACCGAAGCCGGTGGCGGCGGCAGCGGGTGGAAGTGGATGCCGACGTCGTCGGCCGCCTCGGTCTCGTCGTCGGAGCCGACCAGGAAGCCCAGGATCTCCGGATCGCGCAGGTCGGTGATCTGCCGGGTGGTGACCTCGTCGACCACCGTTTGGATGTCGTCGCCGTGAGCCAGGTGCGAGGTGACGTCGGCCTCGCAGTCGTGGTAGGTCACCGACAGATCCCAGTCCATCTGCGCGACGCAGTAGTCGATCAGCCAGTAGCCCCACTCCTGTCCGCTGGTGAAGATGTGGTGGCCCCAGACGCCGTTCTTCTGATCCTCGCTGGCCGACAACAGCGGCTCGAGCAGATCGAGGTCGTGCTGTCGCGCCTCCAGCGTCACCGGCGCCAGGTACAGCGGCACCGGCTCGTCGAAGGTCAACCACCAGCTCGACTCGGGGTAGTGGATGATCCGGCGGATCGGCGCCTCTTTGCGGATCCACGCCAGCATGTCGGCGAAGCTGTCGTTGCCGTAGACCCCGGCGGCCGGCCGCTCGAGGTCGTAGAACATCAGCGTGTGAGTCTCGACGCTGAGCGCCGGCGGCGCCAGCTCGGACAGCTGGAAGAAGGTCGGCCCCAGCGGTCCCGGCTCCTCGTGGGTGCCGTGGTAGATGGTCTGCACGTCGACCCCGGGGTAGTTGTCGGTGATGTAGTTGGTGATGAAGCTCAGCCGGTCGACCGTCTTCTGGTGGTTGGCCTCGGTGAACTCGCTGGGGTTGAACTGGAAGCCGAAGCGGCTGACGTCGGGCAGCCCGTCGACCGGGACCATGCGCGCGTCGATGGCGTCGGCGATCTGCTGCGACTCGGGCCGCGGGTCGTCGGGATCGAGAAGCGGGCGGCCGCCCTGCTGGGTGTTGAGCAGGTTGAAGCCGGCGCCGCGGGGAAAGCCGCGCTCGTACGCATAGTCGCCGACGCGGCCGCCGTCCCAGCCGTCGACCTCCGTCTGGCGCATCTTGACGTTCCAGTCGATCCACCGCTTCTGGTAGGCGGCCATGTCGAGGTCGCCCAGGTAGGTCGGCGCCGACAGCTCGATCGGGTGGGTCCGGTGGGCGTGCATCGAGCGCAGGAACAGTCGCGGCTTGCGGTCGACGTCGATCGGCTCGGCTGGCCACTGGGCCTGGTCCGGATAGAACGTCTGCTCGGGGTGGAAGTAGCGCACACCCAGCTGCTCGAGCAGGTCGTAGACCGCCCACTGCGCGCTCAGCAGCCCGCCGCCGCGCAGGGTGACCTCGCGGCCGGTCTTGCCGCAGCGGCGCTCCTCGATGGTGTACTCCTGATCGGCGAGCGGGTTGTCCGCGCGCCGGCCGCTGGCGTCGTGCTCGTGCCCGAGCATCAGGATGTGGATCTCACCGTCCTTGCACGCCGGGCCGTTGAGCCGCGTCGTGGCCACGCTCTCGTGAGTGATGCGGCCCAGGTCGGCGGCCAGATCGTCGACCGCGTACTGCGCGCCGGGCGCCAGATCGGCCGGCACGTGGATCCAGATGTCCGAGCGGCGATTGTCACCGCACTGCGCGAGCAGCGTGACCGCGGCGCAGGCGACCGCAATCCGCTGGAATTTCCAGCGTCGCATGGCCGCCGATTCTACCGAATCAGGTTTCGCCGCGGTAGCGCGGATCCAGATCACGGGCGTTGGCCAGGCGCGACAGCTCGAGAATGGCCGCGTCGTCCTGTTCCTGCGGATCCAGCGCGCGCGCCTCGAGGTACAGCTCGTGGGCGCGGCGGTAGCGGGTGAACGCCGCCAGCGGATCGCGCATCGCCTTGTAGGTGTGGCCTTCTTGCCAGGACAGCTGGGCGGCAGCGCGCATCTTGTCCGGATCGCGCAGCATGGTGGCCATGGTCGCGGCGTCGAGCCGGTCGGACAGGCCCGGCGGCAGCCCCAGCAGATCTTCGTAGCCGCGCTGGATCTCGTCGCGCGCGCGCTCGTTGTCTCCCTCGACCTCGCGGGTGTTGATGACCCGCTTGACGAAGTCGGCCACCTGCTTGACGAGCCGCATCAGATAGTCTTCGCGCAGCATGCCAGCAACCTATACACGTGTCGCCTGCGCGGCAAGCCCCTTCGACTCGCGCCGGCGGTCAGGTCGGCAGCCGTCGATCAGATCCACCCAGGCAGCTGGATATCGGTCTCATCGACCAGAAGCATGTCACGCTCGACGCGATGGAGGTTTTCGACATACTTGGGCAGCTCAGCGACGCGAGCGTCCATCGAGTACCAATCGACTGCCGAGTGGAAGCGATGAATGAGCTGCTCGTGTGATACGAGCTCCAGTCCGATCATCGCGTCGATGTCATTTCGGTCGTCGCTGTTGAAGCGCATGATCTTGCTCACGACCACGTCGACCACATCGAGCGCAGCAATTGTGAAGTGCGCCAGGGCCTCATTGAGAGCAGTCATCTCGTGGAACCTGGGGACTTGTGGGAGAAAAGGGAGGCCGTTGGGCACGAACTCCAAGTACATACGGTGTTTGGTTGCCAGCGTCGTCCTTTGGCCGGCGAGTCTCAACAGAGAATCTCGGACCCGTCGCGATAGGTCTTTCGTCTCGAGTACGTCGCTGTCCTTGGTTCCGCGTTGATAGTTCGCCTGCAGCATCAACGCCGATGATCCGATGATGTGCAGTGGAATCTTCCCATCTGGTACACCGAGCCACCGCGCGTCGATGTCTCGAAAGAACTCCCTAATCATGGGCGCGGGCAGCCTTCAATGCGCGAGCGAAGTCCTGAGGTTGCAGGTCGGTGACGATGCCCCAACGTCTCGAAGTGGCGGAAGCGTTGCTCCAGACGGTAGACAGCGTGCGTTGAGCGCGGATTTCCGGATCGAGAAGATCGCGTAGCCCCGGATAATCCTCATCCGATGGCGCGCGGCGCGACTGAGAGAACTGGAGGTAGCTCGAAAGGACCACTTCGGCTCGGCGATACCGCTTGAGCCAGCTCCGTGGTAGTGGTGTGCCTTCTTCTTCACTCAGCGCAATCAGAAGGTTGTCTGCTAGCCATGGTAGACGACGTTCCAGACCCACGTCCGCGAGGCGAGCATCTAGCCTTCGGAGGTTGAGTCGGCCAATCTGGGCGACGAGGACGGGAGCGAGCGCAGTGAGCAATCGGGGCGAGCCCGCGATCAGCGTTTCGAACACCACGTTGCCGACATCTGTAAACTTCTGGCTCGGCAACACGTCCCGGTTCTCGTGCAAGTGGACCGCGCCCAGTCGCGCCAGTGCCTTTTGCAGCTCGGCACTGGTATCTACCTCGGCGCTCCCGAGAAAGTCGGAGGCGGAGACGTTGAATAGCTTCAAGATCAGTAGGAACTGTTCGGCAGTGAACGAACCCCCACCTCGCTCGATCTCGCTGAGCCGACTCTGAGAAAGTCCGAGCCGTCGAGCGAGCTCTATCTGTGGCCAACGCCGCGCGCTCCGTAGCTCGCGAACCTTTGGCCCGATTTGGCGTCTGATCTTCTCAAGATCGTCGATATATATAGTATTACTAGGATGTTGAACGCATTTCTATCGAAACTTCGATATTGATATCGAAATATCGATATTTATGGCGTCATGTATCTAGAATTTGGTCAAATAGCGCGACGGCGCCGAGTTGCTGCAGGGTGCGCCGGTAGCCGTCGTCGTCCAGCGGCAGGTAGGCGTGGCGCTCGGCGTCGTAGCGCAGGGCGCCGGCTTCGGGGCGGGGCAGGCCGGCGGCGGCGAGCTCGCGGGCCAGGGGCCGGTAGCCGGGGGTCATCGGGATGTGGGCAACGCGGCGGATGAACCGCGGCCAGGCGTGGCGCGGCAGTGAGGCTTCCATCACGCGCAGCGTGGCGGCGCGGTCGAGGGCGACGCCCGTCCGCAGGATCACGGCGGCGACCGGCACCTGGTCGCGGCTGCCGGGCACGGTCACGCCGTAGGCTACGGCCAGGGTGACGCCGGGGATCTGGTAGAGGGCGTCCTCGATGGCAAACGGGTAGGCCGGGCCGGCGGCGGTCAGGATGGTGACGATGCCGCGGCCGACGAACCAGTAGTCGCCGTCGGCATCGCGGCGGAGCAGGTCGCCGGTGACGAACCAGCTGTCGCCGGTGGCGAAGACGTCGCGGGCGACCCGACCGGCGCCGGTGGGACCGGCGGGCAGCGGGTGGCCGTCGTCGATGCGCGCCAGCAGCATCCCCGACTGCTCGGCGTCGACCGCAACGCAGCGATTACCCGAGTCGCGCGCCAGCTGTCGTTTGGCCGCATCCCAGTCGACCAGCGCCAGCTCGCTCGAGCCGGGCAGCGGCCGGCCGAGGGCGCCGATCTTTTCGCCGGCGGCGTTGGCCAGCACCGCGTTGCCCTCGGTCGAGGCGTAGAACTCGAGCACGCCGAGGGGACCGAAGCGATCGATCAGCCGCCGCCACAGGTCGGCGCGCATACCGCTGCCGGCGAACAGGCGCACCGAGTTGTTGCGTTCTCCGGCCGAGTGGGGGGCGTCGACCAGCGCCCGGCACATTTCGCCGGCGTAGAAGACCACGGTGGCGCCGTAGCGCCGCACTTCGGGCCAGAACTCGTCGGCGCGGAACGACGGCGCCAGCGCCAGGCGCGAGCCGCCGATCAGCGCACCGCCGGCGGCGACCAGGGCGCCCGCGGCGTGGTGCAGCGGCAGGCAGCAGTAGACGGTGTCCCTGGGCGTGAGGGTGCAGGTGGCGGCGGCGCCGTAGGCGGAGAAGGCCCAGCGGCGGTTGGAGATCTGCGCTGCGCGGGCCTGCCCGGTGCGCCCGGCGCCGACGATGACGAACGCCACGTCGTCGGCGCGGCCACGGTCCGGGGCGTACCAGCCGGGCAGGGGGACCGCGTCCGGATCGATCGCCTCCATGTCGATCACCCCCCGGGGGACACCTTCGGGGACGCTGCGCCGCGGGCCGCCGCCGAGCACCAGCACCTGGCCGACGAAGGCGCCGCGGCAGCGAGCGGCGTTGTCGGGATCGGTGATCAGGAGCTCCGGCCGGCCCAGCTCGAGCGACGCGCGCAGCCCGGCGTCACCGGTGGTCGGGTTGATCAGCACGGCGACGGCACCCAGGCGGCTGATGGCCGCGACGGTCGACAGGTAGCTGGGGCGCACCCGCATGACCACCCCGACCCGCTGGCCGCTGCGCACGCCGCAGCGGATCAGTCCGCGGACGACGTTGTCGACGCGGCGGTTGGCGTCAGCGTACGAGAACGCGCGGCCGCTCCAGAGGAAGAACGTGCGCTCGGGCATGCTGCGCGCCTTGTCGGCCAGGGCTCGGCCCAGGCTGACCCGCGAGCCCGGGCCGAGCTTGCGCAGCCGCGACAGCCGCGGCACCTGCCAGCGCAGGTTGTCGACCGCCTCTCCCAGATCTTCGGACAGCTCGCCGATGCGATCCCACACCGCCGACGCCGCCTTGGACGCGATGTCGGCGAACAGCTCGACGTCGGGCCCGACGTCGTCGAAGGCGGCGTCGAGGTCCTCGTCGTCGGCCGGTCCCGACGGCCCCGCGACCGGCAGCGCGGCGGGCCGTGGCCCGTCGCCGACCTGCCAGCGCAACCAGTCGACCACCGCCGGCCAGGTGACCCGCTGGGCGGTCGACCCGACCACCAGGCCGAAGTGGCCGGCGCGGACCTCGACGATGTGGACCTCGGCCGACGGCGCGACCCGGCGGATGGCGACGACGCTGGGCGGTCGGGCCATGTCGTCGCGCAGACCGACGAAGGCCAGGATCGGGCAGGTGATGTCGGCCAGGGTCAGCGACCGGCCGTCGATGACGAATCCGCCCTCGGCCATGCGGTTGCGCACGATCACCTCGTCGACGAAGGTGCGCAGGGCGGGGCCGGGCCAGGCGACGAAGCCCTCGCCGCCGAGGAACAGCCGCCGCGACTCGCGCTTCTCCAGCGCCTGGCGGTCGTGCAGCTTGCGCAGGAAGTCGACCATCTGGCCGACCTCCTTGCGCGCTGACATGACCTTGAAGCCGGTCGACGTGAACTTGCCGGGCAGGCCGCCGGTGCGCGACAGCGCCGGCGATATCAGCGTGCGCAGGCCGGCGATCATCCGACCGGCGAAGTTGTCCCGGACCGCCGGCAGGTTGCGGTGGATGTCGACCGGGCTGCCGAAGGTGATCAGCGACGCCAGCCCGTCGGACCGGCGCAGCGCCGCCGCCTGGTAGGCGAACATGCCGCCCTGCGAATAGCCGGACAGGTGAACGTCGGCGCCGGTGGCCGCGTGCACCCGTTCGACCGCGTCGGAGACGGCGCGCACGTGGTCGTCGAGGGTGCGGCTCATGCCGCCCTCCTCGCGCTCGGGGGCGCCGTAGTCGACCAGCCAGACGTCGACGCCGCTGCGGGTCAGCGCGGCGATGCCGCTGACCTCGGGGTCGATGTCGTAGACCTCGGACGCGACCATCAGCGGCGGCACCAGCAGCAGCGGCGCGCGGGGGCCGGTGCCGCCCTCGGCGGCCGGGTCGGGCTCGTAGTGGCGCAGGCGGTAGGTGCTCTCTTCGTGCACCACCTGGAACGGTGCGCCGTAGCGGGCGCCCAGCCGGCCGGCGCGAACGATCTCGAGGGCATTCTCGGCGGCCATTCCCAGGCCGCGGACTCGAGCCCCCAGGCCGCGCCGCCGTCGTTTCTTCCGCCGTGCCGCGCCGCCCCCCGCCATGGTCAACCGCGCAGCTGGTCGCCGAACAGATAGAGGACCTGGAGGACGCCGGCGCCCAGTCCGAGGACGGCGCCGGCGACGATCAGCTTCCACTCGTCCTGCTGGAACGC
>Ga0114931_10006303_pt1 | contig 14583 bp, 15 predicted proteins | sample 2SBtaG_FD_89579 | JGI IMG/M metagenome (GOLD analysis project Ga0114931, IMG submission 89579) | Deep subsurface microbial communities from Kolumbo volcano to uncover new lineages of life (NeLLi) - 2SBTROV14_V59a metaG | ecosystem: Environmental > Aquatic > Marine > Volcanic | place: Kolumbo...
CTCATGCACCTCGTCCTGCCACCCCATCCGCATCAGGCCCGCGGCAGCCAGAAGGATACCGTCATATTCATCTGTGCGGGACTTTTTCAGGCGCGTGTCAATATTGCCTCGAATGTCCAGGACGGTCAGGTCGCTCCTAAAATGCAGCAGTTGTGCCTGCCTGCGAAGGCTGCTCGTGCCGACACGGGCCCCACGCGGCAGCTCCGCCAAAGTCACCCGATGCCGCGATATAAAAACATCGCGGGGATCAACCCGTTTGGTGACAGCTGAAATTGCCAGGCCGTGGGGTAAATCCGTCGGCACATCTTTCATGCTATGAACCGCCAAATCGATGTCACCCGCCAGCAATTTATCTTCAATTTCTTTAACGAACAGCCCTTTGCCCGGAACCTGACTCAAAGCCGAATTCAGAATCCGATCTCCCGTCGTCACGACTTCGACGATCGAAATTTCAATTTTCGGAAAAATTCGAAGGAGTTCCTCGCTGACCCATTTGGTCTGGGCTTTTGCGAGCAAGCTGCGGCGGGTTCCGATTCTTAGCGTCTTAGGCCGCTTGCTCGGATTCAATTCTGGAGAGACTGTCATCGGTTTCGGTTAAGCCGAAGAGGGCACATACGGTGTCAGCAAAATCCCCTGCATTGCCGATACCTGCTTCCTGCCGCAAATTGACCAGGGGTTGATGCAGCATTTTGTTGACGATTCGGCAGGTTAACTCACGAACGACCTGGGAGTCGTTGTCTGTTAGGTGGTTCTCAAAACGGCGTAACGCGCGCTGAAGCTCCTGCTCGCGAATGTCTTCCGCAAGGTTGCGCAATCCCTTGATGACCGGTTTGACATCGAGGCTGTGCACCCACGCCGTAAATTTGTCGGCTTCGTCGGCGACGATCGATTCCACCTTGTGCAATTCACGACACCGCTTCTCCCTGTTATTCTCAATGCTAGTGCGCAGGTCGTCAACATTGTAAAGCGTCACTCCTTTCAAATTCGTGACAGCCGGTTCTACGTCGCGTGGAACCGCTATGTCAACCAGAAGCAAAGTGCGCTCCCTGCCAGCCATGGCCCGGGCCACCACCTCTTTTGTAAAAACGGCACCCGGTGCGCCCGTAGAACTGATAACAACGTCGGCGCGGGCTACCTCGGTTTCGAGGTTGCCAAAACCTGCCCATCCAAGATGTAATTCCGCTGCAAGGTGTCTGGCATTCTCCTCCGTACGATTCATGATCACGACATCTTGCACCCCGATCTTGGTCAGCGACTTCACCGCCAACGCGCCCATTTTTCCACTGCCCACCACCAGGACCTTTTTCGATGCAAGGTCCGCCGTTTCTTTTTCGACCAACCGGACGGCCGCGTTACTTATAGACAGAGAGAATTCGCTGATCGCCGTTTCATTGCGGACGCGCTTGCCAACCCGAAGTGCGGCCTGAAACAAATTCGAAAGTATGGGGCCAATGGCATCCTCAGCTCTTGCAATGTCCAGGGCCTGTTTGATCTGAGACTGGATCTGGTTTTCCCCCAGTACCATCGACTTGATGCTGCCTGCCACAGCGAACAAATGGCGCACTGCTTCTTCGTCAACACGTACATCGAGGTGGGAAGCGAGGGTTTGCCGACTCAGGCGGTGGTAGTCGGCAATGAAGGCTATGACGTCCTCCTGCCCTTTTTCAATCGAGTCAACAGTCGCATAAACTTCAACGCGATTGCACGTTGAAAGAATAACGCACTCGGCTACATTTTTATTGAGCAGAGACAATGCCTCAGGAAGGATGTCCGCCTGGAAGGCTATCCGTTCCCGGACCTCTACAGGTGCCGTTTCATGCGTAATGCCAATCTTTACTAGATGCATATTCGTTCCTAGGATTCTCAATCGTCTTTCGTTACGTAGCATTTAACAAAAATGGTGCCACAAAAATGCGTGGCAAGGCTATTCATGCAACGGTAACACGAAATATCACAAGGTGCTAATCATCATATATTTAGCAAGGTTTTCTTGCACGGCCTCAAACCGAAATTTCACTTACAAATTTGATGATGCAGCGGAAATGAAGCCGGCTCTTTTCAAAATGAAAAATATCCTTTGTTATATTGAAAAGTTCGAAGGCGATGGGACGGCGACTTTTTATCTTGGATATCCTGGGGCTGCAAGCCACAATGGTGTGTAACACAGCCGTTTGCACATTGAATAACGGGATTGCGTCCTACCTATCTATCTAAACGAATTTTCAGAAAGAGCTTGACATTACCCGAAATCTATCGTATAATCGCCTTAGTTAATTGAGAATCAATCTCAATTAATGCAAATCGGAACGATTATTAATAAACTGTCGACACCGGATGTTCCCATTTTTAAGAAAATCCATTGGAGTGATTCACCAAAACAAGAAAGGAAAGCAACCCAATCGTCACGACAGAAACGAGTAGCAAAAAGAAAGCGCATCAAAAAGTTCGGGCTTCTTGATGCGCTCACGAAAATCATGGAAACACGGAAAAATTGGTTCATTGTTCCATGTTGCTTGCCTAAACGGTACAAAAAACAATGACCAAAGTCAAACAAATTAATAGAAATCCACATGCCGTGTTTCCTCCGCTTGTAACTGCAATCAAGAGTAAGGAGGAAATTCCAGAATGCGAAAGATTTTTCAGACTGTACTGGCACTGCTTTTGCTGTCACCAACTCTTAATGTAGCCTTAGCCCAACAAGCAACACGGCAGGACACGCTGAGAGAATTAATGCGGAGAGTAGACATTCTCACACAAGAAATAGAAAAAGCCAAACTCGGTGAAGTCGCTGAGAAGCAGTATGTGAGTCAATACGGAATGGGTCCGGCCGCCTCGCGTATTTATCAGATTGAGAAGACCGGCGTTTCAATAGCCGGTTACGGCGAAATGGTCTACCAAAATTTTTCCGACGACCGCGACGATGGCAGCCCGTCTGGCGCCACGAACCAAATCGATTTTCTGCGCAGCATTGTTTACGTCGGATATCGATTCAACGATTGGCTCTTGTTCAATTCAGAGATTGAATTCGAGCATGCCATGACCGGCGAAGACGCTCCTGGAGAAGTGGCCGTCGAATTTGGTTTCATCGAAGCCAGGCTGCATCCGGCGGTCAATTTTCGGGCCGGGATGCTGCTTGTGCCAATGGGCATCATCAACGAATTGCACGAGCCGCCGACATTCCACGGCTCTTTGCGGCCGGAGGCCGAACGCAGAATCATTCCGGCGACGTGGCGCGCGAATGGCTTTGGGCTGGTTGGCAACACCAGTGCCGGAGTCGGCTACAAATTTTACGTAACCGAAAGTTTGAACGCCGCGAAGTTTTCCTCAAATGGCATTCGCAGCGGGCGGCAAAACGGCGGAAAGGCGGTAGCCGAGGACCTGGCTTTGACCGGCCGGCTCAATTATACAGGCTTTCCCGGACTTGATTTCGGTGGCTCCTTTTTCGTCGGCAAGACAGGGCAGACGTTGACGGACTCAACCGGCGCGGACATCGATGCGACCGTCTCCATGTTTGCGCTACATTTTATGTTCGCCAGACAGGGCCTGGAGTTGCGTGGTGTCTTCGCACAATAAACGATAGATGATGTGGCCAGTCTAAACGGCGCTCTGGGTTTGAGCGGCAGCAAATCGGTTGGGGAAACGCAGAATGGATTCTATGTGACAGCGGCTTACGATATCATGCCGCATCTGATAAAGGGTACATCGCATTACCTGGCACCGTTTGTTCAGTACGAACAGTTCAACACGCAAGACGAGGTACCGACGGGTTTTGCCAAGGATCCCGCGCGTGACAGAACGAACGTGACATTGGGGTTGACTTACAAGCCGCATCCGAATGTCGCCTTTAAATTTGATTATGTGGATCGAGATAATGAAGCCGACACGGCGGTGAACCAATTCAACCTTGCTGTCAACTACCTATTCTAAGGCACGACTTGCGCACACCGGTCTTGTCAGAAAAGATAGTTTTATTCCTTGGGTTCCTGACACTCCTGATTGTTCAGGAGAGTCAGGCTCAGGTCTTTAAGAAGCAGGATGAGGCGCTCATGCATGCCTTTCCTGACAGTGCAACAATTGAAAGACGCGTACTGTTTTTGACGGATGAGCAAACGAATGCCATTCAAGAAATGGCCAAAACAAAGTTGGAGTCCAAAATTGTCACTTATTATGAAGGGAGCCGCCAGGATTCCGTACTCGGTTACGTCTTTTTTGGCACCGAAACCGTGAGGACCAAACCTGCGACATTCATGACAGTTTTGCAGGCGGATGGGTCCATCAATTATGTAGAAATCCTCGCCTTTTATGAACCGATGGATTATTTACCTATCCCCAAATGGTTTACTCAATTTATTGGCAAGAGTATGGACCAGGCTCTGTGGCCGCGGCGCGGAATCCACAATGTCTCGGGTGCAACATTGAGCGTTAGAGCGATCACCTTCAGCGTCCGCAAGGTACTGGCGACCTATGAAATAGCAATAAGGAAGGAGAGCTGAGTTGAAGTACATGCAGAATGGCGGGTTCCAAACGCAGCCACTCATGAAGCTGACATTGTTGCTGACGATGGTTTTTCTGACCGCCTTTTGGGCCACAAATTTTGCGCTCTATTTCGCGAAAATGGACCTGTCGCCGACATCGGTGCAGGACTACTATCTGGGTTCGGAAGCGCAATACAAAATGCCTCGAACTTATCAATCCATGCTTGAAGTGACGCACGCCCACTTACCGATGATGGCGCTGGTTGTGTTACTCCTGACTCATCTTTTAATCTTTGCGCCTTACTCTTTCCGAGTCAAAGTAACGTTCATTGCAGCCGCCTTCATACTAGCGTTCCTGAACGAGGCCTCGGGGTGGCTGGTTCGGTTCGTGCACCCAAATTTCGCGCTCCTGAAGGTCGCTGCGTTTGCGTTATTTCAAACCACCCTTGGATTTTTGATATTTGCCGTCGGTATTTTTACATATAAAGGAAGAAAGCATCAGAACGGAAACGGGCATCAGTTCCACTCAAGAGACGAGGAGAGCCCCGGGATGCGAAAAGAAAGAGAACTCCATTGGTGAGGCAGCAGCCTCTAACCAGGACCACTTCAGGAGAAATTATGATTGCTTTAGAACAGCTTAAGATCGGCGAAAGCGCCACCATTCAAACCGTCATGAATCAAGCACCCGACATGGGACAACTTCTGGAAATGGGACTGACCCCGGGCACGCGTGTGCGCCTCGTGAAATTCGCACCCCTGGGCGACCCGCTGGAGCTTGAAGTTCGTGGGTACCATCTTTCCATCCGCTGCTCGGAAGCCCGGTCGATTTTAGTTAAGAGGGATCTGTCGCAGCAGGTTGCCTGATGCCTGAAACAGCCGAATGCCATCACGACCTCCACACCTCGGGCAAGCAGGTAATTGATGTTGCACTCGTGGGGAATCCTAATGCGGGCAAGACCACCGTCTTCAACGCCCTCACGGGCTTGCGGCAAAAGGTAAGTAATTACCCCGGTGTAACAGTTGAAAAGATAACAGGTTTCCTCGAAGACCAGCCCGGGTCCAGAATTCGGATTCACGATCTGCCCGGCCTCTACAGCCTCGTTCCCAAATCCCTTGATGACAAGATCGCCTCGGATGTCATTAGTAGCCGCTCCGACCAGGTCGACAACCTCCGCCTCACAGTCGTCGTCGCCGATGCGAGCAATCTCAACCGCAACCTTTACCTCCTAACGCAGGTGGTCGAGCTTGGCCTCCCCGTACTGCTCGCTCTGAATATGATGGACGCCGCCCGTGCGAATGGCTTACAGATCGACGTTGCAGCGCTAACTAAGAAGCTGAACATCAAGGTGGTCCCGCTTATTGCGAATCGTGGTCAAGGCATCAACGAGCTAAAGGATGCAATCCGGCATCTCGTCAAACAGTCAGGAAACCATTCTCCGCCGGCAGGCATCTTAGTGGACGGCGCGTTGGGCCAAGTCGTTCATCCGGTAACGATATGGATTAAGAACCATTCTCAGCTCAGCGACGAAGCCTGCCGGTATGAAGCCGTACGCGTCGTCTCGAATGACAGCGCCGTCGAGAACTGGCGAGCTATTCCGCATGAGCATTCTCAACAAGGCTACACAACCTTACTGGCGAAGGTCCAAGAAGCCCGACAACAGATAGAAACCAATGGCTCGCAATGGGCGATGCTCGAAACCCAGCTTCGTTATCAGTGGGTAGATGAAATCTGCCGCGATGCCGTCAAACAGGGCACGGCACGGCAGGGATTATCAGAAAAATTGGACAGAATTCTTACTCACAAGGTAGCCGGTCCCATTCTTTTTCTGTTGATTTTTGCCTTCATTTTTCAATCGATCTTTACCTGGGCCCAGGTCCCGATGGATGCCATCGATGGCTTTGTCACCTGGGTTGGCGCCCATGTTGGCGCCGCGTTGCCCGGCTGGATTTTGCCTGACTTGAAGGATTTGCTGGTCAACGGTGTGATTGGCGGTGTCGGCGCGATTTTAGTGTTCTTGCCGCAGATTCTCTTTTTGTTCTTTTTCCTCTCGTTGCTGGAGGACACAGGGTATATGGCCAGGGTCGCCTTCATCATGGATCGCTTCATGCGCGGCACGGGACTGACCGGGCGGTCGGTGATTCCACTGCTCTCTTCCTTCGCCTGCGCCATTCCTGGTATCATGGCCACGCGAACTATTTCGAATGCCCGCAACCGGCTGGTCACCATCATGATTGCCCCGCTGATGAGCTGCAGCGCGCGCTTGCCGGTCTACGCCTTGATGATCGGCGCTTTTATCCCACAAAAATCTGTACTGGCGATCTTCAGCCTGCCAGGTCTGACACTTCTGGGGATGTACCTTTTGGGCATCCTGGGGGCGATCGGCGCCGCCACGGTGTTTAAGTGGTTCATGAACAAGAACACCCGACCGCCCACTTTCGTGATGGAGCTTCCACCCTACCGCCTGCCTTCCCTGAAATGGACTTTGCTGCAGGTCACCGAACGCGCCAAAATTTTCGTAACTGACGCGGGCAAGATCATTCTCGCCATCTCGATCGTGCTTTGGTTCATGGCCTACTATCCTCGCCCAAGCGCCGGGACCCTGCCTTCCCAGGCGATCAAGCAAAGCTACGCGGGCCAACTAGGTCACTTCATCGAGCCCACGATCAAACCGCTAGGATTCGATTGGAAAATGGGCGTGGCCTTGATTACCTCCTTTGCAGCGCGAGAAGTCCTGGTTAGCACCATGGCCACTATCTACAATGTGGAAGGGGCGAATGAAACGTCACAGTCACTGCGGGACAAACTAAGAAGCGAGAGAGACCCCGAGACCGGCCAGGCCGTCTACACGCCGCTGGTTTCAATCTCACTCATGGTGTTCTTTGTATTTGCCTGCCAATGCATGTCCACCGTCGCGGTCGTCCGGCGTGAAACGAACAGTTGGCGCTGGCCAATGATCATGATCATCTACATGACAAGCCTGGCCTACGTCGCCTCATTTGTCGTGTACCAGGGCAGTAAACTTTTAGGATTGGGTTAACAGTATGGCGCAGGAAATTGTACTTTGGCTCATCGTGGCCTTCGCGGCCATTTTCGTGGCGCGGGCGGTGGTGCGGCAATTTAGGGGCGGCAATGAAAGCGGTAGCTGCTCAAAATGCGCCTTGAATGATGCAGTGACCAAGACAGCCACGAAAGAGAACCGTCATTAGTGGCAGCGCGGAGCCTCACTGCTTCGCCCTGGCCTGGCCTCGCGTCTAGTTACGGGACCAACTCGCAGCCCGCCGCACCGCTGTATTGGGCGGCCCTTGGCCTGTCTCAACCTCATTGAAACAACATCTCAACTTCAATCTCATCGCGGATCGGAATGCTATCGAAACCGTGGGTGGGAATCTCAGGCTTGAGGTCTCTCGCCTCCTCCATAGCGTTTCGATACAAGCCTGAAAGGACAAAGCCGCGCGTCTGGAAAAAGCGTATCGCGTTCAGATTGTCGTTGCTGAGGACGGCCCACAAACGTTTCGCCCCGGCTTCGGCACAGGCCTGCATGACTGCCTTCAGCAGCTGCGTACCGATCCCGAGTCCCTCACTCAGGGAGTTCAGTGTGACGATTTCGAATCCGTCTCCGTCTGTACGGTAGGTCACCAAACCGACCGCATTGCCTTCCGTTTCGGCGGCGAAACCAAACAATTCGTCGGCGTGATGCACCGTCCCCCGCGTCACCAGGACCGGTGCCCCCCATTGTTCCGCCAGAAAATCCGTGACCCACTCGCGGTCATCGTGGGAAATGGGTCGTATCTTGAGTCCTTCAAAACTTTCCATCGTAGTGACTTTCCTTTATAGCCTGCCCAATGCATGAACCGCAAAGAACGCTGAGAGCCCAAAGCGCATCTAGTTGTGATTGTTGCAACCTCCGCGGTTTCTGTGAACTCAGGGGTGATAGGCGGTTTCAGTCAGCGCAGGCGCTTAGTTCTACGCTCTGGTCCACCACGCGTACCGGGTAACTACCAATGTCGGCCTGATGCGCACCCGGCAATCCGTGCCCTGTAGCAAGCTCAAATCGCGCGCCATGCCAGGGACAGCTTAGGATGCCCTCGCACACCTCACCGGCGCTGAGCGGCGACTGGCGGTGCGGGCACAGATTATCCACCGCGTACACCTCGCCAGCGTGCCGAAAAATGGCGACTTCTTTCTGCTGGAAATAGACTACCTTGCAGCCTTCCTCGGGGATAGTTTTAAGGTCCACTACACGGCAGAATTTGTCGGACATGGCGGTATTTGATTTCACGTACTTATCATGCTGGCCGTAACCGGCGCGTAGCATAGTTAGCGCTGTTCAACATCTGCAATAACCATCATTGTTCATCCGCAGATGGCGCAGATTTGCGCAGATTGAAAACCAATCTCCTATATTGGAGTTATTTTGTTCCAAAATTGAGCAACAAAGCTCTGTTCTCTCCTGACGTTTTCAGGTACCGGCAGTGCTTGTTCACGCACATGAGGAATCTTTCTTGCCTGAAACTCCCGCTCCAGTGCTTCCTGATAGACGGCTTCACGAAACCCAAGTCCCAGTTCCGAGTGAACAGCCATGGCTGCGCCTCTGATCGCATCGGTTTCAGGGTCTCTCTTATCTGCGTTCATCTGTGTCATCTGCGGAAAAATGTTCGCCATTATTTTGCATCCGCAGATGGCGCAGATTTGCGCAAATTGAAAACCAATCTCCTATACTGGAGTTGTTTTGTGCCAAAATTGAGCAACAAACCTTTGTTCTGCCCTGACGCTTTCAGGTAATTGATGACTTGCGCCTCTTCTGTTCCCGAAGTAGCAGACAGGGCCTTCAGTTCGACTATGACCGATCCAAAACAAACAAAATCCGCCTTGTAAAAGGTTTTCAACGCTTCCCCACGATAGTAAACCGGCAGTGCTTGTTCACGCACATGAGGAATCTTTCTTGCCTGAAATTCCCGCTCCAGTGCTTCTTGATAGACGGCTTCAAGAAACCCATGACCCAGTTCCGCGTGAACAGCCATGGCTGCACCTATGATCGCATAAGTTTCAGGGTCTCTCTTATCTGCGTTCATCTGTGTCATCTGCGGAAAAATGTTTCTCTACCAACCCCCGCAGCACCCTTCCCGGCAGCTTGCCGCTGTGCTCCGAGTGCTCTACGACGACATCTCCATTCACAACCACCCATTCAATACCTTCCGGATACTGGTGCGGATGCGAATAGGTCGCCTTGTCACGGACTTTTTCAGGATCAAACGCGACCAGATCCGCCATGAATCCTTCCGCGATGCTTCCGCGGCCGGTCAGCCCAAAACGGGTGGCCGGCAGGCTGGTCATTTTTCGGATCATCTCCGGCAGCGTGGCAATCTTTTCCTCCCGCACGTATTTACCCAGTACGCGCGGAAACGTGCCATAGGAACGCGGATGGGGATTCCCCTGACTCAAGGCGCCATATGTAGCCAGGGCTGAGCCGTCGGACGCCGGCATGCAAAAGGGTTGTGCCAAAATCCTTTTTGTGTTGTCCTCACTCATGCCGAAACCAACCATCCCGACCTGGTTTTTCTCTTCGATGATGAGCGACCGTACAAACTCAAACGCATCCTGCTGGGATTGGGCCACAATCCGCGCCACCGTTTTCCCCTGCATCTGCTTGTTCTTTTCCAGCGTCACGGATGTGATCATGACGGAATCCCAGGATCCGAGAAGATCAATCTTTTTCATTGTGGCCTGCTTTATCTTGGTCAGCGTTTCGCTGTCCTGCAGCCGTTCTATAAATTTGTCGGTGCCGCCAGCGCGGCTCCACAAAGGCATCAGATTCGATAGACCGGTACTGTAGGCGACGTAGGGATAGCGGTCCATGGTGACCGAACCACCATTTTGTCGAAACTCCTGCATGAGCGCAAGAACCCGGTCGAGTTTGTCCCAGTTGCGCCGGCCCTGGCATTTCAGATGCGAAATATGCAAACCGATATTGGCGCCCCGGGCTATTTCGATGGCCTCCGCGACCGCCTCAACCAGCCTGTCGTCTTCGTTCCGCATGTGGGTCGCGTACAAGCCGCAGCTACCCTGCATGACTTGACACAGCTCAATAATTTCCTGAGTCGACGCAAAGCCACCGGGGGTATATTCCAAACCACTCGAAATGCCAAGGGCACCATCGCGTAGTGCAGCCGCGGCCAGTGACTTCATCGCGGCGATTTCTATCGGCGTGGCGGCGCGGTCGGTCATATCCATCACCGCCTTGCGGATGGTCCCCTGTCCAACAGTCGAAGCAATATTCACAGCAATGCCCGCATCCTCATACTTCTGAAATTCGGCCGAAAATTGTTCCGGGTGAAACGAGTCGCCATCCTGACCCAAAATTTCGGTGGTCACGCCCTGCCGGATTTTGCTCTCAGCTTTGGGGTTCACCAGCAACTTACTTTCACTGTGCGAATGGACATCAATGAAACCCGGAGCGAGTACCAAACCGTTCAGATCGATGACGCGGTGGGCCGAGGTATCGTTCACGCTACCCACGACTGCGATTTTCTTGTTCCTGATCGCGACATCGGTGCGCACGCCTTGCCGGCCGCTGCCGTCAAGAACAAGGCCGCCTTTCAGAAGCAAATCGAATGCGTAGGATTTGCTACATGACCCCGTCAGCAGGCCCATCGCCCCAAATCCGACGGATAACCCGGTGGCGGCGGTATTCTTAAGAAAAGTACGGCGTTTCATCGCGACATCTCATAGAATTGGTGATAAAATTCATACGTTGGTCACCGAGGCAGGTGGACACTGAGAAAATTAACTAAGGACATGATTGCATATCACCGTGAGACAAACCTTTAGACGGAAGGCGCTGCTTATACTTGCGCCATTTCTTTAAGGCATGATGTCTTCCGGCTAATTGCTAATCTGGTACTCTTTCATTTTTCGCCATAACGTCGTGCGACCAATACCGAGGATCTTGGTGACCAGGTCGTAGTTCCAGTCGTGCTTTTCAAGCATGGCAGTGATATGCAGTTTCTCAACCTCTTTCAAACTCATGGTGCCTGCGGTGTGATTCGGACGTACGCACCTCTCAGGTTCCCGTAATCTGGGCGGCACGTCATACTGGGTCAAAAGAGAGGACGACGACAGGGCCACTGCCCGCTCAATGGCATTTTCCAGTTCACGTACGTTGCCCGGCCAGTCGTAATGAGAAAACAAATGCTGTACTTCTTCATCTACCCCGACCACAAACTTGTGGGTTAGCTCTGCGTATTTCTTCAGGAAATGACTGACCAGCGGCATGATGTCTTCTCGACGGTCTCTGAGAGGCGGCAGCGTTATCTGAATCACGTTCAGCCTGTAATAAAGGTCCTGCCGGAAGAGATCCCGCTCCACCATTTCTTCGAGGTTGCGGTTAGTTGCTGTGATCACGCGTACATTCAATTGCTTCGTTTCATTGCTGCCGACCGGCTTAATTTCTCCTTCTTGCAGGAAGCGCAGGAGTTTTACCTGTGTTGCCAGCGATGTTTCGCCGATTTCATCCAGAAAAATTGTGCCCTGATGCGCGGCTTCGATCAGACCGACCTTGGTGCTGCTGGCGCCGGTAAAGGCTCCTCTTACATGACCAAACAGCTCGCTCTCCAACAAATTTTCCGGAATGGCACCGCAATTCACGACAACAAACGGTTCTGCGACCCGGGTGCTGTGATCATGAATAGCGCGGGCAACCAGCTCTTTCCCCGTGCCGCTCTCGCCGTCTATAAGTACCGAAATGTCCGTATGAGCAATGCGTGCCACAAGCTCAAGGATACGTTGCATGCTTTCGCTTTTTCCGATGATGTTGCCGAACCGATACTGCTCCTTGGCGTCTACCCATTCATAAAACGCTTCAATTTCCTTCTGAATATAGCTGGCGCTCAGGCGACTATCGTCCTGATGTTGTTTCAAATTTGACAGCACGACTTTTTCGAGATCCGAACGCTGGTAGGCGTAAACGTTGTAAAAACGTGACAAATCCAGAGGTCCCGAAGGTGCGCCATTGTCGAACAGGGAAACCCAAAGTTGCGGCGCATTCTTCCGTCGGTTCATCACGCGTGCCAACTTGAGACCCGCCACCCTCGTCGCCAGTTCCGCATCGAAGAGACAAAGGATGTCGACGGTCGGCAAAATGCTGTCGAGCTGACCGCTGGTGACCACGCGTCCCTGAAAGTTTTCCGCCAGCTTGGCTGCTACGCCATTTTTTTCAAGAAACAGCAGTTGCCCGATGTTCTTCTTGACCAAAGCGCGTGCCAGACTTTCGCATTCGGAGTCGGAAACGGCCAGCAGACATGTGTGTTGGCTGAGATCGCCAAATATTTTTTCTGCCAGATCGAGGACCACCGAGTCCGCATTGATGGAGCTGCGCTTGCCATGCATATCCATTCTGGCCTTTTCCGCCAACCACAATCCGCGCTGAAAGAGCTTGCTGAGGTAGGGACCCGTCAGCCCGGCTGCACGCGCTACTTCGTAGTGACTGCGAAACGATTCGACGTTCTCAGTCACCACCATCGAGGTGTCCAGACCGATAGCTTTTTGTAGAAAAAGTGCAACTGCGTCCGGACCCTGTTTGACAAATTCGCTGCTCTGCAAAGACAGTCGTATTCCCACGCTAGATGCAACGACTTCGGAAAAGACGGAAACAGCCGTCTGCCCACTCGTGCCCTCGGCAAAACAATAAACACCGCTTTCTGTAGAGGTGATAAAGCATTCGTGCAGACTTGCCAGTTGCGCGACTCGCTTGTGCAGCATGACATCGATCGTGAGAGATTTGCGCACATGCCTGGCAACTCCAGGATCTGTGTATTGGTGACCGAAAGCGAAGATTGGCATGACTATTGAAATTTATGTACGGTTTAGAAAAACGTCGACACGATCAAAAAGGAGAACAACAACCAATTGAAACCGACCACAGAAACGATGGCAGCTCGCCGTCCCTGCCAGCCAATCGCACGGCGGGTGATGAGGTGGGTCGCGTAAATGGCCCAAGATATGACGACGGCCAGGAGCTTCGGATCCATAACCCAACCATGCTCCCAGACACTCAATCCCATATAAACCCCCAGGACAATGCCGACGGTTACAAGGGCAAATCCTATGTCCACAGCCTGGTTGCTCAGTTTATCAAAGAATTCCAGTGAAGGCAGGCGTTCAAAAAAAATACCCAGCTTTTTGGTTTGCATCTCACGTGCGAGCAGAATGTACATAATGCTGGTGATGAACGAAATGGTAAATGCGGAGTAGGCGGCGATCATGAGGGCAACATGCACCTCGAAAAAAATCTCGCTCAACACGGGAGCCAGGGGACGGTCGAAACTGATAAACAAATTGGAAATGAGTTGCAGCAGTACAATGACAGGCAGAAAAAAAACGCCCATGCTCATCTCTCGCAACCGCATCTCCAAGGCCAAATAGACCAGTACAAAAAACCAGGAACAGGATGCCAATACTGTGAACGTATCGCTTACCGGCAGATGGCCATTTTCCATCGTAATGAGAACCAGATAGACACTCTGCATCCCCACCGCAGCCAGCATGAGCGCCCGAGTGCGCTTTGACAAAGAGTCACTCTTGGCGCGAAAATAAGACAGGTACGCCCAAAATCCTGCGGCGTACATTAGAAAAACAAGCCACGAGAGTATTTGTAGAAATTTTACCACGTCGCTTCTCCAGGTCAATTCGGCAGCTACATTCCCCGAAACGGCATTTTCATTTTGAAAAATAGTTATTTCGCTAATGGAAAGCAACAATCTTATCACAGTCAGTTACCGTGTGAAGATAGTTCCCGGATGCGTGAGCAAACTTTACAACGTGGCATGCAGGACGAACACTGGGCAACGGCCGCAGAAGTGGCTCTTGAGGCTGGTGCTGAAGCAATGGCGGGGTTCCGGCGGACGGGCACGATTCTTGATCGTTTTTGGGGTAGCCGGCGAAGAACGGCAGTGCGCACTATGATTTGACAAGAATTAGCCAACGCGTGAGCTTGGTTGACCCTTCGATACGTTTTCGCTGGAAAACGCGAAAACTACTCAGGGTGAACTGATTTGGTAGGTTAGGTCAGTGGGCAAAAAAGAAAACTGAGTCATCCTGAGTAATCCCGAC
>Ga0114931_10006304_pt1 | contig 14582 bp, 9 predicted proteins | sample 2SBtaG_FD_89579 | JGI IMG/M metagenome (GOLD analysis project Ga0114931, IMG submission 89579) | Deep subsurface microbial communities from Kolumbo volcano to uncover new lineages of life (NeLLi) - 2SBTROV14_V59a metaG | ecosystem: Environmental > Aquatic > Marine > Volcanic | place: Kolumbo...
CGGCGGAACGCCGATGCCGGTGGGCGTCGCCGTTGCTCAAGACCTGCCCGAGAGCATCACCGCACTGGTTCCGGCCGACTTCCGGGCGGACTATTACCTATTTATCAGCAACACGCTCGGCAGCCGCCGGCTCAGCCTGTTCGCCGTTGGGCATCAGGCTGGGCCGGCGACGATGGGCGGAGGCTGACGACTTACGGCTTACACCCAACAACTGATAACTCTCTTCTCCGCAAATCGCCGCGCCGCGGGCCGGGGTTGCTGGTCACGCCGATCCCCCCTCAGCGCCGCTCCAGCTTCCGCGGCTGCAAAGAGAGCGAAAGCTTTTCCATCCGATGGCGCAGCGACCCGCGGCTGACGCCCAGCAGCCGGGCCACTTCGGAAATGTTGCCGTTGCAGAACGCGATCGCCTGTTCGAGCAGCCGTTGTTCGACGCGGGCCAGGCTACAGTCCTCTTTTTCGAACGGGAAGCGAATCTCATCCAGCCCCGGCGGTGCGGCGGCTAGATCGGCTTGGCTCAGATTCAGGTCGGACCGTTCGATGGTGCTGCTGTCCTGAAGGAGCATGGCGCGTTGCAGGACGTTGTCGAGTTCGCGGATGTTGCCCGGCCAACTGTAGCGTCGCATCCCCTCCCGGGCGGCGTCGGACAGGCGCGGAGGATCGCGGTGCAGCCGCAGGGCCTGGCGCTTGATGAAATAGTCCGCCAGCAGAAACAAATCGTCCCCGCGCTCCCTCAGCGGCGGAAGTTCGATAGACAACGCTTGAAATCGAAATAGCAAGTCTTTGCGGAAGCGGCCCTGTGCCACCATGTCGGTCAGGTCACAATTCGTCGCGGCGATGGTCCTGGCCCGGACCTCGCGTTCCCGCGTTCCGCCCAGTCGCCGAAACCGCCGCTGCTCCAACACCAGCAGGAGCTTGGCCTGCAATCCCAGCGGCGTATCGCCGATCTCGTCGAGAAACACCGTCCCCTCGCTGGCCACCTCGAAGAGCCCCTTCTTGTTGGTCTTGGCGTCGGTGAACGCGCCCTTCTCATGCCCGAACAATTCCGCCTCGACCAGTTGCGGCGGCAAGGCGGTGCAGTTGATCTGCACGAACGGCGCCCCGTCACTGGCCCGCAGGTCATGGATGTGATGAGCCAGCAGATCTTTGCCCGTCCCCGTCTCGCCGGTGATCAGCACCGTCGGCAAGTAACCGTTTTCATCGGGCGGTGCCTCGGCGATCTTCCCGGCCATTGCCATGACCTTTTTCATAATGGCGCTCTCCCCGACGATCGCACGCTCGGCGCCCGTGGCCCCGGTCTCCAATCGCTGCAACATCCGCTCGCGCTCAAAGACGTCGAGTCGATCTTTCAGGCGGCGGTTTTGCAGGACGCGATCGATGACCACCTCCAGCTCTTCCATCGCCACCGGCTTTTGCAGGTAGTCGTTGGCCCCCACGCGCATCGCCGCCACCGCGCTTTGCACCGAGCCGTAGGCCGTAATAACGATGATGGGAAAGTCGTGGCCCAATTCGCGAATGCGAGAGATCAGCGCCAACCCGTCCATATCCGGCAGGCGAATGTCGACCAAGGCCAGGTGCGGCTCGAACGTTTCAAGACGCGACAGCGCCGCCTGACCGGTGGCCGCCCGCTGGCAGCGGTGTCCCCCGCGTTCAAGCTCCAGGCTCATCGTCGCCAGCAGGGTCTCTTCGTCATCAACGATCAGAAGGTCGGCCACGTGTCATCCTCCAGCCCGGCTCAATCGGCATGACGAATCGGAACACCGCCCCCCCTTGCGGCGGACACTCCACCGTCAGTTGCCCTCCGTGCAATTCTACCACCTTGCGCGCCAACGACAGGCCCAGTCCGTGGCCGTCGCGCTTCGTCGTGAAGGACGGCTCAAAGACCTTATCTCGCGCCTCCTCGGCGATCCCCGGCCCGCTGTCCGCCACAAACAATTCCCACTGGCCGCCGTCCCCGTTCGAGGCCGTGCCGATCGTGATGCGGCCGCCGTCACCGACCGCCTCGATGGCATTGCCCAGCACCGCCGCCAACGCCTGCTCAAAATGTTTGGCGTCCAGTCTCACTTCGCGCCGATCGCTCTGCCGGTCGATCTTCACCGTGATCGACCGCCGCTCGGACATCGGCCTAAAAACGGTCACCACGTTGTCGATCAGGGCGGCCAAATCGACCGGCTCGGCCCGGACTTCCATCGGGCTGCACGTGTGCTCCACCTCGCGCAGCCATTGTTGCAGCTTGTCGATCGAGGAGATGATCTGCTCGTGATGGGCCTGCATCGGTTAATCGGCCCCAAGCCGGCGCCGGCAGGCCTCGGCCGAACCACGCACCCCGGCGAGCGGATTGCGAATGTTGTGGGCGATGTATGAGATCAACTCCCCCATCGCCGCCAACCGCTCGCGCTGGACCAACTGCCGCTCGAGTCGGGCCAGGTCCGCCGACATCTTGTTCACCGCCCCGGCCAACTGACCCAGCTCATCGGCCGAAGCCACCCGCGCACGGTACTCCAGGTTCCCTTTTCCCAACTCGTCGGTGGCCCGTTTGAGTTCCTGAACGGGTAAGAGAACCCACCGCCGCACCAACACCATTCCCAGGATTCCCAGCACCGCCCCGACCAGCATGTTGATCGACAGGATCATCGCCGCCTTTCTCTGGGCAGTGAAAGAGGCGTCCACCGATTCACCGATCTCATCCAACAGTTCCGATTCTAGTCCTCCGAGGAACCCATCGAGCGCCAAATCCGGGCCGGGATCAAAATGCGTGGCCGGTGATTCGGTCGGATTGGCCGCGGCCAGAAAAACCTCCGCCGCCTGCCGGCGTGCGGAGATCAAAGAAGTCAGACGATCCCGACGCGCTGATTCGATCCGCTCTGCGATGTCGGTCTGGAGTGCGGCGGCGGCCCGGTCGATCCGCCGGCCGATATCCTCCGACTGGGACTTTGCCGACGGCAGACGACCGAACTGAAGGCAATAAGTCAGTTCGTCCCGGACCAGTGCCCTCAAACGGTTCAGGTCGGCGATCTTCGCATTGGACCGCGTCAGCACCGTGGCCGCATCTTCAAAATAAACCTTGATATATCGAACGGTGAGAAAGACCGTGACCCCAAGCGTCAACTCGAACGCCAGCAACAGCAGCGCACATTTCGCACGCAGACTCATGAATCGACCCTGGTTTTGCGATCATTTCGGATGGTACGACCACCGCCAACCGGGCTCCTCCGCCGGCTTGCTCGATGACGCGACGTGGCCGTCAACGAATGCGACGTTGACCGTTCGGCCGTGGCGGAACGAAGGAAACCAGTACCGGCCGTCCTTGTACTCATCGTCCTCATTCGTCGGCGGCGCGATATAGAAGGGCCGCTGGCCCGCCGCAACGGCATTGACTCCGTCCACGTCCATCACGACCGGCACGTTGGGATAGTCCAGGATTCTGCTGGTCACCACCTTGTGCCGATTGCCGTAACGCAGCAGTCGACGATTCATCGCCAGACTCACGTTCTGCCACGGCCGGACGGTCCTCTCAAATGAAACCTGCCTGGGCCAACGCAGCAGCCTCTTCGGGCCCGCCGGACACATCATCAGCTCGCGCCTACTGTCATACGGCGTCTGCACGGTGATGGCTTCGGTCATGAACTCGCCGGTGCGGTACATTTTGTCGACGAAGTCTTCGATGAAAAAAGCCCCGCCCCCGAATTGATCGCTGTCGCCCCGCGTGCGGACGGCGAAATCGTCGGCAAACATCCGAAACTCAAAGCCGATCTTCTGCATCTGCGCAATGCACTTGACCTTCAGGGCGACGCGCCGACTGGCAGACAACGCCGGCAACAAGATCGCCACCAGCAGCGCAATGACCGACATGACCACCAGCAGTTCGATCAGCGAAAACGCTGTACGTCTGCGCGGAGGCTGCGGCGACCTCGGCGGTCCGTGTTGTATCCTCCACGCCTCGCTTCCCATGCCGTCCCGCTCCACCCGTCCATCTTACGGCTGCATGAGCAACCGCTGCACAAAGACTTGAATGTCCCTCCCATCGGTCGCCCCATCCTCGTTCACGTCCGCCCTGAACTGAAGCAACGGTAGACTGCCGGGGTTGACCAGAACTTGGGTGAACATGCCGGCATCCACCAGGTCGATGTCAAAATCGCCGTCCATGTCGCCACGGATGATGATCCCCGCCCGATCCTGGCCGTCCACCACCCCGTCGTAGTTCAAATCGAACATGCTGAAGTTGTGCCCGAAATCCAGCAGGGCGACCGAGCCGGGCGTCGGATCGCCGTCGACCCCGGCGACGCCGTCGTTGGCCTGGAGATAAGCGTTGAACGCATCAACGTCACCAATGTCCACCAGTCCGCTGCCGTCGAAGTCGCCTACCTTCGGACCCGGTGCCGCATCCGTCCACACGAACACGTCGCCGAAAGGGTCCTGATTGACGTAGGACATGCTCACCATGATGGTCGTGTTCCAAGTGCTCGAATCCATGCTGCTCAGCGGAGACTCCATCTCCCACGGAGCGATCAAGGCGAAGGGAGGGCTGGTCCGCAGAGGATCGCCCAATGGCAGCGCCTGAACGCTCTCCACCAAATCCTGCAAACCCTCCAAGATCGAGTTCTGGTTGGTATCATCGCCGTCCAACGGCTCGATCGGTGTTCCCGGACCGATCATCTCCGCCGCGCCGACGTTGTTCAGAGGATAGACCAGGCTCACCAGTGTAATGTTCAGGCCCCCGAAGCCCGACTCAAATCGCAAATCCACCACCGGCTCGTACATGCCGTCTCCACCGGCGCCGCTGAACCGCTCATAACCATGCGCACGATGCAAGAGCGGAGCGCGGATCAACCAGGTCTCAAACGCATCGAACGTGCAGTCCCCGTTGCCGACCTCCTCGAACACGCTCGTGCAACCGGGATCGAAGAGATCACCGAACAAGGCAATATGAAACTCCTCCCCGCTCCGTTCGATAAAAGGCGGCGTGTTGAAAACCGCATCGAGTTCCGCACCGCTGGTGACCACCCGACCGGCAAACCGCGGCTCCGCCGGTATGCCACCAAATCGAGCCACGTTGCCAAGATAGCGAAACGCCGGCACGTCAAGCTCCCCTCCGCTGTCCACGTTGCGATCGACGTCGAAGCTGATGTAGCCGAACACGGGGTTGGGGCCGAACAGATAGGGATCGTAGTTAAAACCCACCAACGCCCAAAGTCCCGGCGGATTCACCAGGCCGGCAAACGCCACGTCAAACCGGAAAAAGTTTCCACCCGGATCCCAGCAACCGGTGTATAAATTCACGTCGGGCAAGTCGGGCCGCCAGTTGCCGATCCGATAGGCGATGATGTCCGGTGGGTTGTGCATGAATTCATCCACGGGGGCACTGGGGTCCAATCCGGTTCGACGAATCACCGCATCGCCGCCCGGGTCCCCGAAGATCACCGGATCGGGAAACGGACACCCCCCGGTGGTGACGTCCAGGACCTTCACGGCCATCGCCGAGTCCTGGCCACTCGCCTGGCCCAAAACGCACGTCAATGCGAGGAGCAGCATCATCGCTCGAAACCTCGTTCCGCAAGAATGGGTGCGAAGGACTCAGTAAATACCGATTTTACCAGTTCCAACGCCCAAAAACAAGCCGCCGACGTCCGATTCCGCACTTCTCCGCAAGCATGATCCACCGCCCAAACATGAATAAACGGGGCCCGACCCAAGGATCGAGCCCCGTCTGTCCCGCACAGGCGGGAACCCTTAGAAGAAGGGGCGGGAGGGTAGAGTATCACCGGCTCAAAGCCGGCCGCACCGCATCAAACCATGTCGGCGCGCAGCCATCACGTTTGCCCGTCGGACGCGTCATGCCACCTGCCTGTCCAACTTCGGCAGATCAGCAGCACGATCCATCTCTCTTCATTCGCCCCCGCGAGCGAGGACCGCGCCGAAAACCATCTTGGGCCCAGAAGCCCTCACAGACGCAGGCTTACACCGGACTCCCGTTCAGCATGATCGACACCACGCTGTCAACGTCCAACAAATCGACAACACCGTCATTATTCGCGTCGGCCGCCTGAAACTGGCCATTCTGCGCCGCGGCCGGATCGAGGATGACCGCTATGAACGGTTGCACGTCCCGGCCGTCCACAACGCCGTCGAGGTTCACGTCGGCGTCATTGTTGACCTGCGGCATGTTGTCAAGCCCGTTGACGATGCCGTCGGAGTCCTCGTCCACGCCGATCCGAAAACCGGACCTCGGCGGGGTTGAAGTGAACACCAACTGCGCGGTGCCGCTGTCGATCATGTTGAAAAGGTCGTTCAGGGTCAACGCCGTGCCTAGGTCGGATTCAAAAATGATGCCCGGGTCGGTGGCGATAAGCACGAAACCCCGCGGCTGCCCATTGACCAGCCCTTTGGCCACCACGTCGTTCCGTGAAGGAATCTCCTCCTGCTGAGTAATCATTGTATTGATCGCCGTTCGCTGTTGCAGCGTTACCGGCACCGACGGTTCGACCTGCCATCCGACGACCGGCTTGACGTTCGTCGGAAAGGCGTTGCAGTAGGCAATCAGGCCATCCACCTTGCCCGGCGTACAGAAGAACCCTTGAAAGAAATTGTTCACGAATGTGCACAGCGGATTGTCTGAACACGGGGTGACGGTTGTACCATCCGAGCACGTGATCGTGGCCAGGTTCGACTCCCGTTCCTCGCGGCCGTCGTGGATGAGGCCGAAGCCGTTATACAGGTCGCTGTTCATTTTCTTGTGAAATCCGCGGAGCTGCGTCACCAGTTGCAACTGCAAGAGGGTGGGAGGGTCGGCAAACTCCCAAAACCCCTTATCGCCGGTGGTGCCGAAGAACGCGCCGCCGTGGCTGACCTGGTGGCACACGTCGCAACTCGTCAGAAACGTCTGCAACCCACCGCCTGCCGCGGGGTCCTTGAAGGTGTCGTCGCGATTGCGGAAGGGATTGGGGCCATAGTTGATCGTCTTCACGAATGCGGCAAAGGCATCCATGTCGGCGCTCGGAATCGGACTCCCGCCCAGCAGACTGCCAAATGCACTATTAAAGTCCTGAAACACCGGATGATCCCCGCGCCAGTGCAGGGGCTCGTGGCGATCCAGTCCTTGCAGAGAGAGCGTGACCATCGGCCCCTTCATCGGGTGATTCTGCAATTGCCGGCCGGCACCTCCCGGGTCGTTGCAGATAAACGATTGCAACGCCGGGGGCGGCGGCAGCGGGTCCGGTGGGGGGTTGACGAAAGGCGGCGGCGGTTGGCAGCCACCGTTCGGATCACCCAAATCCCAGGCCAAATGATCCAGCCGGCCGTCAATGTGGCACAATGCACAGGACGAAGCAAAATTGTTTGAGCGCCGCGCGCTGTACAGAAAGTCCCTTGCATCCTTTATCACCTTCGGCTCGGGATTGAATACAGCCAACGTCTCTTGAGGCTGGATGTTGTTGCGATCCGATACGTCCACGCGCGTAATGCTCATGTCTGTGCGATTCATCACGTAGAGCAGACTGCCGGCAGCATCCAACGCCAATCCCCGAGGGCCGGCCCCCACGTCGGCCCGGCTGAGCACCGACGCAGTGGTCCCGTGCAGCGCCGCGACGCGACCCACGCCCAGCGAAGCCACGTACGCCGTCACCAGACTCGGGTCTGTGTTTGCGTCGAAAACAATATCCACCGGATTGGCCAGCGATTTGCTCTGTGCCTCGGCGTTGGGCCCGTTGACGTTGTTGAATCCCTGGATCCCATCGTGCAGATCGGTGCGAACGATGAGTGCGCCCGGCGACTGGGGGTTGATCACAATGACGATCTGATGGTCGATAAAATGGCCGTTCAGGCTCGGTTCGGTTCGGACGGTGTTGCGTGGCTCGAGGTTGGAGACGAAGATCTCGCCGTTGGCATTGATGCCCATCCCCGTCAGCGTGGTGCCGACGCCTCCGAGTTTGTTGACGATGCTCAGGCCCAGGCCCACCGGGTCGGACACGTTCACGACGATCAGGTCGTGATCGACCGTGTCCTTCGCATCGTCGATCATCGCCTGGATGAGGGCGAACGCCTGGGCCTGCGAGATGTTTCCCTCCTGTGCCAGCAGCGCCACCATCGCCGGATCGGGGATCAGATTGCCCATCCCGTCGTCGATCGACAAGACGTCGATGATGTCCTTCCAGCCGTTGCTAACCATCGGATCGTGAGGGACAAACGCCGGATCGAAAACAATTCGCTCCACCAGTGGACTGATCGGAACATTGGGATTATTGCTCACGTCCGGCCACACCGGACCCAACTCCGGGCTCGCTGCGAAAATGGCAGCGGTCTGACTAAAAAACTGCGCTACGGAAAGCTCCAACGGCGTGGTGGTCAGATCGCCCACCACCGTGGTGTTGTTCCCCGAGTGCAGGGCCGCCACGATCACCTGATTTGTCGCGGGGTTGTACACCGCCGCCCGCGGCGTGTTGCAATCCAGAAAGATCTGATCCACCACCTGTCGTGTGGACGTGTCGATGGCAACCAGGGCGCCCTCTTGCACAATTGGGCCTGCGAGGTTGGTCGACGGGCTGCCTTGGATCACCACAAACGCAAACGCCCCGGTCGAATCAAACAAAATGTTCACCGGCTCGTCGCCCACATCAATCACCGACACCACCGTGCCCAGGCTCAAATCAACCACGCTCACGTTGTCAGAGATGAAATTGGCCACCCACGCCAGGTTGTCCCCGGTGCCCGGCTGGATCGCCACCGTCACCGGGTCCAACCCGACGGGGATTTCGTTCACAATACTCATTGCCGCGCCGACCTGTGAGCCCGTGTCGATGACCAATAGGCTGTTGTTCGGCGTGTTCGTCGCCAGCAGGGTGGAGCCGTCGCTGCTCAGGGCCAGCGGCTTGACCTGCGGACTCTCGAAGTTGACAAATGTCCCACTGGCCAGCGGTGGTTGCGGCTCCGGCAGCAAGTCACCTTGGCTGATCGCAACCGCCGTCGCCCCGGCCATCTCGTTCGACATGCCCGGCGATCCCAGGATGTTCTCAAGCGTCGGGTGCCCCCGCATCTGCATCGCGGCCGATGCAGCTTCTATTTGTCGGGCCAGCGCTGCGCTGAGAGAACCAGGCTGCGCGTCATCGGCCACCGCTTCTGCCCCCACGACAAACACAAGTGCAAGCATCGCCGCCCCCCCAATTCCCACGATCCTGCGCTGATACGATTGGGCATGTCCCTTCATCACGTTCCTCCACATCCTCCAGGGGCCTTCGGCGATCCTCGGCCGGTCCAAAATGAACTGTGAGGGAGAAGTGTTCCCGCCGGAGACGAACGCTCCCGGACAACCCCTCCCACCCTGTCGCGCACCACCACACTTCCGGCGTCCGCGCGACGTTATGGTCCTAATTTGTTAGCAATTGATGTACCAATCGAACCTTGAGCAAATGCGCAGCGAAATCCAAAGAGGGCCGAAACACCCCAAACGCCCCTCAAATCCCTTAAACAAAAGACTTTGTAGCCGCCCCACGGCCCCCAGGAACAAACGCCCCCGGCCATGCCCGACGCACCACCGACCCAACCAACTTTGGCCAAGTATAGCCAACCGGCCCCATACCACCACCAACCCGCTCACGAGTCGCCAATGGAGGGCGGCAAATCCTGTCAACAGATTACTTATAACTTATCAATTGACAACTGATAACTGACAACTTACTCCACAAACGTCTCAATCACCCCGTCGCTCAACTCCGCCAAATTGTCGATCCTCGCATCCGGCCGACTCACATCAAATCCGCCGTCACCGTCACCGATCGCCACCACCCGCATCCCCGCCCCCTTCGCCGCCGTCACCCCCGCCGGGCTATCCTCGATCGCCAAACACTGCTCCGCCCTCAGTCCCGACATGCACGCTTGCAATCGCCTCAGCGTCAACGCGTAACCGGCCGGATCGGGCTTGGAGCTCGTCACGTCCTCGGCGGCGACGATCACCTCAAATGGCCTCAGCAAATCCGCCTGCCGAAGAATCTGCTCGATCTCATCACGCTTCGAGCCGCTACAAATCGCCAGGCTGTATCGTTGAGATGCCCGCCGGATCAACCCTGCCGCCCCCGGGGCCAGGTCGATCCCCCGTTCGATCCGCCGACCATAGGCGGCATCCTTGGCCCCCAATAGCCGCGAGGTCTGCTCAAAGGTCAACCGGCGGCGCTCATCAGCCAGCAGACGCCGGAGAATCTCCTCATCGCGCAGCCCGAGATATCGAGAAAAGTACGTCTCCCGCGACAAGGGAACATCGAACTGCGACAACGCCTCGGCAAACGCGGCAAAATGCAGCGGCTCGGTGTCAGCGATGACCCCGTCGAAATCAAACACGATGCCCCGCAGCATGTCCCCCATGCTACCTGCCGGCGAACGATGGGCCAAAGCCAACACGCTCCCACCGCAGCATCGCCGGCCTGGGGGGTTGCTGGTCCCATTCTCCTCCACCTTCCCGATCATGCAGGTCACGCTCTACGTCAAGAACGTGAACGCCGATGCTCGCGTTGACCTATTCATTCCGCCCACTTCCGACTTTCTGATCTTCAAGGCCCTGGACGCCGGAATAGGGGTCACTACGCATGGTATGGGTTCAATGAGCGTTTCAAGACAGGTCCGATGAGCCACGTGTTCACGGCTCTGAAAGAAAACGCACGATCTCACGCATCAGCCGCTCACCCTGATCCGTCTTGAAAATGAATTGCGCATGGGCTGAGCCTTTCAGAATCACCAGCTCTTTCGGCTCCGGGGCTCGCTCGTATTGCTTGCGAACCGCCGGCAGTCGCGGCACGCCCCCGCCACTGAAGTCGTCACGGGCGAGGATGAATAGCTTCCGGCCCGTCAGTCGCTCGGGGTGTTCCACCGTCGCCGCCAGCAGCACGATTCGGTCGATCTCGCCGGGTGCCAAAACGGCTGCACGCCCGGCAGCCCAGCCTCCAAAGCTGGCACCGACGACCGAAACGCTCTTTGCTCCGGTCCGGCGCAGGTATCTCACTGCCGCCAAAACATCAAACTCGGCGCCATCATTTCGAGATGCCGATCCGGGACCGCCTTTCGACCGGCCGCGCCCGCGAAAATCAATGGCCACGACGCGAAAGCCGGCATCCGCCAATGCCTTCGATTGTGTCGACCAACTTTCCTTATTGAACCGCCCTCCATGAGCCAGCACGATGGCGCGTTCGCCTTCTCCGTACACATCGGCATAAACGATCCCTCCGTCCTGAGTCGGAAAGGAAACATGTCTTGTGCCGTCGCATCCCGCCAGCGCGAGAGTGGTCAACACCACAACGCAGCCGCGCATATATTTGTTCATGTCCACGTTCCCGCCTCCTGCCGCCGCTGATTTTCGATCCGGGGGGCTTCAGTCAGCATAATCCACGGGCGTCGAAAACGTTCGCCGTGAGGTAAATGAGACGACGCGTCAGACGCGCTATCTCTCCTCGTTGTCTTCGGCCTTGTGAGAGGATCGTTCCATTTATGGCTTTCCTGTCTCCTTCAGCTTGCGTTGAGTTCAGTACGCTTCTTCTCAAGGCAAGCTGGTTGAACCTAATAATAGTCAAAAAAAGCTTCAATAACATCGAGGTTCCATCAGCAGCCCTTGACAAAAGTCATTCGGGCCATCGGCGGACAATTCACGCCGGCTCTTCGTACACGAAACTCAGCGACTATTTAGGATTCGCCTACGTTTCGCTCCCTCGATCGGATGCGAAATGTCGCGCCGCTGACCTCGAAGCACTTTCACCACGGACTGCTAGGCTTCGCCAGGTTCAACGTTAATAATCTCTGCGGATGATTGGCTCTTATTCGGATGCGCAGAGAAGTTGCCGATATTCCTGACGGCATCCAGGGATTCGAGCAGGCGAGAGGACAGTTTTTCTCCATCAAGAACCTCCTGGATTTCGCCGGCGAGATTCTTCGGTTTCACCCTGCCGCATCCTCGCAAAAAATGCTGGAGACAGCGGCGGCTCAACGCAGCGTTAGCCTTGGGACTGCCGGAAAGGGTTATGCAGGCTCCTTGAAAGTCACTTCTGAACTCCTCAGGCACTTCTTCCGGCACAGGAGTCCGGCTCGCGGCTTTCGTATCTTAGGATAGAGCAGGAATAACATGATCGATTGCGTGGTTGATCTGGCCGCCTGGCTTTGACGTTTGGCGGATCAACGTTCACCTTATTCTTGCCCGAGTCTCTACGTTCACGGGTTGACCAGCACCAAACCACTATATCGGCAGTTGCTTCACACCTTTTTCCGCGAATGCCTTGCGCGCCGCCTCTCGGGCCGCCGCCCGCTGCTGGGTGGTGGGTAGGCCATCAATGCGGCGTTTGAGTTCTTTTGTAAGCTCACTCAACGGCTTCTTAAGTTTTTCGTAGGAGCTATACAGGTGATACATCCACGGCCCCCGGTTGAAATCCTTGAGTCTCGAGTCCTTGTTTTTTGCCACGGTGTAGGCCATGTTTTGGAGGATCAGGTTTTCCTTGATTGCATGGCGGAGCTGTGGGGTCTTTATCATCTTGGCACGGGTCTTGCAATCCTTGAGGATCGCCCTCGCTGAAGCCTTCTGAGCCTCATCGAACTGATAGTAGGCAATCGCTTGGTCTACGTAATCGTCCCACCTGTCATCCACATTGAGCTGGTAATCGAGAGTATACCTCTCCACGCGCCTGCGCGCTTTCTTGTGCTCCGGGCTCTCATTTGGATCAACGGGCCCATCCTCGTCGTCGGGTGGGGCGTTGTCGTCGGAATCATAAAACGGATTGGCGTAGTCACCAACCTTGCCCTTCTTCCAGCGTTTCATCCGATTCTCGAAGACTGCCAGCCCCGCGGTGGCGGCGGCCATGTCGCCGGTCAGCTTGAGCCGCTGCTTGATGGTCAGCTTCTTCCCAATCTCCGCAGCACTGTTCTTGAAGAACTTTCTTAGAGCGGGAACGATCGGTTTGGACATCTTGGCGAACTTCACGGCGGCCTCCTTTGGAAAGCTGCCGCCGTTGGCAATCGTGGTCTCCACCATAAACTCGATCATGTCCCGGCCCGTTTTTTCGTTATCGCGCACCAGTCGCATCATTTGATGGGAGATGACGTCCTGAACGCCCTTCACCTGATCGTCGCTCAGGTCGTACCGCGGCTTCATCTCCCGAGTCATGGCGATGCCGATCGCCCGGGCCATGTCCGGAGTGAACCGCACGCCGATTTCCGTCGGCTTCATCAGGGTGTCTTTGTCGTCGGGCTTTTCCGCGGCCCCAGCCGGACTGTCATCCGCCGGACTCCGCACGACCGACACGAAGACAACCATCGTTGCTAAGAGACAGCAGTAACGAAATGTGAACCATCGTGCGTTCATGTCTGGCCTCGCTCTGAAAACGCGTTTGGGAACTTTCAATTAGAGTCCGCCGCTTTCTGACGGGCGCGGTTCTGATTGGATAAAAGGTTTCGCCAACACATTCTCTTTTCTTTCACGCTGCTGACGATCCTGAACTCGCGGTCATTGCACGGCTCCCTTGGTGAACCGCATAAAGGCCGTCTCCAGGTTGACCTGCTCTTCCTTGATTTCCTGGATCGGTAGCTTGGCTTCGATCAAGGCCCTGACCAGAAAGGAAAACTCGTGCGTCTCCCGCTTCAGCGATACCAGGACCCGACCGTTGTCCGATGAGACGCGATCGACCTGCTCCAATTGAGTCAAGACCGAGGAGGCTTGCTCCTGTTGGTCGGCGACCTTGATCTCGACCAGCGTGCCCGATCGCGTGCGCTGAACGATCTCGTCAAGCGTCCCATGAAACAACAATTCGCCGCGTTCGATAATTCCCACCGTGGTGCAAAGCTCGGCCAGCTCGTGCAGGATGTGCGAGCTGATGATGATGGTTTTGCCCATGCGGTGTAGTTCCTTGAGCAGCTCGCGAATCTCGATCCGGGCCCGAGGGTCCAGCCCGCTGGCCGGTTCGTCGAGGAACAACACCTTCGGGTCGTGCAGCAGGACCCGCGCGATGCTGAGCCGCTGTTTCATGCCTCGGGACAGGCCGTCCACCATTGCGTCGCGTTTGTAGGCCAGGTCGGTCAATTCGAGCACGTCGCCGACGACACGCTTTCGCTGGTCGCCCTGGATATTGTAGGCCGCCGCGAAAAACTCCAGGTATTCCTGGACCACCATGTCCTCATAGGCGCCGAAAAAGTCCGGCACGTAACCGATCAGCGGTCGGATCAGCCGCGACTCATACCCCACCGTGTGGCCGCAGACCTTGGCCTCGCCCCAGGTGGGCTGGAGCAGCGTCGCCAGGATGCGGATGGTGGTGGTCTTGCCGGCCCCGTTGGGACCGATGTAGCCGAAGCACTCCCCTTCCTCGATGTTCAGGTGCAGCCCGCTGAGGGCCACCAGCTTGCCGTAGCGCTTGGTCAAGTTGACGGTCTGAATGATCACGCCGAACCTCGGATGGCGACTCCCTGTTGACTGTAGCCCGGCATCGGCGGTCTCAGATGCCGACCCCTCTCCATTGCAGGCAGAGGCTTTTGGGTGAGGATCACGCCCTCTTTCGAGCGGGCCCCGTACCGCTAGGGCCTCTCCACGGGGATGACGATCCGGTACATTGTACGCGACTTCTGGGGGAAAA
>Ga0114931_10006305_pt1 | contig 14580 bp, 14 predicted proteins | sample 2SBtaG_FD_89579 | JGI IMG/M metagenome (GOLD analysis project Ga0114931, IMG submission 89579) | Deep subsurface microbial communities from Kolumbo volcano to uncover new lineages of life (NeLLi) - 2SBTROV14_V59a metaG | ecosystem: Environmental > Aquatic > Marine > Volcanic | place: Kolumbo...
AATCACCAACAGCTCCTAAAGCAGCTAAAATACTGGTATAAACTCTCTAAACATTAGCCCTTAGCTACTTCAGCCCCTAAATAAATATGGATTCCTGACGAAAACATACAGGAACGACAAGACCCCGAACACAACCTCTATTGATGGAGATTACCGCCCTTACCCTCTGCACCCGCTATGATATTTTACTGTTTATGCACCGGCTGTTGACGAAAAATCCAAAGCTCTTGCAACGGTTTCACTTTTCTTTATTATTATGCTAGTTACAAAGAGATTAAAATGCCTGAAGATAAAGAAAATTTATTCGCGGAGTTCCCCCCTGTCACAAAACAGGAGTGGAAAGAGCAAATCCAAAAAGACCTTAAGGGCAGAAGCCCGGATACGCTCAAGTGGAATCCGTACGAGGGTTTCACAGTCGAGCCTTTCTATGTGGAAAGGGACCTGGAACACCTCACGTATCTCACGGGGCCCGCCCCCGGCGAGTTCCCCTACACAAGGGGCACGGAAACTCGAAGTAACGATTGGAACATTAACGAGTACATATCGGACAATGATATACAATCCGCCAATAAGGCCGCTCTCAGCAGCCTCAGTATAGGCGCTCAATCACTCACATTCGTATGCAGGGTTGAAGATAGCGAAATAATCGGCGTGCCGGTTCAGCGCAAAGACGATATGTCGGCGCTCCTGAGAGATATACCGATAGACAAAGTGCCGGTGCATTTCAAGAGCGGCGCGGGAGCTTCGGCCATATTGGCGTTATATATAAACGAGGCTGTAAACAGAGACTCAGACAGAAACGAGATGAGAGGCTCAGTCGATACCGACCCTATCGGCTCTCTGATGCTAAAGGGCTCTTTCCCTTTGAGCGAAGGGCCGGCGTTTGAAGAGCTAAAGTCTGTAATATCCTATCTTAGCGCTCATATGCCCCATTATAAAGGGCTCACAGTGCACGGGGAGATTTTCAGCGGCTCGGGCGCGTCAGCAGTACAGGAATTGGCGTTCTCTCTCGCCTCGGGCGTCGAGTACATGGACAGACTTACCTCTATGGGCATGACTCCCGATCAGATATCGAGGCATATGAGCTTTTCTTTTTCAACCGGCTCTGATTATTTTATGGAGATAGCCAAGCTCAGGGCAGCGAGACTGTTATGGGCAACAATGATGAGGCAGTACGACGTTAAAGACGAACTTAGGGCGCGAATCAGCATAGAGACAGTCTCTTCGGGATGGAGCCAAACGGTATACGCCCCGTACACCAATATGCTCAGGGGCACTGTGGCGGCGATGGCGGCGACTATCGGCGGGAGCCGGACGGTTCATGTAGCGCCTCTGGACTCGGCGTATGACGCGCCCGGAGAATTCACACGGAGGATGGCAAGAAACACCCAGCTTATACTTAAAAACGAGTCTTATATAGACAGGGTGATAGACCCCTCGGCCGGCTCGTACTATATTGAGAACCTTACCGACTCGATAGCCCGTGCGGCCTGGGAGCTGTTTCTGGAAGTAGAGCGGGTGGGCGGCTTTGTGGAGGCGCTTAAATCGGGATTAATACAGGATCAAATAGATAAAACGGCAAATGCTAAAAACGAGGATTTAGAGACGGGAATGATGACTTTACTAGGAGTTAACCGTTATCCGGATTTGAATGAGAAAGCACCTATAAGCCAGATTAATAAGCCCGCTACTCTTGAGCGCTCGGGGGGTTTCGCTCCGGAAAGACCTTACTCCGTAGAATCGCTCAAGGAGTATTTATCCCGGGACGGAAATTACATAGGAGACGTCCTTCCCGACGCATCTGTTGTGGAGAGGGCGTTTGAAATAAGACCCCTAAAACCGTACCGGGGAGCGCAGCAATTTGAGGAGCTCCGGATGACAACAGAGAATTATAAGGGGAACACGGGAGTGTTTCTCCTTCCTCTCGGAAACCCCGCTATGAGGACCGCAAGGGCCGGTTTTGCGGCTAATTTCTTTGGCTGCGGAGGTTTTTCGGTGATAGACTACGGAGCTTTCGACAGCGCCGAGCAAGGTACGGATGAAGCTATTAAAAGCGGCTCGAAGATAGTCGTCATATGCAGCTCGGACAAAGAGTATCCCGAGCTTGCGCCGGAAATCTGCGAGAAACTAAAAGCTCAAGTCCCCGGTATAAGGATTATCGTAGCAGGCAGCCCCAAAGAGCGTATAGACGAGTTAAAGAAGGCGGGTGTTGAGGACTTTATTCACGTACGCTCCAACATCCTGGAGATACTAAGAAAATACCAAAAAGTAGTGGGAATAGAATGAGACCTGACTTCTCGAACGTTAAATTTTCGGATATAATATCCGCCGTTACACCCGGAAAATCCGGCAAACGCACCCATAAGCGCGCACCGGAGTGGATGACGCCTGAAGCGATTCCTGTTGCACCGGTTTTCACACAGAAGGACGCCGATGGGCTTAAACACCTGAACTATGCGGCCGGTATCGCTCCGTATCTCCGCGGCCCCTACTCTTCGATGTATGTAACGCGCCCCTGGACAATAAGGCAGTACGCGGGCTTTTCGACCGCGGAGGAGTCAAACGCGTTCTACAGAAGGAACCTAGCGGCGGGTCAGAAAGGGCTCTCGGTAGCGTTCGACCTGCCCACTCACAGGGGCTACGACTCCAACCACGAGCGTGTAACGGGAGACGTGGGAAAAGCGGGCGTGGCCATAGACTCTATACTCGACATGAAAATACTGTTCGACCAGATACCGCTCGGTGAGACATCGGTGTCAATGACCATGAACGGAGCCGTGCTGCCGGTTATGGCTTTCTACATAGTTGCGGCAGAAGAACAGGGGGTACCGGCAAAAGAGCTTAACGGCACCATTCAAAACGACATATTAAAAGAATTCATGGTCAGGAATACCTACATTTACCCCCCTGAGCCGTCTATGAGAATCATCGCCGATATATTCAAATACACCTCTGAGCACATGCCCAAATTCAACCCGATAAGCGTAAGCGGCTATCACATGGAAGAGGCCGGAGCGTCTTCGGATATAGAGCTTGCCTACACCCTTGCGGACGGGCTCGAATACGTAAGGTCGGGGATCAAAGCCGGGATGAATATAGACGATTTCGCCCCCCGTATCTCTTTTTTCTGGGGTATAGGGATGAACCACTTTATGGAAATAGCGAAGATGAGGGCAGCCCGGATGCTCTGGGCAAAGCTTATAAAAGAGTTTAGTCCTAAGAACCCGAAGTCCCTCGCGCTAAGGACCCACTGCCAGACCTCGGGGTGGAGCCTTACGGAGCAAGACCCGTTCAATAACGCGGTCAGAACGTGCTTGGAGGCCCTCGCGGCGGCGCTCGGGGGGACTCAGTCGCTCCACACCAACGCGCTAGACGAGGCCATCGCGCTGCCTACAGATTTTTCCGCCCGCATAGCGAGGAACACCCAGATTTATCTTCAGGAAGAGACTAATATATGTAAGTCCGTAGACCCCTGGGCAGGCTCTTATTATGTCGAGTACCTGACAGACAGGATCGCACGGAGGGCATGGGAGTTAATCCGAGAGGTCGAGGACCTCGGCGGTATGGCAAAGGCCATAGACACGGGGCTGCCGAAAATGAGGATCGAAGAAGCGGCGGCCAGAAAGCAGGCGCGCATCGACTCGGGACAGGACGCCATAGTAGGCGTGAACAAATACCGGGTCGAAGAAGAGGGCGAGATCGAGATCCTGGAGATAGATAACACCCGTGTGAGAAACTCACAGATAGAGCGGCTGGAGAAGTTAAGGCGAGAAAGGGATAATAACGCCGTAACTGGAGCACTTAACGCGATTACAGAGTGCGCCGAAACGGGAGAAGGGAACCTGCTGGAGCTATCGGTGGAGGCCGCGCGAAAAAGGGCTACGCTGGAGGAAATATCCTATGCCTGCGAGAAGGCGTTCGGGCGCTACAAAGCCTCGATTAAAACTATATCCGGCGTTTACTCTTCCGAGCTGTCCGGGGACGCGAGCTTTAGGAGGGCGCGGGAGCTTTCTGAGGAGTTCGACGCACTCGAGGGCAGAAGGCCCAGGATTCTCGTTGCCAAAATGGGTCAGGACGGCCACGACAGAGGGGCGAAGGTAATAGCCACAAGCTTTGCCGACCTGGGGTTTGACGTGGATATCGGCCCGCTGTTCCAAACCCCATAGAAGCGGTGCGCCAGGCGGTGGAGCACGACGTGCACGTGATCGGCGTTTCAAGCCTCGCCGCAGGCCATAAAACCCTGGTACCCGAGCTCATCAGGGAGCTTAAGGAAATCGGCAGGGACGACATAATGGTGGTAATAGGGGGCGTCATACCCAAAAAAGATTACGATTATCTATATAATGCGGGCGTTACCGCGATTTTCGGCCCGGGCACAGTGATTTCAGACGCTGCGCAGGAAATACTGAAATTACTAATAGAGAAAAAAACAGCGGCTTAAACGTCGCATTTACAAATATTGCAAATTACCCCTCTGAATAAAATTTACTCTGGACATATCGGCTTAAAACCGAAAAAATTATAGTTATGGAGAACGCTCCTAAATTTGAAATCGACAGAATCACCCCGGCAGACCTGGACGGCATAGTGGCGATAGAGAACGTGAGCTTCCCCTCGCCCTGGCCCAGGAGGGTCTTTGAGAGGGAGATAAAATCAGGGACGTCCTACAACCGGGTCATACGTATGAGCGGTATAGTGGTGGGCTACATCGTGACCTGGACGATTTACGACGAAGTACATATACTGAACGTCGCCGTACACCCCGAGTTCAGGCAGACGGGGCTCGGAGAGAAGCTCATGACGGATTGTATCGAGGAGTCTTCAGAGAAAGGGCTTAAGTACGCCATTCTGGAAGTACGGACAACTAATACGGGCGCTCAGAAGCTATACGAGAAACTCGGGTTTAAAACCATACAGGTCAGGCGTAAATACTACTCGGACACGGGTGAGGACGCCTACGTGATGATGCTTGAAATCTAAGCGTTACCAGCCGTAAAGATGATATTCTAATTTCTCCTTTCTGCTACAAAATCCGCCAGTTGACTAAGGGAAGTTTTATAAATATTCTCTGGTACCGGCGAGAGGGACTCCCGGGCTTTATGTATATAGCCTTTCGCTATCACCTTTGTCTTTTCCACCCCTTTATAGCGCTCCACAATATCCCTTATGAAAAGAAGCTCGCCGTCCTCAAAGCCCTCTTCCCGGACGAGTATGTCGTTCACTCTTGTTTTCTCGGGCGGGGACGCTTCTTTAAGGGAATAGTAAAGCGGGAGCGTCATCTTACGCTCCACCAAGTCCTGCCCTACCCCTTTTCCGAACTCTTTTTCCGTAGAGGAGTAATCGAGCGCGTCGTCGATGAGCTGAAAAGCGATCCCAATATTGAGCCCGTACTGCCCTACCGAGCGCTTGAGAGTGTCCTCGGCTCCTGCTAATATCGCGCCTACCGTGCCGCAGCTCTCGATCAGCGAGGCCGTCTTATTTTCTATAATGCCGAAGCATATTTCCTCGGACACCTCTACCATGCTCTGTGCGCTCATTACCTCGAGCACCTGCCCTTCGGCCAGCTTGGCCGCAGCGTCCGTTACCGCTTTTATAAGCTCCAGGTTCCCGCACGACTGTATGAGCCCGAGAGCGCGGGCGAGCATGAAGTCCCCGACGAGCACTGTGGCTTTATTGCCCCATACTACGTTTGACGCGGTCTTGCCCCTTCTCAACTTCGCCTCGTCCACAACGTCGTCGTGTAGGAGCGTCGCCGTGTGTATCAGCTCGAGCGCTGCCGCCGAGTAGATCCTCCCTTTCCCTTCCAGGTTCCCGCACGCCCCGCTTATTAGGAGAAGCACCGAGGGACGGAGCCTCTTGCCCCCGCTTCCGAGTAAGTACTTGGCAATATCGTACACCAGCGGCACAGGGGATTGGATTGAACTCTCAAGCTCAAGCTCCACCTCTTCTAAATCAGAAGCTATAACGGAAAGAATATCGGAAAAACCCATCAGGGTTTTAAGTTATCTGAACACTTTACATAAGTCAAAGCACCACAGGGCGTTAATGAAATCCGCTGAGAAAAAAGTCTAAGGATTGAGGCCCGGACAGAAAGTGGTCGGGTACTCTTACATGCCGAAGGCTCTCGTAAGCTGCTTGCTCGCGCCAATAAACTGCTCTTTCGTCTCCCGCGCCAAGGCTTGATCATACCGTGGCTCATAGGGTAAGAACATTTAAAACAGCTCGTCAGGCTCTTTTTCTGTACCACCGCTGTTATTGTCCGTCTGGTCATTAGTAGGCAGCTCCAGAGCCTTAATAGTGCCTATGGAGTTACCCGCGATTCCTTTAATAGAGCTAAACATAAGATTCAGGTTTGTGAGTACCTTGTGGTTTTGTTTCTCTCTTTTCTTCCATAACCCTTCCATTGCCCGTTTTTCCTTATCCAGATCGTTATCCATGTCAATAAACGCGTCCGCAATATCCTTTATATGGTTTTTAAACTCGTCACTGGTGAGAAAATCATACATGAGACTCATCTTATCCCCTTTATTGTCCTGTGAGACCAGTGCGTCACTTACCCGGACGATGGATTCCCTGAGCACCCGGCTCAGGCTCTTGAACTCCTTAAGGCTGCATATCCATATACCGTCTATCTGACCCATAATATCCATTCCGCTCGGCATGGTTTCCGTAACTATAACGCCGATCGAGGCCTTTATCTCTCTCATATCGCTCTTGAGCTTCTCTATCCACGAGCTTTGAAAAGCCTTGGTCCTTTTACTCTCATAGTATATGGACCCGCAGTTCTGGCTGTACTCAGTGTTAATTATTTGAATGCAGTCGGCCCCTTTTTTGCCCTTTTTTATTTCCTCTATCCTATCAAGCGGAAATGTATTTTTAAGATACTCCTCGATCGCAATTTCCTGCACCTCGCCCTGGAGTTGCTGCGAGCCCTGCTCCGCCTTGCGCTGGGCTTCTGTGAGCTGGGTCTTTAACTGGTCTATTACTTTCTCTTTCTCGGAAATTTTAAGCTGCATTCCTTCTTGGACGGACTTTTGTATCTTCTCCTTTTCTTCCGCTATCCGTATACCGAGCTTTTGCTCAGCTTCAGCCTGAATTTTATCTGAAAGCTCATTTTTTTCCCTCTTCAATCTTTCAATTTCGGCTTTTGATTTGTTATAGTCCTTTAACTGCTCCGATTTCTGATTCAGCTCTTCCTGCAGCGAGTCGTATTGCTCTGACTTTTCCTTCTCAATATCTTTCCTCAGCTTTTCTTCAAGGCCCGCCTTTTCGCTCTTTATCCTTTGCTCGACGGTCTCTGCGATAGTCTTTTGCAACTGTTCTCTTTGCTGCTCTAACTTTAATTTCTCAGCCTTGTACTTTTTCTCTTCTTCCACGAACTTCCTCTTATATTCCTCCTCAATCTGCTTATGAAGAATTTCATCGACGTATATTTCAGCGCTACATTCCGGGCAGGTCGTTTTAAGCTCTTTACTTTCCATTTATAAAAAGCCCTCCAATAATCATTTAAGCCTTTTTAATATTGTAGTCTAGCATGATAAGATTATCCAATCCGCGGACGACTGGAAATAAGGGAACCCTCCGGTCATTATATTCTTACAGACGATGTGAAGCTCTAAAATGAACTGGCTCGACTTTACGATAATAATAATCTTAACGCTCTTCACTCTGATCGGCATATACCGGGGCTTGATCCGGCAGGTCTTCTCAATCGCAGCCCTGGTAGGCGGTATCGTCGTGGGTTTCATTCTCTACGATATTGCGGGGGGGTTGTTTACGGATATGGGGCTTGTGGACAACGAGCCCATAGCAAACGCGGGAGGGTTTATTATCTGCGCATTCCTGGCCTATATAATAATCCAGGTCCTCGGGTGGATGACGGCTAAGCTTATAGGCACTCTCCGGCTGTCCTGGATTAACAGGGGCGCGGGAGGGGCGTTGGGATTTATAATAGGGGCGATTCTCACGTTTTTATTCCTCTCCTCGCTCGGCATGTTCTATTCGCAGAAAGACCCGGCTGTTCGGAAATCTGTCCTCGTCCCGTATTTAAATGAGGCCTATGCAGTCGTTAAGAACACCCTCCCTGAAGACTTCGATAAGAGTATTATAAAGGCCGGGGAAATCATCCGGGAAGAGGGCTTTAAAGCCGCTATGAAAATTGAGGAGTCTCAGAGGAAAAAGTCTCAATAGCATGAGCGCGTTATTGCGACCGAAGTAATCTCCCGCAATCCCGGCACCATACGAACCCGCGCACCCTTCGGGGACTCCAGGAGACGAGGTATTAAAAACGAGCTTCTTCGCTTTGCTGAGATCGGCAAAATTACATTTACCTCCTAACCCTCCATTAAGCAAGGAGTAGAGCTGAACTAGCTAGTATTATTAGAAAATTTCGCCCTGGCTTCCCTAATCACGGGATATTTGGTAATATAGTTAATGATGATCGGTATTCAAACTTTAGATGAGTTTATTATCAGGAAACAAACGGAATTCCCATACGCAACGGGCGAGCTGTCCAGACTATTGCGCAACATTGCCCTTGCTGCCAAGATTGTACACAGAGACGTCAGTAAAGCCGGGCTTGTAGATGTACTCGGATCGACCGGCTATACGAATGTGCAGGGAGAGGAAGTAAAAAAACTCGACATACTAGCCAACAAGCGCTTTATCGCCTCCCTTGAGCTAGGCGGTCAATGCTGCGGCGTCGCGTCCGAAGAGAACAAAGAGTTTATAGCGTTTGAGGGCGACTCCTCTTATGAGGGTAAATACGTAGTCGCGATCGACCCTCTTGACGGATCATCCAACATAGACGTCAACGTATCCGTCGGAACCATATTCTCAATCTACAGAAGGATTTCTCCGACGGGCGCCCCTTGTACAATCGAGGACTTTCTTCAAAAGGGCGCGGATCAGGCGGCCGCGGGGTACTTGATATACGGCTCATCGACTATGCTGGTTTACAGTACCGGGCACGGCGTAAACGGTTTTACTCTCGACCCCTCGATCGGGGAGTTTTGTTTATCCCATCTCGATATGAAGATCCCCAAAGACGGAAGGACTTACTCTGTGAACTCTGGGTACTTCGATAGTTTCCCGCTCGGGGTAAAGGAATATATAAATCACTGTAAGAAAATAGGAAGGGAAACCAATTTACCCTACTCAGCCCGATACATAGGCTCGATGGTCGCGGACATCCATAGGAATTTAATAACCGGCGGAATCTATATGTACCCGCCGTTATCCGACCACCCCCAGGGGAAGATGAGACTCGTATACGAGTGCAATCCGATGTCTTTTATAGTCGAGCAAGCGGGCGGAAAGTCTACGGACGGTGTAAGACGTATTTTAGACATCGAGCCGCAAGAGCTTCACCAAAGGACCCCCATTTTCACCGGGTCAGAAGAAATGGTATCACTGGCCGAGAAATTCCTGAGAAAACACAGTGACTCAAGCTCTCCGGACGACACACGGGGCTAAGCCGCGCCAGAGCGCTCCGCCACCAGTGCCCTAGAGAAACTTGTCGCTTCTAACTTGCTGAAATTTATGAATAATATTGCAACATACGGTATTTGCCGGCAGTGAAAACAGGCTATAAATACTGCTTGACTTTTCTATGCCAGGATGTAAGTTTTCAGATATAAATTAAGCAGCGCATATTTACCGCAGGATTTCTATTGTTCGGGGGTATTTTGATGACTAAAGAGCTAGAGCTTCTTGGGAAGGATGAAGAGTGGGACGAGGACGAGGAGGGGCTCTTTGACGACGAGGAAGATGAAGAAGACTGGGACGAGGACGACGATGATGAAGAGTGGGACGAGGACGAGGAGGGGCTCTTTGACGACGAGGAAGATGAAGAAGACTGGGACGAGGACGACGAGGATGAAGATTGGGACGAGGATGAGGACGAGGATGAAGAAAAGATAATTAATCGGAACTACCACTGAAGCCGGACCGTTATTGCATAGCGCTCAACCTAACAAAGCCGCACTTTAAACCCTAAACTTTACAGATACTCAGTGTAAAAGCAAAATATTAAATGCCGGATCAAGTACGGGATGACAGAAATAGCTCCATACTAAATCCTGGTGCCGGGGGCCGGACTCGGACCGGCACGGGTTTTCGCCCGCAGGATTTTAAGTACCTTGCGTCTACCAATTCCGCCACCCATAAATTCTCACAAAAGTTGGATTATCTTTGCTGTCATTTTTTAGGCAAATCCCCCCGCCTAATGTTATAACGATATGTACTTTCCAGACAGCAGGATAGTAAAGATAAGCAGGAGGAGTAATAGGGTCCAGATTAGAATCGCGGTTCTTGTCGCTTTCTTCGCTTTCTTGGCCTCCCACCATGAAAGCGGCCTTACGCCCTGGATAAAGAAAGTGCTGACGGCAGAGAGGTTTATGCAGATAATGTTCACGAGCAGAAGCTGCAGAGCGCCCAAAGCGGATGTAAAATTCCCGGAGCCGGCAAGCATACCGACAGACACGGTCGGGGGAAGGAGCGCTACCGCCACCATTACGCCTATGAGCGCGCCCGGCAGTCCCTGGGTGAATGCCAGCGTCCCTGCCACCCCCGACGCGAGAGCAAGAGCGATGTCCCCGAATCCGACCTCTGTCCTGGACGCAATCTCTCCGATAGAGGGGTTTATTTGAAAAACCGCGCCGATAATTATAGCGATTACGAGCCCGGCGGCAATCCCCGCAACATTTGCCTTGAACGCCCTGACTATAAGGTCTATATCACCGAGCGTAGTGCCGAAAGCAAGAGCCATATTAGGACCCAGGAGAGGAGCGATTACCATAGCCCCTATAATTATTGCGACACTGTCTTTTAATATGCCGATCGAGGCCACGACCGAAGAAAGCACTACCAGCACAAGATAGACTAAGGTTATATCCGCGTTTTCCTTGATATCCGCGTACAGCTCTTCCCTGCTGATCCTGCCTATTTTTAAAACCGATTCTATATTCTTTTTTTTCAGAGCGTCGTCGGCATCATCATTTTTCGGCTCGACCGGTCTGGGAATGGTAGCTTCGACAGGAAGCAGTACAATTCTAAACCCCTCGGTCTTTGAGTACCGCTTTTCCAGCGCATCGAGTATATTCCCGCAGTCCTCAGTGAGAGCTATTATTTTCACGACGATGCTTTTATCGGATACTCTTTCATCCCATATGCTTATTACCGGGAGGTCCCCGAGAAGTTCTTCTACGGCCTCCGCACTCTCACCGGCTGGCAGCAGAGATTCTATAAGGCGTAGGCTCATTGCTGTTGTTCCTCCTCTCTTACCGCTTCTCAAATTCAATAACAATCATTGTAACAGCATCTAAATTTAAGCGATTCTAGAAGATTATAACAGTCAATCGGCAAGTTTCTTTATATTAACGATACTACGTAGGCTAATCTGAAATGCGGAGCTTATTGATATAGGCGTGGATTAACCCTTCCCGAGATACCCGTTCGGACACCGAGCAAATGGGATTGAATATCTGGATTCAAGGAGTGGTTATGCAGTCCTCTGACATCGATTGGAATGCCCGGGGCCGGACTCGAACCGGCACGGGCGTTAACCCGAGGGATTTTAAGTCCCTTGCGTCTACCAATTCCGCCACCCGGGCTTGTTTAATAATTATAGAGAGTTATGCTTGATTTAAGAAGTACCATCTTTTTCATTGCTACAATTTTTGCTACAATCTTTACCAAAATTTACCAATTTATCTACTGCACTCCTTAGCGATTCTTCTGGATGCACATATCTCTTCATAGTCATTTCGATACTAGAGTTTCCAAGTATATTTGTAATCTCAACTATACCGACTCCGCTCTCTTGCATTCGTGTTCCTGCTGTGTGTCGCAAGTCGTGAAATCTTAGTCCGTGTATATCCGCACGTCTACAAGCGTTGAGAAAAGCTGTCTTTATATCTTTAAGCGGTCTACCATCATCGCTGAGAAAAACATAGTCACTAAATTTTTGGTTTTTTAGTTTAAGTTCCTTCAGCATGGTGTTCATAATATAGTTTAGCGGTATCCGCTTTACTCGCTTACTCTTGTTATTAAGAGCGTTTATTATAAGTCTATTATTCTCGAAATCAACATTTGACCACTTAAGAGATAGTATCTCCCCTCGTCTCATGCCCGTATTCAACGCCGTTATAATAATGGGCTTTAAGTGCACGGCACTTGCCGATAAAAGACGCTCTTCTTCTTCAAATAATAATACCCTGTCCCTCAGATTGTCCTCTGATAGGAGGCCGGATACAGATACAGGATTATCACCGTAAAACCGCTTCCATCTCCTTGCTAAGTTAAACAAGTGTCTCAATGTAGAGAGCACACGATTTACAGTTGCAGGTTTGCGAGTCTTGAGCAAGTAGAGTTTAAACTCGTCAACATCTTTCGGTGTAATTTGTAAGAGCTTCTTCCCCTTAAAAAATGAGTTAATCTTATCTAAGTGTTGAGCTCTGTGTTTCCACGACCTCAGTTTCTTAACGTTTTTGATGTATTCAATGTAATCGCACTCAAGCTCTTCAAGGGTTACATCTTCATGTCCATAGACACCCCGACGTATCTTCTTTTTTATATCTTCAAGCTTCCTCTGTGCGACCATCTTCGTTACGACTCCGACTTTGCCGACGGACTCCCACTTTTCCTTTCCATCAACAGAGTACCGTATGTACCAATAAGCGGTCTTGGTGCCGTCGTTGCTCTTCGAGTATCTTTTAAATACTCCCATATTTTGCTCCTTTTTTCTTTTTCGACAACCTCTTAAGCTCTATTAAAGGGTCAATCTCCCTCTTTTCTTTCCCCACGTAAACCGTGTGAACCACTTTGCCGTAACGGAAAAAAGCGTACCAGTAGCTCCCCCGCTTTTGATAAGAGACCGAAGGGGGAGCGATAGAGTTCACGTACTTGCGAAACTCTTGAAGCTCACTCGGACTGAGCTTTTTAATATCCTTTTTTAATATATCCAACATTGTTAGTTATTTTAACTTAAATTCCTTAGCCCTGTCAAGGTATTTGCAGATCTATACTGCTCCCCATTAAGAAACTAGTAGAATTAAGCTAGTAAAGACTCAAAAGAGCGGGCGCAATGAAACGAAGAAGAGGGGATTCTAAAACAAAGACGAAGATAATACTCGAAGGTTTGTCTGGAAACTAATTTCAAAGATATGCTATGAGCAAGGAATACACCATAGCCAATACTACGTCGGGATATATGCTTATTCGATACTCCCTGTTTTATTCAGTCCAAACATACTATTTCTAACTTAAATATTGATTGATAAAAGACATGCAGTAAATAGTCTTGACAATTGATTTGAGCCTCTAGATGAAGTACCCGATTACTTATCGAAGTACATAATTAACCGGTACATAAAATATACCTCCATATTTCAACTTTCCCACATAGAATCACCCGATGATGTGTTTATCAATATAGTACAAATAGTAAAGATACAAATATGAATAATCGCAAATTAATACATAAGAGTTCTCTAAAGCAAAGATTAAAAAGAGGTGGCCAAATGAAAAAAAAACATATGACGATTTTAGAAGCTTCGGAGTATTTTGGTTTTAGTGAGTCTACATTATATCTGTCTGTCACAGAGAAATACCGATGTTGAAGTACGGTTCGAAAGTTCTTATCCCAATGGATGAGTTCGATGAATGGTTGCCGAGGTACAAATGTAAATCTATCAATAAAGGAGAAAAAAATGCGTAAAATAAAATTAAATTGGATACATATAGATTTAGAATTATCAGGTTTAAAATCAGAAGACTTTAATTACGAAGTACCAAAAGATGTATATGAACTTAAAGAACGTCTGGGATTTTGCTCACTTAGAGATAAGTCAAATAATACAGTTTGGTTAATGGACCTAGGTGGATACTGGATACCCTACCCTAATAATCCTGGCTATTTCAGACTCAAGTTAAAATCGCCAATAGAAGCTGATGATGGAACAGTTAAATATTTATCACCGAAAAAAACAAAGGGTTTTGGCAATATCCCTTACGTTTTGCCTGAAGTTCAAAAACTAGCTGAAAATTACAGCCCTAACAAACCAATATTTATAACTGAGGGCGAGAAAAAAGCCGCAAAAGCAACATTAGAAGGTTTTCCCTGCATCGGACTCTCAGGTGTATGGTGTTTTAAAGATAAAGAGAGTGATTTTCTACCTCAGCTTGAGGCTATGAACTTAAAGCATCGTACAATCTATATAGTATTTGACTCCGACATAGGAAATAAAGTTGGTGTGCAACATGCAGAGTTGAGACTAGCTGTTGAGTTAATAAATAGAGGTTCAAAACCACTTTCAATAAGACTCCCAAATGAAGAGAATGGGAATAAGAATGGATTTGATGATTACCTCGTTCGGCATGGAAGTGAAGCTTTCATTGAATTAGTAGAAAAGGCCGAGCCAACTATTAACCCACTCATCGCAGAAGGTAGAAACAAAGATTTTGGGGCTGAAGTAGCTAAGGAGTAGAAAGAAGTCTAAAATAGCTACTATGTACCAACGAAAAAGCAGACTTACCCCAAGTCAACAAAGCAAACTGATAGAGCACTTCGTGGCCGGCACA